>Ga0209367_1000644_pt1 | contig 37095 bp, 21 predicted proteins | sample WorMetLIZISLAND2_FD_187412 | JGI IMG/M metagenome (GOLD analysis project Ga0209367, IMG submission 187412) | Marine gutless worms symbiont microbial communities from Max Planck institute for Marine Microbiology, Germany - Olavius geniculatus... ...
GCGTGGTTCGGCGCCAACGGCTATCTGAACTTTGATCGTATAACACCCGCGGCGAGACGAGTTGCGGCCGTGCCGGCGGCAGTCAAGACTTAGAGCTGGGCCAGTTCGAAATCGAAAAACCGAAACCGTCAATAGAGAGCCTAAAACCGCGGTTCCGATAGAGTTCGATATTGCTAAAAAACCGCGGTTTCGATGCCGATCTCGATAACCGTAACAACACTACTGTTTATACAGTAGGTAAGAAAAAGCAGAATCAAAGCTCATAAAATAGTTCTCAGAACCAGTGACTCTATGTGTGTGATAACCATAAAGCTTTTCCACAGCGAACAGCTGACAAGAAGTGCAAAATCTATTAGCATAAAATGAAGCACCATAAAAAAATCACCGTAACAGATTACAAAAAAAACTGAAAATAAACACAAACAATGTCTAAATACTTACCACAATTATTCGACCATCGGATGTGATGACAGAAACAATGTCTGAAGTAGTCAGTTACGGAAACTTATAACATCTCAAATCTCAATATTCAGACATTTAATAAGTGCAGACACGATGTCGCTGCAATCTACGCAGGCAGTTAAACGACCAGTTCGCGTTATGTCAATTTTGCAAAATTCAACTACCCAAATTTTTGGCTACAAATGGCCATGTGTGTGTGTCAAGACCAAAATCAAGATTCAATCAGCTGGCAATTTTCAACGTCAAAACAACACAATTAGGGCTTAGCTTGATCAAACGAACATCCCAGTTCATGATTTGAGCTAGCCAAATTTTTCCCCGGTGGTTACTTGTAAAATCTTATATTGGCTAAACTGGCTTAGCCATAAACTTCTTCGACAGTGGTGGCTAACCGAAAAAATTTTTTTGGCGATGGCGGTTATAGCGGTGGCTTAGAGGTCTACTGGTTGACTTGATCTGAATTTTCACTGATACAGAGAACTCTACAAGAATAACTGCAACAAGATAACATAATTGCACTTTTAGGTTTGTGGTAGTTTAGTTTTCACACTAGAATCACAGCTTCATGTGAGAAACCAGTATATTTGCATATTCGACATTAATGTGGTACAAACAACACACAAAACAATAACTTAGTGACAGTGTACTCAATTAATAGGCAAAACTACACTAAATCAAATCTTCAGTTCATTTAAACACACAAGTTCCTTTATTGAAGTTTATTTGTTATTCTTCTGCATTGATACATTCAGTTTTTATGCAGATGTTTAGTAGACACGCGACATGAAAGAATACGATTTACTAAGCCCTCCAATGCTGAAGCCATAGTGTAACGAACGTCTACAGCGTAATTTAAACACAAACAAAACAACTATTCAGTGAAGTATATTAGAGAATTATAACATTTATCACAAGTACACACTAATGTTTTGTTTACACTGACCAAAGAATGTATATTTTCTCGAAATAATTCAGCCGCTTAGTTATCTAAATAAGTAAGACACCACCCGAGACACTCGAAAAAAACTACGTATTTGACTTTTAAAAACCTCAATAGTCAAAATTTTACTGTGTAACTTGTAAGATGTTTTCCCGGGTCTTTAATTTTGATTTCCCGTCTTCTTTATACTGTTACACTAAAACTTAAAAACCTGGTAAACCGTGTAAACATTACTTTTTTTTGAAAAAAATTATTCCAGCTCTGAAACATAGGCCTACAATAATTCTAGCAGTAAATCGGCGATCTTGCTGTTAGCACTGGAAAATTGCTAGAGGTAGATCGGGTAGATACAATATTGGGAAGATGGTAGAACTTATGTTTCTGGTAGACACAGAAGGTTTATAAACCATGCCACGACACTGTCACATACATAACAGGCTGATTTAATATTATATCAGAGTCCATCTCAAGCCAAAGCTGTTCTTTGCTCTTTAGTGCGAGATCGCCGATCTACCGCTAGCACTGAACTATGGTGAAATAATAATTAGCAACTACTGCTACAAAATATGGAAAAATGATTATTATTGGACTTACGATACTTCTGCTACTATCACTATTACTATCATCAGGTTAACTATGCCAATAACATAAATTACTTATCAAAGCACCTCAACGTTTGAATTGTGAAAAATCAGCTGGGGGAAGGGGTTGAACTTTTCTACGGTCAAAGACCGAACAAAATTGTGATGTAAATCGTATGTATACAGTACATAGCTGACCACCCCTGTACATAATTTTACAGTGTGTTAGGGGGTTGAGAAAACAGTTGGGGAGGGGAGGTTCAACCCCCCCCAACCTCCCCGGCAATTCAAACACTGAAGCACCTACTCAATCCCTTAAAGTGACATTAGTTTGTGGTTCACCCATATGCAGTGGTTCACCAGTGTGATTAGCGATTCAGTTGGGAGACATATCTCTTATTTATGGTACAGGCAACCAAACAAAACAAGAAATTTGAGCTAATGCTCACGAGATGCGCGAAAGCCTACAACAGTTCCAGTTCAGTAGTTTACCTGAAAATTGGGGTGTGCACAACTAAGAAACGTTTTTGTGAAAATCAATGGACACTGAAATAGCGCAGAAACAAACCATGGCCAGACATGCACATGCACCATTTAATGACATGAAAGTATGCGGTGAACAAATATTGGGCAAGGTCAAGTTTTGCTAAGACTTTAGTCTAAGACAAAAGTCTTGACCGAATTTGACCTGACTTTGGTCTAAGCCCAAAGTCAAGACCAAAATCAAGATTCAATCAGCTGGCAATTTTCAATGTCATAACAACGCAATTAGGGCTTAGCTTGATCAAACGAACATCCCAGTTCATGATTTGAGCGTAATAGTTACTAGATGCAGCATGCTATTTTACTGGACAAAAAGTAAATAATAGGCATTACGTTAATTACTATCTACCGGTGTTAACTACGCAGATGACACAAGTGCTAGTAATGACGTCATCGCTGGCACAAATATTGCACAAAATTCCTTTTATATCCACAAAATGGCCACATAGACAAACTAATATTGCACACATCATCCACTTAATATAGGCTTGGAAAACACTTTTATAATATTAATTTAACTAATCGTATTATTGCAGTTATTTGATAGTTGCATAAAAAAAGATGGACGACCACAAATGAAAGTCAAGTCTAAAGTCAAGTCAAAAGTCAATACTAAAGCCCAGCTCGTAGATAAGTCCAAAGTCAAGACCAAAGTCAAGACTTTAGTCTTAGACTAAAGTTTCAGCGAAACTTGACCTCACCCATTGTCTGCAAAGTGAATAATCCATTCCAAGTTATTACACAAGTAAGTGTTAGTATTGCAGCAAAATCTGCAATCACTAGCAGATAACTAGCAATCTGGAGCAGAATCTTCAATCACTACAGGTAACCAGCGGTGAAGAGACAAAGACCAATGTCATTTTATGATTCTTACGACAACTGGCATCGCACATCGACTTCATAATAACCAGCATCAGTTAAATATAGCAAATTCATGGCTGTTTCCAAATGGCACATAAAATATGTTTCAAAATTTCATGACAGCATAAATTGCATCTAGTCACTGTCAAAGAAAAAAAACAATCTTATCAGAGCGTGTTAGAGGGGTAGTGCTGAGCAAACAACATACTTACAAGTACAAGTCTCAAACAACCACAAATTCAACAACTATCAGTACAGCTTCAACAGTTTATAGGCAAAGCAATACGAATACAAGCACAGGCTTTGTCCCACACATAGACTAAGGCTCAATAAAGTCAATATTGGAGTCCACATGACAGTAAATGACAGAAGTATGTCCCAGTTTAGTATGTTATAACTCACTGATACATGACAAAATAATTATATACCATCTTAAAAGACCACAAATGATCTCGCCTGCCCGTCAATTTGTTTCGCCTGCCCCATGTGAGCTGCTAACTGGAAAACAAAAGCAGCAGAAAAATCAAAATATGTATGAACATTCCCCGGAGCAGCAGTAAAGTGTGCCCAATTAAAAGATCAAACGATCAAAAATTGCGGTCAGAATCACAATAACGTGAAAGACTGCATACGTTGTTGACACCCACGGGGCCGGCAACGTCTTTGAAATGATACAATCCTACAAGACCTACTTATACATGTAGCTAAGTCTCCGTACTTAAATTAACAATATGAGAGCACTGCGCATCAAGCTGACATCAACTGTGTGCCACAGCAAACAGAGTCGACGCGTGAAGACCGATGACGTCACTTTGTGTCAGATTCACCAACTCATTTGTACCGTTCTTTGACGAACACAGTCGCAGCTTGTCACCAGCTCTCAAACCAAAGATAATCTTCGCCTGTCATTAACATACCACCTTCGTTCTTAAACAGACGACTTGATAAAACCTAACATCAATGCTTACTTAAGCATCGCCAAGCATGTCATCATGAGTATGGCCACTACAACAACAATAGCCATAACACTTAACACTCTATGACCACAGCCACAGCACACTTAAGCCCACTATGGGCACTAACGGCTTTCGCCATAGCACCTATCTGCAGCGAGCTCTGTGTGGCCATAGCAAAATATACCACTACCTCTAATCAGCACATTTTTTAAGACGTCGGGCAAATCCAACTTAGCCAGTTTTCCCTCTCGATTACTGTCAGTTCTGCCTATATTGAGCATCCTTGCAGGACAGATCAAAGCTATCCATATCCTCTCTAACCCTATCACACCAAGTTTTCCTTCAACGGAAAGGGACGCAAATTCTAAGACCTAAACAAAAAGCAGATCCTATACACCATTCTCTTGTCACATCATTTTGTAGCATGAATGACGTGACATCAAAACTAACAAATCATACTTAAAATATGGAATTAAATTTACTTGTATCATAAATAACACAAAAATAAAAGAAAACCTAAAACAACTAAAAATTTACACTTTTTAAAGGTTTTCTATATGTTTTAAAAAATAAAGTGTACATTTTTCGAACCAATTTTCCAACCCTGCCCAGTTGCAATCACGCTTATGTTAACCAGAGTTGTGGTCTCGGTCGAGACTACCCTGCTCCGATGGTGAACTTAATCTGGTTCGCTAATGAAAAATGCTTATCGTGTCAGCACTGAGCAACATGGAAACATGAAATCAGGCATCTTGTGATCCAAAAACTCAACATCTTGCAAGCTCGGTATGATAGTGCACTGTCATGCTCAAACATGTGAAAGACCAACTATCCCCACAAACATGTAAATTCAATTGCTTTGCACGTTTTTGTGGCTGCAACTGTGAAACTTCAAATATTTGACACCAACGAACCAGATTTTTCACCATTGAAGCAGAGTAGCAACTGAGTAGCAATTGAGATTAGCCTGTTTGTACCTATGACACGTTATAATGTCAGCGTTACATCACGACTAGCAAAGAATATTTAATCAACTGCCATTTTTTTAAAAACATTTTAAATTAGAATTTATTCAGCTACAACTGGTAAAAATTTCATGCAAATTGCTCATGATTTGAGTAAATTATGAAAAAACAAAAAAAAAACAAAAAGGGGTCCTTTTTTATGAAACACCGTGTAGTCGACATATAAGGCTGTAGTTTACTAATTTCAGTTGCTTGCAAACTGCGATAAACATAACGGCTTGTGTCCACAGCACTGTAGTTACAATTCTTTATGGTGCAAGCCATTAATTATTCAGCAATAATGTCAAAATTAAGTGCAAAAACCCACAACATCACAAATAGAAAGCGCTTACGATGGTGCGAGTTAATTAATCTGTATAATTACGCGCGAAAGCAGCTACTGCTTTCTGCGCGTCTTAGCCATCGCAATTCCGTCCATCTGTCCGTCCGTCTGTCTGTCACACGGGTGGATCAGGCAAAAACGGTGCAAGCTAGGATCTCCAAATCTTCACCATCAGCTGCCTGGAAGACTCTAGTTTCAGGAACCGTAAAGCTTCTTCATAAATTTGAAGGGGGTCACCCCGAACGAGGTCGCTAAATGAAATGGGGGTGGGCAAAATTTACGATTTTTGGCCAATAAGTCGCTGTATCTCAGTAAAGGTGCGAGATAGGGCCTAGGTTACTATTAATCACTAATAGGAAGTCGTACACTGGCTATCGATTGGCGCCGAATTCAATGACCTTGAGTGACCTTGAACGCCAAAATAGGGGGGTTTTATGGATTTTTTGGCCATTTTGGCCTGTGAGAGTCTATATCATTCACAAGGTGGCGCCACGCCGGTGACTCCACACGCGTGTATGGCCGATGTGTATTATGGTCCTGATGGGCCGAGTCCAAATGATATGCGATTTTCGAAACTATAACTACTGAACTGGAAATGCTATAGGCTTTCGCGCATCTCGTGACTTTGCTCAAATTTCTTGTTTTTTTTTATTGTCAATGTGTTTTCCCATATGTCACAGAAAACGTCTCGGCAAGACGTTGAAGCTCTCGAGAGTCTCGGGAGCTTCAAGGTCTCGGCCAGCGTCTCGGAAGCTGCAACGTCTCGTCTCGGTCTCGGCTCAGAAGGTCTCGTGCACATCCCTGTGTTCAACGTTTTCAAACCATCATAATATGCTTCTAGCTGCCGAGCTGAATCATTCACATCCAAAACTATGTGAACCATAAAAATTCATTGCAAAACTAAAATTATACAAAGTTAATTATGTTATGCCAGTGCCACCAATGTTATCCGTGATTATAATCATAAATGGCATAAAAATTGACAAAATTTTCATGAATATGTTTCTATTTTGCTGCTACACGACAAACAGCAACAACAAATATCAAAACACACTGACCTCTGAGACAAGTTCTCGGTGGGTGATAATGTACTTTCCACGTGGATTTTCCAGAAGAACAGTTCCCACCACCCCCTGATCAACAGTGGAACTGACCAGCTCGACGTTTACAAACCTACATGCTGGACCAGGTCCATTCAGAGTGGCAGGGGTGACAGGTGCCTGATCAACATAGCCTTGGACAATGATAGGCTCTAGCTGGGCGTCTTTCGCCTATCCAAACATTCAACAGCCATCTTGTACATTTCACAGCCCACTGCTAAGACACAGCCTTTGATACTCCCATACACATGAAAACTCTGACCATATCATACCTGCAATAACAAGATCTGAAGCCGCATTTTCAAAACTTTCCTAAAACATTTTCCAAAGATCTTCCCATGTGAGATAATTTAGGAATTCCAAAAAAGTTTTCTTTTCCAAATTTTCAACGACTGTCTTTGCGTTTCCAAAGAACTTCTTCTTTTCTTATCTTTGTAAACAAGACGTCACATGTGCTTATACAGACACCATGACGTAAGCATGACAGTTTCAAAACTTCTTTGGAAAACTTCTCATCTTGGTATGTCAACGGCAAACACAATTTACACACTACTTCGTCATTTAAGTTGATGAAATGCCAATCTGCTTTGCTTACTCATTGCCGAGTTAATATGAACGTGACTTAAATAATATATGATGTCACATATGACATCTGAACAATGTCAACATTGCATACTTCCGTAGAAACTTCCTTTTATCACACAGCTTTCTTCACATAAAACAAGGTTAGTGCTTTCCTACACATTTTCCTAAATTCTTCCACAGAAGTTTCAAAAATGTGCATCCTTTCTCAAAATCTTCTTCGTAGTATCTCCCCAAATTCTTCCAAAAACATTTTCGAAACAAATCTGCATCCTTTCTTAGGAAAAGAAGTCTTCCAAAGATCTTCCTAACAAGTTTAGAAAATGTGGCCCCTGATGTCACAGTATAATAACAGTGACTGGCGTCGAGATCATCATTGAAAATTTTATCCCCAAAGTTTGTAAAATGTTGCCACATGGTCAAAGACTGAGGGAATAAAAATTCTCAATGATGATCAATGACACCAGTCACTATTTGTTTTGTTATACCTCAAAACCAAAACAAAAAAATTTAACAAAAATCATTTAAACAACAATCATTTGACGACTTCAACGTTACCCAATCGTGCGAGCAACAGAGCAAATTTGCAAATGTCACGTGATACGATTTGGACCAATCACAAGCAGATATTTTGCACTGAGGTATAATGATAAAATGCAATGCCAACGTTTAACACTTGACACTCTGACATTACGAATTTACAATGAAACCTGCAAAAACATTTTTCAGACACAATGATACAAGAAACCAAAGTCAAACCTGTGCCAAAGCAAACAGAGTCGACGCATGAAGATTGACGACATCATTTTGTGTCAGGTTCGCCAACTCATTCGTGCCATCCTTCGAGGAACATAGCCGCACTTTGTCACAAGCTCTTAAACCAAAGATGATCTTCACCTGTCATCAACATACCATCTTTGTTCTTAAACAAAAAACCTGAAACAAGAAGCCCAGCTGTCGCTAAAATAGCTGATTGTACTGGTTGTCAGTGACCTTCGAGGTCATCCAAGGTCAATAATTTTTATGTGAAGGGCGTATGCCACTTCCTATTAGTGATTAATAGTAACCCTGGAACTATCTTTCACCATTTCCGAGATACGGCCACTTACGGCTTGAAACTTGACATTGAAAATTGCAGTCAAACCACTGCAGATGGAGACATGGTTACTATTGACAGCCTATAAAAAGACTCCAGTGCCCTATCCGATGGTACCATCGCTGACCCCTTACAACTTATCATTTAGCCACAATACCACATGACTGGCATACCACAGTGCATTATGACCCTTCAAGGTCATTCAAGGTCAATGATTTTCATGCCACTTGAAAGCCAATATGTGACTTTCTATTAGTGATCAATAGCAACCTAGGCCCTATCTTGCACCGATAAGCCACAATACATCCATGATAGATGAACGACGACAGACAACAACCATAACAAAAGCTCGACTGTTACTTAAGTATGGTCAGCTAAAAACCTAACGTCAAACTGCAAATTGTCTACAGAGTGTGCCAATGAAAGTATTTTGAAAATCGATCAATAATTGGCAACGATATAGACAAAAGCAAAGTGCCATATTTTTTCAGCCCACTCTGCACATGACAAAAAGCAAAAACAAACACAAATATCAAAAACATATCAACCTGTGATACAAGTTCTCGGTGAGTGATGATGTACTTCCCACATGGATTTTCCAGAAGAACAGTTCCCACCACCCCCTGATCAACAGTGGAACTGACCAGCTCCACGTTCACAAACCTACACACTGGACCGGGTCCATTCAGAGTGGCAGAGGTGACAGGTGCCAGATCAACATGGCCTTGTACAAGGACAAGCTCCAGCTGGTCGTCTTTCACCTATCGAAACATTCAACACAGCCATCTTGTACATCTGATGTCACCAAAAGATGATCTTCATTCTGCCATGCCAGTCCACATGAACAGCCAAAAACACGGACAGCTTGTTACGCATCATCACTACCATAATGTTGAATTAACTTTACTTGGCTGCAGCACAAAAAAAGACGTTTCATTCCTGCAACATGTCTAATGTTAAGAGCTTATTGAGCCTATAACCAGGAAAAATGCCTTTAGCAATCCCATGTACACAGAAAAGACTCTGACATATCATATAGCAATAACGAGATCCGACGTCAAACTACAACATACAATGTTAACACTTAATGCTTTGACACCGTGACATTAACAATTGGCAATGAAACCTTCAAGAATGTTGTTCACACAGTCATACAGGAAACCTAAGGCAAATCTACTGTGCACAGTAACCACTTACAAAATTGCCAAGAATTATAGCAGCACTTTCATGCACTTTTAAACAAAAATCATTCTTATTTACACTAAGTCTCATATCAAGTTATCAGAAAAAAACAATTCCTCTGTCAAAATGACAAAAATTCTACATTAACAGCAACAAATGTGTGTCATCCACAAGGGTAATGTTGAACACAAGCATGTCGCGGTAAAATGCTAACACAACTCACCTAAGAAGAAAAGAAACAAAATAAACTAAAACACAGATAAAATTACAATTTACCTTTGCACTATCACTGACAATGATGGAAATCCCAGCACCAGTGGGCGGTGAACCAGTGAACGGCTGCAGTGGCTGTTTAATGGTGGCAAATATGAAGTCACCGTAGTCGGGAATAACACGTGCCAAGTTGCCAGCGGTCTTGTAGAACACTGTTATGGGATCAGACGGCATCAACTTGGCCTACAAGTACATCAGCAATGCAATGACATCAGTATTAACAGCTTCATGCACATGGCTATACAATCCATGAACATCAGGTACGACTGGAAAGCAATGAGCTCACAGGCTGAAAAAGTACTAAAAGTTATTATAAGAATGCAGCAGCATTCCCAACAAAGTTGAACAAACCAACTAAAGGAATTTATTTTATATAACTTATTAAAGGCTGATACGAAATCTGGAAGTAACACAAGCCATGGTTTAATTAATGCATTGCGGCCCATTTTCCACAATTACCCCATGTCCACTGTTTCACGTCAAGCTAGGGTCACAAATTTCACAGGCCTGACACACATCCTTGACGTCGCACAACTAACAACAGCTAAGCACTGCATGATCACCGTATATTAATAAATAGCAAATTCAAGATAATATACTGAGAAATACAGCTATAAGCTACCTTCTTGCGAAGCTTCTGGATGCGATTAACAACTTCTCTCGCTAAGCCTTCATCCAGCATGGATTCCTCGGGGTTCACGTCAAGCAGCACAAGTATCTGCAATGCACACAAACTGGCTTTCTACTCTTGTCCAGGGTTTCCAGTGCAGTCAAGAAATAAAATTCAAGGACTTTCAAGGACTGCCGACATTAATTCTCAATGACTAAATGTCGACATTAGATTACATCATTACAGATTACGTGACATGTCTTCTGTAAAATTGCATGCAGTCAAGTTAAAACCATATTAAATACCACCAACAAATGAATTTACAGATAACATACTGGACGCTGTTTGACAGGTTGAGTGGACAACACATAAGCAAGAGAGACATCCATTAGTTACATTAGTAAGTAAATGTGTAATGCAAATAAATGAGGAGGCAAGGGCCAATTCCAACGTGATATTTTTCAGTATTTAGCAAATTTCTTTTCTTTGGAACCTGCCTAAATTTTCACAACAATTTCACGAATTTGAACAACAACAACTAATGACCGAAAGAATGTTAACAAAGAAACGTTTGCACTGTAAGCTATCTGTGAAGACTGAAAGCCATTCAAAACAGTGAGATGCTCAAGTTATACTTCAACAACAGATGTAATACACAGAAAAGTCATACCAAGCCTATCATTGTGCCAAAGTTAGTTATGAGTCAAAGTGAGTGAAGATTATGACAAAACACACACGACAGTGTGCAAAAAGCCACTGGGTTGACTCAGTCTTCGACCCTGTGTAGAAAGGTAACATACTTTGTCGCCGACTTTCCCCGTGCATTGTTACGAGCTAAATTCCACTAGAGTGACACAAACAGGTTTGCTGCAGACTCGTCACGAACTTTGTAGCAAACATCTCGACATGTTAAGATTGTTTTTGTCCGCAACTTTCGTGATTTGTGTCGGCGACTTTCACCGAAATTTCATGGTTTCATGATTTGTCACCATTTGTGTCCATGACTTTCATGATTTGTGTCCACGACTTTTCTTGCGAGGAAGTTTTGGTGAAAGTCGGCGTAATGGAATGTGGGCTATAGAGAGCGATAGTGAATGTAGTACAGTGTAGTATAGCTGCCAGTTTAGGACGTAGATCTTGGTCCAAAGACCAGCAGCCACCCAGAGCTTGTGTCATGTTTGTCAAATAAACCAGGCAAATTCTTGCAATGGCAGTGCCACGATGACACCACAAAAAATGGTCGTGATGACATGGCTATTATTATTATTATTATAATTATTACTTTACTTTCAAGTTAAAAAGTATGACATAACTAAAGCTGGCTGCTGTCGACTTACGTTATTGTCAGAGGCAGCCTCGTAGTGGTTGGGCGTGTCATCACTTGTCTGGTCAAACGTGTAGATAAGACGCAGGTCATCCGGGCCGAGCTCGTGTCCACACACAGTGATCAGTCCAGTCTGCTGGAACGACGTCAGCTGTTCATCAGTCAGGTCCTTGATAGCGGACAGGACAGTCTTGAATGCAGCTTTTAGCCGGGCTCCGAGCACCTTATGATCGGGCTCTGCACGCAACCGAACGCCGTACTTCCGCTTGTCAGCCGTTACAGTAACCATCCGCACGTTCAACTCCTGCATCAGATAATAATCAATCTATCAAGTAAACATTCGATCAAAACTATCTAAATAGTGTCATAAGTCACGAATGAATCGGGGGTGCCTAAGGTCGGCAGTTGTGTGTGAACATGCAATTGCCACATACGTTGCATACAGTGCAAGAACAAATGATAGCTAACAATTCAAGTAGTCGTGGAAGCGTTAACAATAAACAGATCAGCACAATGGCAGTTTGACTTAATTACTGCATTTGCTCCACGTTGGATGTCGTAAGTACGGTACTGGAAACAGAGTACGTCTACAGGTAACATATGCAAACAGCTATCCATATCAACTTAGCTTGGACATCCCTCAGCGGATAAGGTCGTAAAGGGTTGGTGGCATGGCCTTTTGCCTATAGTATAATGTCGAATGAATAAAAATTAAAATAATTTAATTATTAACTGGGTTGGTGGCGTAGTGTAGCGGTAACGAGTTTGATCCAAACAACGAAGTTACTGTACGCCGGGCCCGGTTAGTACTGTGATGGGTGACTGCCTGTGGCATCTCAGCATGTAACCAGCCACCTAGGTCAACTCAGCCTTCCATCCCTCTGGAATAGGTAAATCAAGTACTGGCCTATCTGGCTGGGGTTTAGGTGAGGCGCATTCACCGGTGTCGGGTGGCAGGTAACACTGTGCGATCCCATATGGCAGGTGATGCTCCGTAGCTCTGAGATGGGCATCCCATTAAGGGCTATATCACCACCTTTAACCTGTTAAAGAAGAGAGAATGACCAGCAGTCATGACCACAGCCTATAACTTGCATATACATTCATTTTATTTTTTCTGATCAAATCAGATAAAAGGCAAACAGAAGTCAACCTCCATGATGTAGTTCTGCAGTGAAGTGACATCTTGAAGCACATCGGCATCTTTGTGAATCACGACAACTTCTTTCAGCGGATACTAAACATGGCCACAATCCACAACCGTTTAAAAGATTTCTGCCATCTGCAAACAAACTCACAACACTGACAGACAAAACCGGAGCAGTATGCATAACAATTTTATTTTTTATTTTAATATGTAATAACACTTGCGGCAAACGCGCAAGAACAATAACATAGGAAAACAGTAAAGAAAAACTACAAACATTACTAAGATAAACAAAAGGAACACAGAAAATACATGCTAAACACAGGAAAAGAATGAAAAAAAACTGGAAACATTACTAAGGGAAACAAAAGAAATACAGAAAATACATGATAAACAGACTACAAATAAACAAACTAATAACAGTTGCTAAATAAAATTCTATTGATAAATGTCTGTTGTTGTAGATTAGTCAGTACGAAAGCACTATGTCACGACTAACTACTTCCAAACTAGCAAGTTACGTCCGACTGCATGCAAAATGATGTCACAGCAAGCGACTAGTTAGTCGCGACGTAGCTGATGTCGAGTAGTTTGACTTTGGAATTACCTGGCATAAACGTGCTGTGTCTCGCTCAGCCTGCAGCTGAAAATAGATATAGGCTGACTTGCAGTCTCGGGCGTGCTCGGGCCTAATTACAGCTCCATGGGCTTAGTAAAAATGTGCATCGCGCGATGCAAATAAATGAAATGTATCAGATGACAAATGTTTTATTTGGACTATTTAAATACTGCAATTAGTTTCAATAGTGTAATTTACTAGCCAGAAGTCCTCTACGATGCACGACGTAATTGGGGCTGCTCCTTAGTGATGTTAGTTTACACTGACAATGACCACTAAATGTTTATGACAGGTCGCTGGAGCGACTAGAGTTAGTTGGGAGGTAGGTGTCTGACTAGTGCTATGACATCGTAACTTAGTACTATGTGAATCAATTTAAGTTTGGAAGTAAAGTTACAACGTTGTTATGCATACGCCCCCTGATGTAAACATCGTAATAGTAATAGTAATAGCTGCGACAACGTTTATGGTGCGTCATCGTCACAGTACACTGCCACTGTGAGAGTTCATCTGGTTCATTTGTTCAGAGCAGCACGAGCGCCAGGTGGCAGCCGACCTTTGGACCACACCGATCGATCTGAACCTCAGATATGCCTGTACCACACTAACCATTGCCATTTATTACTACTCAGTCCGAAAGCTGATACTCATTTCACCATCCCACGGAGGGTAGAAGGCTGAGTCGACCTAGCTGGCTGGCTTCGTACTGAGATGGTTTACCTGCCCGTAGTCACCCATCATGGTATTAACCAAGCCTACCGTAGAGTAACTTCAATGACTAGACAAAGCACGTTACCACTACGCCAGGCCACCAACCAAACGACCTTAAACAAATGTAAATGTATCCTTAGGCAATTTGAAAGCTGACAAATTAAGCACAGAGAAATGGCATGCCTTCATAGCAAGTGTGCGCCTGTCGCGAATGACACGTCCCAGCTCGACAGCCGTCTGCATTCTTGACACTGCCGTCTCAATAGTCACGTCAATCAATGACTCTCTGTTCACACACAATACACATGCATGCAACATGGAACATTACAACAAATGGAAAATTAACAGTGCCAACATACTATGCGGTCATCCACTGACTTTTGACCCGCTGAGCTGAAAAATTAGCAAATTGGTTACTCGGAAATGTTTAAAACAATTCTGGTTAACCTACACCCTTTCATTTTCAAGTTAGAAACCCATACACAATGAAGAGACAGATAAATGGACAGAAACGTTAAAAACCATTATGTGCCCTATTAGAAAAGCCACGTACACTGTGTCCAGAAAAGAAGTAACCCCCTAAACATTGTACAATAATAATGTTAAATCTAAACAAATTTAAATAAAATTTTGTACACTAATTCGCAATAAATTGCTGAAAAAATCACCAAATTAACTGTTGAATATCGATAACAAATTATCTCTCTTGCCAATATGACGTTAAATAAGTAAACCCCGCGGTTACTATATATTTTCGTAACTCCAACAAAAAACATTCAATTTTGGCAAAATTCTGCATCAATAATGCATCATCCACTGGCAATACAAGTGCCAAATTTCATTTGAATCTGCTAAAGCAAACAGTGGTTTTAGTGAGGTCACCCCAAAACACTTCAGTTTCAAGTCATCTTTGTGTCTGACGTAATCCACAAAAAGCTAAAACTGAAGTGTTTGGAGGGTCCCCGCACTAAGGCTGCTGTAACTATTGTTTGCTTTGACTGATTTACTTGAAATTCGGCACTATGATTGCCAATGGACGATGCATTGTTGACACAAAATTTTGCCAGAATCAGATGTTTTTTGTAAATTACAAAAATGTACAGTAACTGCGAGGTTCACTTATGTAACGCCATATTGGTAACGGAGATATTTTGTTATCGGTATTCAACAATTAATAACTCTGCTACAAAATAATATTTTTGGATGAAATTCGGCGATCTCTTTAGCAATTTATTAGGGATTAATCATACAAAATTTTATTGAAATTGGTTTATTTTTGACATTCTTATTGTACGATGTTTAGGTAGTTACTTTTTTTCCGGACACAGTGTATATACCACAACAACATGCTAAGAAAATAAGCCACACTTTGTAAATGCAGTGACTGCATATTAAGCTCTCATGACAGCGTAAGCCCCGAAACATGAAGAAAACAGTACTATTGTAGTACTGACTGTTTGGAGCAGTGGCGTGTCTGCATCCTGCACCACAGGTTGTGTAGTCAAAGCACTGTCAAGCTACAAAGTGCAGAACCACTACCTTACGCAATACTGTCATCAGCAATGCAATAATACCCCAAGCGGTATTTAACATACTGAGGTCATAATTTCACCCAATATTAAATCACAAGATATTTTATCCACGTTCTCGTGGTATTTATACTACTAAATGCTGCCATGTGCATTGCAGGACACTCTTCCATCAAATCCCAAAACTCTAAAGACCCTATTTGGGTTTCGAGGACTTTCCAGGTCATGGAAATATGAAAATAAAAAATTTTCAAGAAATTTTTACCACGTGTGGCCACCACAGATAAGATGTGTGACTTACTGCGGCTGAGGCAGCATGAGATAGTGAATGCTGCTGGTGTCCATGGCTTTGGTTGATTTGGCATCAATCAGATGTCGTAGGTTCTGATACATGTGCTCGGTGAGGAAAGGCACAAATGGAGCCTGCGCAGTAGCAACAAGCACAAATCATCACAGTAACACCATTCACGCAACACGATCAGCAATAGCCAGCACTCACACACTTCTGTCACAGTCAATATTTACCACCAGCTCCGTAGTGAAGGAATTACTATAAACAGCAGTCCACATCTATGCATCAGTAAGCAGAATCTAGCTACATCCTGACACCTAACAGAAGACACCAAAGACCACTGAAGGCAGTATATGGCTATTATACAGACATCTTAATTCTTATCTGCCCCATAGATGCTGAAACAAAAAGATGCTAAAAAACAAAATCGACACAATTGTTCCACAAAACAACGATGTGCCAATTTTCAATTCATAAGGTCAAAGGTTAGGGCTACAGTAAAGCAGTGCTGCGAACAGCTAGCTGGACAGTTACACAGTATTTCTGCACTGCGCCGACATATTTCTGTCATGAAATGTTGAAACTTGCTTGACATATAGACAACGACAATAAAGTTCGACAACACCTACCATGACCTTGGTCATTGTGAAAAGCACAGAGAAAAGTGTGTTGAGAGCGTTGCAGCAGTCTTCGAGACCCATCTCGCCTCTGAGACGTCTCCGGTTCATCCTAACGTACCAGTTCGTCAGCTGATCCACAAACTTCACCAGTCGAGGCACCACCGTGTACAGACGGTACGCTGCCATACGACAAAGCATACAGATGCCAGTTACAGGTAAATGCCACTTTGAACAATTACACTGACACTATCAATTTACACTTAATCGGTCAATTTTACTCCAGCTTAGCTTCAGTCCTGGTTTAAATGATATGCAGTTTTTTTGGCATAGCTGAAAACAGAAACTGTAACATTACAGCATCACAACAGAAAAAGTCTTGGGTTCAACTTCTGGTTGGGTCACCACATAACAAACCAACCAGGTCAACTCAGTTTTCCATCTATTCAAAGAATGTAAACCATGTACCAGCATAAATGTTTGGAATTAAGGTGGGGGGTGACTTCATCCATGTCAGTTGGCAGCCAACACTGTGGCATGCAACATTATGGCATGCAATGCTATACACATCTGTAACCCTTTCCTTAATTATTTACAGTCGCCAGTTCCAGAGTGACACATTCACGACAGTAGGGTTAGGATAAAATCAAAAATAACCTTGCATCTCCTGTCTGACAAACATGACAAGACTTTGAGTGAAAGAGATTATCCAGCGGTCCATGTAGTTGTCTGCTTGTTCTGTGCTGGTCTCACTGTACACAAACTCCGTCTGCTCCTCCTGCACCAATCACAGCCCAATGCTGCTACGGGATTTATGGCCATCGGACAAATTGCTGCCTTCAGCACTATGGACGTCCAGCGAACTTGTTCATCCACAAAAAGTAAGTATGCTTAAGCCTTTAGCCTTAGCACTTCTACTTCACTCCGAAACTCACTGTCATATAACTCTATTATATAAATCTGTCAGACTCGTATATACTTTTCTGCATAATTAAAAAACTAAACTGTTTGTCACTGCCTATAGTAAATGTCAATGAATATGTACACCATGTTCCAAAATTAGTGACCCCCTTGTTTCAAACACACCTAATTCAGCTTGTAATTCATGGATTTCAACAACATATCGTACACTGCACTATCTTAACATTACTTATGGTCACACCCATTACGAATTTACAAAGTACGTATGCACTTCATTGTGTGTGCTCAATGTGATGTCATTATGAAGTCAAGAGTTTGTTTACATCAGGGTTACGTTCAATACGTTGTTACTGACAAAGAGATCAAGCAGCAGTGTACCCGCCTTAGACTAAGAGCTTGCGTCAAGGCCAAAGATAGCCACTTTGAGCTCAAACTTCAAATACTAGTTCCAAATGATTGTCTCCACAACTGTTTCTAATTGTGTAAAAATCTGTCTGGTACTAACGATTTTACACTAACTTATCTATAGAGGGTTGCTAATTTTGGAGCACGGTATATATGGTAGACCAGTCTCTGATACTGTGGCGCTATTTGTTTGCAACGTAAACTGCTACGCAAGTGTGTTTCGATTCACTCATTGTGGAGTTATTGTAACACAGACGACAAACATCAACATTTTTACTCAAACACAGCTGCTCAACAGTTCTGTCCTTTGTCATAAAACAAGAAAAGCCCAGCTAATGCAAAGGGAAATGCGCGACAGCGACACCTGTGTGAAGGCCCGGTGTGAACGAAATCTAAGCTCACAACGATGTTTCATTTAGACTCAACGGTGGATGATGCTTAGCACCATATCCAATGCATGAATTCCAATAATGGCTGAAAATCGCAAATTTTTCTTACCCCCTCCCATTTAGCACCCTCATTTGGGGTAACCCCTTTCGAATTTATGGAAAAGCTTTACGGTTCCTGAAACTAGAGTCTTCCAGGCAGCCGATGGTGAAGATTTGGTGATCCTAGCTTGCACCGTTTTCGACTGATCCACCCGTGTGATGGACAGATGGACGGACGGACGAACGGACAGACAGAATTGTCTGAGACGCGCTAATGCATAAAAATAGCAGTAAATGGATCAATCAGAGGTACTATAACTTAACAGCATAGCTCACTCTTCAACACTTAAGAGGAAAAGCTCAACACAGTTCAAACCTCTGCCAAGGACAGTGTTTTTATTGGCTGTAACTAAAAAGACATCACATTAGAATATAACGAATAGCTATAACAAATGCTGGATAATTCAGACACAGACCTAGGACGCTAGAAATGTGAATCCAGAATATTTAATTTATTTAGTTGGTTTTCTGTAAACATTCACATCTAAAGTAGAAACACAATATATTAAACTTCATACAAACTTAATAATTATGTGTAAATCAGTTGTTGACCAGCTGAGTGTTGGTACCACCCAGTAATGCAGTTCCTAGCAGAAACCACTTAAAAAGCAGTTCTGAACTAGAACCAGAGCTTTTAATCAAGTCAAATCCCCAACGATTCCCAACCCAAAACAGACGTTTTTTTAAAAACCTGAATCAAAACTCAAAAATCTGTTTCAGACATGCTACTTTCTGAGTACAGGCAATCTTGAAGAGAGACTAAAAATGAAACAAACATACATGGGTCAAAACATAACCTCTCTTCCTTCTACAGAAGTAACCATTTCTGAGTAACAGTATTACTGACCCGCTGCAATCTTTGCACGTTCTGCACAAGGAACCGATATGCATTGTACCACGGAAGAAAGACATCTTTGACAACATCTCGAACACCTTCCTCCTTAAACCGGAGATTGTCCGCACGAACCACTGGCGAGTTAACTAGATACAGCCTGCAATGGACAACATCAACGACACATCAATTTTTGTTTGTTTTACTTTTTTCTGTCTGTACAAATGCCAGCACAACCAAGCATCTCGGTACCTGACAGACCGCTGCTCGCCAGTCTCTGACGTCATTTTCTGACAGCGTCTGCATTCGGCCAGCAGTCACCAACTTTCTGTGCTGCGTCATAGTCTCAGTCAAAGTGCGTGCAGCTATCGAGCGTTTTCTATAGCCGGCCCTACTGTCTGGAACTCACTGCCTGATAACCTTCGTGATCCGGAGTGCTCTGTAGACACCTTCAGACAGTCATTGAAAACGTTCTTGTTTTCCCAGTATTAGTGTGTCCAGCACATCAGAGGTTTTTCATGATAATGTGCTACATAAATCTACATTTGACATTGACATCAATACTGTATAAAAAGAACAAGAAAAAGACTTCGTAAAGACACCAGATGGCTAAATCCACTGAATAAGAACTGTTCCCCTTATCGGCACTTTGAGGTGACGAGGGGCAAACTAGCACACCAGTCGGTCGAATAACATTACAAGCCATTAACAGCCAGCAACTTTAACCATCTGCATTAGTATGCTGGCAGTTCTGATAGCAGGGCCTAGTGTTATGCAGAACTCGACGTTTCTTCCTAGCGATTGCCGTAACCATCGCCAGTGCTCATTTTGGATACCCATGGAGAGATGGCCAGGCGGATTTGGTCTGGGTGGCTTTGTCAAATACATAGACGATATACCCGCAATCCATCTCAGTACGAACGCGGCTCAGCACTGAGCAACTTCTTTGATGTGACCAACAATCTTAGTGCTACACCAAGCCGACGCCAATACTTTACAGACTACATTTAAAATCATACAAATGCACCAAAAAAAACACATTTACATACACATCAAAAGTAACGTAAAAAGTACATTAAATCTGGTATAAAATTATCAAAGAAAGCTACTGAAATCCCATGTATATTCTCACCTGATAGCATCAGCGCCATACTTGCTGACAATGTCCATTGGGTCAGGATAGTTCTTCTTGCGTTTACTCATCTTCTGACCATCACTGCAATGCAATAACATTCTACTTATATATATATGTATAAACTTTATTATCAATTTATCTATCAAAATAACTTGCACAGATCTTAGCAGATTCTGTAACATATGCAACAGTTTGATGACAGATAAAAACATTTTGCAAACTGACCGTAGACTTTTTTATCACACCTATAATGCACATCACACCATACTGTGTAAAAAAAACACTGGTTGAACAAATCAGACTAACGATGACACATTAAAAGTCAAATGTTATACAGTAATATGCTTCATAAGACTACTGCTAAAACCCATTACAGTTAGTGAGTGAGTGAGTAGAGGGTTTAACTTCTCTCTCAAAACATAAGAAATCATTTCAAGGATGGCCTTTCAAAGACATAATAATGAAACACAGAATTTAACCCTTGCAGAATAAAAAAAATCCATAAGACAATTAAATCCATAGACTATACATGTAACTTCAAGAAAATTACGTGGCAACATGATGAACATCAAAGCGGAAAAATGAGACAAACTAACCCAACAATTAAAAATCCACCACAAAGTCTACCAAAAGTGACAAAAAGCAGATAAGCATGAACAAATTGATAAGCAACGCACTTACGCCGCAAGAACAAGCCCGTGGCAGATGAGGTTTTTGAATGGAGCTTTGCCATATAGAGCGGTCGATAAAACCAGCAGGGTATAGAACCATCCTCGCGTCTGATCAATTCCCTCGGCAATGAAATCCCCGGGAAATCCATCCTCGAATTCTTTCTGTTTCTCAAACGGGTAGTGGTTCTGGGCATACGGCATGCTTCCACTCTCAAACCAGCAGTCGAAGACTTCAGGAACACGTCTCAGCACAGCACCCGGGACTGACAGCGATGGAATGGTCAACTGGTCTATGCTGCAACCATCAACAAGTGCTTGCTTTTATGTGACTATTTCTGCTCTCTGTTTAATCAACCTACTTCTCAACATTAAGTACAGACCAAATAGAGAATCTTTTGGGGAATGGCTTTAACAGGCTGTGTTCCCCTCCTATCGCCCAAACAGCAGCATCAAAAACAACAAAGAAAACTTCTGCTGTTACAGTAAAGTTAAAAGATCTGACACGATGTACAGTCATTTCAGTCGCAGTTTTATGTCCATTCGAACAGAAAAAAAGAGTACTGAAATTCCGAGAAGACGTTGCCATCCATGACTCAGCTATCTGAGGATTATTCTGGCTAAAACCGGGTCCTCCGAAGGTGACCATTAATAAGGACTGCTGCAGCCAGAGCATTATGGTGCTTTAGAAATATGTATATTTTATTTATTTTATTACTAACGCCAACATACAACCAGCTGTATTAAATTACCTTTCCCTATGCAGGTCTGTGATGCTGTCAACTCCAGTCAGCTGTTTCAGTTCGTCAACAGATCCAACACAAACAATCTCACTCCCATCCTCGCTCATCCACAGCGGGATTGGCGTGCCCCAGTAACGATTGCGTGATATTGCCCAGTCCCTCGCCTCACGCAGCCAGTTACCAAACCGCTTCTCCTTCACAAAGTCTGGCACCCTGAAAACACCCACCCACACATGATCATCGTCCCCACGTTCACCAAGCTGGCTAGCTGGTGGTCGCAGAAGATGTTCTAATGAAATACACGGACACAGCAGAACTGCTATTTTTTGCAGACCAGACAACCTTTCTAATATCGTAACATGCTCATACACTCATTGCGCATGCCCATCATACTGTTTATAGTGGGATAAATGTCATTAGTTTGGTCACTGTCTGGTGCAAGTTCGCTCAAAACTTACCTATCATATTCCAGACCATGGATTAACATACACAAAACATATGCGCTTGTTTTTTGTTTACCTGAGTCAAATTTCTACCACACGGATATGTTGCCTTACGCTGGTCTCTAGAATTAAACACGTGGGGATGGTTGTGGAATGATTACCGACTGGCTGCATTTCCTGTTTATCTAACAAGATAGCAATGAAGGATTAGACTGCATTGAAATAAACAAAGAAGTGCATACACTGGCAAATGGATTACAAATGGTTAGACAGTAAAATAACAAGAAATGAGAATCCAAGAAAAGTTAGTTAATTCACGCTCCTAGTCCGCTTTACTCTGTATGGAATGAAAAGCATTTTTAGCACTCAAACTGCTAGTAGTCTAAGTTCATTTAAATCTGAGCTTAAAAATCAATTACTAATAGGTCAGCCGGGTGTATAAGAACTAACCAGTACGTCTGACTGTTGCTAGCCAGCAGCTTGTCTACCATGTGTTCCACTCTCACAAACCAACTAGGAACTGCTCGATAGATCAGCGGAGTGTCAGATCTACAGCACAATCAATAATCAACTAATCAACCATCTAATCGATCGCTTAATCAATCAGGCAATCCATCAATCAACCGATCAATTAATCGATCAGTCAATGGGCAAACGAATGGGTGAGTGAGTGAGTGAATGAATGGATAAACAAGTAATTTCTACGCAATACTCTTTATGTGTGCCTCACAGCTGAAAATTGCAAAAAAAAACTATTTTGGGGGTTCAAGGTCATTGACGTTGACACCATTAAAAGGCGTTTCACTAGTGCTCGTTATGATAAGCAGCATGTCTGCATCTATTTGCAAGCATTTTCATGCTTCACAAGCCAATAGCGATAAAAACTTTTAGGGGTACCCTTCTTTGATGCCCACGTGCACTGCCCTCATTGAACCTAGGGGGTCAGAACTTGCAGCAATAAAATCTACACTTAATGCTGAAAATTTTGTACATAGATTGTCTTGAGCCATTTCAGCGCAATTCACTCTTAAAATGTGTGTTACAGCCAGAAATCGGGAAAAAATAACTAAAACAGCTTATTTTTTGGGGGGGGTTTAAGGTCATTCAAGGTCATCAATGTTAACAGACGACGGCTAAGACATGCAAAGCACTACATGCTCTTGTGCGTAAAAAAATGAATGAACAAACCAATCACTGACATCAACATCAGCATGGTCATATTTGCAACAACAACTATTTACCACAGCTCCTTCTATACCACAAGATTAATACACCAGCCAGCATAGGAACCTTTTAAGCTGGTTGCCTATCACTACTGTAGTTTACTGCTGAGTCTTAGCAAGAATCAATTTAAAGAAGACCAAAAAAAGAGTCCACTACACCAATCACTGGTGCTCTTAATACAGCCATCAGCTATGAGGGTCATCCCAAAAGTTTCTGGCCTCGACATATTAAACAATAATATTTTCTACAATCTATACATTAGTGAAACGTATGTCCTTTACGAACTGCAATAAGTCGGTTGCGGATATGACGTTGTTGTAATTTATGATGTCATATAGCTCTAAACTGAAACAATGTGGAGCACTAACGCAAACAGCATAGAATCAGGCTCACAGTTGCATGACAATTTTCCAATCTGTAGCTAGGCTTACCAAAGTGGAGCCCCGTGGCATCTGATTTTGTGAATTACAGTACTGTTAAACTAATATGCGACGGCATCAGTCAGTGCACTGCCATTTAATTAAAAACCTTAATTACGCTGAACAGGCTGCAATATTCACAACTCTATTTTGAAGTGTCAGAAAAAAAACTAAATACGTGTTTTTGCATGCCAAAAATACTTCTGCTAATGACGAGTGTATAATTATGCATCAAGATGAAAAAAAGGAGAAGAAAAAGACAACGGACCTCCAACAGAAGGGATAGTTATGAGCTACAGTGCCTTGGTGAACGAGCCGCCCATTCTCTTTCAGCCACTTTATTATATTCTTGTCTGCATCCTGTTCCACAACACCCCCAAACATAAACACTGCACACGTGTGATATATTCAATTCCATTTTCAACATACTGGAGCATCAGATAAAATGCAGCGAGTTTCCCCCGCTTACGTCCCAGATTCTCCCAATATTCCACAGATGTAAAAACATTTTTAATGTTTTTTTATAAAACTTTTAAAAACATATTTTTTATGTTTTTTTAATTTAAAAAAATGTTTTTGTGCTTTTTAATGTTGTGTTTTTTGTTCTTGTTAACACATAAACGTAAAAAATTACAAGTATGATTCATTTATCATGGGCAAATTGCGTTCAGCTGTTTTTGATTTGTACATTCAGTACATTCCAGTTTTTAGTTTTTACAAATGATAGGTGTTTGTTTTTAATTATCTGAGTTAGATATTCTTTGCATGTATAATGACGAAAAAAGTAGGAATTGGAAACATCTGCAGTTTAATGTTTGTTTATGCATGTTTTTATAATGTTTCTTATAAAAGCGAAAAAAACATATTGTTATGTTTTTTTAATTTGCAAATCAATGCTTTTAACATCTGTGCAATATTCATTGCAAATACTTGCAGATGAATGGCCAGGCTAAATTAAGTGAAAATATATCCACAGAAATATAAATTCAGACTGTTCAGTGTTCACATGGTGACAAGTTACTAATCTCACTTTAAAAACTACTGTGATACTGTTGTTACCATTGGCTGGACAACAAAACATGGATAGTTGTTTTCGATACACAATAACGATCATGTTTGACTATAATGACTAATGCTAATTAATACCAGTAGACTAAGCCAATATAGACAATACAGTAATGACTGCTGATCAGTGTATTATGTTATTATGCATTTGCAACAATCAGATTAACTATGGCAATAATTAACATTAGTGAAGCCACGAACCTTGATGTATTGTCCTTTGAAGTCAGAGACAGGGTCAGTGAATCTGCCACTCATATCCACAGGGCAGAGTGGCGCCATGTCTTTGGTTATCAGCTCATAACGCAAGCTGATCCGATAGTCATCCTTCAGCCAAACACAACCAGTACCATCCATCACTGCGCCATCACTGTCACTGGCAAGCATTCTCATGACAAATTTATTATTGCAAATTTGAAAATTGAGCAAGCAACCTCCAACAAGCTACTAAACTCCTGTGCGCTTGAGTCAACAAAGCCTCCTACACTCAGCCGAGATGGCAACTGACAAGAAGCTGATGGGTGACAGTTACATGCAACAGCAGCTACTGCTGTAGTGCGTCTTAGCCAACGCAATTCTGTCCGTCCGTCTGCCTGTCCGTCCGTCCGTCCGTTACACGGGTGGATCAGTCAAAAATGATGCTATCAGTAAACATAAAATAAACAACTGCACAGTATAATAAGCCAGTGACAAATATGATCTGTATCTGTTTCAGTGAGACTGCTAGCTAAGTATAGTAAGCTGTTACAAGTTGTGTACACAGTTCCTAATAACTACTGAACATCACACAGCATATAACCGGGTTATATACAACCAAGCTAAATGATACATTTAAATGATACAAACTAGAGGGTGGTTACGACTGCCCAAGACCTGGACTGTGTTCCAGATTGCTGCCAAAATCTAATCAGTTGGTAAATAGCCCCAATTATGCCTCCGCTTACATGTGACAACTACAAGGCCAAAAAGTGAGTTTTGGGGCATATTTGACCCCACTGTGACCTTGAACCTTAACCTTTTAACCCCAAAATTTGGTGCGTTCATCCTTGCCCAAAAACCAGTTAGTGGTGAAGTTTGGTCAAATTCCTTCAACAAATACCCAAGATATCGTGCTAACAATGTTTGTTCGAGATTCACGCACCCACACATGCACAAACACTCTGGAAACATAATGCTTCCAGCTATAACATTGACGGAAGCATAAAAATGTCAAAAACCTCGCCAAAGTACGGTGCCTGGTGAACAACGCCCGTACCACTGTCCTCCGTCACGTACGTGTCCAGAAGAATGCGAAATCCTCCGCGATCCTTCATCTGCAGAAATTCCATTCACAACACAAAACTTATCAATAAAACCATAATAATAACCAGCAGGGATTGGAGCGCACAAACCTCCGCTAACATCAGTGCTGGCCCCTAATGAATAAAACCGACTTAATCCAATTTGCTATGTATGTCACTTAAAATATTCCAAGATCCGGACAGTGTTCCAGATTTCCACTAAAATCTAACAATTTGGCAAACAAGCCCCAACTGCCCCCGACTTTACAAAAATAGATCTGTTTAAAATTTAGCAAAAACAGTGTTAATTCATCAATTCGGTCCATGTGCCACGAGACGTATATGTTAACATTCGAGCCACAGTTAAGCACAACATATACACCGTTAGATAAACAACAAGTAGTTTGAGCAAAGCTCATGAGATGCACAACGGCCTTAGCAGTTTCCTATTTGCAGATTGTCTTGATCTATCTCCAGCCATTTCGTCCCAATTCAGTGTTGAAATGTGCAATGCATCCAAAAACTGCTAAAAATTCACTAAAAACCGCTTTTTGGGGGGTTCAAGGTCGTTCAAGGCAATCAATGTTGATAAAGCTAAAAAGGTTGTCACCAGTGCTTGTTATGATAAGCAGCATGTCTGTACCTATCTGCAACTGTTTTCATGCTACATGAGCCAATAGCGGTAAAATAACCACTTTTTAGGAGGGTAGCCATCTTTGACGCTTGCCTACGCCGGCCTCCTTGAACCTAGAGAGTCGGGACTTGGACTGCTGAAATCTACGTTTAGTGCTAAAAATTTCATACGCAGGTTCTCTTGGTCTACCTTCAGCCATTTTGTCGCAATTCAGTGTCAAAATGTGCGCTGCATCCAAAAATTGTGAAAAATATGCCAAAAAACTAAAAAGCCCATCACCAGTGCCCTTTATGATATGCAGCAAATCTGTACCTATCTGCAACAGTTTTCACACTATAAGATCCAATAGCGGTAAAATAATGTCTTTTTAAGGGGGATACAACTTTTTGATGCCCTCATTTGAGGGGAACCCCCTCACCCAGGGGCACAAAATTTTGTCACTAAAAACTAGTCTTGTGGCAGCCCACAGTGAAGATTTTGTGATCCTAGCTTGCACCGTTTTGATACAGTCCACAGTGTGACAGACAGACAGACAAACGGACAGACGCCTAGATGATGGCTAAGATGCACGAAGCATTCTGCTGTCACGCGTAAAAACAATAACTATAGAGAAAAGTAAGCACAAGATTAATTCACTTACATGCAGAAAATAATCAAACAGTGGCTTGTATGACTTGCCTTCCAACGTTGCACCTTTAAACCTGTGCATTCAACAAAAATAACAAAATATAGTATACAAACGCTAAACTTTGTCTTCAAAGACTCTATTACAGCTAAACAGAGACTGGTACTGATACAGTTACATTCCTCGTGAGATATAAACCAAAAACTTTGTTTTCAGCATCAGATGACTAGAAGCTCCAAATTACAACCAAAAATAAACTGGAGAGCTCTTACTACAGACTACACTATGTACTTCTGACAAGGCAAAGACTGATCTTCCCCAAATCACAGGGGGGCTTTTTCCCTACCGTAGTGCAAACAGTCCCTGCATGTTTTAATAAACTCCCTCCTGAATTTCCTAAGACACGTTGCAGAATATCACTTAATGCTCAGTTTGTTAATGGTAAAGGACGTGTTAAACAATCCAGATCCCTTCAAAGGCTGAATTAAACAGTAACAGGCACATTTTTCAATGAAACCATGATAAAAATTTTCCATAAGTTTTCAAATATATTGCACACAGCAGACACCAAGAACACTATGAAAACATTATAAGAGGTGAGAATTACTGATACAGGTACTAAATAACAAGCATTAACATAAAAAAAACAACATAGCACAAAAGCTTTAACAGTCATAGCTGAAGGTAATGGACTATACATCAAATATAAGACAAACTACACACAATCAATCGTATAATGAGACCTTTCAACGATTTCATACTGTGAGGCAGACTTGTACAGCTCACACAGTCTTGCTTCCATCATTATGTACATGCGACCAGAGGACTTTTCTGCAGATAACAAATGCAGTTTACTTCTAACAGTATTTCACCCAAAGCAACACAACAATTTAGTAGTGAGTATCATCACATAACTTGGTTTACAAACATAATTCTCTCAACAACTTGTTTACCACCAGTTGAAACCATCTGCATAACATTAACATAGTTAGGGCCGACTGATTCATGTCCAGGTTAAAGATAACCTAGTATCTCGCTATAATGGGCGGAAAGTCTGTTTGTCTGTCTGTCAGCCCCCTCTAGCACCTTCCCTGTTGCACGGTCGCGGACCCTGACTATGGCATTTGAGTCCATGGGCCTTGGGTACGTGCCCACACCTTGCCCCCATGGGCAGCCTGAGAGGCGGGGGTCGAGTTGCCGGGTCTTCTTTCCCTGCTGATTCTGCCAAGTTCGTCAGTTCGCTCAGCTTCGTGGCGACATCTGGTGAATGACAGCCACTTAACGGTCCAGTTTTCCGACTGCCCCGTCGCCCCTTCCCCCACGTCTCAGCCTAAGGCCTCAAAGACGGCCATGAATTTCATAGTCTCTGCAACGTGTGCTGGCTCAGGCTGGCAATTGGATCAGTGGCGCTCTCTGCACGTTACGATCGCGCACCGACTACCGTCCCTCCCAAACTCTTGCACGTAGCTTATAACAACTAGCAAAGTAACCCATGAGAGGTACTTTGCTAGTACGTTAAAGTCGGTAATGCAAAAAGTTAACCTCTGTTGCATTGATTCATGACACATCAGCAGCATGAGTTATCTCGAACATAACTTGCACAGTTAACCTCTCCATTTTGTGATGTTAGCCTGCAAGATCGAAGCCGACTCATGTAAATAACAACATCTGCAAACCTTTGACAGTTGTAGATCGATGAGCCAAAAGATGAAAAACCGTGACAGCATTTTGCACACTGAATTCTATCATTATAGTCAGCAAAATTATTGTAATATGATTGCAATTTTTCTACGTGCACAATTCGCCATGCAGCTGTGAATAAACATGTTGTCTGTGCCAGTGACCTTGACCTCACGGCGTGTGTCATGTGGAACAGTTGACTTTTACATTGGGGCGATACGTTGTAAAAATGACAATATTAAAACTTCTTGAAATAATCATAATCGTGACTATTGAAATTGTCATTTTCACAGTTGCTGCAATGTGTTGTATTGCATTTATTGCATCCTGTCGGAATGCACTGTAAATTAGTTGCCATTTGAATATCCTCTATTACCCACAGACACACCATTCAGTTCATAAGCCTATAGTGAGCCGTAAATGAACAGCCACGCGACTACTACCGCCAATCGAAATGCTCGATTCATGGCGTGTTCATATGGACAAAGTTTAACTTGTGAATTAGCAAACTCTGGTTAGTTTTTCCATGAATAAACATGACAGAGGTTAATCAGGTAACCTAGAAGTTAACCTGGACACGAATCAATCGGCCCTTAACATACCTTAGGAATCTCACAACCACCAGAACTCATATATCTGACTTACTCAGGTCATTTATGTAGAAAAACCATCACCACCAAATGGTAATTATTATTTAAAAAATGTTGTAAAAGCTGTGAAAAATGTGTGTAAATTAACAAGTGAAAAATGTCAGCCGACAGCCAACAGAGACGCGGCTGCACACATATCTACGTGTATGTGCAGAAAGCACTCGCATATTTCAAATTGCAATTAAAAGCCACTTCTTAATTGGCTAGCAATGACATCTTAGATGCACAGAATTCACAGCAAATCAGGTCACCCGGCAAACCATGTTCATGAGCTGCAAGCTACGCATCATCTTCTTGAAGTTTTTGACGTCTGGTATGCTTGATCTTTTGACCTTAAACACTGAAAATGAAACACTGATTACACCTGCTCAGGGAAAATGCACATCAACTTTGTTATTTTTTGCTATGTCTATTTGTTTTCAAGTTGGATATCAGTAAAGAACAGACTGACAGACGAATGCAGGAGCAAAACCAATAATGCGGCCAATTATGACTGCCACAGAGCAATTCAGTAACAGTATATCGCTGTGCTGCTGACCTTTAATCTTGACGTAGATAAGGTCAGGATGAACGCAGAGTGCTACATTGCTAGGCAGAGTCCAAGGTGTTGTCGTCCATGCAAGCATGATGACGTCCGGCATTTCCAGCAACGGAAATGACACGATCACTGCAATAAACACGCATATTGAAAGCCATTCTATTATAGTTATCACATTCATTATTTCTCGGAAAAAGCAGTGTCGATAGAAAAAATCAACCAACTCAGCCTTCCATCTCTCTGGGGTAGATAAACTGAGTACCAGTCTGAGTACCTGGCTGGTGTTAAGGCGCGGCACGTTCACCTGCATCGGGTGGCAGGTAATGCAGAGCAATATCACAGGTAACAGATGGGCTGCAGCTCTCAGATTCTATCAAAAGTCATACACACCTTAAACATTTCTAACCTATGCACTATGGCTACCAGCATAACGTTGGGGATCCAAAGGGCAGAATCTACAATGTCTGTGTAACTACCTCATTACCAAAATGCACCAGAATCACAAACAGTACCATCTGCATAAATTTGACGACCAACAATAACACTTTATTTTTCAGCCAGTTCTAAGTAAAACAGAAACTCAAAAAATAGCCACGGCATGACATGGCTTACTCTGTAGACAGTGATGTTGTGCGAAATTATGCAACACAACCGAAGACAAGTCTTTCACAATGTTACGTCCTTCCTCCTCTTCTACAGACTACACCGTAAGCTAGTACAGATGCACACTCACCACTCGGGTCCTGGACCTCTTTGTAGTTCTGACCTGATTCAAAGTTAGACAGTGGAGTATTACAAGCTGTGGAGAACGGCATCACCTGCATGCCAGCACCGACAAATTCTACACTCAACTTGCTACTTGAATAAATCGATACACTGATCAATACATTTATTTCACGCTAAGAATGCACAGAGCACAGAAGGACAGGTTAAAACTCAAACTTCACTTCCATTACTGTGATTTGTCGTGAATTTCTCTTACATCGTGCCGTGCAGTATACAGCATCATGATATGTCAAGACGTTGTGGATATGTCGTAGGCCTTTGATTTTCCATGAACTTGAGCTGTACAACTTGTTGCGAATTGCAGACTTTCAACTTGTTGCACTTTGTTGTACAGCATGCTGTACAGCATCTTAGGCAGAGCTATGCTAAAATCGACAGCCTACAATGATAATTAAGAGTGCAAACATTAAGATTTTGATAAAAGTCACGGAAAACTTTGTAAGGAAGATACAATGACAGACAAGCCTATGTGATCACCTCAGTCATCTGTTTTTCCACAAAAAGTCAATATTTTAGTCTGTGTACAACACGTGGTTAGAAAACTGAATAGTTGTCTCTCGACGAGTCGGTAAATCTCTGAACTGCACTGGAAAATTTTGCTAAGCAATAAAATGCATTCTATGGCAATTACCACTCTTTTATTTTAATCACAGATAATGTATAATTAATCACAGTTTCAAGTTAACTATTTCATTTAAGTTGATCATTAAAAAGTTGTTAATCGTTGCCACCTCTATAAGAAGTCACAAAATATGAACATATTACACTTTCAAATCTATTTTAACTTACAGCAGCTACTAGAACACATATACTGCAACGACAGAAACAAACCTTAAAGCCACGGTAGACGAGACCTTTGTCATATAACTGCTTGAAGACCCACCAGATACTTTCCATGAAAGACGGATACATGGTCTTGTAGTCGTTCTTGAAGTCAATCCAACGACCCAGACGTGTAATGTTTTGCTGAATACAAAATAAACAGAACCAATCTATAATCTTGAAACTGTAATTCTTAAAAGATGAAAAGATCATGTTACTCAGCTGTCATACCTCTTTTATATAGACATTAGTCTATATAAAAAGAGGTATGACATACCTCTTTTATATAGACATTAGTCTACACAAAAGAGGTATGACAGCACTGGATTTTAATTTTAAAAAATTCTGAATCTGAAATTAAGAAGAAACATTACAAGAACCAAAAAAAGTACTGGTAACTCACGGCAATGGTCAAATCTGAAGAGCTATACAAACTGCTGAAACAATAGCACCCATTATCATAAGCATGAGCTAAAAGTATAAGAGATTATACGGTTATAGTCTGTTCAGCTCCTCCATTTATTTACCCTATGCTAACTTCTCAGCTCTTCATCAAGAAGCCTCTTCTATAACCTGCTGACCTAACTTAGGGCCAGTTTCTGGCTCTTAACTGGTCGGTCAGTTAACTAAACTACATATAGTTAACTAAACTACATGTAGTAAAAGCCAGTTAACTATTACACACTTCTGGAACGACTAAATAACCTACGACAAAGCGCTAGCTATCTATAACCAGTCAATTTCAGTTAGTTAACTGCCGATGACCAGTTAATGCAGTTATCATACAAGTTCTACGATAAAGCTAATGGCAAATGTGTCAAAAGTCAAACCATCAATCAACATTAACTGACTAATTAACCAAAATAATGACAACAAGAAATCTGAGCTAATGCTCATGAGACGCGCGATAGCTTATGGCAGTTCATGTTTGCAGCTAATATTGATTTATCTCCATCCATTTCGTTGCACTTCACCCTTCTGCAGCCAAAAATCACACAAAATCACTAAAAAATCCTCCATTTTCTAGGTTCAAACTCATGCAAGGTCATCGATGTTGATACCATTAACAAGCACATAACCATTGCTTGTTATGATAATATAGCCAAATTTCACCAAAAAACCATGTCATCCAATGCCATCTTACCTTAGATTACTGCTAAGACAGGGTACCCGCAACTTTAAACCTTCCTATAAACTATAAGTTCCATTTTATAAATTCTAACACCTATTCCTAAAAATACCCAGTCCTTTCCTCTTTCAGTAGCCATCAACATCGTAGTAAGCGGCGCGGTAGTTATGGACATAGCCAAAAAGGAACTCTAACCTTTTCTTATCCTTTTTTCTATGAGTCCCCCAATTACGTAAAGGTGTCCTGTAATTGACTGCCGATGATCAAAGTCATATTTTTTCATTAACTTTAAATAAAAACTATATATCACCAAAATCCCTATATATTGCACAAATAAATCTGATATTTAGTATTTCTCGCCATTCATTCTAATTCACATACTTTGACGAAATGTGCGATATTCGTCCGACGTCGTGTATGGGGGCCACACCCCTTTTCGACCTACTTAATCAAAATTCACATTTTCCACTAAGTCTGGATATGCGAATCCGGTACCGATGGAAAGCTTGTTGGATAAAGATTCTAGCAATCCAAACTGTTTTCAAATCCATTCAGTAGTTTGGCTAAAAATTGAGTGTTCACGCTAAATATATGCTAAGTATACAAATACCGATCTCCAATTTCGATCGCACAACAACTTAGTTGCGTGGCACCCTCTCGCGAACACTTTTACGCTGGGTGTACTAGTTAGGCTTGCGCATGCCCATCTTTCTCCCCCTCGTTTGGGGTGACCCCCTTTACCTAGCGGCATGAAATTTTGTCACAAAACACTAGAGACTTTAGGCTATCATGTGGTGAAAACCCAAAGTCTCTATCTCACCTGGTCTTGAAACGATACTGGGTCGTGACACAAGGACAGATGGACAGACAGACAAAAAGAATTACCATAGCTAATACGCACTATAGCTAGCTATGCTAGCTCTCGAGCATAAAAATGGCCCATCGAGAACACACTGCAGTGAATGCATACCTCCCACTCATTAGCATAGCGCATGACAATCTTGCGACATTCCGCATTGTACTTGTCAATCCCCATCCTCTCCACATCTTCCGGACATTTGATGCCCAATACCTTGTCAATTTCATACTCCTAAAATATCACAACCATGACATAGATAAATTGCATCACTGAGACATACCGTGCTAAGACAAAATACATTACAAATGTCGGCAAACAACACAATTCGCACAGTTGCTTAGTCAACCTAATGAAAATATATAAAACACAAATGCAGACAGCTGAAAAGTGTCCAATCATTTCTGTCAAGTTGAAAACCTGCCTGGCTGCCAGAGAGCTGTGTCTATTATCAGTAACCAATCAATACTTAACGACTGAGCCAGACTTCTTTCAGCCTCACGTAAGGTGTTCAGTTTTTACATAAACCAATTAAATGCAAATTTTTAATATAAAGCTGTAAAACACTAAGGTTGTTTAAGGCATAGGCCTTTCATAATCAAAACCGCTGCATACCACTGGTAAGCCATGGCAGTCCCAGCCGAACCGTCGTTCAACGTGAAATCCACTCTGATGAGCCCACCGTGTCACAACGTCTTTCACCGTGCCGGCAAGAATGTGACCGTAGTGCGGCAAGCCAGTTGCAAATGGTGGTCCATCATAGAACGTGTACCTGAAAGCATCACATCTGCGAATTACTGCAAGTCACTCTAGGGAAACGATATTTTACTGAAGCAAAAAAAACATTAAAAAGTTTCATATTGCATGATTAAAATACATCAGTTATGACCAAAAACTTTATAATACGTCAGTGTTTCGCTGAGATAAAAAGGCTTCAAGCAAAAGCAGGTAAAAGTAAAAGGAAAATAATTCTCAAAAGTGAATGCCAAAGTAATGCAAAATAATTTTCACCAAGTAATGTAAAAAAAGTAAAAGCTGACTGATTTGTGGAAATCAAACGTCACTGCTTCCAGATGACATGTCATAAAACAATTTTCGGTTCTCTACAGAGACTAAAATAAAAACTGCAAACACATGGAAATCCTTGGCATCCATGTAACTGACCTGTGATCCTAAGACAGGAGGAAAGACACAGGTCAGGCAAGGCAAGGGCAGTCAAAAATGATGCATTGAAACCACTGTAGTATACACACATTCAGCATTCATACCACAGTTTGACTGATTTGTCACCTCCAATGACCACTCATTTGCTAACCAGGCCAAACGACCACTGACTTATTAACCAAAAATAATATATCTTAAAGTAGAATAAAAGTGTAAAACTAAAAAAACTTAATATAAGACCAGATATATCAGATCAGTACAAAACCAGTGAGAGAAGATGACACTATATCTGCAGCATAGATTCACACAAAAACCAAGTGAAGCTGAATCAAGACACGTTACACATTCTGCAAAGTTACAATATAACAAACTCAGAACATCTCACCTAGGTCGGTTCTTTGACTGCAACAATGATGTCTGGAAAGCATTCAGTTCTTTCCACAACTGAAGTATCGTCTCCTCTTCCTTGGAAAAGTCAATCTGCTCCGGCACTGGCTGTGCCATGCTAACAACAGACATAACAAATATGCTCTACTTATAAAGTGCGAACTGAGAATACTTATTTAGTTTTAAACAGATTACAACACATCTTACAAATATGAGTAAAATAACAAAACTAGTAAGAAATATAAACAGAGATAGCAGCCATGCACACATTGAGTTGACAATCTACTACAGCTTGTATGTGTTAACTAATCATTTTCTTTTTTTATGTGCTTACAGTTGTCTGTTATTGCACTTATTTTCTCATAATTGCGAGTTGCCGTGTGTTGACATTTATATTTTTTTTGCACTACTTACTGTACGACGCAGAGCTATGGCCACTACCAGTCACACAAATGAAGAAATTCGAAACTGCTTAAAAGTGCTTATCACAAGTTCTAACAAAAACAATTACAAAGTCAAGAATGAAGATTTCAAAAAGAAAACTGGGTTTCAGAAAATAATTACAGAAATAAGACTCAGGTGGTTCCCCACTGTGGTTGGCCACGTGGTGAGGCACCTATAACCTGAAGGATTTCTAAAATCTGGAGGGTAGGAGCCAACTAAAAGCCCATCAAAAACGAGCAGATACATAACCAGTGCTCATGCACTGGTTAATTTTCGACTTTTATGCTGATTTTGTGCTTTACAGAAATCTATGACTTCACGGTCGTTTATCTACGGTTTTACAGTCATTCACGGCTTCATAGCCATTTCCTTTAACCTTAGGGTTACATTTGGGGAAGCACATTGGGCCGAACTGATATGGCCTCAGCGCTGGGCAAATGTAGCAGCCTACCCAAACTGAAAGTAAAGTAAGGTAAGGACTCAGTGGCCTAGGACATGTACTGAGAATGGATAACCCCAAAATACCTCACCAGGCAATACAGGGGGAACTGAAATGCTACAAGAGAAAACTGGAATGGCCAAGGAAAAACTGGATGGTCATCACCAGAAAAGGTTTGAAGGACACAGGCACTATCTGGGAAAAAGCCAAAAAACTGACGTTCCCATAAACAAAAGTTCCATAAGTGGAACTTTTGTTCCCTGGAACTTTCATTCCCAAGAGTGATAGTAACATAAAACTTTTATCTCTGTGCGAGCCAAGTTGTAAAACTTTTGCTCCCCTAGTTCAAAAAATAAAATAACATAAAATAAACTTAAATAAAGTAAAGTTAAAAATTATATTTAAAAGTAAAATGAAATTGAGTTGAAATTCATAATTAAAAAATTCTAAATAAAGAAAAATAAAATAAATTTTAAATTTAAAAAAATCTACCCACCTGTGTATTTTTTAGTTAATTTTTAAGCTCCCTCAGGAACGGAGTACTGAGGG
>Ga0209367_1000645_pt1 | contig 37091 bp, 20 predicted proteins | sample WorMetLIZISLAND2_FD_187412 | JGI IMG/M metagenome (GOLD analysis project Ga0209367, IMG submission 187412) | Marine gutless worms symbiont microbial communities from Max Planck institute for Marine Microbiology, Germany - Olavius geniculatus... ...
GCGTGGGGTCGAATTTTGCCATTCTCCCTTTACTTAGCCGGTCGCCATTAACACAGGGCTGTGCTACCGCACGCCTGTGACAAGAAGCTCAGTTGTCGCTAGGATAGCCGACCGGACTGGTTGTCAGTGACCTTTAAAGTTATCCAAAGTCGATAATTTTCATCTAATGTGAAAGAGCGTGTGCCACTTCCTATTAGTGATTAACAGTAACCTTGGCCCTATCTTTTACCGTTTTGAGATATGGCCATTTTTCCGTTGAAAAACGCACATTTTTTGTACCCTTTCCATTCAACCCTAAATTTAAGACTGTTTTCCTTGCACTAGATCGCTGAAATTTTGCATGCCCCGGTTTAAGACACAGAGCTAAATATTCGTGTAAAAAATTTCATTAAGACGCAACGTTTAGCTACAAATACTCCCGTGACAGACAACAGACAGACGACAACCGTACCATATGCTCGACCGTTACGTAACTACGGTCGGCTACTAACGCAGTCGCAGTTCTATTGGTGATAACATAAGTCACAACGTAAAAGACGTGCAACATTAAACCGACAAGGCATGTGACAGTCACGACACAATGTTTCACGGTTTCTCGATTAATGTAGTTTTAACAGAAATTGACTGTAATGTTGGTCGGACAGAGCGGTACAGCTTGATCAAACTACCCCGGAGGGATGGAAAACTGAGTTGACCATTGGTGATTGGTTATAAACCGAAATGATTAATACTACTTATTCATCCAAATAGTAACCAATTGATAGAAACCATACAGGGAGTTGAACCCATGACTTATTACCTCCGCCAAGAAGGTAATGTTTTTGCCGGACTATGTCTGTCTGTTTGTCTGTGTGTTAGCAAGATAACTCAAAAAGTTATAGACGGATTTTTCTGAAATTTTGAGGGTATGTCGGGAATGGCAGAAACTACTAGTGATTCAATTTTGTGGGTGATCCGGAAGGAATCCTGGATTCTGGATCACTTTGAAATTTTCGTTAACATTGTTTTCAATGGAGCATAAGGGTAACCGCTGCAAAATCGAAGATGATGCTGACACCTAGCGAACAACATTGCCTTGGCGGAGGTGTGCGGGCTATGACTGCTTTCTTGTTGATTTTAAGTCCACGCTAAAGTTGATTCGTCCTTCATCATCATCATCATCATCAAGTCATGTGTACAAAGCAGTTAAGTCGTATAGTGTATTTCTGTTGGTTGGTTGTGTATTGCTATCATGTATGTTTTGTGTTGCACAGCTCGCGACCTCTGCGTGGCTTACGAAAGCGCCTTCCACATTGAACAAGGTGAACGCCAGTTTTTTTACGAAACAAAAACAGTCATCAGTTTGGCGTAAGCTCACGTTTGGGTCGCCTAAAAATGCAGGACTGGAAAATGACGGATCTAAGAAATCACGGGAAATGCAATTTCGTCCGTCATTTTTCAGTTGTGCATTTTCCGGTCTTGCATTTCCAGCGCTCTTTCACGTTTCAATAAATTGAGATCTATCAAACCAAATTCTTGTGTGACTCAAACCAACTTGCGAACGACCTTTCCTCTGCGACCTTCCGATGTCGTCCGATGCGGCAGACATTTGGGCATTTTATCGTCCAAACGTTCTGAGAAACTGTCGGATGATTCAGGTGAGCAAATCTAAGACTTTTATGACTGTTTTTAAGTTCGGGAAAAAGACTGGTGTATGTACAATCCAAAGATGGACTGAGAATGCAGTGGATGCGAGTTGGTACAGACGGCAGAGGAGTACGTAAACACAATGACACGGGATGGACAATAGATGTAGAAACATTTTTAAAATGTTTTTTTCGTAAAGGTTTAAAAACGTGTTTTTAAATGTTTTTATTTTTTAATGTTTTTTTATTTAAAAAAATGTTTTTGTGCTTTTTAATGTCGTGTTTTTGTTTTTGTTCGGGGTTTTTATTTATTTATTTGGCCGCCATTTGTTGTAAGCCTAGTACTGGTCTGCCACTGCTAATGTGCGTTTGCTACATTTATTAATAAAATACTGTGTTACTGTGTGCTATATTTTGTAAAAAAAAAACGATAGTGCTCTTAACTGTTGTTTTTCAGGCTGCGAGTGTCTGGTGTATGAGAGTAACGGTCGATCAAATGGTGTGTTCAGTTCGGTCAACTACCCCGGGTTCTACCCACTTAACGTCAGCTGCGTTCTGTACACGTTTATCGGCGACTACGACGAGATAGTCGAGGTCACCTTCGTCGAGTTTGACCTTCAAGTGCCCTTCAACAACCGGTTAGTTTCAGCTACTGAAAAAGTTATGAACAGATTTTTATAGACTTTTTGTGGGGTAGGGTGAAAAGTGGCCCAAGGAACACTGGTCTACATGTTCCTGGCAATTCGACACCCGGATCACGATCAGTGAAGTTTTATACCTCTCGTCGTGCTTCTAACTGTTTTATTAGGTCTAGTTGAAATGCGATGCGCGCTAGTGCGAAATACGAACAGTTGCTGACAGAAAACAACTTTTTCATGAAAAGCTACATACATTTTTGACCATTAAAATCTTTTTTCAACGCGTATACTTATAAAATGCTTTCGGTAATCGACGGTGTCTTATAGAAGTTGTAGAGCAAATGAGCAAATGAAAAATATTGGTTGGTTATGTCAAATAATGGTTGTATTTAACTGTATTACAAATTCCACGATTGTTATTGAGATTGATAAAGTGACGCTTGAATGGGCTTGATACTATAAAATAATAAAAAAAACATAAAGGTTGAAATGTCAAAAATCTAGGCCACAAGCTCATGTAACTAATTAGCAGCAACTAAAACTTTGTAAGTCGCTAATTTGTAAGATTTTCCTTCGTAAGTAACGAGGTACGTGATAGTCGAAGGTTATTATGTCACGTACATGGCGAAAATGTTCTTGACTGCCCTAGACTGGCTTATTTTTCTGACCAATATAATATTGTTATCGTACTTAGTATACTCATTATATTTATATTATTCTTATACTTACAGTTATTATTATTTTTGTGCCTAGCGAATGCACATCAGATTCGATTTTTATGGCTTTTAACGTTGCGACAACGTTTTATCTAGCTGACAGATCTAATTGAGGAAACGGTAAAATGGCGCAGCAAATCGGTTTACTTATTCATCTCACTATACTGTAATAATAGCATGTTTACGGCCTGCAAATAGACCTAGAAGCAATAATACATAGGCCTACACTGTACGCTGTCGAGCGTTCTACAGTTTCGCGCTTAAGCTGCTAGGGCGCGTACAGATCAACGTAACTGAACTGAACTGAACTGACATGGTTGACATGGTTTACTGTAGTTTTTGACAAACTGACCAATGAACAAATACTAATGGCTTACAGTAGGCACCATTTAACGGCGTCTGTGGCTTACGTGACTACGCTCACGTACGCATCAACCAAGGACTAACAGGCTTGCCTTGCTTAGCCATTAGCCAGTTCATCAAAAACTAAAACGTGTCAGTTCAGTTCCGGACTTCCGGTACGTCGCTCTGTTCGCGCCTTTAGTTACGCTGAGCCAGTTACAGCAGTGTAAATAAGTAAACGAAATGTGCAGTGACAGAAAACTCGCCGTTTGGCTCGTCTGCTTCTTGAATACGTAAGCATCGCCAAAGCGGGCGGGAACAACTGAGGAGGGAGGACATAATCCCGAAATTCGCGTAGATCGGACGAGTTCAGAAATTATTATCTAGACGGGGGAAAATGGCCGGGAGAATGCATATGAAATCTTCAGACAAAAGACAGCGTATGTTTTGTTATCATTATCGTTGCTGTTATTATGAGTTTTTACCTACATTTTGGCTTTTCAGATAAAAGGATGCCAAGTGCCAGTGTTAGTGAGCGAGTTTTGAGCAGTGTAAATTTCAGATCATTTGTTCTCCACATCTTATTGGGAGATAAGGGCGGGGGGCTTTACGTTTGAACCTCGTTGGGGACACTTTAATTAATAGTTGCCTCAGACCTTCACACTCAGTGTTTGAATGGTCGCCGCCTGCAGTCACTCCGGACGATGCCACCATTTCACGCGAAGTCTGTGTATTTCGCCCAATTCCGACATTTGCAGAAGGGCAAGGTTGAACCTGTCGAGGTACGGCGATCCGATGGGCAGAGCGAGAGCGAAATACGTGAAATGCTCGCTGCTCGCGATCGTCAGGTCGTTTCTCTGCATGTCTTCATGTATCAAAATCGCCAGGTCGGATATGAAAGCCCACGGGCGATCGTCGGTGGAAGCCAGCATGCGTCGGACGCCCTCGGCCGTCGTTCGGACGAAACCCGTCTCCGGATCCTCTGCCATTGTCGACCACATTCCCGTGTACTGGAGCGAATTGCGAAAGAAATCCTTCGCGGCGCTGGAGTCGACGACCCCGTACTTGACGAAGGTCTGGCGACCGAGGTCCTCCATCCGGTGGATGTTGAACTGTGTCGACTGTCGCTCCTTCATGATGGCAGCAACGCGGTAGTACATGAAAGGTTTCGTGAAGTCAACAACCCTCTCACGTTCTGCCGTGACTGTCAAAGCACCAGCCGCAATGTCAACCTCCTACCATACGCATCGTACACTCACATTTTAGCACGCGGCTGGCGCAAGCTCGGATTGTCCGGATTTTTGATTGTATTTTGTCGAATCTGGTGTCAGTGTGCCAATTTTAGAGCGCCGTATATGAGCGGTGTAGCATCTACCACAACAGCGCTTCACACAGCGTTTTGTGCTATAAAATAAGACATTGGAAACGAACAAAATTTCACATATTTCGTGACAATATGCTGTAGATAGTGTGTAATAGAATGTGCCATGCACGAGGGCAATCTCAATATCGTTGAAAATACATTCCGCATCGGGGCATAAAAATGGTCAAAAATGAGACATTTTGATCAACAGAAATAATTGCACACGACGCATTGAACCGACTCGGCATACACAGTCAGCCGCCGCCGCCATCACTAAGATAACTGTTAACAAGAAATCTAAACTAGTGCTCATGAGACGCACGAAAGCCTATAGTAGTTAGTGTTCGCAGGTAATCTTGGTCTATCTCCATCCATTACGTCGCAATTCACTCTTTTGCAGCAAAAATCGCCCGAAAATTAGTAAAAACTTTTATTTTAGGGTTTAAGGTCATTCATGGTCGTCGATGTTAACATTTCTAAAAAGCTCGTCGCCAGTGCTTGTTTATGATAAGCACCATGTCTATACCTATCTGCAACCATTTCACGCTAGATAAGCGAACAGCAGATAGATAACCACTTTTTAGAGGGATACCTCTCTTTGACACTTGCGTGCGCAGGCCTCCTTGAACCTAAAAGGTCCGGACTTGGACTGATAAAATCAACATTTAATGCTGAAAATTTTATGTGCAGGTTATCTCAATCCGTCAATAGCCATTTCGGCGCAATTTATTCTTGAAATGTGTGTCGCAGCCCAAAATCGCGAAAAAATTACTAAAATCCTTTATTTTGGGGAGTTCAAGGTCATTCAAGGTCATCGATGTTGACATTCCTAAGAAACTCGTCATCAGTGTTTGTTATGATAAGCAGCATGTCTGGGCAACCATTTTCACGTTAGACGAGCCAATAGGGGTAGAATAACGCTTTTTAAGGGGTGTGCCCCCTTTTCGCCCCTTCGTTCGTGGGGACCCCGTCACCCAGCGGCATAAATTTTTTCACGAAATACTAGAGACTCTAGGCTATCATATGGTAAAAACCAGAAGTCTCTATCTTACTTGGTCTTGGAACGGTACCGGGACGTGACACCAGGACAGACAGACAGAACTACCGTATAGCTAATACGCGCTATAAAATAGTCCACAAAGTGAACACTTACTCTCCTCGTGAGTTCGCCAATCATGCCGTTCCAGAGTCCATCCGTCATCTTTTCTCCGTACTTGCCGTCGCTGACCAGTTTGATCTCGTACTGAAAGCCAACTAGCTCGGACAGACGTACCAGTAAATCTGGAATGAATCCCACGAAGTCGCCCTCAGCGTCAGATCCACGCATCAGGAATCCCTGCTCCTGAACGCACCCGTGCCAGCCTTATACGTTATAAATGTGAAAAAACATCAGTTTATACACTTGTTAACGGCAACATTAAAGAACTCGCACATCGAAAACAGCAAAAATCACAACAGGTGATATTGCCCGCGTCACACTATGTGTCAATGTGCTGCTGAATAATAGGGCCTATCACAGGTAAACGCGCCCAGCATCAACCCAAGCTAGATAGGCCGGTAAGTACTTGATTTGCCTACCGCGGAGGGATGGAAGGCTGAGTTGACCTTAATGTTGGTTATATACTGACATGGTTTACTTGTTCGCAGAGTCACGGATCCAAGTAGTAACTACTTGATAGTTACCCGACTAAGAGTCGAACCCTCTACCTCGCGATCGTAAGTCCGGCGTTCTAAACGTTACACTACTTAGCTACCTTGAAGTATAGCCTTATTTAGCCACATATATTTAACTATATATAGTAAGTAAATAAATTTTATTTTTTGACTAACGTTATTAGGCCTACCACTAGAGTACACAATGTTAAATATGCAGTACAATATATAAATTCTAAAAAGTGCAATATCATCGAGTTATATACGTCGACATTTATTATTCGTGTGAAAATGTGATCCAATAATGGCTAACGTAGGCTACACATTAATCTATAGGCTGAACAGTAGACGAGAAATAATTTCAATTCAATTACAGTGTATAAGCTGAATAACATACGAGAATTGACGTGACGCGCAGCACAGGTAGGGCTGGTGTTGCTCTAGATCGCGCCAACTTCGCTGCAAATAACAAAATAGCGACACTAAATAAATGACTGACAAATCGGCAATAATTACGTTAATATGGCGTCGGTGAAATTACGTATCTATACGTCATAATTCGTCACACAGAAAGTGCAATCATACAGTGATAGCACTGCGGTAGTTTTCTGACACATTTCTCTATAAATCTGAATTTGCATCGCACTCGTTGGCAGAAGTCATAATTTTTTCTCAGGTTTACAAGCTCTTCATAACGATGCCTTGACAGTAATTTTATTAGCCGACCATAGACCTACTGACGGTCGCGCTTATGGTACGATGTGTCGTCCGTCTGCGGTCTGTCTGTTTTTTGTTTTTATGTAACGTTATGTACTGTGGCTAAACGGTATGTCATAGGGGTTAGCGACGGTACTGTTGATATGGTGACGAGGAGTTCCTATAGGCTGTCATTGTAACCAAGTTGCTATGTGCACATTTATTTTCGGGGAAGATAAAAATTGAAAACATGAAAATGCAGGACTGGAAAATGCATCACGAACACTGTTCTCTAATTACCTCCGCCAAGGAGGCAATGTTTTTGCCAGACTTTGTCTGTCTATCTGTGTGTCAGCAAGATAACTCAAAAAGTTGAGTTGGCTCGAGCAGGTCTATTGGAACTCCGCCCCTGGCTCAAATGTAGGCCTAGGTTTAGTCTCTTAGCCCACAGCTGAGCACGTGTTATATAGGCCTTCCAATGACAACCCGCCCGCCCTCTCAATTAGCATGCTAATTACCATAGAACGTCGAGCTAGCTGCTCGATGTTTGCTCGACTGCGTAAACATCTTATTAGGGGAATTGGTAGCGTAACAGTAGGATCTCGAACTTACAATCGAGAGGTCTCACTCCCGATTGGGTCGCTATAGCATCAAGTGGCTAGTATCTGAATGGGTTCGGACAGGTAAACCATTTCGGTACAATAATCAACAAACACCAAAGTCAACTCAGTCTTCTATCCCTCCGTAGTCGTTGAATCGAGTACCGGCCTGTCTGGTTAGGGTTAGTTAGTTAATTAGTTGGAACATTATTTTAACAGTGTCTGTTCAAAATCACAGACGCCGCAGCTACTGTTCAGACAGATGTGTTTTGAGTTTGTTGCTGAAAATAGCGAGTGTCTGTGACGGGTTAAGGCCAGTGGCTTCTGTCTCCCCAAATCTGGAATCAAAATCATGCGCAACTTTTCCCAGTTTGGGGCTGAAGTTTTCCTAATTTTTGACTCAAGTTTTCCCCTTTATTTTGGGCTTCTTCCCCTTTTAGGGAGAAAGGTTTGTTAAAAATGTAGATTGAGAAATAGCGGGAAGTAAAAATAGGGGAAAAGTTTTGTTAAAGGTGCAGATTGAACAATAACTGGGAAGTAAAAAAAGAAAGGGCGAGTTTTGTTAGGTGTAGTTTGCCCACTGAAAAATAAGGAGGAAGAGTTTGGATCTACAACCTTATCAAAACTTCTTCCCATAGATGACAGGTAACGCTCCGTAGCTCTGTGATGTGTTTTTTACTTAAATACTTTACGTGAACAAGCACAATACTACTGTCAGCAGAATAGTTTCTGCATCACTTGCGATTGGAATTCAGCCACGTGGATTCGTGTTAATCCGTATACAGCTTGCAACACGATTAGTGTTCTAAAAATATACAGTATTAAGACTTTAATTACCAGATTCTGCTAGACGTCTATTGCTAACAGCATCTCGCACTGTGAGTAGCAAAATGAAGCTGATGATGCAACAAAATGGCTTGTAAACTGATGACATCTTCACTCGAGTGTCGACTCGTTAAAAAAACTATTGTAAACTGCAGGCCTATAGGCTATGCTCCGCGTATTGATCTGCGCCCATCAGCAGTTAGGCGTATAGACAGTAGATGATTGGCGGAGTTGGCTGCTACGGCATGCAGCCTATACGGCGCAAAAAGTCTAATGTAATCAAGTAATTTGAGCAAAGCTCACGTGACGCGCGATAGCGGTCCTGCCACTGCATGGAGCAATCGTGTACAGCATGCAATAAAATAATACTGCGTTTTGAAGGAGTACAAAAATTTGAAGCCTTCTTGCGGAAGATGCCTTGAATTTAAGAGGTCGAAATTTAAATTGTTAAAAATAAACGTTTATGCTAAAAGTTTCATAGACCTACGCAGGTTGTTCAGGTTTATCTCCAGCCACTTCGGCGCAATTCACTCTTGAAAATATGTGCGCCATAGCCGAAAATTGCAAAAAAAACAAAAAATCCTGTATCGTTTAAGACTCAAGATTATTCAAAGTCATCGATGTTCACATTATTTGAAAAATTTGGTCACTACTGCTTGTTATGATAAGCAGTTTGTCTGTGCCTATCTGCAAATGTTTTTACGCTAGACTAGCTAGCGGTAAAATAACCACTTTTAGGGGGTACCCCTCTTTGATGCCCGCCTGCGCAGGTTTTCTTGAACCTGTAGGGTCGAGACGTGGATTGCTTAAATATGCGTTTAATGCAAAAGTATTTTATAGGCAGGTTGTCTTGGTTTGTCTCCAACCATTACGTCGCAATTCACGCTTAAAATGTGCGCTGCAGCCAAAAATTGCCGAAAGTTTACTAAAAACCTCTTTTGGGGGCTCAAGGTCGTTCAAGGTCATCGATGTTAATAAATGTAAAAAGCCCGTCGCCAGTGCTTGTTATGATAAGCAGCACGTATGTACTTATCTGCAACCGTTGTCACGCTACACGAGCCGATAGCAGTAAAGCAACCACTTTTTAGAAGCTACTTCTCTTTGACGCCCGCGTGCGCAGGCCTCCTTGAACTTATGGGCCGGGACTTAGATTGCTAAAATTTACGTTTAACGCTGAAAGGTTCATACGCAAGTTGGTTGGGTCTATTTTTAGCCATTTTGTCGCAATTTGCTTTTAAATTGTGTCGCAGTCCGAAATCACAGAAAATTCACGAAAACCCCTAATTTTGGGGGTTTAAGGTCGTTCAAGGTCATCGATGTTAATAAAATTATAAAGCACGTGATCAGTGCTTCTCATGATAATCAACAGGTCTGTACCTACCTGCAACCGTTTTCACGCTATACGAGCCAATACCGACAAAATACCTTTTTGGGGGAGTACCCCTTTTTGACGTTCTCGTTCGAGGGGAAACCCTTTACCCAGGGGCACAAAATTTTGTCTCGATAAACTAGAGTCCTTGGGTGCAGTTACAGTGAAAATTTCGTAATTTTAGCTTGCACCGTTTTCATAGGGCTCAAAGGTGTGACGGACGGACATACGGACGGACGGACAGACGCCCAGGCCATGGCTAAAACGCGCGAAGCATTTTGCTATCGCGCGTAATAAAAATCATCTCAACCGATTATTTTTTGTGTTAATTGTCTGACGTTAAACGTATATTACGTCGCAGATTAAACTTTGCTCGGCAGTGGCGCACAATTGAAAATGGTCAAATGATAAAAATGGAACTGTTGCGCATGCGCATTCTGCCGGATGCAATATACTTCACAACAACAGTGCAACATTTCTTAACGTTAGCACGGCTTGCTTCTCGCACAGTCGCTAGGCTAATGGTGACGAACGTCCTGTTAAAATTTAGCTAGCCTATACGTCAGTGTGATATTTGTCGACATTGGCACCAAAATTGACAGAAACTAAAACTTTATTTGCTGCCGGCCACGTCTCTGGCACTGTGTATTTCAGCAAGGCAACGGCTTTGCGTAAAACTCACGCTTGTTTCCAGACAGGGTACTTTATCAAGTTGGCTAATGTAGCAACGCCGTTCGGGTATGGTGGGATCGATCTATAACATGCACTTTGATGCAAACTTTTTGACGCGTAGGCCTATATCAGAACAAGAAATGTGAAAATTGGTAAATATTTGGCAAAGATATGCCTATTAACAAAAACGTCGAGAATAGAATGACAAAGCAACTTCTTTACTGTCAATGACATTTCAAGAAAGTTGAAAACAACTTTCTACGACTACGCGATGCATTTTTCGGACTTTTACCAGTCTTTGTAATCTTTTTTCTTCATTGAATTTAATATTCACAATTTTATTTTGTTTTGTCGCACATTCTGCTTTTAATGGTTGAAAGTTTATTTGTAAATTTTGTTAACAAATTAACCGATGCACATATTTGCTTGATTTAGGTCCTAGGTTCTATTTTATGTTGTAATGAAATAAATATTTAAGTGGCCTTTTAAGAATTTTTTGCAGCTTGTAGTTAAGAAGTTTTGCCACTGTAGATAGGATGTCTTTGCCATATTGCCGTCGCTATGCTGTCGTGTTTTATACGCGTTTGTTCTGCTTGTTTCAGGTGTCGAGACTACGTTCGTTTGTTCGTGGACCTGGAGCGTCCAGAGGTCGGGGAGACTCAGCCGCCGAGCTTCGAACTCTGCGGTTCTCTGGCTGGTCGACAGCGGCGCTTCTACTCGTCCAAAAGAAGCTTCGTCGTCCAGCTGCACACCGACAGCTGGCAGTTCAACAACACTGGATTCTCTGCCACTTACCGCTTCGTCGACAGATGTAAGCTCCTCTGATCAGATTTGGTTTAAAGGCGCGTATATAGAGCAACCCAATGAGCAAGTTTAGTTGAGTTCAGTTACGTCGCTCTGTACGCGCCTTTGAACAACATCAAACAACATCGTTTAAAACTGTTATATACTAAAACAGAGATGTAAATGAAAATGTGAAAAACCAAAATCCCATGGGAATACGATCAGCCATGGAATGGGAATGGAATGAGAATGAAAATAAGATGCACGCAAGTGGGAATTAAGTCGCTGGAGTGGAAAAAATAACTGTATAAACCTACTGTAACTAGCAAGTACATGCAACAGGGCTTGGGTTAACGTTGTTGAATAACTTATACCTATAGGCCTATGATAATCACAAGTTACTAAATTCAGCGAATGGCAAACAGAAATTAGTAGGCCTACTTATCTGCTGGGGATCATCACGGGCATGCAGGATGCGGAAAAGAGTCTTAATAAATACTCAGATGTTTCGGTTGATTTTCCGAATAAAAATGAGAAAGGGAAGAAATTGGAAATTGCTTGATAAGAAAAACGAGAACGAGATTTAAGTGTTTATTGGAATGACATGGCAATGAGAATGAGAATAAGTCATTGAAATGAGAGAAATTTTTGTTATAACGTGTAGGCGTACGAGATAATCACAGTGCAGCACGGTAGTGCTGACACTGTTGTAAGAGCGATGAGTGTTAAGTATAAGAAATTGAGTTTGACGGTTTGCGGGAGGGGGGTAAGCTGCCTTCGTCGGAGTGGAGACGCGCCAGCGGTCGTCCACCCACCACCTGGATCCACCAGATCTGCCGTGACACGGTGTTACAGCGACGGAGGCCCTGGAGCTAGCGGAGGATAAACCGTTCTGGCGAATGATCGCAACGGCGGAAGGCTTTGGCTAAACGCTTCGCGTCTGATGATAATGATGATGGCGTTTGGGGGTTCTGTAACTCTGAAACCCCTTAGCAGATTTCCAAAAAAAACTTTGCAATGAACTAATTAGTGAAATTCATTCATTTAACTCGCCGAACCGTTGTGTTGTATTTTTGCGCAGCTCAGTACGAGATGACGGGCGCTAGTCGGCGCTACGGTACGAGCTGTTCATACGATTTCTTCAGCAACCGCATCACCAAGGCGGGCGTCTTCTTCTCTCCTCTGTATCCACGCAACTATCCGCTCTCCAGCCGCTGTCTGTACGCGTTCCACGCACTAGAAGGGGAGGTTGTCCAGCTACGCTTCAACCGAATACGACTCGACACAACATCTGAACACAGGCGAGTTTTACTAGTCCAGTGGATGATCAACCATTCGAAATTAATCATCACTTATAGCACCACGTGGCGCACATTGGCAGCTCAGTGTTTAAAGTGCGCCTGTAACGTAGGGCCCATTTGTAATCTAACATCAAATAGTTGCTAATACTTATAATCGTTCCAGAGACGTTTCCGAATGATAACATATATAACACGTAACACAATAACACGTTCAAAAAACGTCTTGTAGCTTGCGAGTTAGAGCATTAGCAACAACGCTGTTAACGTTATCAACATACATGTAAACCGAATGCTGTTATTACCAAGCACATCTCTGTGGGTATTGGAATTAAAGTTTTGGATTTATATTTACTACAATTCAGATTAAAAATGAAGGGTGCTCAGCAACTATTTCAATTTTTTTCAGTTTCGGGAGGGGGTGGAGGGTCTAAGCATCAAATTTCGACAGTTTATTTCCGACAAGAAGATGATTTTTCGACGGCTAAAAATTCAGGGTGCATGGGCAATTGCTTCTCGTTCAGTCGTGCCAGAACGTCACTGATTGTTGCTAGTGGTGGTTTCAGGACGCTGAAAGAGACGGGAGGCTGTGCGCAGTGTTCGGGTACGGGTGATGTGATCCTGGTACGAGACGGTCTGCAGTCGTCGTCGTCATCACCGCCGTCACCCGTCATAGCCCGCTACTGCGGCCACGTCGATGACGTCACCGTGACGTCATCAAACGACGGCGTCCTGGTGGAGTTCGATAGCGACGAGCGGCACGCGGGGCGCGGGTTTGCCGGCCAGTACTCCTTCATTGGAGTCCAACCGCCGAATGACACAGGTGAACCTTACCCAGCGTTGGAAAAGCCAGGTTGAAGGTTGAAGGTGGTGATGTATAACCCTTTATAAAAAACCAATCTGGAATCACACAGTTTAGCCTACTTGCCATCCGACACAGATAAACGCGCCCCGCTTTAAACCCAGCCAGATAAGCCGGTGCTCGATTTACCCACCCTGGAGGGATAGAAGACTGAGTTGATTTAGGCGGATGGTTACATACCGAGATCATTTACCTGCCCGCAGGTACTCATCCAAGTACTAACCGGGCCCCATGTAGAGTAACTTTATTGATCGAAGACAATGCGTTACCGCTACGCCACGCCACTAACCCAAAAACAGTTTTGTCGGAAGGGGAAATTTGTAATTTGTTACTGTGTTGAAAAGCCTGCTTATTTCATGAGTGTGATCGACGGCGTGTTCTGCGTGAAACACGCATCTGATGAACAGACTCGAGACGCGTTTCAGTTATCACGTTTAACTGGAGTGGGACTATGAGCGGTTATAACATTGCAGAGACTGTGGTGAGGACAAAGTAGGTTATGCAGTAATTCAAGAAACAGAAAATTATCGTATGTAGCGATCTAACCGCATTTCTTATCTTGCAAATTGCAATTTTTTTGCACGTTTGCCATTTCATGACACTAGTGACTATATTGTTTGATGAGTCACATTTTTGGTTATTTTGTCCTATTGTACAATTGCGGTCTGTCACTTTGATCTCGATTTTTGACATAAACAGCATTAGTTTATTGTGTGCATAGCTTACATGCAACAGTAGGCCTACTGACTTCCTTTGTTTGGCGTAGGCATACACGTGACATCAGTTGATCATTAAATTTAATATTCAACACACATCTACATATTTACACAATTTTTTCTTTGACTTGTCGCACATTCTGGTGTGACTGGTTTAGAATTTATTATGTGCAAGACTCTGTGCGTTTTTTTCGAGTCTGTGCGGGCACGTGACCACGGTACCGACCAATCAGCGGGCTCGCTGCTTGTTCACTGCAGAAAATTTTGGCGACGAGTAATGTGGTGTTTACACGATGAAGCAAACATGAAGCAGATTTAGAGCACATGTCGTGCACGTGTATTTTCAGTACGTTTGCTTCATGTTTGCTTCATCGTATGAACACCCCGTAACTGAGAAGAGAAGCCAATGCATTTCTACCGAGCATACCGGTAGCACAGCCTCGTAATTTGATCAACGATCTGTTCCATTGGAAAGACGCAGCTGCGTACATAATGCGGCCTATTTCAATCCACTCTTCTGTTCTTCCGTCCGTCTCTGGCCGTTACAGTAGCAAGCACGGGATTTTTCAGCTTCTGGCTGAGCGGCCGTTTAATTGTTGTATAGAAATATTGGTTTTAAATGTTGCTCAGTAATATGCGCGGCTGGATTTGTTATTCGTTTGGTTTTATTCTTAGGGGCCTGTGTGCGTGTGTGTGTGAGAGAGAGACTATTATTTTATTTGCCAAACACATTAACAATATTGAAATACAATAATATACGCTGAAGTCGGGCTGCCAGAAAACCAAACGCTTATCAACACTGGCTGCCCATAAAATTATAAATAATGATTAATCAAATTGTAGCCTAACAGTGTCCACAAAAAAAAGAAAAGTGGAAACGTTAGTTTATAACAATGCAATTAAGCCTATAACAATTTACATAAGCAGCCATCATACTGCATAGCGCATAGCTATTTTTGTCTTGTGTGGGAGAAAGTGGCTCTTGGTAAAGGCAGACTAGGCTATATAGTGGCTTCAGTAACCACGATGAATGGGAGTCTGCACAGAGATATTTGCGGAACCTTCCTGTTTCGTCCGTCGATTGCGCAGTCACGGCGCGCTCTTCAACATTGGCGGTTATCTGTCAGCAACAGTCGTCACTGGCTGGCTCGCTGCAGCACGGAAGTGTGAGAGGATGCATAGATGTGTGACAAAACCTAGCGTGCAACAGAAACAGGGCGGGACTACGGACAGTGCAGATAAACTGTCACCCAACTCAGGTTTGGCAGCGCCGTCGCACGCGTCTCGTGCGACGGCGCTGCCAAACCCGAGTTGGTTGACAACTGCACTGTACGTAGCCCCGCGCTGTTTTTTTTTGTCACACGTAATGTTTTGTCACACATGTAGGCACCCTCTGAACGAATAAATATGGCGACAAATCGTCTTCCCTGCCGTGTCGGATGTGCCGCTCAGATTCACGCCGGTACCCGCTAGCATACATCACCCGACATGCTTCAGCGACCCGAATCCACGTCTTGGCGCTTAGCTTTGATTCTCCCACAATATAACTTCATGGAATATGGAGCGCATTCACATGTCTCTACGTGATTTTCGTAGATCGTTGATTTCAAAGGTAAATTTCTCCGAGTTCATAATATGATATTACCGTCAAAATTATCAGAACATTATGCACTTTTAGAAAAATGGATGAAATGTATACGTTAATTTTGGTGTCTAAGGACCTTCAAGCCTACAGATAGTCCAAAGCATCTCACTGATTTTGATGAGCTGATGTAATCCCCATAACGCCACAACGTCGATCTGCGCTGAATCTGTCGGTTTAACTCAGCGTTGAAAACGGCAGCGAGTGCGAAGCTGCTTGTTGGTTTCTCGGCACTTACCGACAGCCGTCTGACTGTCTGCGGGCTGGCTCGTCGTTCCAGCATTTCCTTCGAACACTTCGTTCCAGTCTGATGCACTCTTTTCTCTTTCTCAGATCTCCCGCGGCACCAGCGTCTGACTCCACTAGCCTCGATTTGTTGCCGATTTGGTTCCCTGTCAAAATCTGGACCGACGAAACCGGGAACGTCAAAGCTATCCCACTACAAGAACCCTAACCCTAACCCTATAGGGCCTACCAGCCCCATGTCCTCTAACAGACAACATTCTGAAATTAATGACTGTCTGGAGAATATAAAGGAAGATTATTAAAACTAACAATATTCTTAATTACATAATGCACACATATGATGGAATTCTTACAATGTTAGGTTTAGATTTTTTTTGTGTTTTGTGTTATTGTATTTCTGTAAAGGTTAAGCTTTCTTTATTGTAAAGATTAAACTTACTGTACTATTATTATGTTTTTGATTGCATTTTGTTTGAAAAGGCCGTCCTCGAAATGAACTATACTGTGTCGAGTGGGACGTTAAACCATACTCACTCACTCACTCACTAACTCTATACCAATCCCTAGCCCTATCCTGAACCATAATCATTCCTAACCCTAATACTAACCCTATTCTTAACATTATTTCCTAAATCTAAGCCTATATCACTGTTTCCCGGTTTTGTCGTTCCCGGTTTTGTCGGTACACCTGCCGATCTGTCGTACGTGTTGTACTACGAATCAATGCTAGTGGAGTTCGAACGTAACCGAACTCACGAAACTGCAGTGATTTAATGACCCACTTCGTCGTCCTGTTTCTCACCACATTGTCTGCAGTGGCATAACCGCGTCTATAGTCTCAGTCCAGTAGAGCGTGCCGATTGAAACGCGTCTCATGTCTGTCAGACGCAGAACTTACCGTCAATCACAGTCACAAAGTTAATACGAGTAAACAAATTCACAGCCAGAACTAACGCGATTTGAGATTTTTCAGGTTTTTTCCCTGTAGGATATTCTTGTCTATATAGCTGTTTGCTCAACATGACAATTTTGCGAGTTTAACTCTATATTGTTGTTCTTTTTGTTTGTTTGTTTTTTTTTGTTTTTCTTGTCTACCAATGTTTATTTGGTGAAATAAAGATTATCAATACGTTTCAACGTGGTCCAGAGTTTATTATGCCTCGCTATACACTCGCAGCTCTTGACGTTGATAAAACGTGTATACGATTATGTTATACTGTATAGCTATGGAGGCCTGACTTCGTGGAACGATCGCCCCTGGATTATTTCCATGATTTGAAAAGGAGTGAGTAAGTTGTTTCAATACACGAACGCCATCAGGCCCGTCGAGAGGCGGGGGTTATGGGAGTACGTTACTCCGGGCCCCGCGACGTTTGGGGGCCCCGCTGTCGCTCAAAAATATAAAGTAGTGCACCAGAATGCACCATTTTAATAAAAATCATAAATTTTCTTTTCGGAGGGACCCCGCAATAATGTTTCCCCGGGCCCCGCTGTGGCTATCGACGGGCCTGTGCGCCTTTTAGTGCTTTTTGCAGTAGGCTCTAAATTTGTAATTGTTGCTGTCTTCCGGCGTTTCATCAAAAATATGTGAGACTGAGGATATAGTCATGTGGTAGCCGTCAGTTCTGCAGCGCTGCGTGCATTTCTGGGGAGCTCGCACGTTTTAATTTTACGCGGTGCCTATTAATCCGACAGCCGTAACAATAGCCGCAACAATAGCCTGTAGGCTATCAATCCGGCAGAGTGGGTGGGACTTTGCACTGATTGATTGGGCTTGCCAGTGATTGACATGCCGTTTGACATGGCGTAATATATTCACGGTTTAATTGCAAATGCTAATGAATGTGCACTGTGATGCATAAAAACACAACAATTTTTTTTACCATAACCCTAAGAATGGTTATCCAATTTTAATAATTTTTGGTACACGTATTCAAGACATAACTGGCCATCAAATGGCCGTTTGTTTTTCACTTCGCCCAACGTCTGCTTTTGCACTACCTGGAAAGAACAAAACGGACAAAATATGCATTAAAATCAACAAAAACTTTATAAAATTTTATCTTTCCGGATATGTGGCCACCAACAGCCAATCAGTTACAAGGTTTGACCGTTGTGTAACAGCACATCTATTAAATAGGCTTAACATTCAGGAATATTGATAAATTCAAGAAGCGACTGCTGAAGTCTGGATTTGTCGGGAGCAGAACGTTATCGATGCTGCTATCAACGAATAGATATTGTCTCCGAGCCAATCCCATGTTCGTGGGCCAACATTTCAAACATTTTTGTAGGCAGTTAAAAAATGGACAATTAGATAAACTATTAGCTAAAACGATGAAAATATGGACAAAATGTGTGTTATTGTGTGTTGTTTTGATTAATCAATAATAACAAAGTGGTTAAAAATGAAACATTTTGTTTGTTTTATTTCTCCAGGTAGTGCAGAAACAGACAATGGGTGAGGTGAGAAACTAAACAGTCATTAAATGGTCAGTTGTATCAGGAATATTTGTACCAAAACCTATTAAAATTGTATCACTTTTCTTCAAGTTATGGTAAAAAAAATTTGATGTGTTTTTGTTTCACAGTGTAGTGTCTGCGGCGTACCAGCGGCCATTCATACAGCTGCCGGATCATTATCCTGTGCCGTAATTTAAAAGTCATTCGCCTTATAAATTCACGTTTTACTTACTTACTATACTTACTAAAACAAGTTAAACAAATTGTAAACAGCATAACTTGTTTTAATGCAGTTCACGTCAACCTCTGTATGCGATAAACTACAACTTCTCTGCAAGGTTGTGTAAATTTTTACGGCCATTTTATTGCAGAGATCAGCATGTACTGCGATAAAACTGCGGTTAAATAAACTGATTTGTTTTTCTGCGTATCACAGTAGTTCGACTGCATACATTCGCACTTCTGCCGATAAAACAAAATTACGCGGAGTTGGCAGCGATCGAGCATTTCCAGTTGTTTTACTTTTAGCCAATCTTATAGTTTATTCTATCGCATATAATGGCGCTCCCTTGACAACAAGAAACCCAGCTGTCGCTAGGATAGCCGACCGTACTGGTTGTCAGTGATGTTCAAGGTCATCTAAGGTTGATGATTTTTATTTCATCTGAAAGAACGTATGCCACATTCTATTAGTGATTAATAGTAACCTTGGCCGTATCTCTCACTGTTTTCAAGACAAGTTCAGTTTTCCATAAATTTCCTACTCCTTTCCGCTTAACCCTTAATTTGGAAATGTTGCCTTTGCGCTAGATGGCTGAAATTTGCATGCCCGAGTTTAGGCCTAACACACAATGGCTAATTATTCGTTTAAAAGTTTTTCCCTTACGACTTAAAGCTTAGCCACAATACATCCGTGACTGACGGACGGACGGACAACAACCATGCCAAATAGCTCCACCGTTACTTAAGTACGGTCGGCCAAAAATGATCACATTAAGACTGAGACCAGTATAATTATTGCTATCAGGGTTGCAGCAGCAGACTACGCCTGTGGACACGCGCCATGCCGGCGACTCACCGATCTTTGTTCATCTCGACGAACCGAACAACGCACGCCACGCTACCTCAGCCTCAGTCTCCTCCAAGTCCGTCAAGAAACACTGTATGAAATACGCTCCTATTTTTCAAATGTAGATAGCTAACATGTTTGAAATGCAGATACGTAAGCCTATGAAGGGCTTACTGCCAACATCTGTTATGTCACTTTTGCCTATATTGGAAAAATGAGTTTTGACCAAAATGGACTTAACAGGTTTTGGAATTAAGCCAAAATGCACATGTTGACCAAAAGTGGATTTAACAGATATTGGAAGTAAGCCTTTCCTATAGCTGCGCGGTTGTCGTAGGCCGCATTACGAATCTTGGCTGTCCGTCCGTCCGTCTGTCCGTCTGTACTCCTTTTACGACCATTAAGATCGTGACAAAATGACTTATAAAACTAAAAATTGCGTGAACGTTCGTCGTAACCGAAGCGCCAGTTTTTTTTAGTTCAAAAGGTCTAAAGGTCTGTGGAGTCGAAAGCATCGAACGTACGCCTAAAAACTCACAACGTGACCAATATTGCACGTGATCTTGTCCGTGGCCGTCCCTGCATGCATGTAGTTTTTGTGATTGCCGGTCGCTGGTGGTTTGTTATGCTATGTGTTGTGTGCTAGTGATGTACACCTCGAGACGAAAGTCTTGGTCGAGGTCCTGAGAATTTCAAAACTTTTGCTAGCAACTATTACTAAGCATCTCGACAGCAGCTAGCTAGTTATAGAGTTTAATCTTGCTATAGGCCTAATGCGCGAAAAGTTTGTTTGTCTGTCTGGTTGTCATTACTCTTTTAGCATTTTTTGTGTTGTACGGTGGCGGACCCCGACCACGGCGTTCGAGTCCTTGGGCCTAAGTACGTGCGCCCCCACTTTGCCCTTACCTTCCCCCATCACAGGCAGCCTGAGGGAAGCAGAGGGTTGAGTTGCCGACACCGGCCGGCCATCGGTATAATGCTTAGCGCAGCGTGTTGTGCTTCGTGGAGCCATCTGGCGAATGGCGGTCATTTAATGGTTTTCCCGCCCGTAGGCCTGGTACTTTGATAGTAATAATAATTAAGTTATTGGGATTACTGTCGACTGATATCGAGTAGCTTGAATCACGCGTAATTATATATTATTTGAGGAAAATCGCTAGCAAGTTAATGACATTAATGCAGCCTACAAGAATGCCTTCTTACCTCGAACAATTCCGCAATGGAACAGTCTACACAAGGACGTTGCCGAAGCGCCATTTTTGAGCTGCTTCGAGAATTGTCTGCAGTCGTAGCTTATGTGTGCAGGCCTACTCTGCGTTGGCGCGATATCTCACCGGGAGTTTACCAGTTATATTCCAAAACCAGAAACATTTCATGAACACTGCCTGAAAAGTCTTGAAAACAAGATAAAGTCCTAGGACTTTGTCTGGAAAAAGTCGTGTTTACGTCAGTGCTGTGCGTTCGTTGTGCACAGCGCGTGGTGACTGTGACATTGAGATGATGAGTTCGTCAACTCATCGTAACGGTAGCGTTACGTCTCCCGGCTACCCGTCCGGCTACCCGACTAACACCGACTGTCAATTCACCCTTCGACCAAACACTCACGCCGCAGAACGTGTTCAACTTGTCTTCACCGAATTCGACCTTCACTATCCGATAGGGGATGCGCACGACCCACACGAGTATGTCGCTGAAGTGCATTTCTTTTCTGTAAATTATAACAGATACCGTGCTAAAAAGCGTCTCTTGCCTGTTACCGTACGAATACATATTTATTTTCTTTTGCTTGTAGCAGCACGGATGCCAAAATTGTTTACGAAAGGGTAAAGAGGTTTTCTCACGTTTCAGTGCATTGTATTGTGGTAGCCCCACAGCATTTTTGCAGGCCTCGAAAAATTGTGGACATCGGTACCCGCAGAATTTCTCGCAAGGGTGCGGTGACAGCTAAGGTTATGTAGTTTGCAATAAATAGCGTACTGAATTACTGGGCCTGTCGAAAATTAAAAAAAAATACAGATCCATAATGAGATCGATTTTAGTTTTGTGGACAGAACCAGCGACAGTTAGAAAAAAACTGCGCAATTTTAATAGTTTTAATCAGTTATACGTTAGTCAATGAGCATAGTCATGCGATGACTGCCAAGCAAACAGCTGGTCACAGTCGGTAGAAAGATAAAGATAGAATGAAGTGAAATTTTCAACAATTGCACGAACTTGTAACATGGCAAATGAAACTCAGCTAGTACGCTATCAACTGAATTATCAACTGAATTTGTAGACAACTTTTGTAGACAACAAAAAAATGTGCACGATGTTCAAAACAGAACCGTTTGTTCATTACTTCGTTGAAAATGTTTTTCTCAGAACAGTACAGGAGAACATGAAGACTCTTTTGCGAACGCAGTGTAAAAATGGGTCGATAAGCTTGACACGGTTTCTGTGGTTCTGTCAGCTGTGAGGGAGTCGACTCGTTGACTGTAAGCGTACAGCTGGGAGACGACCAGCGACTGCGTGATATTGGAGTCTACTGTGGCTCTCGACGACCTCCAATGATCATGAGTGCTGGAGGTGATCTTCAGCTGACTTTTCTATCAGTTTCTTCCCCGCCTCGTCGATCGCCTGGCTTTGAGGCTGTCTACCAGTTTATTTCCGGTTCGTTGAACTGTGCAGGTCTATTGTTACTGCTTGTTCGGTTGACATACACTGTACATCATTTTTACGCTCAGCGTTATGATAGTCTATGTCCACGTGGGAGGGGCGTATGATTCTGTCTTGCCTGTAGGCCTATGACGTGACTCCAATCTCCATATGCAGTCGTTTTAGTTTGATGCCTTTTTGACGCGCAAAATTATCCTGTTTTTTCGTTAGTATTTTTCTTGGTCATTTGTTTTACAGTCGTTTGCTACTTCTTATGTGGGCTTGCCACATTTATTAATAAAATACTGTGTTACTGTGTTAAACGAACAATCTTTTTTTCCTGAAGTCCAATATAACGAATTACTATATAGTAAAGTGTTAAATGCGATGACGTTTTTTCTGCACTGAATGTAATTATAAACTTTTACCGGCTTTCAGGCCGCAAATAATCTGTGGTCGCGACTTTGTATTTGTAGACTTTGGAATAAAAGGCGGCGAAAGAGAGTCCGACGAGTCAATAGGTAAGAGTTCAAATTACAATAAAGAAATAACGCGTTAACTATTAATCCGGCAGCCGTAATAATAGCATGTAGGTTATTATTCCGGCAGAGTGAGCGAGGCTTTAGCACAGATTGCCGTGATCGGGGGGCGGGCTTCTTAGTGATTTGACATGCAGTGGCATATTTAGGATTTGGCAAAGAAGGGGCATGGCGAGCGCGCAGAGCGCGAGCCTATAACGGGGGTCTGGGGGCGGAGCCCCCAGCGGGGTTTAGGGGCAGAGCCCCTGGTGGGGGGTCAGGGGGCGAAGCCCCCTGAAGCTGAAACACTTTTTGCTTTTGAACGTTCAACGGAAGCCGCAAAATTGCCCATTTTTTCTGAAATTTGAAAACGCAGAAAATCACAGCGTCATATCAGATGCAATCTCATATGGCGATTTTAATCGCATATTTTATCGGTATGAAAAAGACCATCAAACATTGTTGCATTTTGCAATTCTTGCTGGAAAACGGCAAAAAACGCACTTTTTCATATAAAGTCGCCTGTAAAAAAAATTTCATGCTTGGGCCAAAGGGGGGCATCGCACCATGCCCCCCCCTAAATACGCCACTGTTGACATGTCACTTGACATGCTGCATACGCGCCTGTAATATATGCATGGTTCAACCACAGGCGCCACTTAGCGAATGCTTATGAATATATTGTCTCTAACCGTACGGCAAGCAGCTGAGGACTAGATCGAATTGATGTAAATAATTATCGTGTAAGGGTAGGGATTGTGATAAAGGTTAGGGTTAGTTTTTTTCAAAGATTTTGTGAACAATAGTGGATACCAAATATTAGCGTAGAATATGGGTGGTATATTCGAGGTTTCTACGGGCTAAGGAAAACTTGCCGACTGGTTATCCCGTGATAGTCTAGTTACTAATCTTGGGATGGTGGTTGGCCGGACTGCCGATCCGTGACGCTATGGCCAAGGTCGGGCAGTTGCTCCGGTGCGCTCATTTGCACGGCCTTAGCACGGACACGTACGGCTGCCGGTACTTATAAGCATCATTCGGTGCCCGTACGGACCGGGTACGGATATGCAAATCGGCGGCCGGATCAATAGCCGGCCCACGTAGGACCGGTTATTCATCCGACTGCTGTAGGAATAGCCTAGCGGCTATTTCTACGGCTGCCGGATGAATATCTTATGCCAAGAAATAAAGCATTTAAAACTTTGCCACTTAACATAGTTACATGCAAAACAAAAAACATTTAGGCCTACAAAACACGGTGCAAATGTTTTCTGTATTATTGACAGTACTAACTGATGTAGCCTCTGTACTTTAGGACGTTATGGTGCTATAAAAAAAACTTGCATTATTATTATAAAATCTACTAATTGCCGGTATTAAATTTATTAGGCCCTACTACGTTTTCAATCAGTAAGCTGGGTAGCTCAAAATTAAACATACTTTGTGCAAGTTAGATTAGGCCTACTTCCATACTGCTGATTTGAAATAATTGGCGCTTGTTTTAGCCAGTGTCTGCCTGTCTCTGTTTTTCCTTTCTTTTTTACCCTTTCATCATGTCTTGGTTTGTTTAATTGCGGCACGCCACATCGTTCCATAACGAGACAAGCTGGGTTTGCTGATGTACCAATGCCAGCACGACCAAGCACCTCGATATCAGAATAGATGGACCACTGCTCGCCAGTTTCTGACGTCGTTTTCCGACAGCGTCTGCGTGCGTTCGGCCAACAGTCACCAACTTTCCGTGCCATGTCATCTTCTCAGCACTTACGGCCGTCGGGCGTTTTCTGTTGCCACCGGCCCCACTGTCTGGAGCTCACTGCCCGATGAATTTCGTGATCCGGAATGTTCCGTATAGACAATGTCTTTCAGACAATCGCTAAAAACGTTTTTGTTTTCCCACTATTAGAGTGTCCAGCGCATTAGAGGTTTCTTTTACGATAAGGCGCTATATAAATCTACATTTGACATTGACATCTGTGTGTTGACAGACTGTCGGTTCATGTATCGCAGCGCGGCCTCGGTCAACGGCAGCTTCACGTCTCCCAACTTTCCCGGTCTCTATCCGCGACACACGACGTGCCATTATCTCTTCTACGCCACTGACGATCAGCGTGTCTTCATCAGCTTCCAGTACTTCGACGTCGAAGGAATCGAACCAGGGTACGTGCTGTGTAGGCCTATACTGACTGGTACTCTAACATCGCCCCGCGATAGGACCGAATCAGAATAAGACGTTTTAAAACTATTGTTTAACGTTAGTTATCAGTCACAATGTCACATGCATCTTATTATGCTAATGTGTTGATTTCGTCCTCGCCGCACACTGTTGCATTATTTAGCCTATCACAGCTTGTGCAATAGCAATAAGCTGTTGTAGGCCTATCAGCGATGTGCAAGTCAAAGGAAAGGCCACAATTTCGACCCTCCCCCACAGCTCCAACATTTTCAACCGATCGTCATGAAATTCAAAAACAAGAAAGATATTCAGGATGTGACCCCGCACGAAAAATTTGGTTGACGTGGGACGACGGGAAGGGGGTCTGCAAAAATAGCGAATTTGAGCTTACCGAAGGGTGTTTTCTTTCTTTGAGAAAATAACGATGATATAATTCATGCTGCTATTGTTGATGTCAGTGCAACAGTTAAAATGGAACACTATGTATAGGAACTATTTCTACTGTGTCGTAATCTTGTGATCATGGCCACGAGGCTTGCGACTCCCACGCCTCAAAGGAAAAAGAGCATATTTCCGGTACGAGCTTCGACAAACCCCAGACATTTCCAGGCCGTACCTCTGGGTTGGACATTGTATTAGGCTTTAATCGTATCGGCATAAATTGACCCGCAAGCCCAACGCCTACTCAATCGGATGAAGTGCAATTTCCACAATCCCACTGCATCCAAACACCTTTTGACGCGCTACAGCTATGCTGTAGCCTTGGACGACAATCGTGCCATAGACGTCCTACAGGCTGTAGGGCGTCTATGGCACGATTGTCGTCCGTCTGTCTGTCGTCTGTTCGTCTGTAACAAATGTTATGTGGCTAAACGGTAGGTCGTAAGGAAAAATTTTTACACCATTACTTAGCTCTGTGTATTAAATTTAAGCATGCAGAATTCTAGCGATCTAGTGCAAAAGGAACGTTTTAAAATTCGGAGTCGAATGAAGGGGTAGGAAAAAAGTGCGTTTTACGGAAAACTGGCCATATCTCGAAAACGGTGAGAGAAAGGACCAAAGTTATTATTAATTACTAATAAGAAGTGGCATAGGCTTTGTCACATAAAATGGAAATCAATGACCTTGGATGATCTTGAAGGCCGGTATGCGCTATTGTGGCTAAATGGTGTCTGATAGGGTTTAGGTTGCGATTGATCACTAATAGGAAGTGGCATATTGGCTTTCAAATGACATAAAAATCATCGACCTTGGGTGATTTTGAAGGTCAGTACTGCAACAGGAACTGTGTAGGCTGTAGCGCGCCTTCTTTAGCGACAGATGGGCTTTCTTGTCTTTTAACGTGCCGTCTAAAAATACATCACAGTATTGACCAAATTGCGTACTAGCAGGAACCTCTTTCTCTCTGTTTGGCAACGGCGTTCACTTAACTTGTAAGTGGTTTTAGCATTAAATTTTATTTATTTTATTCACACAGGTGCGATGCGGAGACGGACAGTGATTACATCGAGCTTTCCAACTTCAACGTTGAGGTGGTTGACCGTAAGATGTCTCGACTGTGCGGCAGCTCGTCGTCCGGTGTGTCGGGTACCAGCCTACCGCCAGGTGTCAGTAGCGTCTACCGGTCTGACGCCAGCTTCTTCCGAGTTAGCTTCTACTCCAATGACGTCTATGACGCCACCGGCTTCCAAGCCACATACCAGTTCCGCAAAGTGCGCGGTGCGTATTACGGACATACCATCTCGTACTCTGCATTCATCGGACTCTAATTTGTTGTCGGTAACTCGTGTCGGCACTTGTTTCGATTCTCGTATTTTTGCAGTAACCGCTCTTACTATTTGAAATACCTTTTCTTCGCGCATTCTCAAATACGTGCTTCCACACGCTGTTTTGATCGCAAACTTATGACCACTTTATTTCGACACAAGAGTCAGAATAATAAAAAACTATATAGTTTTTTTTAAATACGTAATCTAGTTATTAGGCCATGCCTCATTCCCGATTGTTTCTCCGATTTGGCGGGCATGTCGCCGACGTTATGCGTTATACAACTATAAACTTATAGGCGTTTGTTTTCTTGGCGATCTGTTTGCATCGCAATTTATATTTCGCAACCTGCCTATTTTACCAAAATAGTCCGCATTTTCTGCAGATATTCAAAAACTCATTTCAGGGTTATCAGTCACGCTTGGTACCGAAGTTTGTTTATTGGCTACAGAGCAGGCGGAGCGAAGAGCAACTTCGAATCGGATGATGTTATCGGAAGCTTCAACAACCAGACATGACAGCCTCGTTACAGCCGTCGTCACTGCAACCGCAGTATTACATATCCTCGTGACAGAGAGCTCATTGCACGAATAAACTTTGCACGTGATATATCTGTGTATCGGCGCCAGTTTAGCCTACATCAATAACGTGTTTTCATACGTTTTGACCGGTTGTGCAGCTTCCCCTAAAGAAAAGAATTTGGTCACATTTTTGAATGCCGTTGAATTACATGCGTTGTCAGTACATTCCTGATTTTCAGCGTTCGGCATTTTTGTAATATAAAACAGTTGCTCTAGATATATGTAGGTCAAGTGACAAGGCGTAAAACCATTTTGGCAAGCTGTAATTTGTGTAATAAGTGTGATTTGCGTTGTAATCTTACAATTCTTAGTCTCAACTTATCGTCGATAACAATTTCGCATGTTTTTCGACACAGTGCATGTACAGAATGTAAATCACAGACTCGGCTGACATTTTGCTGCGGAAGCCTGATGATGATGATCTCCCAAGATCGTGTAGTTGGTTAACCCTCGCCCCCTGCCTTAAATCATAACGTCTTATACCCCGTTTACACGATCAAGCAAACATCGAGCAGACATCGAACGAGCGTCGTACAAACGTCGAGCAAGCATCGAGCCAGCTCGTCGAGCCAGCTTCATCGTGTAAACGGGGTATTAGCTTGCCAATGGTTTAACCGTAAACGTACGGTGCCAGGGACAGCAGATTTGTTCTCATTAGGCTGTTATGCTATGTAAACTTCTAGGTCTTGTGGTTATTTGATCGTGGTGCTTTTCTTTGTATAATGTCTTCTTTTTGTTTTTTGCTTTTCTTTTGACGAATAAGCGTGTTCATTAATTAGTGTGCCTGACGCCGTTTATTGACTACTCAGCGCCAAAGCCTAGCGGTATTCAGAGAGTTCAGCTTCTCAAACGTTTTGAGCCAACAGTAACCTTGTTTCCAGATTATGCAAGGTCAGATTATTTTTGTAATTATTATAATTATTTATAATTATTTCTGTAATTATTATAATTATCTGTGTCATGGTGTGATCAGGCGTTTGTGAGTAAAACGAGGTTGATAAGTCTTGACCAATACACGCCTTAGTAATGGCCAGTTCACATTTATATACGACGCCGACGAAACTCAACTCAACTTAACTGTTAGTAAATTTAAAAACTGGGACCCGATTCACCAAAAAATCTTAAGATAATCCTTAGACATTTTTTACATTTAAGATCGTCTTGGGACAACTAGCTTATTCACAGAACACTTGCGACATATCTTAAGATAGGCCTATATTTTAAGACAAAATAAAGCAGTTGTGTGACAAGCCTTAGCTGATCATCTAAAAAAATTCTGTGAATTCACTCAGGACATGTTGTAAGATGATCTTACGACATCTTAACTTTGGTCTTGTAATAGTCTTAAAACATATCTTGAGATAAATCTTTTGACAATGTCTGTGAATCGGGCCCCTGAAATATATAGCGCCGAAGTCTGCATGAACAAAATCGGGCTGCAACAACTCAGTGAAGCTGTAGTTGAAATCATGGTTAAAAGTTACAATGATTTTATCTGTCAGTCGACTCGCTGATCAAACTGGCTGTGTAGCAAATTTGTCAAACTGTTTAACCTAGCCTACTGATGTCATGTAATATTAGCAAAAACGAGGATTTTCTTCTGACAAAATTTACCACAAAAAGGCAGTTTATATATACACTGTACATTGTTCATAGTTAAGTTTGGCTAGTAGGCCTAGTTAACTAACGTTTTGGTCAATGCATTTATGATGTCAAGTCAGCTTTAACTGTTTCGTGTTATGCTATTGTAATGGCATGAATGCTAGTTAAATTATTGATCTAAACATGGCAATCAGTAAAATTTAATAGCTAATTAATTATAGTGATGCAATGTCGATTACTTTTTATCTTTGTATCTTGATCTCACATTTCTTTTAAAAGTTGTGCTTAATTTGTATATTTGTTGTCTAAAGTTGATTAACACTTTTTATTGCACACTTTGAATACCAGCTTAAGAAAATGTCGTAATTTTCGTCTGTTGAGATCGAAAAATGCGGTTTTAGTCTTGAACTTCCTAATCTTATTCTAAAGGTCTTAGTTCTAACATCTAAGGATTAGGTCCACCATCCTAGGATTATGGCTGTTTTTATCCATTTCGCATTGTAGCTTAAAACTGTCTGAAACAAAATTCCATGAGAGTTTTAGTTTTGTTTTGGTTTTTTACTTTTTTGTCCTACGGTACTTGAGTAACTGTCAGTTACAAATGCTGACAGTTGTTTACACGACCTTCTTCCCCAACGACGAAACTCAGATACTAATTCTCGACTCTGACGACATACCGCCTATCCCATACCACGAACGAGAACTAACAAATATCGGTCTTTTATCCACTTTGCCCTGGCTAAATACCAATAAATTAAAAAATATGAACATATATAACAGTGTGTGCTTTGTTTTGGTGTATTTAGAAATATATATGTGGATGTGAACCGGACTTACAGGAGTGTTGAGTGTAGACTATTTCGTATTTTGTATGCTCTATTAGCTATGTGTAGTTGCTACTTTTATGTTTGTATATTTTTTAGCCATCGGCTATCGTTTTTATTAAACCCGAGTGGAGTTGAGTTGAGTTGAGAAGCTTATGGTACGGTTGTTGTCTGTCTGTCTGTCTGTCCGTTGTCGTCGTCTGTAACGAATGACTTGTAGCTAAACGGTAGGTCATAGGGGAAAACTTTTTACACGAGTTTTTAGCTCTGTGTCTTAAACCTAGGCACGCAAATTTTTAGCGGAATATTTTCAAATTTGGGGTTGAATGAAAAGAGTAGGAAAAATGTACGTTATTTAACGGAGAGCTGGCCATATCTCGGAAAAGGTGAAAGATACGGCCAAGGTTACTATTAATCACTAATAGGAAGTGACATACGCTCTGTCAGATGAAATGAAAATCATTGATCTAGAATGACCTTGACCACTGGGCTTCCTGTAACTTATCACAGAAACGCGCAGCTGTTTGCGGTCTAAGCCACATAGTCAGTTGCTTTGTTGACATGTTCGGCGCTAGGAACCTGAAGCTGGGAGAAGCAACGGGGGCCAAGGGCCAGGAGCACGGGGGCAATAATTGTTGTATGTGGGCCAAACGTTAACCATTTTTTATGTGTGCAACAGAAAGACGTAACGGGGACTAGTGGCAGAGCTTTAGGTCATGGGGGCGAAACCCTCCCCCTCTGAAGCTGAAACACTTAGCTTTTGGACGTTCAATGGAAGCCGCAAATTTGACATATGGAAACGCGCAGTCACAGATGTCAGTGTTGTCTTTCGAAACTGACGTTTAATAAGTCACATCTTGGTATGTGCATGGTTACCAGAGGGCACTTTATCGCCATCCAAATTATTCCTGGGGGCAGCTGGTGGCAAGGGCAAGAGCACGGTGGGCGGCATGCTTCTCCACCTCCCTTATTCCCTCCTCCCTCTGGCGCCGCTCATGCTCGTTGATGACACGTGCGTTGGTGCAGACAGACCAGGCTAGATCGTGCAGTAATCAAGCGCCGCTGAAGTTAGCATTTTAATAAAATAAAAGCAGCAGAAAAGTCACGCGTTTTTGAGCCAAAAGTTATTTGCGAATTTTGCGACAAAAGTTGCAATATCAAAATTTGAATAAGCTTTTAAAGAAGTTTCGAGATTGCGGTTCAAAGACGAATGGGAAGCGGCCGACGTCGCTGTGCGCTTTCTGATGCGTCGCTCGTTTTTACAAGGTTGCTAGTTTATATGAACATAGGCGTATAAAACCTGATTGAAATGGGTCGTGTACACGCATTAGTTTTAAATTTACTGGTGCACGTTTCTGCCAAAAATCAGCAAAATTAGAGGAAATCTGATAATAACGTCACAAAAATAAAAAGTGTGCCGTTTTGTGAGACACAGCGTGGATATACATGTATCTCCCGTAGGTCTGCATTCATACGTGTCGATGTTCGTTCAGCCGGGTAATTTGCGTACGTCAGGAGATGACAAATCAAGAGGCAATGGAAAGGAAGCGAAGAGACAGTCGATCGTCGGATGTAGGATATACACGACACGTTCTTACTTGACATGTAGAACGATGGTTTGATGTCGACAGCCTGACGTGCGTGAGAGAACTGAACATAATAATCTATGATGTACACATGCACTGCAATCAATGGCGGACACTAAACTTGACTAGTTCAGTAGACCGGACACTAGCTGAAGTTAACCTACGTAGGGCCTATAGGCCTACAACTCACATACGCGTACGTTATGTCGTGGCTACACGCACCGATTTCCTCGTCCGAGGTGTTGTTGTCCGAAGTCGCCGAGCCTTCCGAGATTTGAAAACCTTATCCGAGGTAATCAAACGGAATGTGCATGCTCATTCTTTCCGATTTTTTTGGACGAAAATTTTTGTTTGTTAATTAAAAATATACCAACAGAACCTCCAACAAGGAAATCTGACGCGTCGTCCGACGTGTCCGATTTCCTCGTCCGAGATGATCGAACAACACCTAGAACGAGAAAATCGGTGCGTGAAACCACGGCCTTACGCGCGTCGTTAGGTACATGTTCACCAATTGGGCACTGAAGGAAAAATGTTAACGTTTCGGTTTGGAGAACGTAAGCCTCAAGAAGCTGAAGTTATCGTTATACACGGTAATGGATTACGAGACAGACATTCTTGGATGCTTAATCTTACACTTTGCACCGTTACACGCGTCGCTGTGCTACCTTGTGAAGCGATAACTCGGGTTCTGAGTAGGCCTACGACCGCTTTTACAGCGTTAGTTTTTTTGCAAACTGTTAAACTTAGTCCATTTTCCTGGCTATTTTTGTCGTCAAATAAAGTTTTAATACCGAAAATGTCAGCGTTATGTCTATTCGTAGCTTATCTGTGTGAAATTTGAATCATTAGACTTCAGCGACATTGCAGCTTATCACGCACGCATCCCGCGTGCCGCAGCTATCTGCGCTGGTTCATTCTGCTGCTGAAGCTGATGACTGACAAAGACTTCTAGCAATGATGGAGAACTCATCGTTGTGGAGTGACGTCGCGAATGACGTCACCACATCTCCGTCATCACAGCAGTTTGACAACCTGACGAATCTTGTGTTAAAAATCATCAACATCATCGTCGGAACAGTTGGAATCTTCGGCAACTTATTTGTGCTCATCGTCTTCATCTGGTTCACCAAGATCACAGAGAAGGTTACCACGTAGATTCTTGTCTGTTAATTTACCAGCACCCAAATTAACTGCTATAGGTTAGGGCTAAGCTTAGGGTTAAGGATAGGGTTAAGGTTAGGATCAGGGTTAGGGTTAGGTTTGGGGTTAGGGTCAGGGTTAAGGTTATGGTTAGCGTTAACAATAATGATTTGGGTGCGGATGAATTAACCGACAAGTACCGGTGTATTGCATCAAAACATCGCACGATACTGACTTATAACAACATTTTGACTATCGGAATTCTGTAATATGACATCTTATATAAAAACTGATTACAACTCGGCTTGTATGACTAAAATTTAGAAAGACGTAACAGCAACGGGTGCAGTTTCCGCTGCATTACAATGAAGCTTTGTTTCTATGCTTTACCGGCTTCGGCGAATTAAACGATGATGAAAACATGAACCTGTCTTTTCGTTCTGCTGTGCTCTGACCGATTTGTTCGCCATAATTATTTTGTAGCGTGCATTTTTTGCATCAGACAGTCAGTGTAGTTAAGCAACCGTTTTGAGTATGACTCTTGCCTTGTTGTTCTTTATTCAGGCGATAAACATTTTGATAGTCAATCAGAGCGTCATAGACACTTGTGCATCTTTACTAAGTCTACTGAACGCTGTTGTCGAAGTGGATGACACTCATATGAAACCCAGCAATGTCTATGATCAGTTCAGTTGTCGTATATGGCTCGCCAGGGCACCGCTGTGGTCTTTTCTGAATACGTCGACCTACGCCATCCTCATCACAGCATTCGAGCGCTACTTCGCTGTCATTCATCCCATCTGGTACAATCCCATCCCATCTATCCCATCTGGTACAATGTAAGAGCTGGCAAAACGTACTAATTTAGTTCCGTCAGCTGTCCAACACTGTAGATTTTTGTAACATTAGACGCGTTCACGCGGATGCGTCGAGTGTTCTGTTTGAATATGACTACGGTATTGTGAATAAGAACGCGTCGCCTATGCCAGTTTAGGACACTGGTATTAAGCCAGACCAGCTACAAAATTGCCGGTATCGTTCAACACATTAAGTAGCTCACGCTGGTGTCGTTTGGATCATTTTTATCGCGAAAAGGTCAAGTGTTTTAAAATCAAAAAACGTCTGATAAAGCAAACGTTATTCCAGACTAGCTGCTTAAAACAGTTACTGATTTGACCTAATTGATGCTATTCTTCTTTGGTTTATTGCCATAATGCTGCTCACATTAACTACACTGAAACATTATTAGAGAATTATGCGCAACATGAAAGCAGCAGCATGGAAATATCTGTGACATTTTTGTGGTTTCGATGTTCTGAATTCCGAAACAAACTGCTAAGCATCTATAAAATTACCATACTAGCCTATGTGCGAATCAAATTTGGATGTGTTTTGTTTCTTATCTGACTGAGACTGTGTTGGTTGTAGCAAAACGTCAAAAAGCGCGTCTTACGTATTTCAGTCATGATCACGATCTGGATCGTCATCCCGGCTTTCGTAATACTCATGGCATGTGTCACCAGCGATATCATCGAAGGGGTCTGCGTACCGTGGGGCCTCTTAGGCCGCTTCATGGACATAATGGTAGTTTTCATCACTTACCTTCTGCCGCTGTCGCTGATGACTTTCTGCTATTCTCGCATTGTCCATTCTCTGCGTACCAAGGTATATAACTCAACACTTTATCCTTATTTCCACTGTAGCTTTGGCCTCTGTAATAACTGTACATCTCCAACTACGTAGGCCCTAGGCATACTAGGTCTAAGTAAGGGCTACACCACGATTTCCGCTGCGATGAATTTCCAATAAAAAGCACTACATTTAAACCTTTAACCCTCGATCAGTATATCAGAGAAAAGCCCACGATCGAGGGACGCTAAGCACTTCTGACCACCATCGTGACTCGTAGGCAGCACTATAGTATTAAGTAAGCCTGTGGACTTTTTACCCTGATTGTATTACTAGCTTTTAGCTTCAGAAGATATAACGACAAACCGGACCGTAATCACCAAAGTCGTAAATTGATAGACATCAGCATCCCGCCATATTTAACTTACACGCGCGTTTCGCTGCCCTGCAATTAACTCAGGTTCAAAACCGGCGGCAACTCAACCACACTGAAGAAAAACAATGTTCGATTTATGGCCAATCCACACCTACGACACAACTCAACTCAACTGTCGTGACTGTGGCTGACAATGCAACTAGAATGCGCTCGTGAGAGTGCATATCTCCGCCAAAAAGTAATTTAAACACTACTACTGTAAAATGTAAAAGTTTTCACAAGAGGGCGCCACCGTTCCTGCCGGTTAACTAAAAAGCGGTTGTGTACAGTGTCTGAAAAAATATCCTTCCAACCAATCATGCGGCAGTAGTACGGCTATCGGGCTATATGGGTCTAACATAAATAGTGCTATTGAAGCAGCTTTGACGCAGTCCACTGGTATCGTACGCATCTGCTTCGCGAAAATCCTCGTGCGTGCATACTTTTTGCAACTTTTTTCTCTTCGCTGTCAAAATTAGCTTTTTTCGTGACAGTGTATTCGTATTATGCAGCTTATTTAGTCTTAAAGCAATTCAGATGAATGGTGTTGGTTAACAGATGTGTAATTGTAGGATATTAGTGTCCACAGTTAATGCATATTCATGAAATACGATGGTGCTACGCGATTGGTTGGAAGGCTTTTTTTCCAGACGTTGTACTGAACTGCTTGTGTTAACTGTTCTCAATTTACGACATGTGGAGATGATGATGAGTCATCGTGTACACACACACACACACAGAACGACGGACAGAACGACCAATCTCTTTATCTCCTCCAATGTTCACTACCTTCACCTTGGCGGAGATAATAACGTCATTAGCAATTAGCATTGTGTTTGCTAGCCCGGCTGAGCAGTTGAGTTGAGTAGTCGGCAATTTGAGTGTACACCTACGACGTGTGAATTTGCCATTAATCGTTTCAATTTTGCCGATCGATGCTGATTCAGGTGAACGCATCGAGTGCAAGCGTGAACGCAGCAGGACGCAACGCCGTCGTGACGTCGCTGATGATCTGCTGCGGATTTATCGTGTGCTGGACACCGAGCGCCATCATGAACTTCATGTTGATCGTCGGATACATCACCGACGTGTCGGGCGTGTTCTATGATTTCGCCACGACGACGGCGTTTATCAACAGCTGCGTTAACCCTTTCATTTACGCTGCCAAGTACCGCAAGTCAGTTCGTTCCAGACAGAGCCAAGTACCGTGAGTTTCAGAAGGGCATCAGACGCATGCTTCGCAAACACGTCGAGCCTTCGGTTCTGCCTGTGCAGATGCGAATTTCCAGCGTCGCTGGTCGTACAACGAACACTGATCGGCAGTATTAGTTGCCGGACTGATGGAGTGGTTAAGCCAGTACGCAGTACGAGCTTGTACCACCATTCCAGACAGAGCGGTATCGTATTGAAACCACGCGCGGATCGCACGGACTACACCGTCGTTTGCTTTGTGACTGGAGACAAAAGTTGCGAAACTTACGGTGGGCTGCCATTGCATTTTTATGCGCAACAGCAGAATGCATCGCGCGTCTTAGCCATCGTCTAGGCGTCTGTACGTCCGTCAGTCCGTCACACACGTGAGCTGTATGAAAACGGTGCAATACGATCACGAAATCTTCAATATTGGCTGCCCCAAGGACTCTAGTTATCGTGACAAAATTTCGTGTTTCTGGATGAAGAGGTTCCCCTCGAACGAGGGTGTCAAAGAGGAGTACCCCTTTAAAAAGACGATATTTTGCCAGTATTGGCTCTTCCAGTGTAAAAACGGTTGCACGTAGATACAGACATGTTGCTTATCATAACAAGCACTGGTCATGGGCTTTTTAATTTTATCAACATCGATGACCTTGAACGACCTTGAACCCCAAAAGGTTTTTTTCGTGAATTTTTTGTAAGTTTTGGCTGCAGCGCACATTTCATAAGTGAATTGCGACGAAATGTCTGAAAACAGACCAAGACAACCTGCAGTTTAAGTGCCGACCCCTTAGGTTCGAGGGGGTCTGCGCACGCAAGCGTAAAAGAGAGGTACCCCTTTAAAAAGTGGTTATTTTACTAATATTGCCTCGTCTAGCATGAAAACAGTTGCAGATAAGCACATGCATCCTGCTTATGATAACAAGCACTAGTGACGATCTTTTTAGGAATGACAACATCGATGACCTTGAATGACCTTGAGCCCCCAAAATAAAGGTTTTTAGTAATTGTTTTGCGATTTATGGTTGCGACACACATTTTAAGAGTGAATTGCGTATAGAAGTATTATTTTTTTATTGTATGCTGTAGCTACACTGATTGCTAAAGTGGCAGGACCGCTGCTATGTCATTTTGGCGACTTTCACGTATATTAAACAAGAAATTTGAGCAAAGCTCACGAAACGCGCAAAAGCCTATAGCAGTTCCTGTTCGCAGGTAATCTTAGTCTATCTCCATCTATTTCGTCGTAATTCGCTTTTTTGCAGCCAAAAATCGCCAAAAAATCACGCCAAATCAATATTTTTAGGGTTCAAGGTCATTCAAGGTTATCGATGTTGACATTCTTAAAAAGCTCCTCATCAGTGCTTGTTATGATAAGCAGCATGGTTGTGCCTATCTGCAACCATTTACACGCTAGACAAGCACAGGGTATAAATAACCAC
>Ga0209367_1000646_pt1 | contig 37084 bp, 37 predicted proteins | sample WorMetLIZISLAND2_FD_187412 | JGI IMG/M metagenome (GOLD analysis project Ga0209367, IMG submission 187412) | Marine gutless worms symbiont microbial communities from Max Planck institute for Marine Microbiology, Germany - Olavius geniculatus... ...
GATCCCCACTATCGATATGATGATTATCCTCATTATGAGGCTTTCCGGAATCCGGCTACGCAGAACCAAATCATGGGGACTCGAAGACATCGCCTTAAATTAATCCTTTAAATGGTAGATAGACCCGTAAAAAAAAGAATCGAATTGGTGTCGTGATACTGACGGCTGACATTGAGATAGGTCATGGCTACAGCAGCGGCAATTCCTGAAGCCAGCCCCCAGAACCCAACCAGTTCCATGCCGAATTCAGCGGGGGCCAGAATGAGCCATATGCCGGCAAAAGCCGCTGCCACAAGAAGCATGGCAACGGGATCATACCGGTGTCGAAGTAAGGTCCATGCGATCAGCGCCACGAAGATCGGATAAGTCATATTCAGGATGTTGGCTTGGGCCACCGTGGTTAATTCAACGGCTGTATAAAAACAATACACGGCAACACAGTTAAAGAGGGTTCGTCCCAGCAGCAGATGGTAGTTGTGGGGCCGGGGCGGTTGGCGTCGGTATAGCATGGCTCCGCAGACCACCAGAAAACCCAGCAGGAATCGGGCAAAGACAAAGTAGGACGGTGCAATCGTTACCTCGGACTGGGACCATCGGATGACGACCGTCGAAAGGTAGAAGCAGAAAGCTGATAGGAAAACGGTCCATCCGCCAAGGAGCCTGCGCATCGAATTTTTCATGCCCGGTCTAATAGCAGACTTTTCCGCGTCTTCCAAGACGGGATTTTTTCTGGAAATTAATATTCTCTATTTTGCAATTATTGAGTATTTAAGGTATTGTATCTATTAGAAAAAAGACGGAGCGACGTGTCGGGTCTTAGCCGGAGGCGAAGACTGAAGCGACATCAACAAATCTTCAATCTTCAATTTTTGTTATCCGGATTGAGTATATTTTTCGATTATGTCCCGGTGAGCTGGATACAATTCGACTAGCTTCTTGCGCTCCGCCATTTCAAAATCGGCAAAGTCAAATCCCGGCGCGACCGTGCATCCTACCAAAGCGTACGCCTCAGCGTCGTCGACGGCAGCCGCAAACCAGCAGCCGGCGCGGACAACCGCCTGGAAGGACTCACCGTGGTCAATGTGTCTTCCCAATTTGAAGGCCACGTATTCGCCGCCAGGATCAATTATATGAATGGTTAAAGATGATCCCTCGTAAAAATGCCAAATTTCATCCTGCTGAATGACATGAAAGGCCGAATACTCTTTGCAGCCCAATAAAAAATAGATGCAGGTAGAAAACACCCGGTCTGCGCTGAAGCGCGTCGGCAGCGCCGACTTTGAAATGGTCTCACTCGATCGATAGGTTTCTTTGTAAAAGCCCCCTTCGGGGTGACGTTTCAAATTAAGCGTATTAATCCAGTACTCAGCACTATGCATCTGCATTTTCCTCCTCTAACTCCGGTTTTTCCTCGAACGCGGTTACATAAAAAGGGCCGGTGTCAGAATCGTGAGTGAGCGTCTGGTCGCGTCCGTTGAATTTTTGGGTCCGGGAGTTGTCTACGATCACCCGGCAGCCTTTGACTCCAGCCTTGGTTAAGATTTGGGTAAATTAGTAAATACGGCTAAGATGCAGGTGTGTCAAATCTTCCTGATGGCGTTTTTTGCTCCGGGCCCGGACCCTGCATTATCCTTTTGCCGGTAGTGTTGTTTTGGCAATCCTGTTTGGATTCCCGTAAAGATTTCGCCAATTATGCCGATAATTAATACGTGCACCAAGCAAAACGGAACAAATTGGAGGGCTAATTATATGAATCGTGATTCAGCAAAAAGATTTTTCAGCTGTCTAGCAACCGGTTTCTTCGTCATCGTGATGATATCTTTCATCGGTTGTGCCGGAAGCAAAATCAAAATTGAATATGAAAACAAGGATAAAATCAAATACTCGAAAAAGGATCATAAATACAAGCATAAAAAGGGTAAGTCGTCGAAACACGCCAAAGTCCACAAATATCGGGGCAAACATCATTACCTCTATTATCCCTCCAGTTCGGTTTACTTTGACCGTGATCGTAGACTTTATTACTATTTGAGCCACGGTCACTGGGAGGCCGACACTTCATTGCCCAGAAGCATTCGGTCAGGCCTGGGAGATTATGTCAAACTGGAACTGAACACGGGCATGCCCTACACTTACCACGCCGACCACTGCAAGCAATATCCGCCCGGTAAAAAGAAGAAAAAAAAGAACAAAAAAAAACATAGGTAACTGAAAAAATGATGAGAACTCGAAGCAGGGCCATCCGGAATTAATTTCTTTGGGTTATAGAACCCAATTCTTCTTTTACCGGTATGTCACCGATTTCCGATAAGTAGCGTTCGCTTTCATATAAATGTGACTTTATTGTCACATTAATATATTCTCCGGTGGGATGTGAAACAATATAACCAATTTAAAATATTTAAAAAAAATTTTTAACGTTCCTGTGGCACGATTTTTGTTATTATATACCGTTTTAACATGTTGAAGCGGGGAATACCCCGCTTCAGCCGTCAAGACAGCGGCTGCACTTGCAGGTAGGTGAGGATACACCCTTAGTATACTAATTATTCGTTATGTCCGATTACTACTCCAATGGCGGTGCCAAGTATAATGTGGGTCGTACTTTCAACCTGGGATTATTTCCGATTGGAATCTAAACAACACCGGTTGAACAGCTATATGCCACAACTATGGAATGTGATCCAAAGACACAAGCTTCGATGGATTCGGCAAAATAGAACAATAGACACACGAGCGCCGGCAATAGTGGGAGTACAGACAAATATAAGAAAACGGGCTGCACACGGCCAATCGTTAAATTAAATAATATTGACCTACCAGGTGGCGTGTGCTACTGAAAACGAACGCAACTTGATCTCTTATTTGGCTGAAGATATGGCGATACCTATTTTTGACAACGGCGGCAGGCGATTCGGATTGGAAAGGCGTCAGTACTGTTATCTTTGCTATGTTCCGGAAAGACGATCAGGCCTGGATCGAAGATATTTCAAGGATCGACGGCATGGCACCGGGATTGAATTAGATTTTAGCAGCGAGCGGCGCTGGATATTCAAACGAAATCATTGATTCTCCCGGTATTGCAAAGGCGGGTATTCGCTGCAGGACACGACAACTATCGCCCCTCAATTCGCTCCTTAGCGGTGAAACACACCTTTCGTTTAACACCCGTATCTTCCACCAATCGCATTTTTGTGCAATATTAAGGTTGATACCCCACATGTAAAATGACGGCTGCCTGAACCCGGCTATCAGCTGGACCCAATTGTTCAGTAAAATTTCGAACCCAGCCCGTTGACCCAGTCATCTCCCATTTTTTCGCAAAGCCCTCATTTGTGTTCCAAGAGATCATCCCCGGTGCTGATCTTTCAGACGGTATACAGCCGTTGGCGTTCTGACTTCCTTACCCATGATCATATCTTTTATCGCCGGCGTCACCATCTTAAAGGCTTTGTAAAGCTCATCGATAAGCTCGAGTTCGGAAATATCCTGCCACTGTTCCTCTTCATGGTATTTGACTTCGCATTGCGGCATTTTGAAGTACATAGTTTTCCTTTTGGGACCAGCAGTTTGATTTGCATCATAATGGCGTCTGCTGATCGGGGGCTTTGGCAGCCTCCCCCGCCACTGGTTTAATCACATTAAGATTATCGGCTATAATCGGAAAACCTTGAGAGCTAAGAAAAATTAGACGAGATGGGTGATAATCGGGGAGCGACAGCGCCTTGCCCAATAACGCTGCGTGGATAGGAAAATGGGAAATTTCTATTTTCGAATTAAAGTTTCTTGAAGTATTCGGCCTAACCGAACCTCACTACCTGACCCGCTTTTTTGTCTCTGACATATCTTCCGCCTTCAACGACTATTTCTCCGTTGATAACGACGCTTTCGAATCCAGGTTTAGTCTATCTACCATGCATTTTTTTTGACAGTCAATGATATTGCCGGATTTACATTGCCATTAAAAATGCTTACTCGTTGTTCACACCAACTTTAAAATAGGAGGCGATTTATGAGAACGGTCCTGCACAAGCAACGAATATTGATCCTGTTCTTTATTCTACTTACTCTGGCTGTCGGCACAGCGGGGGCCGCGGACCAGCTGCCAATCGTTTTCGTGCCATTCCATTATTAGCTTTCGCAGATTACCGGCACAAAACGCATCATGTGGCCTTTTTCGGAAGCGATGTGCGAGCCGCTTTTGCCAACGGACCGCAGCACATCCAGCATACAACCGTGAGACTTGATTACGAACCTCGGTCACGTAATGTAGACCTAAATTTGACCGCCCCTCCATCGTCGCCCGCGTGGCGCCGGATGAGCGGTCCTGCCGGATTCAAAAAAGGAGAATATCCATGAAAAAATATGAAACTGTAACCGACAAAATCAACGAGGGCCGCCGGGCGTTTCTCAAAACCGCCGCCACCGCCCTGGCACTGATTCCTTTCGCGCATTTGCCGTTGCCGGCAGCCGCCGAAGCGGGGGGGGCGGACTCGATGAAAATCGGCGTCATTGGTTCCGGCCGAATCGGCGGCACGCTCGGTTCTTTGTGGGTCGAGGCCGGCCACGAAGTGCTGTTTTCTTCGCGCCATCCGGAAAGGCTCGTGGAATTTCCCGAGCGCCTCGGACCTAAAGCGCGGGTTGGCATGCCGCGAGAGGCGGCCGAATTTGGCGAAGTCGTCCTCGTTTCGGTGCCTTACCATGCGGTTCCGCAAATCGGACGGGATCTGGCAAAAGAGCTTGCCGGCAAGGTCGTATTGGAGACCGGGAATCCCTACCCGTCCCGTGACGGCGAGATGGCGGTGAGGGCGCGGGCCAGAGGAACCGGTGTCAGCTCAGCCGAGTTTTTGCCCGGGGTGCGCCTCGTGCGGGCTTTCAATTCGATTGCATATTACGATCTGCGCAGCGAGGCCCATCGCTCGGGAGACCGCGTCGCGGTGCCTCTGGCAGGTGATGACCCGCAGGCACTTGAAGTCGCTTCGAAGTTGGTGAAAGATGCCGGCTTCGAGCCGGTTGTGGTCGGAGGGCTGTCAAGGGCCAAAGAATTCGACTACGGCACCCCCGTCTACGCCCGGGCCCTTACGGCACGGGAACTGCGCCAGCAGCTAGGAATTGATTGAAAGATATCAATTGGAATTTTCTTCGAGTTTCTTGCTTCGAATTTCGCATTTAATAAATGTGCTTGTGGTCTTAGCCCCTTCGAATGCTGATGATGTTTCATTTGACCCCTTCCATCCGCGGCATTATATTGAATTGTCGCCATAATCATCACTCCTTCGGGCAGAACTCAACGCCGGGCCCTCTGGTTTAGAATCTATTCCTTGAAGCAGGACAACAATTAACGGTAGTAGATGATGGTAATTCGACCAACTCAAAATCACGATGCGCACTCAATGTCCTGCATCTACGTGCAGACCTGGCAGGATACCTATCTGGGGGGTGATACCATATGACTACCTGATATCGATGTCGATTCCGAGGCATGAACAGGCTTTTATCAATGAGCTCACCGGTAAACATATCATCAGCTTTGTGGCTGAAGACGGGGGCCGGGTCATTGGTTTTATTACGGGCGGCTACGAGCGGCATGGCGATGACATTTACAGCGGTGAAATCTATACCCTATACGTGCTTAAAAATTTTCAGCGACGGGGCCTCGGCTCCCAACTTGTTTCCGCGCTGACACTGCAGTTTAATCGGCTCGGTATTTATTCAATGCTGGTACGGGTCCTCAAACTCAATCCTTACCGGCGATTTTATAAAAAAATAAACGGCATTTATCTTAAAACCGAACAAATGCCCGTGGCGGCTGAGACCATGGATGTCGAGAGTTACGGCTGGCTGGATACCACCCTGATCGATGATGAATGGTGGACTCCATCCCCTAATTTGGAAGTATAGGCCATGAAAATCTTTTCTGATGTACTCGAGATGGTTGGGAAAACCCCTATGCTCGAAGTATGCAACCTCGACACAGGACCGTGCCGGCTGTTTCTGAAACTGGAACTGATGAATCCCGGCGGCTCTATCAAAGACCGCATCGGCATTTCCATGATCAGAGAGGCGGAAGAACGTGGTGATATCAAACCCGGGGATACAATTGTTGAAGCAACGGCAGGCAATACCGGTATCGGTCTGGCCCTGGTGGCGGCTCAAAAGGGCTACACGCTTATCCTAGTGGTGCCGGATAAAATGAGTCAGGAGAAAATTTTCAATCTGCGAGCCATGGGCGCAAAAGTGATTCTGACACGCTCGGATGTGGAAAAAGGCCACCCCGAATACTACCAGGATCTGGCAAAAAGATTCGCGGCCGAACGCGGTGCTTATTATATCGACCAGTTCGGCAATCCTGACAATCCCAAGGCTCACGAAGAGACCACGGCGCCGGAAATCTGGGAACAGATGGGACATAATCTCGACGCCATTGTGCTGGGAGTGGGCAGCTCTGGCACCATTACCGGACTGAGTCGATATTTTCGGCGTGTCGCCCCGGATTTGATCATGGTGCTGGCCGACCCGAACGGCTCCCGCCTGGCTGACTACGTCAACAAAGGCCAACTCGGCCCTGCCGGCGGCACCTGGCTCGTTGAAGGCATCGGCGAAGATTTTCTACCGTCGGTTTCAGATCTATCCTTTTTCCGAAAAGCTTACAGTATCAGTGATGCCGAGTCCTTTGCCATTGCTCGTCAGCTGCTCAATGCTGAAGGCTTGCTGGTGGGCTCCTCCACCGGGACCTGTCTGGCTGCGGCACTGCGATACTGCCGAGAGCAAAAGACGACCCAGCGGGTAGTCACTTTTGCCTGCGATACGGGCAACAAATACTTGTCCAAACTCTATAACGATTACTGGATGGAAGACGAAGGCTTCATCGTCCATGAAACCTTCGGCGACCTGCGCGATCTGATCGGACGGCTGCACGATTTGCAGGCCACAGTGGTGGTCGGCCCGGATGATATTTTGTCGACAGCCCACAACCGCTTGCGGAATGGCGGCTACTCCCAGCTGCCGGTGATGTCGGACGACCGGCTCATCGGTGTGCTGACTGAAGAAGATATCATCCGGTTCGTCTTCGGGCACCCCGACCGCATGGCATCACCGGTGGGCGAAGCCATGCAAACCTCGATTCCAATTGTCGACAAAGATATGCCGGTCCGCCAAGTAGTCGAAAAACTCAATTCAGACCCCTTCGTGGCGGTAATGGATAAAGATTGTTTTTTAGGGCTAATTACCCGCGCTGACGTGCTTAACTACCTGCGAAAACAGACCCCGAAGCCGGAATTGAATAAAGAGTCATTTCATGGAAAATAAAGACAAAACGCTTAAATTCGCCACCCGAACCATCCACGCCGGTCAATTCCCGGACCCCAGCACCGGTGCCATCATGCCCCCCCATCTATGCCACCTCGACTTACGTGCAAAAAAGTCCCGGGGCGCACCAGGGATTTGAATATTCCCGGAGCCAGAACCCCACGCGCCATGCTTACGAACGATGTCTGGCCGATCTGGAATCGGGCCGCCACGGCTTTGCATTTGCCTCGGGTATGGCCGCCATCGCCACCATTTTGGAACTTATCGATACCGGAAGTCATGTGTTGGCCATGGATGACCTGTATGGCGGTACCTACCGATTGTTTGAGATGGTTCGCAAACGCTCGGCCGGACTATCTTTCGAATTTGCCGACCTCTCCGATCCGGCCGCACTGGAGACGCATATCCGCGCCGACACACGACTGCTGTGGATCGAAACCCCGACCAACCCCTTGCTGTCGCTGGTTGATTTGAAAGCTGCGGCTCGCGTGGCCAAAGCCAACAATGTTTTGTTGGTGGTCGATAACACCTTCGGGACCCCTTACCTTCAGCGTCCCTTGGATTTCGGTGCGGACATCGTGGTACACTCGGCCACCAAATACCTCAACGGTCATTCGGATGTTGTCGGCGGAGGGGTGGTGGTTGATGACGAAAGGCTGGGCGAACGAATCGGATATCTGCAAAATGCGGTCGGCGCCGTTGCGGGCCCCTTTGACAGCTTTCTGGCCCTGCGCGGCTTAAAGACTCTGGCGCTGCGTATGCAGCGCCATTGCGAAAACGCCCTGAAGATTGCGGCCTGGCTGGAGCAGCATCCCAAGGTCGAGCGCGTGCTTTACCCGGGGTTGGACAGCCATCCTCAGCACAACCTGGCCACCAGGCAGATGGCTGGTTTCGGCGGCATGATCACTTTTTTCATCAAAGGCGGTCTGCATGCGGCACGCACCTTTCTTGAACGCTGCGAGCTTTTTGCCCTGGCTGAAAGCCTGGGCGGTGTCGAAAGTCTGATCGAGCATCCTGGCATCATGACCCACGCCTCGGTTCCGCCCGAACACCGTGAGGCCCGGGGGATCAGTGATGCATTGATTCGTCTGTCGGTGGGTATCGAGGACGCGGATGATCTGATTGCAGACCTGGATCGGGCTTTTAATAGCTGAAAAATGAACTGAAGCGAGCCCATCGGGCGCGGATCTTTACTGCTTGGGCCAATCGAAACTCCTACCGCCACCGGTTTGCTCAATATAATAAATATCGGCTTCGCAGTTGCCGCCACTGCTTCTCATCCGCATGCCAGGCCTGCGCGAGCCCGGCCGGCGCCTTGCCCGCCAATATGTGACTGAGCGCGGTTTCAGATCCCAGTAGGTTGTCTGCTTCTTCCAGGCGGTATTCTGTCGGATACAGGCGGTGCAGAATATAGGCAACCTCCAGTCCCAGCCGCACGGGTTGAAGGGCCTGCCGATCGGTGACCAGGATAAAAACGCCCTGGCATTTCCGGCCCGCAAATTTACTCGATTGCGGGATAAATGACACCGGATAGAAGCGAACGCCCGCCAGGTCTCTGGCGTTAAGCTCGGCCGCCAGTCGAATCCCGTCGATCCAGGGGGCACCGATCTGTTCAAAGGGGGTTTCGGTGCCGCGTCCCACTGAGATGCGGCTGCCCTCGATGCCGCCGATTCCCGGATATAATGTGGCCTGTATCAGGTTGCGCATGTTCGGTGACGGATTTATCCAGGGCAGGCCGGTCTCGTCAAACCAATATTGGCGCTGCCAGCCTTTCATTTTGACGATGGTCAAATCCGCTCCGATTTCGTTCTCACCGTTGAACAGCTGCGCCAGTTCCCCCATCGTCAGGCTGTGGCGGACGGGCATTGGGTAATAGCCTGTAAATCCGATAAATTTTTGATCCAGCATGGGTCCTTCGACCTGCAGGCCGTTGATGGGATTGGGACGATCCAACACCACGACCCTGACGTTATGCCCGGCGGCCGCCTCCAACATGTAGGCCATGGTTGTCATGTACGTGTAAAACCGCGTACCGATATCCTGCAAATCCACGACGATCGTGTCAAGGCCGGCTAGCATTTCAGCTGTGGGCCGCACGCGCTTGCCGTACAGCGAATGGATCATGAGACCGGTTTTTTTGTCACGCGATGAAGGTACGTGCTCCTCCAGAATGCCGCGCACACCGTGTTCCGGGCTGAAGAGGGCGACCAGCTGCAGATTTTCGGCCCGGTATAACAAGTCGATCGTACTGACGCCGTCGCGCGACCGGCCGGTCTGGTTGGTCAATAGGCCGATTCGTCTGCCTCGCAGCCGGGCAAAACCTTCTGCGCGCAGCACGTCCAGGCCGCTGTGAACCTGATCCCAGGGATGAGAATTTTCAGGCAACCCCTTTGACGGTGAAAGTTTTAGGGCGTTGATCCCCGGGGGAAACTTGGCTAATTTGGTTTGGCTGGTCGCAACACTGACGGCAATCGTGACAATATTCTCGCGTAGATCGATCACATCCCCCTTGCCAGCCGGATGAAGCCTGTTGGAAAGAAACACGATATACAGGCCTGTCTCGGTATCAAGCCAGAGTTTGGTGCCCGTAAAGCCGGAGTGGTCGATGGGCAGCGGCAAACGCTTTTCCAGACGACCGTCAAAGGTGGTGTCCAGGCTCCAGCCGAGGCCGCGGATCCAACCATCATTGACCGGCGTTGACGGCGCAATCATGGTGTCGATGGAGGCCGCTGACAGTATCCGCTTTTGACCGAAGGTGCCGCCGCTCAGCAGCATCCGGCAAAAAGTGGCCAGATCATCCGCGGTGCTGAAAAGTCCGGCGTGCCCCGTCCCATTTCCCATCCGACGGGCAGCCGAATCGTGAACCAGTCCGCGCAGCATCGTGCCATCCGGACCTCCGCAGGGTTGGGCTGACTTCCAGCAACGCTCGGTCGGTGCAATCCGGGGTTTCATGTCTGCCGTCGGACTATACATTGTGTCGTGCATTCCCAAAGGCTTAAACACATGCTCGTCCGCAAACTGATCGAGGGGCATGCCGCTCACCCGCCGCACGATCTCACCCAACAGTATAAAATTTAAGTCGCTGTATACGACGTGCTTACCGGGCTTTGTCACCGTCACGTCATTTGAAATCTTTTCAATGGCCTCACGATAGCCATTCCAACGCCATGCCGGATTGAAACCGGGTCTCAAACCCGTCATATGGGTCAGCAGATCACGCACCGTAATATTGCCTTTGCCGCAGCGTTTGAATTGTGGAATGTAATTGGACACCGGGTCTTCCAAAGCGATGCGACCGGCTTCGACAAGCTGCATAACACTGGTTGTGGTGGCGACGACTTTGGTGAGGGAAGCCAGATCAAATACCGTATCGACTGTCATCGGTTCGATGTCGGGGACCAGCGCCCGATGGCCGAAAGCCTTGCGATAGAAAATGTGTTCGTTTTGGCCGACGAGGACTACGGCCCCCGGTAAATCACCTTGGCGGACGGCTTCCTCAACCAGATCATCGATCCAGCAAAGGTCTGCGATACCGGAATTCTCGCCGGTGGCGACAATCGTTTTCTCAATCTCGGGGATCTGATGAGGTACAGGCGCAGCCGCCAGGCACCCGCCTGTGACTGTCAACATCAGGGCGGGCAGAATCCTGCAGCCCAGCTTCCAGGCAATATTGCAAGGCCTGCGGAGCCAGGTTGTGAGATGGGATTTTTTAATAATTTCCAGCAAGAAATTTCACAGACATCTAAGGTTGAAGCGCCGGCCACGCAAAGCGCGAAGTTGTTGGATTTTCGGGTATCTTGTTGTGTCATCGTGTTTCGAAGCCATTCCAGTAGTTTAGCTGCATTTAGGCAATACTTCAAGTGAAATTGCATCCGGTCCTGAATATGGATTTTTTAACGGTAATCCCATGGGATTCTCCTTTCCGTTGTTCCAATCATTAATAAAGTGCACGAGGTCTTATAAGGTAGGATAAAGAGATGCTGTTCCGATTGAATTAAAGCTGGGTGAGTTTTTGATGAGGATTCGGATGATGGTATTTATTTGACAGCTTCCGTAGGTCAAAATTGATTGACTTGGTTGATCCGTAAGTATGAAACGTCAGCCCCTCCCCCTCAATATGAACTTCGCTGAAACCTACCGACAAACCCGGGGGATATCGATACCAATTTATTGGGTGTATGACCCTATCTTTAAAAAAATATTGTTTTATTACTTGTCATGTCGGTATTCCGGTACAACTGTAAATGGTGTGCAAGTTATAGTGGTCTGTTCCAATTGATGCTCACATGTAGTTGGTTGCTTTAAATTTTACATGTTGCCCGGCTCTGACAGATAATTTTATCGATGTTTGGTGGGCACAGCCCACCCTACGTTGGGATTTTTAACCCGTGACGGGGTTCACCATGAAGCGGTAATTTTTAGGCAGACTCATTTCTACTCATTTAAACCTAACCGGTTTTTTTCATATGTTGCTTTTAAAAAGTTTGCTTTTATTTGAATCGTTTAAATGAAAAGGAGGTAAAGATAGTGGACAAGAGAGATATCGTTAATGTATTTGCCTATATGATCTTTAGCCGTCCGCGTTGAGGCGTCAACCTGAGCGGCGGAATGGCGGGGATTGGCATTAATAAACTAAATTTTGTAATGGAGTTTTAAAAATGGAAAAATGTACCTTCGTAGATTTTATGCAGGCTCTCAAACCCTGGCTCAATGACGACTTTATACAACACGCGCGCTTCGATGAAAAAGGTATTTTCACGTTGACCTTCGTCAATGGCGGGCAGAAGGTCTACCAGGTAGATGACTGCACGGCAGGCCAGGTAAAGAATGCAATGGAGATGTTGAAAAAAAATGATGTCCGGGTTTTCGAATAAAATGATTTGATGGATTTTGCGGCGTTTTGGGGAATGAAAAGTCAGCTCGCGGACTGAAACAGGGCCGAAGTGAGGAAGATGACCACTTCAGCCCCATGCCATTAATCAAGTTTTGGGCAAGCGTCATTCCCTGGGGTTTCGTCAGGGCAAGATGCCGGACTAGGTATTGCATCACCTGCTGGAAGTCTTAGAATTGAATATAGTAATCCGGAATTCAAACAAATGCGGGACTCAATAGGAGGCTGACGATGATGGACGCCAGAAAAATCAAGGATAGGGCGGCGGGCGCCGTAGTGGGAGCCTTAGTCGGCGACGCTCTGGGGCTGGGACCGCACTGGTACTACGATATCGACGAAATGCGCAAACATTACGGCCCATGGGTCGACGGGTACACCGATCCGATGCCGGGGCGCTATCATGAAGGACTCAAGGCCGGCAGTCTTTCTCAAACCGGGTTGATCACCCTTGAACTGCTGCGCTCGGTTGTGGAGGCCGGCGGTTACGACGAGGTTGATTTTACCCGGCGAATCGATACCGAGATTTTGCAGCAGATGGACGGAACACCATATTCCGGTCCGGGTGGATACACCAATCAGTCTATCCGTGAACTCTATCAGGCCAGGATTCGCGACAATAAGCCCTGGGGCGAAACCGGTGACTACGCGGACACCAGCGAAGGCGCCGAGCGCGCGATTGTACTGGCCGCCAGGTATGCGCAGTCTCCGACAGATGGCGCGCAGCAGATTGCGAGAAATATTCGCTTGACTCAGATCGATCCCTTTGTCGTTGCCCTCAGTGCGTCTTTTGCTGTGATTGTCAGTGCCCTGATACGCGGCGAACCGTTTGATGGTGAGCTATCCGGCAAACTCTATGGCATGGTCGAAAAGGGGATCCTGCCGTTCACCCACGCGGTGCTGGCGGAAAACAAGGACAAATACGCCCACGATCCCACCGCTCCATCGGCCTCGCTACCATACCCCGACGGGCTTCTTTTTCCGTCCCACATTTGGCAGGCGGCGAATGACCCGGATGTGGCAATCGAGCCGGCCTGGAAGGTTTCCCTGGTCTATGGCATGCCTTGTTCGATTTTATGCATGCTGCCGGCGGCTTATTACCTGGCAGCCCGGTTCCACGACAATTTCGAAAAGGCCGTTTTGCATGCGATCAACGGCGGCGGTCAAAACATGTCGCGAGCGATGCTCACTGGAGCATTGGTGGGCGCGCAAGTTGGACTTTCAGGCATCCCGGATCGATTTGTAGAAGGTTTGACGGAGGGAACTGAAATCGTCGAATTGGCTCAACGGCTGAATGCTTAGAAGTGATTGGCGCTGCCAGGCCATATCTGTTCAGGGTGTCAGGTCTCAGGTGTTCCCGCTTGGAGTCTTGCTGTAAAAACCGCTAGTCAAATCGATAAAGAAACTTCAAAAAGCAAATTTTAGATTTTGGAATGCGGCCTCCGACCCGGAGGGGCCATGGGGGCCTACGCCCCGGAGGGATACTGGATTTAAGGTATTCTGCCTGTCGTAAGTCTTTTGTCGAACGGTCCATTTTAAAACGACTAAGCGAAGCGATTCCACTCTGCCTTCGGATCAATCGTCGTTCGACATTCGTCATTCCAGGAAGATTTGGCTGCTATTGAAAACCAGTACCGTTGAGAGACTGCACATCCCATGATTGCATATGACTTTGTCGTTGTCGGCTTGGGCACCGTGGGTTCCGCGACCTGTCTGGAACTTGCTCGCCGGGGAAATTCCGTGCTGGGCCTCGATGCCCGGTATCCACCTCACAATCAGGGCAGCCACCATGGCGAAACCCGCAGTATTCGCCGCGCCTACCTGGAAGGCACCAGTTATGTCCCGATGGCCTTGAATGCATGGGAAGCGTGGCGGCGCCTGGAGCGTGATTATAAAAAGACGCTGCTGATGTCCACCGGCAATTTGACACTCGGCCCTCCTGATTGCCCGGCTGTAACGGGATTCCTGGCCAGTGCCCGGGCCTTTGGCATCCCTTATCAATACTTGACGGCGGCTGATGTGTCTAAACGTTGGCCGCAGTTGTCACCGGCCGGTAATTTTGTGGCGGGATTGGAAGTCGAGGCAGGACTGCTATTTCCGGAATTGTGTATTGAAGTGATGCTTTCCGAGGCGCAAAAGGCCGGGGCGGCGCTGCACTTTAGTGAACCTGCGGATGGCTGGTCTGATAGCGGTGATCGTGTCCAGGTGCATACCCGGCAGGCAGTCTACGAGGCCGGGCGGCTGCTTCTGGCCGCCGGCGCTTGGAACAAGAGGCTGGCCGGTCGATTCGGTGCTCAGCTGGTGCCCAAAAGGATAGCTGTTCGATGGCTAGCTCCTCCGGCAGCTGTAAACTTCAATCTTGGCAGTTTTCCCGTCAACTTCTGGCAACTGCCCGGCTTAGAATCCACCGGATCTTGCGCATTCAATGAATTTTATTCAATTCCAATCACCCGCACCGGAGGCCGGGTTAAAGTCGCAGCCCACAACTGTCTCGAAGATTGTGATCCTGACAAATTAGACGAAGAAGTGTCGGCCCGGGAGATTGGAGCTATAACGCAGTTTATAAATAATTACCTGCCAGCCTTGAAAAATTCAGATTTTTTCTCGAATTATTGCATGTATACTCTGACGCCCGACGGTGAATTTACTTTGGGAGCGCTGCCGGACCATGACAATGTGTTCGTCGCCTCACTCGCCGGACATGGTTTCAAATTTGCGCCGGTGTTAGGCGAGGTCATGGCTGACATGCTTGAAGGGATTGATCCGGCCTACGACGTTGCCATGTTTTCTCCTTCACGGTTCAGCTGAAAACTTCTCCTGAAAGTTTTCAGCACGTGACGACGCCGCAAGTTCATCTAAGTGCAATACCCTTGCTTGGTGATCTTACCCATAAGGAATCCATCGCAGCGAGATTTCGCAATAGTAGGGTGGGCTGTACCCACCAAACACTGTTGAATAAACTCACGAAAAGTAGACACTTTTGGATCATTTCTGCAGATCAATCACCAAAATGAGGTTTAGAAGCGGGGAATGAAACGAGGTGTCTGCTTCATATAATTTTCATATCCTGATCCGAATTCCGCAATCAATTCTCTCTCTTCCGTTAAAGCCAGTCGGTAATACACCACAACCAGGATTGGAAATAATATGAGCGTCAGAAGGGTCGGCCAATGCAATAGCCACCCCAACAGAATTAGAAATAGTCCGACATATTGCGGATGTCTAATGCATTTGTAGATGCCATCGGTCTTTAAGTTTCTTGCTTGATGTATCGCACGCCAGCCGATAACGACCAGAATTAAACCTGTGAGCGTCATCCAGGTGCCGGCAATCATCCCGAAGCTTCCCAGTACTTCGCGTGAGAGTTGTCTGAGGATGGGGTAATCGAAAAAGGGGGAAAAGATATAAATCAACAACGGCAGCCCGAACATTTCGGTGAACAGGGCGATCAGAAATCCGATAAAAGCCCCTTTGGATTTCCAATTGGAGCCCTTTGCTTTTTGCCGGTATGGCAATAAAGCAACGAAACTGGCAAAAACCAGCACGTTAAACATGATCAATCCCGGTCTTCCAATGTAAGCTTCGATCAACGCACTGGTGGCGGGCTTGCCGTGTTGGCCGAAAAGCTTTACCAGGTAGAGGTAAAGGAATCCGAATACTCCGAAGATTCCCACTGCAATCAGGAAACGGTCTCTGGTGTTATGTTTCATTTTAGCGGATATAAATTAGTTTCGTTAATGTTTCGCGGATGCACAAAAAAACTAAGAATAATCAATGAGGCTGTCAATATGGGACTAGAGGTAGACAGAATTCAAGCTGATACCACCTGATCCATTCTCATCGTACCGACCACATGATTCATTTTCCGTTTTACAATGGCTATTTCGTGCGCATTTTTTAGGTAGCAACATAACCAAGCAATTTTACCAGGCTGGATAACAAGAATCTATGCAACGTTAAGATAATCTTTGCCATGCTGCTAATACAATAAAGGGGGTAGCAAGGTAAGGGGAAAGGAAGTCGAAAAATGAACGAACCCCAAAATGAAACCGATCCAGAATTAGATTGTCAGGTAACCGTCAATGACGGCTCCTATATGACCTGTGATATGGTGGAAGATGATGCGCCAAAGGAAGAGGATGCAGAACCGGATTACAATATTTAGTGAACTCAGTCGGTAGCCTCCTACTGGGAGGCGACGGTTCGTGCGTGACTTGCCACAATTAGCTGGCTGCTGCCAGTAAACATACCTTAGGAACTCCAATGCAATATTTGCACGAACTTCCCACTTCACTACGTTAACGGATTCCGCACTATTGTTTAACAGGAGTTTAGGATTGGATCTAACCGAGCAGATAGATAAAGGATTTTTACAGCTCGCGTCTCTTTCCGATAACCGGATCAATATGGCCCATAGCGCTCTTTTAATTGCCAAAGCGGCCTATCCGGATCTGGATGAGTCTTTATATCTGGCCCATCTGGACCGACTGGCCGCTGATATAAAGCGCGATCTAACCGCCGATCTGAAAGCAGTAGACATTATCGCGAGGATCAACAACGTCCTTTTTGACAGAGAGAAGTTTCGCGGCAACCGGGAACAGTACTACGACCCTGACAACAGCTTCCTGAACCGGGTCTTTGACCGTAAAACGGGCATTCCTATTACCCTATGCCTTATCTATATCGAAGTCGCCGGACGGCTGGGATTGGATGTGCGCGGGATCGGATTGCCGGGACACTTCATTGCTACCTTTTACCATACAGACGGGAAGACTTACATTGATCCGTTTAACCGAGGGGAAATTCGTTCAGTGAAAGATTGCCTTGAGATCGTGCGAACTTATGCGGGCGAAAACGCTCAACCTGATCTTGGATGGCTGCGGCCAATCGGGCGAAAAGAGCTTTTAGCACGGATGCTGCGAAATCTCAAACTTATCTATGCCCGGCAGGAAAATGACGTCATGCTCTTTAAAATGGTTCACTGGATCCTGCAACTTCAACCTGATTCGCCTCTCGAACTCAGCGAACGGGCGTTGCTATACGAGGAAATGGGAAATCCCGCCCGGGCAGCAGTGGACTGGGAACGTTACCTGGTCAATACCGACGACCACCCGGGGATGCAAAAGATTCGCGCAAGGATTGATATCCTCAAAAAAATGCAGTCGCGAATTCATTAGGCCCTAATTGAGCAAAAAGAGCTCAATTAGGTGTTATTGGGTATTGGGTACTGGGTATTGGGTATTGGGTACTGGGTATTGGGTATTAGGAACTGGGTAATGGGTATTAGGTATTGGGTATAAGGTATTAGACTGTTACCAAATCAGTTATACGCAAATTGCGCAAAAAATAATCGCGGGCCGGAGTATAGGCGTAAATTGTAGGGATAGATATGGATACACGCACTAACGCGATGAAAGATAAAACGGCACTGATAACCGGATCGACGGATGGAATCGGCAAACAAGCAGCTCTCGAGCTTGCCGACGCTGGAGCCAGGGTCATCCTGCATGGCCGAAACGAGGCAAAGGTCGAGCCGGTGTTGAAGGAGATAAAGCAGAAAACCGGTAATGACAAATTGGATTTTTTTATTGCGGACCTGTCATCATTAGCGCAGATCCGCGCCATGGGTGCGGAGGTCCGGCGCCGAAACAGCCGGCTGGACATACTTATCAACAATGCCGGCGTGGCCCTGAATAGCTTTGAAATTTCCGCTGACGGTTATGAGATGACCTTTGCCGTCAATCATCTGGCCGTATTTACCCTCACTCTTGAACTGCTGGATTTGCTGACCCAAAACGCGCCAAGCCGTATCATCAACGTCGCTTCCATGGTCCACAGCTCATCCCTTAATGACGATCTCGCCAATCCACGCAATTTTGTGGGCTGGGAGGCCTATTGCCAATCCAAGCTTTGCAATATTTTGTTTACCTATGAGTTGGCTGAAAAACTCCAGGACCAGAACGTGACGGTAAATTGCCTGCACCCCGGCGTGATCGACACCAAGCTGCTCAGGGCCAATTTCAGCGGCGGCAGTCCGGTCACCGTAGGCTCGCAGAAGCTGGTTTATTTGGCTTCCGCACCCGAACTTGCGTTGGAGACCGGAAAATATTTTATGGACAACCACCAAACGCGATCTGCCGATATAACATACGATCCTGAAACCCGAAGAAAATTATGGGAATTGAGTGAGAAGCTGTGCGGTTAGCAACAAAAACTCAAGAATCGAGAAGCCTCCGCACCTCCCTCAAGAGTTCGTCGCGTTGGTAGGGTTTCTGAATGAGCTCAATACCGTCTTCGAGAACAAAGTTAGTGTGTATTGCGCCTGCGCTGTAGCCGCTGGCAAACAAGATGGGCATCTGTGCATTCCTTTTTCGTATATGGTTGCAGACGTCAAGTCCCCCGCCCCTCGGCATGACAACATCGAGCAATGCCAGGTCGATTTTCCCGGCATGTTGTTCATACAACCGAATTGCCTCCTCGCCATTTTCAGCCGCAATCACGCGGTACCCGGCATTCTCTAAGAACCTCTTGGCCACATTGCGCACAAGTTCGTCGTCCTCAGCCAGCAGGATGAATTCCGAGCCCCCCGGAGGGGTATGCGCTTCGATATTGGAGGCCTCTTCCAGCGAAGACTCGCACATGGGCAGGTAAATTCTGAATGTGGCACCGAGGCCGGGCTCGCTGTGAACATTGATTATCCCGTGGTGCTGGCGGACAATGCCGTAGACGGTCGCAAGCCCCAAGCCGGTGCCTTCGCCTTCGCATTTCGTCGTGTAAAAGGGATCGAAGATTCGGCGCTTCGTTTCTTCATCCATCCCGATTCCTGTATCACTGACGCTCAGCTGGACATAGTTGCCGGGGGGTCGCCCATGCATTTTCCCGGCAGAAGTACTTGTCAATTTCGGCGTTGTCGGTCTCAATTTTCAATCTGCCTCCCTCCGGCATGGCATCGCGGCTGTTAACGCAGAGATTCATCAGAATTTGCTCGAGTTGCCCTCGATCGGCGTGAATGTTTTTCAGACCCGGTCCTGAATGAATGTCGAGGGCGATGTGTTCACCGATGACACGACGTATCATTTTGGCGAAGTCTTCGACGACTTCGTTTAAATCAAGAACCTCGAGTCTGAGCACCTGTTTGCGACTGAAAGCCAGCAACTGACGTACAAGTCTGGTAGCACGATTGCCCGCCTTCACGATCTGTTCCAGATTTACATGAAGCATGCTCTTTGCGTCTGATTCTTCCAGCGCCATCGCCCCATAGCCAAGTATCGCCTGCAGCAGATTATTGAAATCATGCGCTACCCCTCCAGCCAGCAGACCTACCGCTTCCATTTTCTGGGCTTGATACAGTTGTTTCTCCAAATTAACCCGCTCCTCCTCAGCCCGTTTCCGGTCGCCGATGTCTCGCCAAACCGCAATCAACTTCCGTTCTCCATCCGACGGAATGGCGGTCAAGGAAATCTCCACGGGAACTGCGGCGCCCTCTCTAGTTCTGTGTTCCCACTCAAAGCGATGAGTTCCCCGCGTATAGGCGATTTCCATCATCACCCGAGCCTTGTCATAGGATTTTTGGCCGTCGGCCTGGCGCTCCGGCGAAGTTTCTGAGGGATGGGTATTTAGGAGGTCTCTTGCGTCTTTATATCCTAACGCTGCAACTGCTGCGGCGTTGCAGTCGACAATTAGATCATTCTGGAACATCAGCATCGCATCACACGAGTTTTCAAAGAAGGTTCGGTACTTCTCCTCACTTTCCCGGAGGGCTTCTTCAGCATTCTTGCGCTCGGTGATGTCGTACCCCTCCGGGACCAGGTAAATCACATCGCCGTTGTCGTCGAATGCCGGCCCGATACGAAAATCGATGTCTCGTGTCTCTCCGGCTGCCGAGATGTGAGTGGACTCAAAGTGGACCATCTCCCCGCTCATTGCGCGTTCCATAGCTTCCCGCAACATGCCTTGTGCCTCTTGAGAATGGGTCCACCAAGGCGTTTTCCAAAAATGTTTGCCAACAACATCCTGCGCTTGGACGCCGGCAAACTCCAACGCCGTCCTGTTGCCCATCAGCAGCCGGCCTTCTTTATCAATCAGCCCCGTCAACTGGTAGTGGTGATTATAGACTGCCTCAAATTGGGCTTTTATTTCACGCAGCGCCTTGTTGGCGTCCTCCAACTCCGCTGTTCGCTGCCGAACCTGTTTCTCCAGGTTGGCATGCAACCGTTCGGATGTTCTGCGAGCCGTGTCGAGTTCCCGGGTAGCCAATTTGAGTTGACTCTTCACTCTGGCGATGTTGAGATGTGCTTCCACACGGGCAAGAATTTCCGCAAGCTCATAAGGCTCCGTAATGTAATCGGCGCCACCTACATCATAGCCTTTGACTTTATCCATCGTCTCGTCCAGCTTGCCGGCGAAGAGGACTGGAATGCTTTTGAGGTGATCGTCGGCCTTGAGGCGCCTGCAGACCTCATAGCTGTCGATTTTGGGCGTGCTGACATCCAGTAGGAAGATCTCCGGCGGATCATTGGTGGCAGCCATAAGGGCGTCCCGGCCGCTGGACGCGGAACGGACGTCGAAACCCTCGCCCATGAGGAATTCACTCAATAAACGAACACCCGAATGGGTGTCACCAACCAGTAGTATAACGCCTTTGCTCACTCGTTCTTTAAGATAGCTCATTTTTTTAGAAGCCCCTTAAATTAGTTGTCGCATCTTGACTCGTGACTGGTATACTTCTTTCTATCACTAAACGCAAAATGAATCCATTGTTCATCGATTAGACAACAAGCAGGGGGGTTTTGGCCCCTTGTTTTCCTACAGGGTATGCAATTTAGTCCAACATTCCGCGCTCTATCAGATCGGAACGCACATTAAGGAAAGGAGCCATCTTATTGCCTCTTTTCACATACAGGCCCTTAATGTCAGCCGTAGCAATCCATACATACCGATCGGCTTCAGGAACCATCTTTTGGATGACACGGTCGTAGATCGCCTTGTCGGAGATGAATTCAGTGGGCATTCTTACTATTTTTTGTCACTTAAAAGTCGGTCACAGGCCGGGCCCAGCCGCGGCCTTTCACTATCGTTCGGACGCTATTTTGTGCGCCGGGTCTGGTCCGGCTGCTAAGAGTTGATGCTAGACAAATATCGATTCAGTTTTGCGCAAATTGAGCAAAAAATTGTTGGCATCTTTGTAAAGCACTAACAAGCAAGCATCTACAAAGATTGGAATTGAATTCAACTTTGTCACGACGGTAATGTCGTTTGAGACATTTGAATTTTGGAATTTCGGATTTGTTTCGGTTTTCGGCCAATTTTATAAGATCAGGCGAGTTTCGAATTTCCGGTTTATCCGGGTTAGGTATTATGACACGCATATCGGACAAAGTCCAGACCCGGGCACACGGAGGCGAAGGGCAGCTGAAGGCTAGCGTAAAAACCAGGACGTTGAACGAAGGGTGTTAGATTGTAAAATTAAATAGTTGCGCGAAATTCACTGGTTTGAATCTCAATCACCTGCTGAAGTATCTATAGGATATTTGACCCTTATAAAACTAGTCTGTTCGATATGCATGGGAAGCGTTGTTATTGTCTCCAAGGACAACCGAAATCCGGTTCATGCAGCAGAAAAGACAAATTGATGATGCGCTTGCTGTCATTGGCAATAATCACTCGCTGCCAGTATTTGTGGAATCTTTCAAGCTGACTGCGTCTCTCAAATATGCCAGTTTAGAAACTCGATTTCGCCTGAATCAGCGTTTGCTATACAGGCTCATTCAATTTCGAAGCCGGGCAGGATTTTTATCGATTGCTGAATGCATTGACATTGCCCGAAGCAGTGGTCTCAGTCGATTCGGTAACAGTAAATTTGAATCGGCTGTTATCGATATAATTGAAAGTGCAGCAGGTCGGAAATCAAGCATTGGCGATCTGTTCTAACCCAGATGGATAGGCTGCTGCTTGACCGCAGCCAGCTTGATTTATTGGATATGCTAACTGCTGGACTGGCCGAGTAGTAACAGTTCAAACAGGCAATCTGCCTATTATTGAGGGGTCATTCAATCGAAACCGATACTGATTCATCTTCTAGTTGCTTTTGCCAAAAAAAGAACTATCCTCTTAAGAGTTTAAATTCACCTGACAGCTAATTGTCGCCCAAAATCGATTCGGTCTTCTTGGTTTCGCATCCAATAATCTGTCTTTTCCGGGTTGCTGGTTTGACCCGTGCCAACCCCGTAGCACTGATCCAACGACATGTTTGCTGCTTTAACATGAAAAAAAAGGAGGTTTGATATGGAAAAAGATGTATCCGATCTAATGGCTAAAGTATATGAACTCTTGACGGTTTACGGACTAAGGGTTATCGGCGCTATTGTCATTTTTGTTGTCGGCCGCTGGGTCGCCAAAATCGTTGCCAAAGTCATTCGGCGGGTGATGACCAAAAGCAAAACAGATGAAACCCTGGTATCATTTGTTGGCAACCTGAGCTATATTGCGCTGCTGGCATTTGTTATCATTGCTGCCCTGAATCGATTGGGTATACAGACAGCATCCTTCATTGCTGTTTTAGGTGCCGCCGGTCTTGCCATCGGTCTTGCCCTGCAGGGATCGCTGGGCAACTTCGCCGCCGGCGTACTGATGATTATTTTCAAGCCTTTTAAAGTCGGTGACTTTATCGAAGGGGGAGGGACTGCCGGAACTGTGGAAGAGATTCAAATTTTCACTACTCAGCTCAAAACCCCTGACAATAAAACCATTATCGTACCCAATGCCAAGATGACCGGGGACAATATCACCAATTACAATGCAAAGGGAACCCGTCGGGTGGATTTTGTATTTGGTATCGGCTACGATGATGATATCGATAAAGCCCGCGGTATCATCAAGGACATCATCGATCAGGACGAGCGGGTCCTGAAAGATCAGGAGCCTGTGATCGCGGTATCGGAGTTGGCTGACAGTTCGGTAAACTTCACGGTTCGGGCGTGGACGTCTGCTGGTGATTATTGGCCGTTTTACTTTGACACCACTGAGAAAGTCAAAAAGCAGTTCGACGACCAGGGCATCAGTATACCCTATCCGCAGCGCGATATTCACGTGTACGAGCACAAGGACGGATGAGCGAGTTGGGATATAGGAATGCGGAGGTCGAAATAGTGGTGCTCCATGCGCCATGCGCTGCAATACTGATTTCCGCACTCCTTTCGGATCGCGCTGAAATACTCGTATCAGATCCGGAGCCTGAGCCGTGCGTTCCAGTGCCTGTGCAGCCCGCAGCGGTCCGGGTGACGATGGAGCCGATGGTACTCAGCGCCAGGTTATGCCGCTCCAGGTTCTTCTGGATATCGGAGTCGGATATTATCCCATCGGTTTTAGCTGCCATCCTGCTTCTCCTTTTTTGATTCTTTTGCATTGAGGTCCAGCTAATTTGCTCGGTGCCACTAGTACTCTAATTCATCATAATCTTCCTGGAATTGGATAAATTCAGACTTGAATTTACTTTTGAAAGATTTCTTATTTTGGTTAAATCGGTTTCCATTGTCCATTACCTCGAGCGCCTGTCGGTGAGCAGCAAATGATCCGTATCGTATTTTAACTTAAGATTATCAATGTTTAATACTTGAAATGCGAGGCTCGAAGATCGGCCAACATTCTTCGAATAATATATCCAAATTTGACACACATTTTATATAAAAATCTACATGCTTGTTAGTCGGTCCTTCTTTTCCGGACTGGATCAATACCGTGATCGGATCCTTTGCCTCCATGATTTCCAGCTCGGCCTCCCAATAATCATCCTCTTTGGGTATATCACCCCCCATGAATAATATCTTTCCGAAAAACTCATGGTTCATTTCAATAGGAGGATTGCCGAATATAATATTTTTTAACTTTTTCAGCATACCAATTCCGGGCAGCTAAGGTAAGCAACCGGCATTTTATCTGTGACAACTCAACTGTGCGAACGTTCCCTCAAAAAGGGATGTCTTTTTTATCTGAATCATCATCAAAATCAAATGGCATCATTTCGCTTGCCAAATCAAAAAAGACTCCCAAAGATTCACATAAATTTTTCACAATTCGACTATGAACTTCTTTCTCATTAACATCTTTGGCTTTCGACATTGCCTTCAATTCTGATGTTAATTCCTTTGACAATCCAATTATTATTTTTTCGGGATCCATAAATTCTCCTTTTTTATTGCGAACGCCGGCGCATCAGCGGCGGGCCGGAAGCATTCGGAAACCTATGGCCTTTTTCGGTTTTCTCTGTACCCCAATCCCGTTACCTGCATGCGTGTTGTTAGGGTGCGAACTCCACCAGTGTGTGGTCCGCACCTGACAATTCTTCATCGATTATCATCGATGTGAGAACCAAGATCTTCTGCTAACCGTTGAGTTATCTTTTTCATGGAAGCTTCCGGACGATCATAATCGTAGATAGTCAGCGGAAAATTGAGCGGTTTTTGAATTTTGTTGATTTCGTCATGTTGATCTGGTGAAAATAGTTTATTTCACTCACAAGTTCCTGAACTGTTCATTGCTGCCCAACACCTGGGCTTCAGCTGCGGGCAAAAACAGTTCAACACCCCAATAATTCCGGCATTAAACCACCACTTCTAGTGGTGGACCCGAAAAGGTTCTACCGGTTCGGTGAGAGTTAAACAAGATTTAATAAATACGAAACACGAATCCGCCGGAGGCGGACAAATCACAAATTCGATTATCCAAATTTTCAAAGCGACCAAAAAGGAACGGTGAAACCAGTGCATAAAACTGATCAACTCGCTCTGCGCTAGATTGCGTATTGGATCGGAATTTGTTATTGTCATTGGGATTTTTGTCATTTGAATTTGTTTCGTGTTTCGTGCTTCGGATTTCGGATTTACATTGTTGCGCCAGTGATCTTGCTCCCTTCCAGGGGGCTTCCTGAGGCCTCCCTCTCAGCGGTAGGAGCGTTCACTTTATGGGTTGCCCCGCACCCCCATTCCGTCAGCTGCCGGCGGCTTGTTGGATGATTTTCTTCCTCCAAAGATGGCCAACTCAAAAACTTTGAAGAAACAATCAACATCGCTGAATCCTATTTTCCTCAACCACTCGCACTGGTCTTCGACCGCAGCTAGGATGTTTTCTTTCTTGTCCGGGCGATTGTAGTATTCTTCGGCGATAGCATCTCGGCTTGCATTAGAGTCGCTTTTGCTGTGGAAGTCATGCAGGTGATCGACGAAAAAGTCATCGAACAGTCGCTGTCCTGCTTCGGTCGCTGAGGCAACATGCTCAAGGTTGAGAAAGGTTCCTTTGGGTGCGAGCAGGTCAAAGACCTCTGCGTAGAGCTCGCGTTTTCTCGTGTCAGGCTGGTGGTGGATAGCGAAGCCAGATACCACAATGTCAAAGGGACCCAGTGGTCCTGCGATATCGAGCCATTGGGCCGAGGCGAAATCCGCCATGGCAACAGTGGTATTGGGAAGCGCACCCACTTTCTCAATGGCAGCGTCTATCATCGGATCTGAGAAATCTAAAAAAAGGCCGTTTGCAGACGGAAATAGTTTCAGAAGAAAATGGCCAAGTATACCGTTGCCGCAGCCAAGGTCCAAAATTCGCTCTGGAGACGTGTTCCACCGATGAACAACTTTGCTGATCACCGCGAGCTGTAAATCAGCTGCCGGAATGGCATCTCGCATGCCTTCGAGAAAAGCCTGTGTCAGCTCCTGTGTCTGCCATTGGCTTATAGGTTTCATTATGTCTTCTCACCCCCAACGCTTGCGCATCTCTTGCACCCAAAGCTACGAGTAGCTTGTAATAGGCAATTTAATATGATCTGCTAATAAAAATCGAACGGCGAGGCTACGGGTGGCAGTTAGTCTACTTTCAAAACTATTTCAGGTTGTTACATATAGAATTTAAAAAAATTAATCAATGCCAAATTTACATTATGGCAAAATATCAGCTACATGGGCGCGATCATTCCAGTAGCGGATGATATGATTTTTGTCGCTGTCTATTTCCAGTAGGGATATCGCCGTATTGTCCATTGGGGCTTTGACACTGATTTTTTTCAGGTCGATGCGAACAAATTCTGCGAAAATGTGATTGAAAATTCCCCAATGACCGAAGAGCAGAATATTTTCATGGGGTGTCGTCAGCAGATCGGCAACGAGTTCTGCGGTGCGTCTTTCGACCGGTTCAAGCCAAGCGTTGTGCCGGTCCGGCTCAGCAAGGTCAGGGAGAGAAACCGGAAGAATATCTTGGTACCAGTTGGCAATACCCCAATCGGATTCGATCAGGCGGCTGTCGAATTCGCATCGGCGGCTTTGAACTCCGGATAGCTGGTAGGTTTGCCAGGCCCGTCTGAGAGGGCTGATTAAAATCAGATTCAAATCCAAGTTTTGCAGGGGGTTGACAAGCCGCCCGGCCTGCCGGCGACCAAACACGCTTAGCTCGGGATCTACCACGTCATTGTCTTCACCACTTTGGGATTGACTTTGACCGTGACGAACCAGCCAGATTTTTTTCATTGATAAACTCCTAACCCGGGTAAACCGGAAAGAATAGCCACGAAGACACTAAGACACAAAGAATAAAGAATGTTATAAAAAACTTCGTGCCTTGGTGTCTTGGTGGCGAAAATCATTTTGTTGATAAATCCTTCGCAAACATGGTGTGATTTCAATAAATAGGTGCCTGAAACTATCCTAACCCGGGTAAACCGGAAAGAATAGCCACGAAGACACTAAGACACAAAGAATAAAGAATGTTATAAAAAACTTCGTGCCTTGGTGTCTTGGTGGCGAAAATCATTTAGTTGATTGATAAATCCTTCGCAAACATGATGTGATTTCAATAAATAGGTGCCTGAAACTATCCACAAATCATTCGGGCAAAAAATTCTTCAACCAAATTATCCCTGTTATCTTTATTCACCGAAATCAAAAGCGTATCCGGCCGTTTTTTGACATTAGCTATGAAAGCATTGCCCTTGAGAGATATGGAGCCGACCACGGTGTTGGTTGAGTCCAGGGCATTGACTAAGGTCTGTTTGAAAAAATCAGAGAAACATTCCATTTTACCGATTTCATCGACGATCACCACCGTGTCTTCGTTTTCGGGGATCATGGAAGGCACGGCGATCTGTTCAATATCCGACAGGTTGACACCGTATCGTCCCACACGGACGCGGCCCGGTATATCGATGTGCGCTAAGGTCCCGTGCCCTCCATCCAGGGTTGTTATGCCGAATCCCACCCGTCGGCCGCCGGCCCGTATTTCTTCTGTATAGAATCCGGTTTTCGGCCGTTCCAGGCGCTGAACGATTCTTTCGATGATCGTGGATTTTCCAATCCCGGGCACCCCGGTAAAGAGGATGTTTTTGGATCTGGTCTGACGGTTCATTGTTCCGTACTCCCCGTAAAAGAATAAATGGGACGCAGATTGTAGCAGATGCACGCAGATTTCAAAACCAAATAACGCCATCGCCTTCGGCGAAAAAAAAGCTAATCACACTCGCGGACTTTGCCGCATTGCTTCTTCAGCCGCCAGGCGGGCCTGAAATTAACTATCTGCGAAAATCTGTGAAGATCTGCGTCCCCTACTTTGATGAACGTTTAATCCAGCCCCCTCCAGGGGGCTTCCTGGGCACTTTTATGTCTATTTATTTTTGGCTATATCTGTAATATCTCTCCGGCCTCACAATAATGCTTCAGAGCGTCCGCGAGAAATGTCACTACCGATTCCAACTTGACCTGGATCATATCGTCCGGCATGGCATTGGATTCCTCATCCAAAGCGGTAAAAATCATATGCCAGGTGCAGCTTGACACCTTCCGCCCCACTTCCTGAAATCTTATGTTTAACCTGATAACCGCTTTGCCGGCAAGATTCAACAGAAATGATATTCGGTAATTGTCTGGATCATGAATCGTCGTCACCCAGGTGGTTGTCAAAGGCTTTTCAAAAATATGGGGGCCGGATATCTCTTCGTTGAATATGCAGTTAGTCTCATTCACTCCACTTTGGGAATAAATCAAATGATAGCTCCATTGCGGTATCCACCTTAGCTCTTCTACCGGGCAGGCCAGCGGAAAAATCCTGCCTGGCGATGCTTTGATTTCTCTGGTAACCGCGGCCTCGACGCGTTTGTTTTCTATAGCCGGCTTATAACTACTGGTAGCTTTATTTGACATATCAATCCCTCCCTTTTTGGCGAATGTTGCATTCGCGTGAATAATATGATTAAAAATCAACTGACTGCCCCGATCGACAATTTGAAATTATCGCAGAAATAATGCTCAATATTGCGTATTGGCGAAAAAACGTTGTCAGATCCCGAAAAAATGAAGGGATTTTTGCTACGACCATGCTGCCAAAGTCATTATCAACATCTGTTGACCTATTGAATATTCTCCTGGCATACGCCTCACGCCTGGGGATCGATGCGAATACTGTCAGTTCAGAAACCGGCTTAGACCTCAAGCGATATCGGTTCAACGAAGCGCGCATTCCGATACACACCTTTGATACCATTTGGTCGTTTATTTTGAATCGTTCCGGGGACCCTGATATCGGGCTGCATTTCGGTGAGCAATCTCACACCTTGCTAAGTGGGCATTTGCTTTATGCCATGATGATGAACTGTGAAAACGTGGTGCAGGCAATTGAGAAGAATTTTCGATACCATAATTTAATTACGGATATTATCCGGCCCGTGATGAAAATCAAAAAGCCCCTGGCCCATATGACATGGGAACTGGGCCATCCGTCCTTAAACCAAGAACGCCATTTCGCGGAGTCGGTTCTGGCACTGTTTGTCTCGATGCTGCGCTATCTAACCGGTGGCCGATTCCAATTAGCGGAGGTGCGATTCGCCCACCCCTCTCCGGGCAACATATCTGAACATGAACGGATATTTCAGTCCCCCATGATATTCGGTCAACAAAGCAATGAAATCTTGCTGTCCGAGAGCTATCTGAAACGCCCCATCATTCTGGCAAACCCCAAGATCATGGAAGGTTTGGAACAACTGGTGCAGCAAGCCCTTCACCGTGCCTATGCCACAAATTCATGGAAGGAAAAAGTGGCTCAAGAACTTTATAAAGCATTGCTGCGGGAAGCCAGGACCGACATCGAATCCATTGCTCGACAACTCGCCATGACAACCCGCAACCTGCAGCTTAAGCTAAAGGAAGAGGGTGCGTCTTTTCGCAAGCTGCGCGATGAAACCAGAAAGGAAATTGCCGTCGGCTATCTCAAAGATGGAAATGATTCGATTTGTGAAATCGCGTTGCTATTGGGCTTTGCCGACCAGAGCGCTTTTCAGCACGCCTTTAAGCGTTGGACCGGCAAAACTCCCGGTAAATATCGGCGGCATCTGATGAACCGATCATGTCCGGAATGAGAGGCAATCAATAGTTCCCAGACCTTAACCAGTAAAAAGGCAATGTCAGAATCGTAGGTAGTTATTGAAACGTATCGATCTTGGAGTATTGGAGTGTTGGGGATTTACAGAGAAGTCTAAAACTAAGTAGACATAAAAGCGCCCAAGCCAAACATCAGGATCGAGCCAGTTAAGAAATGGCTATCGGCGTTGGGCATTCGGCGCCCGGTGCAGGATAATATTCGATTTTAATTTCTGCCTTGTGTCTAAATAATTGTGATCGTCTTAGTAAAAGAAGGGATCCAACCTTGGGCCATCACGCCAACACTCCAGTACTCCAGCACTCCAATACTCCAATACTCCAAGATAATAAGGAGGTAAATTATGAACGCGAATAAAAATGTTATCGGTTTGGTCGGAAGTCCCAACTCGGACGGACGCACTCATCAGCTGGTTTCAGCGGCCCTGGAGGGTGCGGCACAAGCGGGATTGGCCACCGAACTGATACAGATGTCGGATCACGTGGCAACCGCCTGTCGAGACTGCCTGCCCTGGATTTGCAAAGACAACCTGGAATGCACGTTTGACGATGATGCCTTTGAATTTTACAGCCGGAAGATCTCGGGCTGCGGCGGGCTGATTTTGGGCACGCCCGTCTATTGGTGGGATACCAGCGGTTTGGTAAAATACCTGATCCTGAAAATGTTCCGGGTATATGCCATGTCGGCTCCGTTTCAAGGATTGCCGGCCCTCGGCATTGCCATTGCCGGGGGTACCTGAAACGGGCTTGTTTCCGGACTGCGCCCGGTTTACCATTATTTCCAGATGATGGGTATGCGGGCCATCGAACCGCTCCCCGCCACGCGTTTCAATTTCGATGCTGCCCTGCACCGGGCATCTGAATTGGGAGAAGAAATTGCAAAGATGGCTGACCAACGACTCCGTTTTCGGGGGCTGGAAGATAAATTGTTGTGGTATGATAACTTGCCTTACCTGGGGATGAGCCGGGTCGATGAGCGGCGTTTACTTGCCGGTCTTGCTGTTCAGGGGCTGCCGCCTGAAACGGCTGAACCCATTGCCTTAGGCCTCGCCCGGGCCCATGAACTGGATTTCGCCGGCAGGAATTTAGATGCCGCAGTTGAAATTACAAAGGCCTACAATGCCGGCGTTAAAGCATTTGAAGCGGGGAATTCGGCGAAGTAGATTGTGGATGTAAAATTTGCTTTTTAAAGTTTCTTTTCCGATTAGACCAGTCGCTTTTTAGCCAGAGGTCGCGCTCCTTTGATTCTGTTTCCCTTGCAGGACTTGGCATAGATTGTCGATTTCCCGCACGACCTCCGGATAATCCTCCCAGCGCTTGAAGATTTCCGGGGTTATCTTCAGTTTCCGGCGACCCTCGGCACCGTATACGGTCTGTGAGCCGCCGATATCACAGGTCTGTGTTTCATACCAGATAAACCACGAAATACACGAAACACACGAAAGCCGAAAAAGGTTTTATTCTGTATTTTAGTGTCTTTCGTGTATTTCGTGGTTCATCAAAATATAATCGTCTAAACGGATTTAATTCGATGAAATTTCATTCGAGTATAACCTCTATACAGTCATGGTTGATTAATCCAAGTCGTGCCTTATCAGCACCTCCGAAGCGACATTTTCCTCGGCCAGTCTTACGAGATGTCGGTGATGGGTGAAAAAGATGACCTGGGTTTTAGCGGACAACTCGGCCAGGGCCTGCAAGGTCGCCGTTGCTCGGGCATCGTCGAATTTAATCAAGATGTCGTCCACGATAAAGGGCAGTGCCTCGTTGGCGGCGAGATATTCCTCTAAACCTGCCAGTCGCAGCGCCAGGTACAGCTGATCGGCCGTACCGTCGCTCATGCCTATAACCGTGACGATTTCACCGCTGCCGGTTCGCACCCCGACCAGCATGGGGTTGCCGTCGCCGTCGAATTCTGCCCGCACCCCTTCAAAAGATCCGTCTGTGATCTGCCGGAACAGGGACGATGCCCGGCTTAATATGGGGCCCTGGCTCTTATCCCGAAATCTCTCTATTGCCAGGTTCAGAATCCGGGAGGCGATTTTCAGGCGGGCGTATTGCTCAATATCATTTTCGAGCCGGCCGACCTGGATCTGAATATCTTCGGCCGCCTCCGCCGCGCGTGTGCTGCCGTCCATTTTGCGCAGTTCGTTGCGCTCCTCACCAATGATCTGATTCAGATCTGATTTTTCCTGATTCAGTTTCTCGATGTTTTCGCTCAGCAATTCGATTTCGCCGGCAATGCCGTCCGGATCGACTTTCAACGCGTCCCCGATAAAATTCTCAATCTTTGCACCGGCGCTCAATTCAAGCAGCCTTTCATCCAATATCGACAGATCGGCTTCCAGCTGAATGCGTTTGGCAGAGCGCTTTTCGGCCCCGGGCAGGTCGTCATAGCTTGAACAACCGGCTTCGCGGCACATGCTTTCAAGCCGGGATTCAGTCCCGGCAATCGCCTGAATCGACTTGTCCAGCCGCTTTTTTTCTCGCTGCAGCTGATCGCGCAGGGTTTGCCGTTGGGACTCGGCCCGGCGCGCCCGGGTCAAACGGGTGTGCAGTTCGGCCGCAGCCGCCTCCGGGGTAAGTTCTTTCAGGTCCGCGGCGACGGTGTTGGCCAGATCCAGCACCTTTGCGGCGAATTGAACCTGATCGCGATCGATCCCCTCGATGCGCTTTTGCAGGATGTCGGCATCCTTCAGTTTGTCGAACAAGTCCTTGAGCCCGTTCATGACGGCACTGGCCTGGGGGGGAATGGCATCGGCGTCCAATCCGAGCGGCCGGACGGCCTTTTCCCAATCCTCTTGCCAGCGGGCAAGTTCTTTTTCGCTGGATTCAACCTTGAGCATGGCATCGGCGAGATCCTGGCTCCGTTGACGGGTTTCCTTTGTCAACTGCTCCTGGCTTCGGCGATGCTTGTCTTCATTCGCAATGATTCGGCTTGCTTTTTTTACGAGGTCGGCCAGTGATTTATCGCCTTTGGTCGGCGATTCGCCCATATTCAGTAAAAGCCGATCCAGCTTTACGACGTGGACGGCGATTTCCGCCTGAGTCGCGTCGGCTTTGGTTTGCCTCTCTCGTAATTCAGCCGCCTTGTCCACCAGGGTGTTGTGGCTCCGGAGCCAAAGCTGCATTTCATTGGGGGGGCTGCGGTGTGATGCCCGAGGGCTTCCACAGTGCCAGCCATTCGGTATCCAGGTCTTTCAGGGTTTTCAGCGCCCGGTCCTGTTCGGCTTCTAAATGATCCAGCTGCTTTTCCAAGGCGTTGTGGTCAGCCAGCAGCTTGGCTTTGACTGCCACCTTTTCGGCTTCACGCCGCAGACGGTCGGCGATTTCATCAGACTGCCCGAGACTGGATTGAAAGGCTTCCGATAAGGTTTCGGCCGGCGGCAGCTCAGCGATATATTCAGCGACCCGGTCCTTGCCCGGTACTTCTCCTGCCAGGGTGCCAGCCACCAATTGCCAGCCTCGATCCCTGACCGCTCGCACTTGGTAGAGATCTTCCTCGGTGGGGATTTGCTGCTGCAGTTGAAGCGTTTCGATCTGGCGCGCCAGATCAGCCAAGGTGCAGGTCAGCTCGCCGTTCGCCTCCTCGATGCGTCGACACTCGATGCCGGCTTCACTGTGCTGTTTTTCAAATAAAATGACGGTTTCCAGTTGCGGCACGGCCAGGTGCTCGAGTTCTTCAAGGGAGCCGGTCCACAGGGATTGCTTGTTGAGCTTTATCTCCAGGGTTTGGCGGGCCGAGCGAATTTCGGACAATGCGGCGCGGCAGTGCTTTTCATCGGCCACGTGCGCCTCGGCCTGTTCAACAGCGGCTATCAGGTCTTCTACCGACCGGGGTGCGCCAAGTTTTTGCAGTTGTTCTTTCAAATCCCTGATCCGCCGTTCGAGTCCGGGGATCGCTTCCCGGGAAGTTTCCAGGCGGGTGGTTATCCGTTCATAGGCGGACCCGAACTCCTGAATATACACGGCATCCGTCTTTTTAATCCGCAGCTGCTCGGCATCGTCGACGGTCAGATCTTCGCGCAAGCCGCGCAGGATCTCTTTGGCTTCATTTCGCAAACCGGACCGGCGGGAGTCCAGTTTGATGCGGTCTTTGGCGGCTTTGCGCTGGGTTCCCAGTTCCTGATACACTTCTTCGACCCGCTCGGAGGATTCCATAATTCTGTCTGAGACCTCAAGCTGGGCAATGGTTTTTTCAACTTCTACGACATTGTTGAGCGACTGATCGCGCTCACTTTTTGAAACGCCGATCCTGGTCAGCAGGTCGCGGCGCTGCTCGGCAAAATCATCAGGCAATATAACGGAAGCGGAATATTCTTTATGTTCCCCTATCAGCGCTTGGCGCTTGGCGATTAGCGGAAGTGCGTCCTGAATCCGCCCCAGGCGGTGCATTTCCCGCTGGTGCTGTTTGAGTTCCCTTTCGACCGCTTCAATGCGATGCTCGGCCCGGCGCAGGGCTTGATAATGATTTTCCCACTCCTGTCCGGGCAACTGTGCGTCGCGCATTTGTTTGCGGTATTTATTGATAAGACTCAGTGCGGCATTGATGCGGGGCCGTTGGCCGGCTGGGCGAAAAAGCGCAGCGGCCTCGGACTGCAGCTCGTTTTGGATTTCGCGCAGGTTGGCGACGCCCGAACCGGCGGCGAAGATCAACTGGCCCAGGTTGCCGCCGCCCTGCACGATTTCGCGGCCACCGCGAACCAGATCTCCGTAGCCGATGCCAAACATGGTCGCGAAATGTTCGGCGTCCACCCCGCCTAGAAACTGATACAGGCGGGAATCCTCGACCACGGTTTGATCGTCGCTCGCCCGCAGGGTGTTGCTGCGGCCTTTGCGGCGAATGAATGCCAGCCGGTCACCGTTGTCGGCTTGAATGACGGCGCCGATGCGCATTTTGGCGTATGGGTGAATAAAATCGTCGGCAGATTGGGCGGGGATGCCGTAAAAAAGATGGCGCAACGCCCGCAAGGCCGAGCTTTTACCGGCTTCATTGGGTCCGTATATCACGTGCAGGCCCTGATCGCCGGCGCTTAGATCCAAGGCCAGATCGGTAAATGGTCCGTAGGCGGTCAGCCGCAATTCAAGTAGTTTCATTCCGAAATTCCTTTGCCCATCAGCCGCTGAAGCAGCAGCGGGCGCACCTGATTCAAAATCTCGCTGAGCCAGTCAAGGTCATCAAATTTGAGGCCGTCCGCATCCGATTTCAATTCCTTGGGAACTTTCTTTGCAAGATCGCCGAACTCATCGGACAGGGTTTTCAGCATTGCCGGATTGGAGGACATTTCATCGAACAGGGACATCAGCTCGCCAAAGGCGCCGTCGCTTTTTTGCGTTACCTGATTTGCCGGCGGCAAGGTGTGGAATTTTATCTTTTCCACCCACACCTGTCCGCCAATGTCGATGGCCGCCGATCGGATTTCATTGCTCCAGCGTTCGATATCGGACAAAAGTTCGGCATGACCGGGTGTCTCGCCTTTGACCATCACCCGGGCTATCAACGGAAGACCTTCCTGTTCTGTCAGCAGGTTGTCAAGGTGACGGCCGACCCGCTCGACAATATCGTAGGCACTTTCTGCGCCACCGGCATCGACTGTGGTCACGAGCCAGCGGATGACATCCAATGACCTGAACTCCGGCATCGCCCGGCCCCGGTCATCCACCGTAACCAGCACGCAGCCTTTGGGACCGGTTTCCCGGATGTGGCGCCCCTGAATGCAACCGGAGAAAACCACCAGGGGATCCTCCAGCAGGATTTCGTATTGATGGACGTGACCCAGGGCCCAGTAATTGAAGTCTTTGGCGCGCAACCCTTCCAGGGAACACGGGGCATAGGGCTCATGACCTTCACGGCCCGAGGCGCAGGTGTGCAGGACGCCGATGTTGAAATGACCCGGCAGCGGCGCAGGATAATTTTGGGACAGGTCAATTTTAATGGCCGGCCTGGCAAAGCTTTGGCCATGAATGGCGACCTTCAGCCGATCAATGGCAAAGGTTTCAGGCTTGTCGGTTGCAAACAGATGCACATTGGCCGGTAGTTTGAGCATCTTGGTAATCTGGCTGGCGGCATCATGATTGCCCGCGACAATGTAAATCGGAATTCCGGCCTCGCGCAACCGGGCCGCACGGAAGACCAGATGCAATCCGGTGCTGTAGTCCTTCCAATCGCCGTCATACAGATCACCGGCAATGAGAACGAAGTCGACCCGTTCGCTGATGGCGGTGGTCACCAGATTGTCAAAGGCCCGGCGAGTAGCCTGATGGATTTCATCTTTAGGCGCGCCCTCGTAGGCGTCCAGTCGGTGAAGCGGGCTGTCCAGGTGAATATCGGCAGCATGAATGAATTTGAACATGGCACCGTCTCCGGGTTCGGGATTCGGGGTTCAAGGTTTAAGGTTCTGGATTTAAGGTTCAAGGTTCAGGGTTCAAGGTTTTGGATTTAAGGTTCAAGGTTCTGGGTTTAGGGTTCAAGGTTCAGGGTTCAAGGTTCTGGGTTTAGGGTTCAAGGTTCAAGGTTCGGAGTTCTCTTTTAAACATTGGAATGTCGAATGTCGAATGTCGATTGACTAATGGTGGATTCGCTTCGCTCGGTCGTTTTAAAATAGACAGGATACATTATTCGATGTTCGATGTTGGACGTTCGATGTTCGACGTTAATTAGTTTCTTTTCTTTAATCAGACTGGCCGCTTTTTGGCCAGAGACAGCGCTCGTGTGAACTATATTGAAAGCGAATCACGCTAAAGACGTGACCCAAAGCCCGCAAAATGTTAAAGCGTGGAATTGCTGTGTTCAGCTTAATTGAAAAAGTGATGAGTGCTGAGAACTGAGTGTGTCGCTATTTCCATCGCTCCAATTCTCTTTAACTCAGTCCTCAGTCATCGTTACTCAGACCTCAGTCCTCGTTACTCAGTCCTCAGTCCTCGTCACTCAGTCCTGATGAATGTCCTTGCTTCGACATGCGACCTTCGTCATTCGTCATTCATTATTCCTTGTTCGTCATCCGCTTTTTCTGAGTTTCATTATGGGATAATAGAAAATAAGTAAACATCAAATTATTAGTTGTTTTTTGTTTACTCCCATCCTCAACCCGGGCGATGTGACGTCAATAGACAGAAGATCTGGTTATCGCCGGCCCGGTTCTCATCGAAGTCATTCGCGATAATTTGACATTTTTGATATTGTTTATATTTTTACTGGTATCACCCGCTTATCTTTGATTTTCTGCGATTATTCCTTTGATTCTGCTTATCTGATGGTTGATTTTTAAGTTTCTAATGCTGGCTGACGGATTGGCTGTGATTCATTGCAAAATCGGTTTTTCGGCAAAGACGGCCAAACCAGTAAGCCTCATAAAATTTCGGGTCTATCTACCATTTAAAGGATTAATTTAAGGCGATGTCTTCGAGTCCCCATGATTTGGTTCTGCGTAGCCGGATTCCGGAAAGCCTCATAATGAGGATAATCATCATATCGATAGTGGGGATC
>Ga0209367_1000647_pt1 | contig 37081 bp, 32 predicted proteins | sample WorMetLIZISLAND2_FD_187412 | JGI IMG/M metagenome (GOLD analysis project Ga0209367, IMG submission 187412) | Marine gutless worms symbiont microbial communities from Max Planck institute for Marine Microbiology, Germany - Olavius geniculatus... ...
GCTTCAGTACTTGGTAGTCACGCCCCCTATAGTTTCGGTATTAGTGAACTCCGACAACTCATCACACAGTGTACAAACACCAAACCAATGACTATTTTAAAACAAAAAAAACATCAAGTGAAGCATATCACCTTGCGGACATGTATTGTCTACACGCCATGTGCACAAATTCAGTGGACTGAAATCTGTCATCCACTTATCGCATACTTCTGCGGAAGCACACTCGAGACGAATCGTAGCCTTGAATCATTGTTACTATTTTCAATGTCTTTTATTTTGTATCTGAAATCAGGTGGCATTAGCTTCTTCAAGTTATCATGTAATTCAGACATTCTACTGAAAGTTTCACCATTTTTATAGTTAGCGTGACAGATATGTAAACAAGCTCCAACGAAGCGCGCCACTGTTGTCAAGACCAAGGTCGCACAAGGTGGTGCTCGACTCTGCATGCTCGGATACGAAGGCGTGACAAAATATGCTAATTGTATGTCACGATGTATGAAATGTAAAAATGCTAACGACACGCTGTTCGTTACGGGAGGATTTTAGTGGGAACGTCGCCGTATTTAATGTTGATAAATGACGTCACACTGATGTCATCGTCATAAAACTCGCAGGTGCTACTCAGAGTTAAATTTCCTACAAAACGTATGTTTCGGATTTTTAATCTTTGGAAAACTAACAGAATAACGCTGTTTTGTAACTTATTTATCGAACGACCCTCGTACTTTCATTTGATCGACGTAAAAATGTAAAGTCATTTACAAGCCGCAAGGTCCACAGGTTAGCGCTCATCTGCGTTTCCTTAGCCATCGGCCAGACACCCGCTTACACTGCAAGACCACTGCATCGCGTGGTGGGCGCGTTTACGCCGCCAACTTTCGCTGGTAGCCTACTCAATGTTGCTACCCACAGAGGGGTGGCCAGGCTTCGTTGACCTGGGCTAGTCGATCAAGGAAGAGTATTCTAGTGGACTCATTTTTGGTATTTCCAATTTATTTTCCAAATCGATCATCCACCTCTCACGATATTTTACCTTCTATTTTACTGTTTTATTACTATTTACCGGAAATTATTCATTTTTACGCGCGAGAGCTAGCATAGCTATGGCGCGTATTAGCTACGGTAATTCTGTCTGTCTGTCTGTCTGTCCGTCACGACCTGGTACCAATCCAAGACCAGGTGAGATAGAGATTTCCGGTTTTCACCACATGATAGCTTATTGTCTCTAGTATTTAGTGACGAAATTTCATCCAGCTGAATAAAGGGGATCCCCTCGAACGAGGGGCACCCTCCCCCTTAAAAAGCGTTATTTTACCGCTATAGGTTCGTCTAACGTGAAAATGGTTGCTGATGGGCACAGACATGCTGCTTAACATAACAAGCACTGGCATCGAGCTTCTTAGAAATGTCAACATCGATGACCTTGAACCCCCAAAATAGCGGGTTTTAGTGAATTTTTCACGATTTCAGGCTGCGACACGCATTTCAAGAGTGAATTGCGCCAAACTGGCTGGAGATAGATCAAAACAACCTGCGTATGAAATTTTCAGCATTTAACGTAGATTTTAGCAGTCCACGTCCGAACCCTCTACTTTCAAGGTGGGTCGCGCAAGTGGGTATCAAACAGGGGTACCCTTCTAAAAAGTGGTTATTTATCCGTTGTTGGCTTGTCTAGCATGAAAATAGTTGCATATATGCACAGACATGCTGCTTATGATAACAAGCACTAGCGACGAGCTTTTTAGAAATGTCAACATCAATGACCTTAAATGACCTTGAACCCTAAAAATATTGGTTTTTAGTGATTTTTTGGCGATTTTTGGCTGCAAAAGAGTGAATTGCGACGAAATGGATATAGACCAAGATTTCTTGCGAACAGGAACTGCTATAAGCTCTCGCGCGTCTCATGAGCATTAGCTCAGATTTCTTGTTAACTCTGTCATTCAAGTTTCCAATACTTTCTTCAATTTTTTGTGCAATGATCAGCTTTCCAGCAAACTTCTTACTTATAAGGTGAATTGGTCCTAGTTTAGTGGCAAGAAATGTAGGCAGTAAGTTGATGTCTACGTCTTTCATGCATTCAAGAAAGTTGATGAATATTTCATTACACTTCAAAGGTGTTGCTGTGAAATAATACCGTCAGTCTTATTATTGTCCGCGGTAGCGACGAGTATTCTTTTTAGCATGGTAGCTGTTTTTTTCTCTGTTATAACGATAAGCAATAATTCACAACACTTAGTTCAATAAAATTCTGCATGAACACATATCTCGACAACCACAAGAACCCTATTGAACTACTAGGTCATAGGTCAAGGTTACAGGACCGGATTTTTGGACACTTTACTACTGCAAGACAGGACCATGTGCTGCTACTACTGCGTTTAAGCAGCTCAGCTAAAGCCAGACCAATAGCCATTGGCCGACACAACATAATTGCTATAAATATTGCAGCATGCAACGGCGGCCACCACGGACAATTTTAGCGTAGTGCAAACGAGTTGCATCTTACGACCATTAAAACTTTTCAGGCAGTGCTCCCCTAGACCCTCTAACTTGATTTAAGGGGCCTTACAAATAAGGAGAAAAGAGGGGAAGACAGTGGGACCCCAAATGATTTACTGAAATGATGCCACCAGACGATTATATTAATCTACCAGTCCTGCTGAATGATACAAAGCCACTAACCCAATTTCTCATACCAGAAAATTATCTTGAAATCAACAACACATGTGCGCATGTTTCCTGTTATTCAAACAGCAAAGTAACATGCACTAAAATTGGTCTCAATGTGATTTAACATTTACCAACATGCTCCAATACTGTGCTACGTTTTCAACATATGCACAAATGAAATCAGTTTGCAGATGTATGTAAATGCCTGTCAGCTGTGCACTTCAACAATTCAACACTATTTTCTACAAATACAGCAATGATTAACACATGAAATTACTGACAGAAGTCTATGGCCAGTAACTAAACAGTACAGCAAAAGTCAAGCCATGTTCAAATTTTCTACACCAATATGACTTACTTAGTTATACATCTGTTGAACATTCTACTTTTTTGGTTATAACAGCTGATACAAACACTTAGACAAGATGATGAATCATCAGATATAATATAATTGTGCTAACAAAATTACTCAGTCATGCAAGAGTTATGTATGTGTGAAAATAGGTTTGTCAAATACTACAGTGAGTGAGTTGGTGAGTAGGGTTTAACGACACACCCGACACAGTATAGGTCATTTCGGGGACGGCCTTTCCAGGCAAAACTGCATATACACATAATAATGGAATAAAAAGTTTAACCTTTACAGAAAGTTTAACCTTCATGAAACACAAAAACACAAAAAACGACCTAAACCTAAAATTGTAATAACTGTCAATTATAACTGTGCATATATAATGGTAATGGCAGTTCTAATAATATTCCCTGTTATCTTCCAGACAGTCATCAATCTCATAACGCTGTCTATTGGAGAAAAAAGAGGACATATTTCACTAGGCTGCTGAAAACTGGCTTAGAAAACCAAAACAAGGAATACAACGAAGTGCACAAAGTGTCAGAAAATGTGCGATTAGGTCAGGCCCACGGAGACTAAACTGAAACTTAAGTGTCCAAATCAGCTCAGAATAAGCATAGCAACAGCATAGTAGTAACGATATTAGGACTTTTTGACCCAGAACGTTTTGCCCCTTGACTGGATGTTTTGCTCACCAAACAATGTCACGGAAGGCGGCAAAGACAAACACAGATGGAGAAGATGGACAGACAGATGGTGAACGCAAAATCTTTTTTGCTATCATCCGTTTCCACCATAGACTGCAATTTTTAGTGGGCAAACGTACGGGCAAGGGATGAAACGTCTTTACGGCGAAATGTCCATAATTCCTGGCAACAAGTTGGACACAGAATTAACATGTGAACAACTAAAGCAAAACTGATTCCTGCATCGAGTGCAACATTCAGCATACAGCAAGAGTTCACAGCTGCTGCTATTATCAGCTGAAACCAGACAGTGGCAGAGGAGGCGGGGACAGCGGGTAGCAATTACCTCCTAAATTTTTGGCAGTCAAAAAATTTGTCGGAAAATCTTCTTCTTGTCGGATACTAGTAATTTTTTATCCTAAATAATGCAAAAAATTGGGGCTGTACAACAACACTTATTTCTGGGAAATCTGGGGGCAAAACTGAAATTTCGAGCACCCGTTATCTCCTCTCACGAAAATCTGCAGCTGTTTATCAAAATTACGTTGGGAAATTTGCAGTGTCTGTCGGAAAAATGCAACTTCTTGCACCGCCTACTTTGTTAACCCACGACCCTGCTGAAACCAGATGTCAGAATACATCAACTAAGAAAGGAAGTAGAGGAAAGGTGAACGGAAGTGATCATTAGATACTGAAGTTGACAATAACATGTTTCCTACTACTCTGCAGAATTCATTTTCCCCAACTTTCCAGGATAAAACGAATCGTTTTCCCTGACTAATTTGCTCACGCAAAATATCAATGCCGGTTTCAATCGCTTGCAATCACACTAGAAAGAAGGGCGGCGGGAACAAATTTAAAAAGTGGAGGTACAAATAATCTGCGAGCAAAAATTTTTTCTGCATCTTTGTTAACTTTTGCGCCCTGGTACTTTTAAAATTCCTGACTTTCCATGACCCTCTGAGTTTTCCCTGACTTTCTCTGACCATAGAAACCATGCAATAAGCAATGAAACAGTCAAAAGCTGTTGGTGCATTGACAGTCTACTGATCATGATTGTTAAGTCAGTAGAAGAAACTGAAAATCCACAGTAAACCACAGAGCTAGCTTATTTACACTACGTACAATATACGCGGACAAGTACATGCCTCAGCTAGGCCTCATGACAACCAAAAACACAGCAATATATTACTCCCGACATCAGTCCGGCAGCATTGGCGTTTACTTCATTATGCTATACAAGGAGAAGAGTCGGAACTCTTGTGTGATAAATAAACAAATGGAACCCACACAAATAGCAGGGATATAAACGTGAGATTAAAAAGACAGCCGTGCAAATAAGCAATTGATCATCCAATCCAACTGTCAATAAACTGCTTATAAAAACTTTCAACCAGAAGACTCTCAGATCAATGCAGTCATATAATTTAATTACTTCTGCTCAAAACTATGCAGCTATTGATTACGGTATTACTGGTAGTTATTTATTATTAGTAATTTTTGGACATTTAACCACAGTTATTTTGATCACGACAGGCCCGACTCAATATTGCGACCGAAACAGACAAAAATGTGACAAAACAAATACAGCACTTTAACAACCATTTTACACTTAAAATACAAGATTTTACTTCTCCGTTTGTTCAATCAATTGGGCAGTGGGCACATAGACTTTTACTCTCTTTCCCGACACAACAATGAACACGACAGACAATGTCAGCATCACCAGTATTAAGACTCTTTACTAGTATTCCCACAAAGGTAAGAAATATAAGGCAACTAAACGGATCAGGAAAAACTTGGAAACAGATTTCAGCAGCAGAGTTACCTTGAAAAATCCACGGTAAAAGGGTATAAGACCTTCCTAACTGCAGCCTAAACTGCTAGTGCTACGACTTATACGTGGCGTGTGACTGCAATAGACTGTTGTAAATACGATATACTGAAAAAAAAGATATGTACAGCTACAAAAATTTTTGCGTACATTTCATCTATTTGCCGAGAAGCCCCCCTTGTGCAGATTTACATGAAATTTTGCATGAGGGGTCATCTAGCCGACGTAATCAACCGTGCCAAATTTTATCTCAATCAGATCAGGGGTTTTGATTCTGTGGGGGGTCGAATTTTTGGCTTTCCCATAAGAAAGAGAAGTCGCCGTTAACACATGGCTTGAACTACCATTCAGCCTGTGATACCTAAAAACGGTGTAAGCTCCAGAACAGGTAATATTGTACAGCATCGACCAGAGCATAATGGCGTACTGGTAATTATCATGAAAAACAACATTAAATTACAAAGAATTTACGAACAAACAATATTTAAACTGCAACACAGTTTGTAGACAAGCAACGAAACTGACGTCTAAACATTACCTACACTTCCACATTACATATGGCACATCACCAGCTCAGCTAATAATAGTAATAGAATAATAATAATACCAAAGGTATAAAAAAGTAATAACAATAATAATAATAATAATAAGAGCGAACATTTGTTGATCACGATCAAGCATCAGACCAGAACTTTCAGCCTTTTGTTTGTAATGGCCAGGATTTCTACTACTGGAGGTAAAAACAACAATAATGAACGATAAGGACAATAAAGGTAATACTACTAATAACAATACCTACACATGTCCGAATGTAACACACATGAATCTAGCGATCAAATGCAGAGCAAATGTTACTACGACACAGCCACTAGCCTATCAGCATGACTACTCTCCATTCGAGCACTGTCAATCACATTCCCCCAAATTACCTGACACTTTGTCATGCAGTGTGGCGATTCCCCCATGAAGCAATTGTGCACAACTGCACATAAAATCATTTATTTTAATTTCTAACATTTAGTATGTGCTGCGACGTTGACTGAGCAAAGGTATGGTCAAATCCACAGTTACTTTCACACTGCGTAACACCATCACGATACTGAACATTACTGCTGGTTCAAATGTGCTGGAATCCCCAACAAGATTTTTCCCGCAGTAATTCCCCAACAACATTCGAAAATTTTCCGAAGAAGTCACTGCCCTAGCTTGCAATAGTACCTAGAGCATGTGATATTAAGTTAGCAGACCAGGCAACAAGCTGGCGTTAGATGACAGCTCACACCGGTTCATTCAATGATGATGATGATGGTGAAATCAAATGGAAAACTGAATGGCTCGGTGTCGGTATTTACAGCTGGGCAGCAATCGTGTGACAATCACTTCAAAATACTTCTCAAACGGTCCGATGCATTTGCACACTGGCGAATCCTCCTGCACATAACAGCAGATGATAATAATCATAAAAGTGCTGCAAAATCCTGAAACATAGAGGCACTAAAGATAGAAGCCATTTAGCTGGTTTGTTCAAACTCCTGCTAGCCGCAAACCATAACATATTTGAACATCAAGGGCAATAACCTTAATATGTCACAGACAAATGGCTGTCGCTCTCGTTGCTGAATAGATGCAAAATTGAGTTTTTACAAATTTTACGCTATTATATCTCTGAATGTCATCCACAGTCAGCATGACCAGACTTGTCAATTCCAATCAATGTCTACAGCGTGTTTCATGAAAAAAACAGTCAAATTTGTTTTTTGTCATAACTATGTCAAATTTTCACCGATTTTGATAATTTTTGGCAATACGATGGCCAAGACGATAGAATTATGTAAGATGCACTATTTTCCATTTCACGTAATTTATGTCAATGCACTACTGTGTGAAACACTGCTGCTCCAATTTTGCATAATGCTGAGCTGTTGTCTCCAGTAAACGTTGTAACAACCTAATTAAACACACAATAAGTGAAATATACATCAGTTGGCAGAACTGCAAGTTTGTATAACAACTCGCTTGCAAATTATCGGAGTTTATGCCCAAAGTGTGCCCAGCGTACATGGACACAATGGCTTAGATGCAACGCCACTGGCTGATAGCAGAATCAAAGGTTGACTGATCAAACTGCATTCACTCATCGATTAGACATGTTCTAAGCTCATAAGTCAGCTATTTTGTTGTCTGCTATTTTCACCTTAAAATATTTAATACCACAAAATTAATAAATCACGTGGCACCCTCTGTCGAACTGATAATGCAAAAGTGAGCAATCGGATACAAATAATCATCGCGAAATGTATCAATTTGGCGCATCTGTGTTTCACATGGTAGTGCGTTGACATAAATTAGGAGAAATAGAAAATAAATCCACCTTACATAATTCTGTTGTCTTGGCCAACTTTGTGGCAAAAATTATCGAAGTTGGTAAAAATTTAACAAAGTTATGAGAAAAACAATTTTGACTGTTTTTTTGAAACACGGTGTATATACAAGCACAATTAAACAAAAGTATAATCAACATGTGCAGTGTGCCTAATGCAAGCAGCAAAAGCAATTATGCTTCATGTAATCTATGCAGAATACTGGTTATGTACGATAATAACTGATTTATCCAATGTTTTGATGTCCCATATTTGAACCAAGAATACTCCATTTCCCACACAATAAACTACCCATAAATACAGATTATGGAATACAGCAGAATGGCAAAAAATCCTACCTGATGTCAATGACATTTCAAAGTAATCTAAATAAATTTTCCACACAATGCATTTTCGCAAAGTTTTCCAAGTAGTTTTACCAGTTGTTAATAAATAACATATGCTTTTTGCCATGACACAAATATTTAAAATTGTGAAACTCCGCATCAAATTAATTCTTGAAGAACTTTGTACTGCAGTTAAGACGTTTTACCAGAAAACTATACAAGTACAATGTTTTGCATTCTGTCCACAATACGCTAATGAAATCTGAGGATAAGCTAATATTTATTAAGATAGGACGGCAGCTCACAGTATTGTAGAGGACAGCGTTGTTCATCATCAGAGCGAAATCATCAACAAACTTCTGCGGCGTCGTATACATGTCAGACACACAATGACCTTCCATTGTTGCCAGATCCATTGGCTTCTTGACAATCTCGTAATAGTCCGGCACCTAGCAGCCAAGCACGGTTCCCACATCATGCATACTGGATGACACCAACAGAGTTAAATCATTTTTCCAGGACCTTCTCTGAGCAAACCAACGATTAAATATAAAGACATACACTTGCCTAAGCGCTGCAAACAATGGCACAATGGCGTATGGAACGCCAAATATTTCAAAATACAACTCATAACTGGATTTCAGTAAGTAAGTGCTATGCTACAACAGACTTTTGCTACGGTAGTGCTGTTTATTTTGAACCCCCAAAATCACAAGTAATCAAGCTATCCAATCCAGGATTTTCATTTTCCAAGACTTTTTAGGAGGTGTGTGAACCCCAGTCACAGTACGGCACACACAATATGACACATCTGTCAGCCAAATCCATCCTACCTACTACACCGTGTCCCAAAAATTAGCGGCCCCTACAGATAAGTTAGTGTAAAATTGTTAATACCTGATGGCTATTTACAAAATTTGAAACAGTCATGGAGACAATCATTCTAAAATAGCATTTTAATTTTGAGCTCAAAATGGCAACCTTTGGTCTTGACGCAAGCTCTTAGTCTAAGGTGGGTATGCTGCCGCTTGATCCCTTATACGGTGGCCACTCTCCAATCATGATCAAATTCCCTGACTTTTCCAGATATTTTAAGGAAACATAGATGGAGTATCACCACTCTCAACAGTAGCGATATAAAAAATGCACTTATTTCTCTCTGCAACACTCATATATACTGACATATCGATGACAACTACATTCTCCAGGAAGTCATAAGTAAGTAAATGCCAGAACTCTACTTGCATGTAAGAAATGCAATTTTTTCTTTCAGACAGCATCTGATAACAACGTTATCAAGTAAAGAACTCCATTGTTGCATATTTCTGTCTGAACAATACTCGCGGCAACTGAATAATTGTAATAATTCATTTTGCCTGATTTTTTTTCCTGATCACTTTTCAATTCCCTGACTTTTCCAGGTTTTCCAGAAGAGTGGCCACCCTGTCCTTTGTCAATAACAACGTACTGAACGTAACCATAATGTAAACAAACTCTGGCGTCATAATGACGTTACACTGAGCACACACGGTAAAGTGGGTACGTCATAATGGGTGTGACTGTAAGTAACGTTAAGATAGTGCAGTATACGATATTTCGTTGAAATCCATGAACTACAAATAGAATAAAACATCTGGGCTAAAACATAAGTCCGCTCCGCAAGCTATTGCTTCCGGGCGGACTAATTAGGCGTGTTCGAAGCAAGGGGGCGGCTAATTTTGGGACACGTTGTATCTACTATGCACTAACAATGAACCAAATGCAAAGTTCACAATGAACAGTTTTCCTGGACAAGATCATCTCGTAGCTGAGCTGTGTTAACTTGGGTTGCTTGGTTAAACATCAAAATGTTATAAACGCAAAATTCACCCATCTCACTACTAAACAGCCAACCAACCTTCACTTATATGACAATGTAACTCTAAACGGTATAAGTATAAGATTGTATGAAGCAGATGTACAGACAGACAATCTAAGTACTGGTAATAATATTCACAAAGATGTCTTATTATAATGTAAACATATAGTCTTGTTGTCACAAACCTCATTAGCATCGACAGGTTTCAGGAACGGCCAGCTTTGTCGATGTTTCGACAACTTGCTGATGATCTCCAGTATCGCCTATTACCATCAGACACACACATTCACAACTCAACATCAATAACCAGAACTGGAACAACACCGCTCAACAAACTGCAGAAAACAATATTTTGGCAACATGATAAAAACACCACAAAAACGTTTTGCCACAACTACTTTGGCCTAGGACCTGCAGCAGTGAAACATCCGTTTACATACAGTCATGACAGAATTAATTCATACAGTAGTTGGTGGCGTAGCATAGTGGTTAGAATGTCGGTCTTGGTCGGCGAACTTTTCCTATCCTGCGCTAGATTGACAGATGGCCGTTTGACCACTTTGTGGGAAAAGTGTCCGCTATAAGTCAACCAACAAAGCCAACTCAGCCTGCCATCCCTCTGGGATCGATCAAATGAGCAGTAACTCATTTATACAGGTTACAGAAGGTGGTGACCTTAGTACAGCTGACTGGGGCTGCCTAGCTGGCCGCTGTGCTAGCCTGTGTCTGCTGTGCAGCCGGCGGCTCTGGCCAGTGACGAAAAGCACATTAGAGGTGTGTACGCGAGATGCGCTGTAAAAATGGACACCTTTACCCTTTTTACCTTTAGTAGATGCGTATTAATGCTTCGGTTCAATGCCATGTATGTGAGCCAAGAAAAATTCCTAAATCTTGCTGACAGTGACTAAATGCAAACAGCATGTTAATGTCACAAATTAACCCTTTCATAAACATGCCATTTAAAACAACACTCTATCAAGTACATGGCAATGTTAGTGGATAATGTTATCAAAAAACGTCAGCGATGCACAATAAGATCAAATAACGCTCGATCAGTTTATTGGCAAATTACACAAAACTTCCGCTCCAAATATTGAAGGGTACACCTCCACCCAAAACAAAACTCGAAACTTTTTACTATTTTTATACTCACTTTAAATAAAGCGAACATACTACCACTGGTGTCATGATTACGTATCTATTGGCTGGAATGGCTGGAGTTAGTTCAATATTATTTGACAAATAGCAACAAAAATAGTTTGACTGTAATTAGGAGTATTTCTAAAATTCAGAATTTAACTACTTCGTCAGAATTGTTCCACATTTTGATCAGAGAAATATGTCTAAAGCCAAAAAATGTGATTTATTTTTGTCAGTTGAGCGGTCCCAAGTGTTGTTTAGAAATAGCATAGACATCATGAATATTAATAAGAGTCCTTTTGTCCCATGTGTTGAGTTAAAATGATACCGTCTGGTAATTACCTGTTTGTCAGCATCAATGCAGTGGTTTTCTTTAGCTGCACTCAAGCGTACCCCGGTATTCCTTCTGCCACCTCCAGTGGAACTGCGAGTGTCTTGACCACGAGCCACTGAATGTGATGTCAATTCACCATTGCTGACGGTCTGCTTCGACACACTGGGCACAGGCTCTTTCTGTTTACTTACTGTCCCACATGAAGACCGTTTGCTCAGTTTCACATCGACGCTGTCTGCGTCGTTGTCGTCATTTTCGTCACTTTCCACGTAGCGTCTTTTCTCTGCAATCAGTCAATTCACATCTTGACATTAGCCACTGCATGGGTGAGCAGAGTGCATTAGAGGCTAAATCAACGATATGTACTATATAAATTCACATTTTACTTATTTACTTACTTACTTACGAGACAGAACAACAGTTGCACAAGTGCAAGTGCTCTGGTGGTTGGTGTCGACTCGTAACTTTCGGGTTATGGTTCAATTCTCAGCACGAATCATTTGCAAGCAACAGTCATCAAGTTGCTAACCTACTGCTACTGCATGCTCAGATCAACTCAGCCTCCTACCCACAGTGGGATGGGAAATGAGTATCAGCTTATGGGCTATGGAGTGAAGGCCTAATGTGGCTGATTGGGGCAGTGGTATGTGCGACAGCTGCACAATGCAGGCCAAATTGTTTGCTGATGAGGGCAACCAATAGCTGCAACTGCCAAGTCTGACTAGAGTAAGAAGCTTCATAGCTAGTACCAGAGTCGGAGTCGGAGTATATTTATAATGGTATGAAACAGTGGTCACTAAACAAATTTTAAAATCAGCCAAAATGCTTGGTAAGACATACATATGGGATGGAATGTCTTCCAATTTTACCTCGAGGTACAGAAGTCGACAACAATGAAGAATGAAATGAACTGTGCACTTACTTCGGTCCGGATGACGACGAGATTTACGAATCCGTATTCCAGTCCTACACTGCACGCACTTCCATGTGTTTTGCCTTTATCACACACAACGAAAAACATCTTGTCACAGATGCAAAACAGGCAATCAATAACATGTATCTATTGCACCTCATGTCATTGGTGCACACAGACGAAATGCATCAAATATACACATTCATCTCACACACGTGGTTTTCATCTATCGGCCCATTTTTCCCCGAGTTGGCCCAGGTTAGGCAGAAATCAAATAGTGAACTTTTCAGAATTATCATGGCAGAACTCATACAAGCCACATACTAAATTTACATAGCGCATTGTCGTCAAAACCTCTAATGCGCTTATCGGTAGTTAGGCCGGTACCAAATTATACTGCTTGGTGACAGAGGTATATGTGTGTGAACAACTTGCCCAGGGTTGTTCTTTGGTAGAAAAGTGGCTGGAAGTCAAACTAAGTACCTCACAATCAATAATCTTAACATTAAGTATTGTGTAACCTTCCCATGAAAAGCTATAGCACACATGTAACTCTGTTATGCAGTACCTGGGAATGTGTCGTAGCGGCGGGTCGTGACAGTCGAGATGGAATGATGAGGGACACGAAGAACACTCGACCAGTTCACCGTCTTCACCGCACATCGTACAGACCGTCTCATGCTCAATGCCTTCATCCTCAGACATGTCTTCTTCTTCCTATATACACAGCAGGAGACCACCCACAATGTATGGGTGAGCAGAATGCATTAGAGGCTAAATCAACGATATGCATTATATATGTGGACATTGTCAGACACAGACCGACACACTGGTGGACACATCACCATCAGTCATATACAAGTAACTACTCACAGATGCTAAGTAAACAAGATCGGTAAGCCTTGCTCAAGGCTAAGTACTGCACGTGGGCATTGCCTGTGCAACATTGCACGAATCCGGGCCAATACTGCATTACTGGAACACAGCCGCCACTAAGCCAATGAGTATGATTCAGGGCTCCTCATGACACAAAGAACCAATGTGACCTTGACCTTTGACATATAACCCTGAAAGTCAACAGGCTGTCAGAGGTTGACAACATACACGTTCATATTGCCACTGCTTCTGTGGACAAAAATTCAACTGGTATAAATATAGTTTACTGGTCCAAGGTATTTTCTGACTGTAGATAATTGGTGCAATGCAAAATGTCATCCAAATGAAATAAAAACAATGCCCACATGAGGAGCAATGTCACAAAAACGACTGTACAAAAAAAAATCTGAAAATGATAAATTTACCGAGGAGGAATCATTTCCAGTTTGTGCCCAAGTCTTGTGCTGAGTACCGGACCTTACTCGACGTGGCGTCCGTATCGGCTGACAACAACAACAAATACAACAACTACATACTCCCGTAACTACCAGTACCACAGTGTCGTAGTAACAGACCTTAATCACTATCGGCTGACATAAAAAAAACACACAAAAACAAAAATTCAACAACTGCACATCATATCGGTAGATTACTGAGACATAAAGTCTACCAAGAGAGCCTGGCTTCAGAATCTATCAGTACATGCGCATTTGAATCACGATCAGTATAATACGCTTACTACCATATGCATGATGTAGCTACACTGTGTCCAGAAAAAAAACATCCCGGATATATTCAATTGTAACATAAAGAAGGATTACCAGATTTTAATAATTTTTGACAACAATATTTATGACACAACTGGCAATCAAATGACTGTCCGATTTTCCTCCGCAGCCATTGTCTGCTTCTGCACTACCTGGGGAAACAAAACCAACTAAATATTCCATTTTTATCCAATTCAACCTGTTCGGGTTTTCCCAGGTAGTGCAGAAACAGACATTCGGTGATGTGGCAGCTAGAATGATCATTTGACGGAAAGTAGTGTCAAAAATGTTTGCACCAAAAATTATTGAAATCTCAATTTTTTTCAAGCACAATCGATAATGTTGGGATGCTTTTTGACGTGTTTCTGTTCGTTTCAACTCATATTTCGATGGTTCTACTTAAAATTATTATAACTAGATATCCCTTCTTCAAGTGACAATCGATAATGTTTGGGATGTTTTTATTCCAGACACAGTGTACAGCCTAAACAAACAACAGGTGTATTTCAACAGTTCATTACTTACTCTATAACACTAACTATTGTCGAACTCTACTAAATTTTGGATGCACGTTTTATATGTTTTAACTAGAAAGCAGTCATAGCCCGCAGGTACCTCCGCCAAAGCAAAGCTATTCGGCAGGTGGCGTCACCACCTTCGCTTTGCCAGTGGTTCCCTTATGCCCCCTTTAACGCAATAGTAACAAAAATTTCAAAGTGATCCAGAATCCAGGATTCCTGCCGGATCACGCCCAAAACTGAATCACTGGTAGTTTATGCCATGCCCGACATACCCTCAAAATTTCAGAAAGATCCGTCCCTAACCTTTTGAGTTATCTTGCTGACTCACAGACAGACAAACAAACAAACAAAAACCGGCAAAAACATTACCTCCTTGGTGGAGGTAATTACAATAATTATCAAAGTGATATTGTCAAGGTTAAAAAGTTACCATAGTAAAGATAAATGATTCCAAAGATGTCTGTGGCAACAGTATGGTGGTACCATTCACCAGGAGTAAGCTCATCTGATGTCAATGAAGCCACAGTAGAATGAAATTAAACTAAAGTCAACGGCAGGATTCTACTGCTCAGCAATTCAGACTTGAGCAGAATATCAAAAGCATTAAACGGAGGTGACATTATGAGTAGAGCTGACGAAGCATTAATTTTTTAAAATGCATTAACGCATTAATTAACGTGTTATTAATGCACCCAGGCCCATCGAGAAGGAGAGTAAGGGGAAGTGACCCTGGAACCCATGACATTTAGGAGGACCCGCTTGTAGAATATAGAAAGTTAGAAAGCAAATAAACACATTTTTCAACAATAACCGACGTCATCACCGGCAGAGAAATCTATTAGCCTGTCATCTGAATAATATTTATTTACAGTAGTGATGGAACGACAACTACAGTTTAGTTACTTGAATTCATTCGATTGTCAAACAACCGCAATTTTTCTAATGCGCATTAACTTTTTTAACGTGTGTTAATGTATGAACGCATTAAGTATGACAGAAAGCTATACCAAGCAGGCCGGACAAAACCATTCCCCATGCGGGACTTCAAACAACGCCGGCCGCAAGCAGTAGAGATGAAACGCTTGGTTACAATCATCACATAGCAGCAGGTCATCCTCGTCTCCTTTCTTACGACAGATCTTGCATTTCTGTAACAACACACAATCACTCAGTCAGTGAGTCAACAGATAAATCAATCAACTTCTGAATGAGTGAAGGAATGAATGAGTGAATTTGTGAGTGTGGTTTAACGTCCCGCTCGATACATTACAGGTCATTTCTAGGATCATTTCGAAAACGGTCCTGCAGGCAATGACTTGCATTGGCATGGACAACAAAAATTAACAACATAACCAATCATACTAACTCAAAGAACCCAAAACACAATAACATACTACCCACATACACATGCACACTAACTAAAAAATGCACAGTGCACAATCTGATAATATTAAGACAAAACTAAAAGCCTGGTTTTGGTATCTCTAACGCCATCCGGACAGTAGATGGAGTGTGTCTATTATACATCCCTGACCTACAGAAGAGGAATGAACAACATACACTGGCCGAACAGTGTGCCACAGAAAAAGCAGATTAGTTAAACCTATCCAAATCTAAGAATCTAACAAGAAAAAGGATAAGCTTAGTAGATGCCAAAGAGAATTGCAGAACAGCTGGACAGGCTTGGTAGGAGACATGGCCCACCCTCAAAGTATCATCTGACCCACAAGTAGGGTTTCCCGAAGAGTAGTCGAGTGGTGAGTGACCCAACATCTCTCCAGACTTGGAAGAAAAGGGAGCTCAGTTATTGCTCTGATCTGGCCTGCGGTGGCTGGAAGACATGTTTAACAGCCCTTGGTGCACCACAGACCAAAGCAGTTAAGGCAATTTCAGTCACATCAGGCTCAGCTACACGCAGACTGCACTCACAGCATGCTCAGCCGACTTTTCCCACTTGATGCAAGACTCGAGGATGCCGATAAGCACGTTGAGACGTGACAGGGTCGAGCACTGAGCCACTGCATCCAGCCAATCCTTTATGCCGTCTTCTGCTCTCTTCTTCTTCCTCTCCACGGGTTTGTCTGAATACAATGCAATACAATACAATAATATTCACAGTTTAAAACGCCTATGGCACCGCAGTCACTTTACGCTCAGCTATGGGAAAAAAAGCGGAAAACATAGAGCCTTAATTTTGGTCTTAAATGTTCGTAGATGCTTTGGAAGGCATCGGTTTTGACGGCAGACTGTCCCAAGTTCTTGCCGCAGCAATAGGGAATGCAATGGCCGAGCGCCGAAAAACAACCACAAAAACTCCCGGTATGTGAACTAACGCATGATACATATTCAACACAACAATGGAAGATTCAACACAGCTTTCCGTTCACCTGCACATTAACAACGTCTCATTAAACTGCCAAAGCAAAGTGAAGAATTGGATTATGCACTGTGTTGGTCCATTTTTTGGCTGCTGGGTTACTAAAAACACTTCATTACGACAAAATTTTGTGCAAAGGTTGTGTATGTTAAAAAGAAAAATAATTAGATTTTGCTGGTAAACTGCATTCCATGTTCAGCACCTTCAACGTAGCGACAGAAACACAGACAGACAAAAGATAGACCAAATCACAGAACCTGTGCTGAACTATGGCAAAAGTGAAAAAATTCTCATCTGAGATGTCCTCGTCATTTTCATCCATAACACTTCTACACCGTGTCTCAATAAAAAAATGTGCCACTTTTATTTTTTGAATAACTCTGTGAAACATTGGCCGATTTTGACAACACCTCAATACTGTTGCTACACTACCTTGTGAAATTCATAAGTCGCAGTTTGGCCATTTACTGGATCACCTCAGAAATGATTAATTGATTAGCGACAAACACGAGTAACGGTTATTATCTCTCAGAACAAAAACATATGTGTTACATCACATCATTTTTATTACTGCATGTGCTCAAAATGTCCTCCTCTAGCATGAACGCAAGCAGTGGACTTTAACGCGACTTGTCAACAGCAAGTTCAAAACGTGCTACCTAGAGTGGCTCACTCACTGTTGATGAGTCATTTCAGTTCATCGACGTACAATCTTAAAATGAACATGCCGAGTGTTAAATATGTAACAGGTTTTGAATGATTTTGTGGTATGAGTGATTTTCTGAACCAACGCATGCGCTCCCCAGTACAAATTCACTGTTGTAAACAGCCAAACTACAATTTCTGCATTTCACAAGGTAGTGTAGAGACAGCTTTAGGGTGAGGTGGGCAAAACTACAGTCGCTTACGTTAAGTTTCTTCCTGATGCTGTTTGCCAAAAATTGACAAAATCGACCAATGTCTCACGGAATCATTCAAAAAATAAAAGAGGCATGTTTTTTATTGAGACACGGTGTATTAGACAACAGCTCAAAAAAATTCAAGTTTTTATTAGCACACCAAACCCGTTTGAAGTTATTCACGAAAGCTGCCCAACAAGTCTAGTGGGTGCCTGCATAAGTAGTACTCGTTGTCTAGTGGTTGGTTTAAACTCATAACAGACCAAATTACAGAACCTGTGCTGCACTTTGGCGAAAGCTCACCTGAGCTGTCCTCATCATTTTTGTCCAGGTGTTCCGGTTTTTCCTCCGGCTTTTTCTCCTTCTCCTTCCCCATCATACCGGAGCGGAAGCGTTCGTAAACATTGGCTTGAGTTTCAACCAAACACTCGGCCTGCGTCAATCAAAACAGCATCAATTAGAAGATCGGAAAATTTATAAAGCACCCTTTAAACAAAGTTCTCATCAACCAGGCAGTCAACCAACCTAGCAGCAGTTAAGACAGATATTAGCTCCGTCTGCGCATTCAGCATTTTCACAGTATTTGCAGATTCGGCAACTTTCACTTCCTCCAAACTGTACCGGTACCGGTTCTTAAATGACCAATAAACTGTGATATATGTGTAATAATAATCATACTAACACTACAGTATGACTTCCATATTGCCGCTGACAGTCCTAACATTAGATGCACTGACAGCAGGTTAGAGCCTTTCCTGACCTCCAGTTCACTGCAATTCATCTCACATCCACATCCACCACGTAACACACTGGGCCACATTCTGATACCATCCATGTCTGTCAAGAGCTGCCATCTTTGCTTGCTCCCAGGTGACTGCGCTCCACCAGTTTGTTCTTGGTCGACTTGGTGATCGCTTGTACCCTGGTATCTCCCCAGTACAATGCTTGTCAGAACAGAGTTCAAAAAAGGCTGCAAGTTAAATGAATAAATTTCAAGCCTAAACTCCCCGGGGATCGGGACTGTTCTGTGGACATTTACAGGCAGTCTTAAAAAACACTCTTGTTCTTGCAGTACTAGAATGTCCAGCACATTAAAAGTTTTTTTACAACAATGTGCCATACAAATTTAGTTTTCATATTTGAAATCTGATCTGGACCCACAGACAGTAAGTCATAAGAACGGAGCAAACGCACAGTGACAGTATGATATAAGATATACTCACAAACTGTTGGACAGTGCTAGCAGCAGCAAGCTTGCTGGTCCACCGGTCAAAGTCTGGTACACCGCCCAGACCTCCGTGACGCAGCCTCACCTCTATATCCTCCAGCTCCTGACCAATGACCATCCATTCACATATAACCAGCTTCACACATCAACATAAAAAACGGGAAGTCCATGAGGATTGGGCAGCACTGATCCGCGTTTCCTTAGCCCTCAGCTAGACACCAGTTCGCACTGCGAGACCACGGATACGGGGCTAGCGCATCGCCAAGGTACACCTGTTTACGTCCCAGCTTCTGCCTGTACGCATTGCGCCTACCACGCACAGAAGAATGGCCAGGCTGAGTTGGCCTGCGTGGCTGGTTGCATACCAAGATGGTCACCTATTCAAGCATTTACCCGAATGGTGACCAATAATGTAGCCAACTAAGCCAAACTACACACTACGCTTTAATACATACAGTACAACGGCTTACACAAATATTCCCAACATATATTTTTATGACTTCTGCCACACAGATCAACCACATGTTAAGTTTTACTCGAACATGGAAAACATGCACCCAAAAATTTATGCATCACTGATTATCGCAAATTTAACTACGGCATCAACACAGGAGCCATTTTCGAAAAAAAGGCAGCATCTGTGGTTCAAAAACTGAATATTTACTCAATAAATGCAGTAAAATATCACAGATCAGAGCGATCAGTACAAATCAGCAATTATCATCGTGAATGAAGTTTATGACTCAAAAGTTAAGCTACTAGAAAGTTGTGCGTTAATACAGCCATACAGATCAGAAATAGTTGTATATTAGTAACTTAAACAGATGAATCAGCTAAATAGACAAAAGTTGAATAGATAAATTATCACACAGAACTTGCCTTCCGGGTTCCATCTATCATGTCAAAATCATCTTTAGTCTCGTCGGTTGATGACCTGCAACATTACAGTTATAATAAGTGAAGGAATGATGCTTCAAACATGGCATGGGTAGTTTCAGCACAGTCGGCCAACAAAAGACTGGCAGCAGCATATGTTTAGATCGATCAAATTCATGTACATACTACATGATAGTGATGATTCGATATTAAGATTTCAACTTCGATACGATATCGATACGATATTTTGAAAATATCACGGTGTCGATATTTATCAGATGATAAGTATGTAAATCTTATACAAGCACAAGAACAAGATGTGAACGTTCAGCAAGGCAGTTTGCTTTACGTAGGTATTAAAATGTGTCAGTGAACTTAAAAATTAACTACAGACTGTCGTAAGTGTCGATAAATTACGACACTATAATTAGTTTGCTTCGGTTAGTTTGTTGTTTTCTCCATTTATTCTCGTTATTTTGGTAACGCAGTAATAAAAATATAAACTTTTTGGCGTAAAATATAGCAATATATCGAAAATATCGTGATATATAAAAGATATCACGATATATAAAAAAAATGCAATATTTTTTTGACGATATAATACGATATATCGATATTGAAAACGATACATCGATACTTTCGATATATCAAATAATTACTACTGCATAACAGATATGCAATTATACCAATTACTGGTAATGTATAACACCAATCCCAGTATCACATTACCCACACAGCTGCTGATAACGCCATGCAACACACAAACCAAGCTAGCAAACAATGATTGCATTCCCTTGCCTTAGTGATGAAAGAGCAAGTATATTACAAGACAGCAAATAGTTAATTAAATCAATCTGATTCACAGGAGATCATATGAAATATTATAATGGTGACATACCGTGCTGACGTGGTGGTAAGTGACTTGACCACTGCTTCGAGGTTCCTCTTGAGTTCGTCCTTGAGTGCACTCTCACGAACGCCGCGTGGATGAAGACTATCGCACAGAGTCTGAATGTCATCCGCTGAGTCAAAGTAAAACCACAGGTTCTGACCGACATGAGGCAACCTGTGTTACAACAAAATACAATACTAGATGGGCCAGCCTGTGTCAAGGCTAAGTACTGAACACAGGCCATGCCTGTGCAACATTTTGTGAATCCAGACTCTAGAGAGGAAGGAGGGGATGAGGGAAAGGGGGCTATGTCCAGGGATTTTGTCCATTCAACACAGCAACGTTTCGTAAAAATTTCAGGCAAATCCGTCCGCAAATTTCTCTGTAATCCTGCTAACTAACTATTTTGCCCTCGTAGCAAATAACAGCAAAAAAAAGAAAATCTGGTCCCGTGACATTGACCTATGACCTTGAAATTCAACATCATTCTAAAAACTGTTGAGGTAGATGAAAAATGTCATCAATGGTTCATTAGTTATTGTTTCAACAGAGAAAAAGAGAAAAAACTTATCAGTTATGATGCTGACAACAATACTGTCGTTACTATCATTTGGAGTAATGTTGCACTAATAGATGTAGCATCTGCCAACCACACATTCACAGATCCAGCAATGTAATCAACTAGTACTGTAACCAACATCATACCAATAAGTTCCGAAATGCATTCAAGGATCTAAAAAGGCTATCAACCAGTATTTTAGTCAGTATAATTATTCCAACTAGTGATGTGCAGAAAGTGAATAACTGAATAATTGTGTAACTGACGTTTTGTTAAGGTCCTTCACTTCGCCGTCATTTTCCTCGTTGTCCGAGTTGATGTCCGAATCGGAGTTATTCAGTGACGGTGAACTGCAGGCAGCCTGCGAACCGACACAATAGCTCATCATCTCACCGGCCCAGCCTACACAAAGCACAATACTCAATACTCATATTCAGTATAAAATACAACACCAAGTTATTAACAAATCAATGGGCGAGGTCAAGTTTTGCTAAGACTAAAGTCAAGTCTGAATATGACCTGACTTTGGTCTAAGCCTAAAGTCATGTCCAAAGTCAAGACCAAAATCAACTGGCAATTTCCAGCGTTAAAACAAAACAATTGACTTAGATTGATTAAACAGACGTCCCAGTTTGTTATTTGAGCGTATTATTTACTTTTCGTACAGTAAAATGAAGTACGGCATCTGATAACTAATAGACAGTTTGACTACCTTACTGGCGTTAGCTACGGAGACGACACAAGCATAAGTAATGACGTCATCGCTGGCACAAATATTGCAAAAAATTCCTTTTATATAAACAAAATGGCCAAATAGGCAAACAAACTAATATTGCACACATCATCCCATTAATATAGGCCTGGAAAACACTTCTATAATGTTAACTGAACTAATTGTATTATTGCAGTTATTCAACGATTGCATAAAAAAGATGGATGACCACAAATGAAAGTCAAGTCTGAAGTCTCCCAGCTCGCAGATAAGTCCAAAGTCAAGACCAAAGTCAAGACTTAGACTAAAGTCTTAGCAAAACTTGACCTCACCCAATGTCTATTACAATGTTGCAGCCAAAAAGATATGCACAATCAATACAGTACAATATTACCCGTTAACTAAAATACTCCTGACAACTATTTACACTGTACACAATAAACGTGTTTCCGACTTACTCCGGTCTAACAACACGGCACTGGAAAATAAAAACCCAATCACCATCACTACTTAAGCAAGGAATACGCCATTATCATAAATCATAGCAGTTGAACCTGGAGTCCACAAGAGAACATCAGCTAAAGTGAATAGCTTGGTATGGCTTCAAAGCGAGGCTCAATGATGGTATGGCTATTGTGGAAAACCCTTCCTACTAAGGTTTGCCACCATGGTAACTCTAACGCCAAGCCTAACCTTAAGATAAGCCCTGCCACTATAGCTAGTGGACCTAGTGGAAATCTCTAGTGAGTATCTGTGACAGACCTTTCTCAATGTATAAGCCGGGAGCAGCAGCTGGAAAGAACCAGTAGCGGTCATGATTACGATCACATCCAAGTGGCATATGCCTCATCACACGCTTTGCTGCTGTAATGCCATCCTGTAGCAAGCACCAATCAACTCTACTGACATAGACTACACATGGGGAGGGGGGGGGGCTACAGTTTTCAAGAACAAAAAATTCAAGGACCTTCAAGTAGCTCTCAAAATTATTCCAGCCACGTTTTACCACATGTTGTTAGAGCCTTTAATGTTCTGGGCATCATATAAAAGTCACAAATAGCATAAAATTTGTAAGTTACTAAATAACTAACAGTAACTGAACTACCCACCAATTTATTACGATGAATTCTAAGACTGGGGAGTAAAGTACTGGCTGCAAAATATGTGCATCATGGTAAGTTTGTAATGATGATTCTGTACTGCCAAGGCTCTCTTCCATCAAATTCCAAAACTTTCAAGACCCGGTTCAGTTTTCAAGAATTTTCCAGGGCCTGGAGAAAAGGAAGTTTTTTTCAAAGACTTTACAGGACCTACGGCCACCCTGCATATAGACTAAACTACTGCAAAGATGTACAGAACAGACAAAGAAAACTAATCTCACAATCATAAACAGGACCACAGCAATAGCAGAATAGGTTCACTTCATCAACTGCATATGACATACACGTCCTCCATCCTCCAAGTACTGGACTAAAAGATTTGTTTAAAACTAATGCTATTGAAACTTTCAGAAAAAAACTGAAGAAGTTTCTGTTCGACACACAATAGAAATGCTAACCCATTTTTAGCTATGTTGCTTAATCACAAACTTACACTCTACAAATGTCCTTAATAATAACTATTATTATTATAATAACTGAGATAACTATATCAGCCTACAGTACCGGGAAGCCTTATCTATCTATCTATCTATCACAATGGCTGAACTAATCAATCGCGTTAAAGCTGACCTTAAATGACTTCTCAAAAGCTTCCTTCTCTTTCTGTTGCCATAGCTCCGCCTTCTCCTTCTCTCTCCTGAACAGTACAATTGAGACACATCTGATATCAACAACCATGTACCTGTGCAGAACTCACCAAAATGACAGTCAATATAAAAAAAACAGAAACTATGCTAACAGTTCTGCAGACCGATCAGCAACTGTGACATAGCCAGCTTAATGCATCTTAGCTCGCGATTTCATGACACTTTATAAACATGTATTCAACGTCAAGAGTAAGTAAATAATTTATACAGCTTGTTAACAGTAAAAAAACTCGAAATGCAGGTAAAAAAAATAGCAAAAATGGGAAGATGCTAGTAGAACAAGATGCAAAAGTGTTTTAGATAGTTTCTAAAGGTAAACAGAGCAGAGTGTGTGCAGCATATAAACATAAAAATAAAGTGAAAAAAGCTCACTAACTCGGCTTCACGTTTCTTCTTGTCTTCAGCGGCCTGAGCAGCGAGTTGTCTTCGTCGTTTAATCACAGATAACATATCATCCTCTTCATCACAGTGACTGACAGTCACAGTTACAGAGCCTGCTGTATTGTCCGACTGTTTCAATGCCGATGACTCCAGCATCTTTTCCAATGTCGACTTGCTCTCGTCACCAGTTTTCTCACCGTTCCCAGCCATCGCCTTTTTCTTGGGTCGGCCCAACTTGTTTTCCTTTTTCGTATCATTCGCCTTCTTCTGCTCAGCTATCTTCTGCCGCCTGTTCAACGCACAACACTTAGTATCGGATTACTGGTATGAAAAAGTCATTTACTACCATACAGTCAGAACAACAACATGCTGCACTAAACTACAGATGATTCCACTCGCTTTTAGCATACTCGATCACACCTAGACCGTGAAATGCTTTCCACAAATTAATCCATATATATACAGTGTCTCGAAAAAAACCAGACCCCTGCTACCTTTTGCAATAACACCAACAGTCCTGGTTGAATAGCAATAGATTTTGACAAAAATAATCGTTAGAGAATCAGCACTTAATAGCATGTGTTACTTTGCGAGAAATTTTAAGAACAGCTGAGGTTTTCCTGTGGCACCAACAGTAGAGGCAACTGCACTGCAGTACTCCAACGAACCAACAACGTCAGTTACGAAATCATTAAATGTCATAAAGCCAACATTTGAAGTTGAACGAACTGTTGATTAGCAACATCATAGTCAGAAGTTACAGCAGATGTTCAAAGTGCTGTCCCTTTACTCGAACACAGGCCCGGAAACGTCTTCTCCATTTGTCGATTGTGTCATCGACAACGGTCTGCCGTAGGCCAGACCAGACCTCCACCAAGCGCTGCTTCAGTTCATCCACATCTTTCCCCGTTTTATGAAATATTGTAAGCCTGTAACACACTACGATATTGAGTACCTTTTTGACGATTTTCTCAGCTAATCATTATTATTATTAGGCACAGTTTGTTGGAGTTATTTCAAAACATAATAGGGGTCCGTTTTTTTTTAGACACAGTGTAGAAATCATCACTGGATCAGTATACATCTACTCGAACACTACGCATCGCTGATCAGCATCTTCTTGACAGGCAACATGTCAGCACAGACTTTGGCAAAAGAGCCTTCTCATATAAAGCTTCCAACATTTGGAACTCTCTCCCTTTATCAGTTAAACATTGTACTTCCTACTCAACCTTCAATCGCCATCTCAAAACCTAGCTACTCAGTTTATCACTACTCATCACCACCCACCTAGCGACTGCCAGCGCCTCAGATTCAGCTCGCTGACTTTGCACGCCTTATAAATTTCTATGTCATTATTATATTACTATACGTTCAAGTGACCCAAAAGTTTATCCTTGACCCAAGTTGCACCAACGACAAAATTGTTAAACCGGTATAACAGTGAAGTAACAATAATGCATGGCTTACATGCAAGAATCGTGGCCAGAAGCATTTCTATGAAATACTGAATCAGAGTGAAAGCTGAATGGACATACCACAGCTGACCAGCTTCATTGTTTCTCTCGTCCATGTAGTCCTGAACGGAATAAGAGGCCATGATGCGATGACACAAACCAACGAGGATCTGCAGTTTGATTGGCGGCTCTAGCTCATACAACTCATTTGTCTCCAGCTGCTCTATCACCTCTGCCAGCTAGACACACCAGATCAATCATCAACAATGTTAAACTGAATAAAAATTGATATCAAGCCTTGCTGAAGGCTGAGTATGGTCCATGAGTACTCATGTTTGTCTGCATGTGCAACACTTTTGTCAATCTGGGGCTATTATATCGTGGGGAAAAGTGATTTTGTCCAGGGGGATTACGTCTCTGAAGAGGTGGAGAGTTTGTCAGTTTTACACCTATTTAGAGAATTGTGTCCAAGAGGATTTTATCTGAAAAGATTATGTCTGGGGGATTTTTCCAAATCCAACCTAAACTAAAAAATTCAGGCAAATCTGTTTGTAACTTTTCTATAATCCTACTACACGAAACCGCGCTTTTTTCCCCAAACCAAACGTCTTTGGCCAGTGGGAAACCGTAACAACACTATCTCACAAGCCAGATTTTTATTGCAGAAAAATGCAGAAAGAAAAAGTTGAACTAATTTACCATCAAGCAACACCAAGAGAACATAAATAAATACATGATAGATATATTTGCAAGTGCTGAAATAGCGTAACTACGGAGGCATTAACAGTTACAGATTACTGATGACCCAATCAAATCCGATTGCTGGGCCAAGCAAAAAAATCACATAGCATGCATGCCAATATCCTGAGAAAGAAATCACAAATTCTATCTGGGAATTAAACCCAGACCCAGCTGACAAATTCTGTTTAGGGTTAGTGCAATTGAATTAAAGGCAACTAACCACTTCATTATCGGCATCATTGACAGCGGTGTCATCCATATCACTGTCAGCATCATCAACGTCACCGGCATCAACATGACGTAGGCACAGCCGAACCAGTTCTGATGCCGTGTACTCATTCAACGGAAGCTCAGACAGTGACGACGACAACTCCTTGTAGTCCTGACACACAGAGACAGAATGAGACAAATGGACAAAGACCCCCTCTCCCCAAAATAAACTATGGGTTTTATAGAATAAAACGACATAACAAACCCACTCCTAAGAAAACCACCCAAAATTAGACCAATTTTAGTTTCTTGTTCCACCATTAGTGAAATATTTTATTTCGGTTAAGTTTACGAAACATCAAAACGTATGAATTTGTAACATTCTGAACATTCTATAGTCTTGGCAGCAAGTAAAAACTCTGATAAATCAGCCAACAGACTCTTGAGCAAAGGTTTAAGTTGGGCTACCTCCATCACTGATTGTCTGCTGAACCAGACGGTCCACCGTCGGTGCGTCGGTGACCGAGCTTTTCCAGTTGCCACTGGTTGTGTCTGGAACAGTATGTCTTAACATGTCACCCTTCCCACCTTCATCGGCTGTCTTCCGATCCCACCTCAAAACCGACTTCACTCCATCTCTTACGCTCGGCATCTGGTTAATTAATTGAAGTGCAGTTTAACAAATTCCAGATATAATGAAAGCTGGTGTAAGCATATTATCATTAATACTGTTATCCTGCACAGTCCTGTGCAGAAGCCATTCTGACGCTACAGTAGCGCAACCAAGTGGCAATATCTAGTATCTCTGATGAATAACAGACTAGTAAAGAGCAACACAGTGATATACAGCATGAACGATACCTCAGCAATTTGATCCTGCAGCAGAGTCTGCAACATCATGATTAGCAGTTGTGCCAGAAGCTTGAAACCAGATGGACCAGTCACCAGAGATCTCATCAGCTCATCTGAATGAATGATGCATCAACAGACGCAAATCACTCACCACACACTGTTTACTAATATGACAACTGTACACGGAAGAAGTGGAGCAACTCGATAATCCAAAGGTTTGATTTTCCGCAAGTTTTAAGATCCTTGTCTATACACTTCTATACACTTAACTCAATCTCCACATTCCCTCTTAACAAGGGTTAGGGCAGTGTTTTCAACCTTTTTGTTGCCGCGGAACCCTACGCAAGCATGAAGGTCACTCACAGAACCCCATGCACTGATCAGTGAGTCTAGCGACGTATGTGAGGATGAAGCTACAAAGGGTTTACGAAATTTCAAACAAAAAACATCGATGCTGAGTATTTCTACAACATTGTCTGGCGTGATTTCGCACGCTGGGTTATTTTTACTGGTCAGCTGCGGAACCCTTGGCAGACGCTCGCGGAACCCCGGTTGAAAATCACTGGGTTAGGGTCAGAGTTAGGGTTAGAGTTAGTGAAAATGCATGTTGCGGTATACACCTACCGAGTACCAAAACCTTGGATATTACAGACACGCAATACACAGGAAATACACAGAAAAAGAGAGCCAAAAGACAGTACGGAAGTATATGAACATATAAATAGTTGAATACTACAAGTTATTAACAGCAGACTACAATACAAAGTCTCATCTCTAATGAAGAGCTTTGCCAAGCATAAGAGAACATGGATATCTACTAGACAATGATATTGTATGCATATATGAAGAAGTTTCTGATCAACAGGCAATCATTTGTGGCACTGTTTGATCGCAAACTTACACTTTACAAATGTCATTAATAATCATCATAATAATCTATGTACATGATCATGTTCACTGAAAAAAGTAACAGAAAAGCTATATGAAGTTATCAAATTATGACATCCAGCAGCAAAACAGAAATCATTCTAAAGAAGTCAACCACAGATGTCAAAATGTCAAGAAATCAGCCAATAAAGGTTGTAATTCAATGAACTCAGAGACATACCACCAGTGATTGGGCAGCTTTTGCCGGGCATCAGTAGACCACGATAGCAGCCGATGAATTCCAGCACCATTGCAACATCTCCAAACAGCTCATTTGCAATGCCGTCCGGTGTTGCTACTATCTTAGGTGTCGGCAAAGGTTTCAGATCTGACAACTCTGTGTCCTCGTATCTCTACAGCAACATTCACAGTATTCCACCGCTTGCTTCTTATATAATTATAGCAAAGCTAACGTAATGAAATGACTCTTCCCCATGCTCGACTCTTTGAAAAACTAGATGGTGGTTATGACTCCATCAACTATTATGCTTCCTCCAACATGTGACAACTAACACTCGAAATATCATGCTAACAAAGTCAGAAAGTGCATTTTGTGGCATATTTGACACCACCATGACCTTGACCCTTAAACTTTTGACCCAAAAAATTTAACGTTTTCATTCTTGCCCCAAAGTCCGTAGTGGTGAAAGTTTGGTCAAATTCCATCAACAAATACCCAAGATACCTTGCTAACATTGTTTGTTTGAGATGCACATGTGGACGCATGAACACTCTGGAGACATAATGCCTACGGCCACGATGTTGGCGAAGGCATAAAAAGTTTCAAATGTATTCGTCATGATTTTATTATCATCACCTGGCCTTAAGACAGCTGCCGGCCCATTACATACTCGGATCTGTCCGACGGTCAGAAGTTTTGATCGACAAAAGTACCAAAAATGATTAAAAGTCAGCAAAACTGTGAACAGGTGGCATGACTGAGTAACAGATTATGAGATACTAGTGGTGTTTGCAATTATCATCTAAATCCAGATCCACAGTTATTCCTGGACCAGTGTTTTCATTTCTAGCTTTATCACTGTCCTAAAATCAGCAGTTTTTTTAGTTTGTTTTATTAAGATGTTACAAAACAAGTGACAACAACTTTCACACATATTATGGTACAAATCACAAACAGCGATAAACTGCACAAAAAGTACACGTATGATACAAAGAAATAACTGAAAACAAGTTTCAGGAACTACGACATTCTGCTGTCTAACCTTTTTAGCATCAGCGTATTTCTGTTTCATCATTTCTCGCAACTTCAGCTTCGCTTCTTGCTTTTTCTTCTTCAAGTAAGCCTCTCTATCCTCGGGATTCATGGCAGCACTATAACAGCAGTTAGCATACATTCAATTACTATTATAATTATTAGTAATTAGTTAGCATATGTTCAATTATGAACAGAATCATCAATCTGCAGTGAAGCAGCTGCGTTGCTTGCACAGTCCAGTCCAGTGCTTGCAATAGTTCACTAACTAGTAATCCAACACTCTGACTGACAAAAAATTCCAGGACTTTCCAGGACTTTCAAAGTTTTTCCAACCCTTCTTATAGCCCGCCAACAGTTGAATATGAAGACAAACAGTCAGTAAGCAAGTGCTACAATGGTGCTAGATACTGTTCATTTTGAACCCACAGAAAATCCATCAACTATCCAGGACTATCATTTTCCAAAACTTTCCAGGACATGAAGCTTTAATTTCCAACACTTTCTAGGACCCATCTTCTTTTCCAGGACTTTTTTGGACCTGTAAAATCAAGGGAAACATCCAGAACTTAACCATGAAGCAAGGGAACCATGAGCAATGCTTGATATGGTGAGGCAAGCAGATCAAACTGATTTACCGGTATGCTATATATTATAGCAAACATGACAGTGTACACAATATACCATTGTTTTCTTTCATCAGTGGAATGTTTGGTCCATCATGGGGGTTGCTAACTGGAATTTTAAAATGCCAAGTAAAACAAATTTGGCATTTTAAAGGAACACAACTGCAAAAATTTTTAATTTGACAGTTTCACATTTTGCTGCAATACTCTTCGAATTTGGCAGTAACACTCAATTCTTGCATCAGTTTGACACTCATTTGGCAGTACCATAATGAATATTTTATCACAGCTGATACTGCTGAAAATCTGGCATTTTTGCCAGCGAAATACATTGCATTTGATATTTTCAGCCAGAAAGTGCATATTTCCAAAAGAGTCACAGACTGATAAAAACGTCACACTATCAATAAAAACACATAAAAAGACTACATATGGTACTACGCACATTCGTTTTTTCTCTTGGAAAGCTTCAAAGCGAGGCTCAATGATGGCACGCAGATGATCGGGCAGCGACTTGACCTGCAATGAGCTCAGCTCCTTACTACAGCGACTCAGCAGCTGACAGTACAGCTGCTTGTGAGTTTCCTTGTTTACCTTTTCCAGCCTGAATAACAGACAACCCATAGACTGGTATGATTACGCTGCTTCAGTGCACGGCAATTTATGACCATCACAGCTGGCGGCTATGATGGTCCTGCACGGCTTAGTTTGTAACGGCGCTGGTCGCGTCAATAAAGTTTATCAATTTAGAGCCCAATTAAAAGACCACAAACTACACCATGGGCCAACAAAAAGTGTGGCACTTTATTTATGTCCATATCTTCGCCAATTATTGTCCATTTTCACAATTCTTTCACTTGCACACTCTGCAGGCAATTTGCATTAATGTGATTATTATACATCCCACCACAGCACAAATGCATCTTTAAGTTTATACTACTTTGTGAAATGTAAATGTATGAAAAAAACTAATGATATTAACAAACATTTAGGTAAACAAAAAAAAACATTTTCAACCAACATTGCAGCGAATGATCTATATGACACTAGACTGTGTTAAACTTACACAGTCTAGGTGTCATATGAATCATTAACCGCAATGATGGTCTGAAGTGTTTTCTTTCGATTTTACCTAAATATTTGTTTGTTATTATCGCTATATATGCACATTTCATTTATATTTCACAAGGTAGTGTATAGATGCATTTACGGTGTGGTGGGATATATAATAACCATATTATTGCAAATTGTCTACGGAGTGTGGCAGTCAAAGAATTTTGAAAACTGTTAACTGGCGAAGATATGGACAAAAGAAAAGTGCCATTGGCCCACCCTGCACATAGACGAGTCAGATCGTGTGAGATACCAGACTCACCGCTGCCACTGTCTGGTGGGCACTACGAACCACAGCAGGTTATGCACAGCAATGAGTGAGCAAGTTAGTACTTGGATGGATGACCAACCATCTGCAAGCAGGCAAACCATCGTGGAAAGTAACCAGTGAGTCAGGTCAACTCAGCCTGGCCATCCATCCATGGGTAAGTGCAGAAGCTGGGATATAAACAAGCACAGCACACCGCATGATGCATTAGCTCCCTGTTCTGGCAGTTAAAACTGTTGTCCAGCTAAGGGCTAAGAAATCGAAATCAGCACCACTCTACAAGCCTTATGGTACGAAAAGGACCTTATCAATGTAAAATTTTTACAAATGATCTGCTAACACAAACGAACACGCGCAACAGCCGTGGTGCATGTTTGAAACAAGTCATTCACCAGAGGGCGCCAGGCGCCAGACAACCCGCGGCTATAGTGTCTATAGTGTTTTTACGCGCGAAAGCAGCTACTGCTTTCAGCGTGTCTTAGCCATCGCAATTCTGTCCGTCCGTTCGTCCATCTGTCACACGGGTGGATCAGGCAAAAACGGTCCAAGCTAGGATCACCAAATCTTCACCGTCGGCTGCCGGGAAGACACTAGTTTCAGGAACCGTAAAGCTTTTTCACAAATTCGAAGGGAGTCATCCCGAACAAGGGCCCTAAATGAGGGGGTGGGCAAAATTTGCTATTTTTGGCCAATAACTCGCTGTATCTCAGTAACGGTGCAAGATAAAGCCTAGGTTACTATTAATCACTAATAGGAAATCGTACACTGGCTTTCGATTGGAGCCAAATTCAATGACCTTGAATGACCTTGAATGCCAAAATAGGGGGTTTTATGGATTTTTTTGCGATTTTGCGCTGTGACACAAGGCTATATCATTCACAAGGTGGTGCCACGGTACTGGCATTGGTGGTGTGGTGTAGTTGGTAACACGTTTCGGCTGAAACGAAGTTACTCTACGCCGGGCCTGGTTAGTACTGTGATGGGTGACTGCCTGCGGGCAGGAACTGCTATGGCTTTCGCGCATGCCGTGAGCATTAGCTCAAATTTCTTGTATTTACTTGTTCTCACCAAAGGTCGCCACCTATCGCTCTGCTAACGTTGTATGGGCTGGATACAGCAAATTTTGCCTACCCCCGTCTCCTTTAACCTCCTCAGCAGTAATCCCGAGCGTTATTTGGGGCGGTTGTTATGTACTAAAAACGGTAACCCCGACTGAGACTAGGAGAGCACCTATAGCAGTCTCCTTGCCATCTGTGCTGCAAGGCGCCGAGGTGCCAGTCATTAATGCATGTCCAGAACCGTCAGCGGACCATGTCTGTTGTGTTATCAATTAGTCACAGTCAGTTGTTAATTGCTACTGATAAAATTCTTTTCCCTTCCATCCGACTGCCAGATATCATCTGTGTTGAGCTAGTTTATCAACATCACAAGTTGCAATGCATCCAGCTACATCAGCTGACAGAGCTGCCGTCGGCGCCGCGGCTGTACTGTGAGTGCAGGTCCAGCGGGAGTATACAGTTGAACGCTCAAGTGTATATTTAAATGTCATTAGGATAATGTCGCGGTGAATTCGCCACGGCAGATATATGTACCGCTTTTAGACAGAAACTCTGTCCAAATTCATACCGCCAAGGAGGTTAATGCCCTTGTTCGGGGTGACCCCCTTCAAATTTATGGAAAAGCTTTACAGTTCCTGAAACTAGAGTCTTCCGGGCAGCCGATGGTGAAAATTCAATGATCCTAGCTTGCACAGTTTTGGACTGATCCACCAGTGTGATGAACAGACGGACAAACGGAATTGCGACGGCTAAGACGCGCTACAGCAGTAGCTGCTGTTGAGCGTAAAAAGCAGAAGTAAGCAAGCTTTTATTGTTTCAATAACAGTAGAATACCACTAGATTGCACCACAACAAAATGAACTATATACATGTACTTTACACAAAATAAAACACAAGCACGCAAGTATGCACTACTTAAAAACGTACTACTGCTAAAACAAAAACAGAGATGCTTCTACAATGACGCACTAAATCGAAGTGAGCAAATGAATCAGTTTATTGGTAACAGCATCGAACCAAAAGGGGTTTTATCAATTGGTTCTAGTGACAATGGGAACAGACCTGGCCACAACGGGAGGAAGTCGATAAGGACTTTTCTTTGGCATCTGTTTTGCCGATGTTTTAGTGGGTGTCTTCTGTGGGGTGTTTGAAGATGATTTGGGCTTTGACGGAGACTTTGCTGGAGGCTTCTTCACGAGCTGGTACAGTGTCACCTGCTTCAGCTGATTAGCACATGCAAGATGCATATCATTATCACCTGAACAGGGTCATCATTATTAACAGCAGAAGTAGCATTAAATACACTACATCAAATACTGCGTAACTAAGATGACAGTGAAAACAAAAATTACCGGTCTTCATTTTTACAACAACGTGAGCTAGAACTTCTCTTCACAGGAAATATACAAAAACTAAAAACCAAGATTTCCCCCCCCCAAAAAAAACTAAAATGACAGAAAAACTAAGTAAATAAAAATGTCAAAGTAAAAAGTGAAACTGTAATTAATCCGACAGCTAGAATTATACCACAACAGTTAATGTACACGTACAGTGAACACGCAATGAGTGACCACCACTACTCCTATTATTACTGGCCAACCTTGCTGTTGAGCCTTGGGTATGACAGGTAGTCTGTCTGTCATCTGTAACTCATATATTTTGGCTAAACCACATGTCGTAGGGGGTTAGCGAAGGTGCCATTGGATAGTGCAATAACAAGTTCCAATAGGCTGTCAATAGTAACCATGTCTCTATCCGCAGCAGTTTGGCAGCAATTTTAAATGCAAAGTTGCTGCCTGCAGCCATCAACCATGTCTGCCGAATCACCACATTGTATCATAGTGCTGACTGCAGTGTTCAATATAGCAGCTTCACCACAGCATGTATGGGACTATAGTCACACTGGAAAATTGCTTTCTTTCCGCAGCTGAAAGTCAGATGATGTGGATATATGTGGTACGGTCAGCCCACCCTAGCAATGACAGGGCTTCTTGTTACTGTTACTCTAGCAAAAAATAAGCATGTGATTACTTATAGACAACTGAAAAAGCGTACCTTCTTCTTTGGTGAACCAACGGGGGAGGTTTTCTTGAGGTTTTTGCTCTGCTGCTTGGCCTCAGCTTTCTTCTTTTTGATGACCGCCAGCGACACATCGTCGTCATCACTGTCTATCGCTGCAGATGACTTGACCATCCCGTTCTGCTTCATCATCGACTTACTTTTTGTCCCTTGATTCTCCAGCCCCTTCGTCGGACTGTGCGACTTCTTCAGCTTCTTGGCCGCTTTGTGCAGTTTCGCCAGCACAATGTTATCGTCGTCGTCAGAAGCGCAGTTCTGTAGCTCTGACAATGGCATGTCGCTGTCTGTGTCACTCAGTTCGTCTCGAACACGCTTCAAACCTTTGCTCTTGCCTGGACTTTCATACTTCTTGCTCAGGTTGGTCGGAGTAAGATGTTTCTGTTTCTTAGGTGTCACATCGCCGTTCAGTTTCTTTGCTGAACTGGGAGACTTCAGCTTACATATGGCCTTCAGCAAACCGTTCTCACATATCCCAGACGCTGTGGCATCCAAGATGTCTCGTACCTACAATGTCAAACAGCTTTCACAAGTCTAACTCATGTCACAGTAAACAGTAAAAATTATACCTCATGCTTGAAGGTGGTGGCAGTTAATGCATTAATTGCTATCAACAATCAACATTGTCATTTTACATTGAAGCCGGTCAGTGGTCACATGCTGACTAGATGCCAGACAAACAGATATCTAACTATCATAGTATGCAACCAGCACAAGGTCAACTCAGCCTTTCATCCCTTGAGGGACCTGAGGGTAGGTAAACTGAGTACTGCTTGTCTGGCTGTGGTTAAGATGAAACATGTTACTGCGTATCAAGTGGCAGGTAACACAGTGTGATTCTTGAATAAACTATTCAGTTCTACAGAAGACATACTATATGAAAATTACGAAATTACTATATGAAAAGCTGACATCAAAATGTCAACTTTTTAACAAAAGGTTAGTCAAAGTATTCAATTTTTGTAAATTACTGCGTGATCCTGTATGGCTCTGATATGGGTTCCTACAAAGATACACCATTTAACATTTAGAACATCTGAAACATCTGCTAACATATTAGTTACAAACAAACACATAATGGCAGAAATAAGCTAACAACTTTAATAGATGTTCACTTAACACGATGTTATGATGATAGTAATTAAACGTTATAATAGCCAAGCCTGATATGGCCAATGTTCCCTTTGTTCTGGAGTACAGTAGGAAGACTCGCGTTCCATAAATTTTTTTTCAGTATGCTATCTACACTGTGAGGCATAAAAAACATCAAAATTTTTTCATCATAACTTGAAGAAAAGTGATCAGTACAAAAAGTGATTAGTACAAAAATCAGTTTTTGTACTAATATTGCTGACTGTTTAGTTTCCCACCTCACCCATTTTTCGTTTCTGCACTACCAGGGGAAATAAAAAGAACAAAATACAGTCAAACCCGTTTAATGTCACATCGTTTAATATCACAATCCGCTTATTGTCACATAAATTTTTATCCCCAGCCAACGCCTGTAGTAATCAAAGGGCATTGACTCTGGTTATTGTCACTCGGCCTATTATCACATATTGCTTAATGTCCACACGTTTCTAAGTCCAATGGCCTTAATTGCCCCGTTTAATATCACAAAGTAGACCATTGGGTGGGCACTTTGTGGTCATAAACAGCTGGCACGCCCGGCAGGCGGCAGCGCTGTGTGTGAATGAATGCAGGTCAATTGGTCTACCTGCACCGTGGGTGACTGGTCTATTGCTCAGATACTGCAACCACAGCAGCAGCAAACAAACCAGTCTTTGTGTGTGGGCCAGACTGATGACAGATAAGACTACCTACAGCCACCCCCACCTGCAGCTAGACTGCAGCCCAGCCTGGCTCTCTTCCACTGCTGGCAGTCACTGAAACAGGCTAATTGTAAACGTGTCCATTTGGACTTAACTGTAAAGATAAAAATTATAAAAGAAGTTGACGCCAGCACTAAGCAAAAAGATGTTGCATAAAAATTTGGAATTATTGTAAATTATATGTTCATTCTTAGCAGTGATCTTAGCTGTTGTCTTAATATTACTTCTAGTTGGACTACTATGGTAACTCCTGTTAATGTCAACTTCGGTTAATATCACACAGTTTTGGCAGTCCCACAGATGTGATATTAAA
>Ga0209367_1000648_pt1 | contig 37080 bp, 26 predicted proteins | sample WorMetLIZISLAND2_FD_187412 | JGI IMG/M metagenome (GOLD analysis project Ga0209367, IMG submission 187412) | Marine gutless worms symbiont microbial communities from Max Planck institute for Marine Microbiology, Germany - Olavius geniculatus... ...
ATCCCCACACATGCTGTTCAAACACCCCACCCCAGGTATTTTTCTTTGTTCAAAGAAAAAAAGAAAAACATCAAACTCGGAGGATGCAGCTGAGAAACTTGCCAAAATTGCTGCAAAAATATTAGCAACTGGGAACCAGGATATCTCAAGAAAAGCAGTGCCATAAACTATGAACAATGAAGGCAGCAAAAGCAGTGATAGCAACATCTGAAGCAGATTACCACAATATTTTCCCCAACTACAGATACTTTTGAGTACCAGCTGCTAAATAAGATTTCATTGTTTCTATCAACTGACTAATGTTGCCTTAGGTCTGGCATCGCACTGGCCATGCATCACAGAATCAGTGGTCTATCCACCTATGGGCTCAACAGCCAACATATGAGAAATGAGCACCCTGCCTATGCTCCAGATGGGGCATGGCCTGGTCTGCCTTTTATCTGAATTGCATAATATTAAAAACTGTCGGTAGAAACACAAAAAAGTTTCATCCGCATAGTAAAAAAGTCAGATGGACTTACGACTGGCAGCGAAGGTGATGAAGAAGCAGGTAAGATAAGAAAAGAGATAGAGTTGAGCTGATTGATGATGAATTGGTTGATAATCTGGCGAGTGCGTGGTAATGGATAAAGGACAGCCAGCATGGCAGATAGCTGTTCAGCCACGGTGCTAGTGTGTGACGCTGACAGCACCAACGGACCGTGGTTCTGCTGACGATGCTTACTCACTCCCGGCCAGAACGTCTCTGCAATCAATCAGCCAACAGCTGCAGTGTTGCAGCTATCTCAAATGGGTTAGGTCTCAAATTAGATAGTCTATGCCAGAGCATGAAAAACAAATTTGCTAGTCTGCCTGATCACTGCAGATAACCATACTACACCACAGATGAGCTAAAATGGTAGATATTGTTTTAGTTTTTGAATTTCTGATCAATATATGGCATCGCAGAGTTAGGGTCAGCGTTAGGGGTAGGGTTAGGGTTACAGTTGAGGTTAGGATTACAATTAGGGTAAGGATTAGGATCTGGGTGATTTTTGATGCCATACATCGATCAATAGTTTACAAACTTGAACAATATCTGCCATCTCAGATAATCTGTGGTGACCTGTGGTGTTTAGGCAGACCCCAAATTTACTATTACAACAAAACAAAAATATTTTCAAGTTTTTGTCTGCCATGCTTTTAGCAGAGATTAGAATGTCTTTGCTAACAGCTATCGTACTCAGACCCTTGTAGGCTTGGGCATGAAATCGGCGTATTTATAATATAGATATCTTTGGGCCTGCCTAACTAACCAAAACCGTTAAAGCCATCAAGGCAATCAATCAATAAATCAATAGGACAGACGGATGAACAGACATCACAAACACCTTTGTGATAGTTACGACACTGCATCTGCATAGCAGGCTGTGCTAAAAAAAACCCTGTGTCTGTGAAAACAAACTGATAATAACAAATTTATTAAACACCATACGTGCAGTGAGCAAGTGAGTGAGTAGGGTTTAACGTCCTGCCCGACACAGCACAGGTCATTTCGGGGATGGCAGAATGCGCAAATAAACGCACAATAATGGAACCTTGACAGAAAAAACCAAAAATCAACCTAAAACTAAAACAGTAAAAACTGTCTATTAGGGGCATGCATATGTAACAGTAATGACAGTTCTAACTAGAAAGCAGTCAGAGCCCGCACACCTCTGCCAAGGCAATGTTGTTAGCTAGGTGGCAGCACCATCTTTGGTTTTGCAGCACTTTCCCTTATGCCCATTTAAAGCAATGGTAACAAAAATTTTAAAGTAATCCAGAATCCAGGATTTTTTTTCGGATCATCCCCAAAATTGAATCACTGGTAGTTTGTGCCATGCCCAACATACCCTCAAAATTTCAGAAAGATCCGTCCATAAATTTTAAGTTATCTTGCTCACACAGACAGACAGACAGACAGACAGACAAACAAAGTCTGGCAAAAACAAACATTACCTCCTTGGCGGAGGTAATAATCTTGCCCGTTATCCTCCAGACAACAACACCATGTGTGCAGAGTACGTACCGCTGTAGGTAAGTGTAGGATCATTGCGGCAAGTCATCAGCATTGAGCCGAGAGCTCTGAACAATTCACCTACAAGTTCCTGTGCTGCGTCCTTCGAGTCTTTTATATTCTCCACCGATGGAGCAATCGCCTGCATCAGTCTAGCGGCCAGCACCTGCAGCAGCAGCAGCAGCAGCATCAAGCAAATGGCCAGAAAACTGTCCGAGAAAATCAGACTGTCAAGCCTCGTGAAAGACTAACGCTGTCCACCGTAGCCACTGTGGCATGCTGCAACATTCACAGCAATGATGTCAAGGTCGGCCAATAGCTATCAGCCAAGCCGGGTCTGCCTAGAAGCAGCTAACAGTAGTCAAGCCCTATGTTGCAATGAAAAAGTATCCAAAAATTCTGTCCTGTGACCTTGACCTTTGACCTATGAACCTGGAATTTACTTTTACTTGAGTACAGTGCAATGTTAAAGTCATACAGTAGTTACATCCGCAGGCATGAAGCAAACAAAATAAAGCAAATTGTTTAACAAAAAAATGTCAGCTAATCACCCGCTTTGGGAGACTGAGATGGTGTACTCGAGTAGACGCATCTTGACCATCGTTACCACCACCATCATCATCATCATTATGACCATGGTCAGATGCTGCAGCTGCCGGAGCATTGATCATCGACAGCAGCGTGTGCAGCCAGCGCTTGTCAATCAGACATCGACATATTGTCACATTGGATGCTATTGCTCGAATGAAGCCCAGTGTCGCCCATTCACGGTGCTGTCCATAGACTGCTAGACTGCAGCCGACACCTACAACGTCGGTTCAACAGCATACAGCAGCAATTATATTCTCTGTTTGCTGATAAAGGGGAAAGCTCATGTGCTAACATGCAGCCATTCTATAGGCATCATTATGCAATTTACCTTACCTTACTTTACATTCGGGGAGGATGCCAACCATAGGCAGCACGCAACACTCGAGCCCACTGCTCGAGAACTGCACTGCACTGCCCACTGAGGTGGGCCCACTGCGCATATTATGCAACTTGCGATCTGTCAAAATCCCAGGGCTCCTAACTCAAAAACAAAAAAACTCGAAAATACCAAAATTAAAGTAAACATTCATCAAATCAGAAGTAACTGAAGTGGCAATTTTCAGTCAGTTACAAAGATAAAAAGTTAAAATCACCAGACTTCAAAAACCCAACGGAATGCCCATATTTGCCTTCTTCTTCCAGCAGAGGTATTAAAACAAGGATAGATGTTGGCCTATGCCGACACAATATGCAGCTGCCCAATGTCCACTTAGCTATAGATGCAACCCTAACTCTAACCCTGACACTTAACCTTTCAAACTGAAAACTCGTGCCTTGCGGGAGGTTCCTCCTGATTTTAACTTTTCTACGTGTATTGTCCCTGAGTTAGGAGGCCGTACAGGACAAAGAGACAGACAGTCAGATGGTAAGAGACATTTTGACGATCAAATAAATAGCTGGATAGGCAGATATGATATCATAAGGACTATTAGAACAGCCATATAATAATGGACCTACAAGAGGAAAAAACAAAAGAACAAAAGTCGGTGGCAACAAGCAAGTGTTAGTTTACCAGAGTCAGCCAGGTAGCCAGCACGAGTGATTGACTGCAGCAGGTTACAGTAGGTGCTGACTGCACTCAGTTGCGTGTCATCAGCGTGTCTTGTAAGACAGATACTGATGATGCGCAGTAGCTGCACTGTACAGTCGTGTACCAGCCTCACAACGCTGAATGCCATCTGGTGACTGTCATCCGCAGCTAGCTCAGACAATGACAGACTCCTGCGCTTTAACACTGCAGACGCTTCCGCATCGGCAGCTGCACAAATGCACAACAGCATCTTCAGCAAACATGGACTGCAGACCTTGAGCTAGAGCTATGTGTGCCTCCACCTGCAGAGATTTTGACCTCTGATGCAAAAAAGCCACTCAGATCATCTTAGCCCTAAAAAATTCAACGCCGACAAAAGATTGGAGAAAATCTATCAGTTTTCCAAAAAATAATTGCACAGATCAACTCCAGAAACAGTACTTTGGCGCGATTGGTCAATCTTTGATCTATTTACACCAGAACCTTATCGAATCATCTTTGTCCCATTGTCAAAAGTATGGAGAGATTCCATCACAGCATGACATAGATATTGCAGAAAAATCATGGACAAAAGCATGAACACGTTAAAACACCATGTGTCTGGCTAAGCTGAAGGGAGAAACACAAAAACAGCAGGTGAAATCAAAAGCCATGAGCACAAGTAGTTTTGCCAGACACCTGAAGGGTCTTCGACTTCTTCCTCCTTGTCTTCTGCATCGACGTCCGCGGGAACCTCCGCGAGTTTCAGGTCATACTTGCCCTCTTTACCCATGCGATAGGAGTTGGTACTGCTGGTGTCCCACTGGACTCGAATCCAACCGTCTTCTCCGAGCTCCCCAATCACGGTGCCCATACTTGGAAATGGGCCATCCTACATCATGCAACACACCAATTAGACCCATGTCAACGTGCTGATGAATTATCGGCTTACATTACATGACACAAACACACCAAATACTTACTATCAACAAATCTCCCAGCAAAAAATGATGCCATCTGGTGAACATAAAGGACTTAATACAACTGCTAGAAATTGCAAATAATGATCCTAAATCCATAATACTTCTTCCTTAGACCGCGCTCAATCCCTGAACAGAATTTCATCAAAATTCTTTCCGAACTTCTGGCAATAAGTAATCCAGCTGACAAAAATTAACTGGACCAAAAAACGTCTTTCGACAACTCACTTAAATGGAGGTAATATCTGTCAGTAAGTTCTGTACATTTTAAATGAAATAAAAATACACAAGCAGCAAATGACAACGATGCTACCTGATCTCCCCACTTCCAGTCTAGTCCTCGCACAACGCGTGTTCCCATCTTGAGCCTCGATGCCAACTCAGGTCCAGAGAGTAGTAAAGGTGTTTTTGGTCGTTTTGTCTGTCCTGTGTCTAGCACTGCATGTAACTCATTGACAGGAGCTGCTGCTGCTGTTGCTACTTCACTAGTAACTGACAGCGATAATGGTTTGCCCATCTCCGATTCATTTGTTGCTACATAAAAATCAAGAATTCAAGTAAAGCTCAACACACTCTCTGTGGTTTCTTCCAACATGCCCATTTTCCTAGAATTAAGCCACAATTACATGTAATATAAAATTCTGTCCTGTGACCTTGACCTTTGACCTATAAACCTAAAATTTACTTTTACTTAAGTACAGTGCAACGTTAAAGCCATATAAAAACGTTGTAATATATTTGTGAAAATGTTACCAGACATTTTACTGATTTCAGCACCTTGAACACAATCTGAAGACAAACGGATAAACTTAGAATAACAAAAAATTGCAAGCATGTTTTGTCTTGCAAGCAACCAGGCAAACTAACTCCAGCTTATGCAGGGCACCAAAAGCAAACTCTTGATCAAAGTCTATTCCTAAGTTTTAAAGTTATTTCGGATACAAGCTGACAGGCCCAAACACATAACTCCTTCCTCAGCAGAGACACAATATCGACAGAAAGAGAACTGGTTGAAAAAAAAATGTAAAAACATGAACAAACCACAGAGACGAAGCAGAGTTTGTGTAAGAGCCAAAAGTCCCGAGTTAATCAGCAGGCTCAAGGTGTGTGGCTGATGATCAGCCGATAGCATTCCAATAGCAGAAAACAGGCACCTTGTTACAGGCAGGCAGGCCAACCAATCAGCACCAGTCTGACATACACACAAAAGACCTTTGCAACGAGTATGCAGCTCTCAAAAAGACTACAGACGGTTTACAGTTTTTTTCTTATTAGAAAACCCATCATAGAGCATTACCTGCCATATGAGATCACAGTGTTACCTGCCACCTGACACAAATGAAAATGCCCTGCTCTAACTCCTGCCAGACAGTCTGGTGCTTGATTTACCTAACCCAGTGGGACGAAAAGCTGAATTAACCTATGTGTTGGATGTATACCTAGATGTATACCTGTCTGCAGACAGTCACTCATCCAAGTAACATGAAGAAATGAAATCAGGCATCTTGCGATCTAAAAATGCAACCATTTTGCAAGCTCGGTGTGCTAGTGCACTGTCTTGCTCGAACACGTAAAAGTCCAACTATCCCCACAGACATGTAAATGCCATAGCTTTGCATGTTTTTATAACTGCAACTGTAAAACTTCAACAATTTGTCATGAATGAACCAGATTTTTCACCACTGGAGCAGGGCAGTGACTGACAGCACCAGTTGGGACTATCCAGTTTGTACCCGTGACACATTATAACGTCAGCATTACATCAGGACTAGCAAAGAATATTTAATCAACTGCTATATTTCGTTGCAATATTTTGAATTAGTATTTCTTTAGATACAACTAATACAAATTTTATGTAAATTGATCATCAATTGAGTGAATTATGAAAAAAAATGTCCTTTTTATGAAACACCGTGTATACTCAATTGTGGTTTTATCTCTCTGGATCACCAAGGTAAGAGCTGCCGAAAGAAAGCATCAAAATTCTCTGCAAATTCTTTGCATTAAACTGAGCACTGTTGTTTCCTGTTCAATGAGACATGACCAGCAACGTGTCAGCATCGTGGCAAGCACAATGCCACCGTCAATTCTTTGCTGTTAAAAATCATCGACGTCTGAAAAACAGACGAAGTGAAAAACAGAGACTGTTGGAAGCTGGTGCAAAAGATGGTGGGTGCTGTTCACAACAGAACGGCATTAAAGAAGATTGAAGTTAAAGCACAAACTTTGTGAGACTGCAGCGGACAGTGACTGGCTGTGTCGACATCGCCAGGCCGTGGAGCATGGCCAGACGTCAGCTGTTCGATGTCAAGCAGAGTAGAGCGCAGTTTATTCACGGCCCATTTACACAGCTCTGCATACTCTGTCTCAAGCACGGCACGATCACAGGGCGGGATAAGACCAACGTCCGACAGACAGTGACTAAACATGGCCCTCCACATACAACCAGCCACTATATGCAACAACAGTCACAATATAATAACAGCATAGTAGTACGATACACAATCAGAAAAATATGTCGGCTTGTAGAAACTGGCCTGCGACATGCTGATTGCCCCAACCCTGGAAGAAGAAGAAGAAGATTTCGTGTAGGCACTAAGCAGCGAAGCTGAACTAGGCCCGTTGCGTGGGAGCTCATCCCCATGACGGCACTTTGAGCTGGCGAGGGCGGAGCCCAATTAAGCCAGCATACAGCCCAAGTCGGCCAGAAACCGACTGGATCGGTATGCTTGCAGTCCTGGCCGCAGGGCCTACTGTTGCGCAGAACTCGCCATTCTTCCCTAGCGATGGCCTTGACTATCGCCAGTACTCATTTTACCATCCCACAAAGGGCAGAAGGCTGAGTCGACCTAGTTGGCTGGCTCCGTACTGTAGACAGTCAACCATCTAAGTACTAACCGGACCCGGCATAGAGTAACTTCGTTTCATCCGAGACACGTTACCAACTACCCTGGAGAACGCTCACAATAATTTTAATTTTTCTATACCTTTCTGTTTACAGCTTAGAAGCCAGTACAGGATGAACAGATAAACAGACCCACAATGCAGCCAATTAAATGCATTAACAATAATAATAATAATAATAATAATACATTTGTATAGCACCGTAGTGCCATAGCTTCAAACTAATTCCGACTAAACATAACTTAATATCCAATATTTTTCAAAAGTTCACTGTAATTGAAGTATTGTCAATATCTACAGACCAACTGTTGGCCAAGGGACAGAACGCCTGCCAGCCAGACACAAGTGCGTACTGAACGGACTGAATCAGATGATCCTTGTACATCAGCGACAGCATCGACTGAATACCACTCAGACGCATCTGAGCCCTCTCCATCTGTACATTCACAAAACAGCATCACGACTGAAAACAGAAGCCATGAAAGATCTCAACTCCTGGTGGTGAAAACAGTGCCGCCATCTGGCCACTATAAAGCATCTAATAATTGTTCATTAATAAAGAAATCTGTCAAAAAATTCCAAAAATCTGGAATAATCATAATCTAGATTCCAGCTCTCCTGATGAAGATCACCATCGTGCCATTGCTGCCACAATACGCAAGCCTCTTTCGGATTGGAGAAGGCCCGCAGAGAGACCCAGTCACACCTGGTTACGTTCGGTGGAGGCAGACCTGAGACTTCTGAACATTGGTCTTTCTTCTGCGTGGAGAAAAGCTTCTGGGCGGGCGGACTGGCGCCACATCGTGGACACGGCCACGCTCTGGAAGAGTACGCCATAAGAAGAAGAAGAAGATTCCAGATCACAAGAAAAATCCAAGAAGTTGATAGAATTTCGTTGAAAAATGTTCATAACTTGCTGAGATACACTGCAAACTGTCAGCTTACACTGTATTTTATAACAGTACAAAATACTGGATAATGATTAATGCTCAAAGACTCTAGATTGCCACCAAGATCTAATCACTTACTGCCATTATCCTCACGGTTTTTACCGCAGTTCCAAATCATACTGCTGGTAACAGCGAGACATGTTTGTGAACAACATGTGTAGAGTCGACGACTGACAGCAACAGGACCGGACTTAAACCCATGACTGTTGATCATGCGTCTCACCCTAATGAATCATTAATTACACAGTTATCAATCATCTGAGAGACCTGGTGATGAAGTGCTCGTCTGAGCACATCAATATCGATGGTGTCACCATGTAATATAAATTCCATGATGCTATTTGTCAGGGCACTATTCAGCCGACCAGATGCTGCTGCTGCTGCTGATGACATATCAGTCTCTGGCTCTTCTGCCTGCTGTCAACAGCACAAAAGCCACAAGCATGATTCTCTCAATCAATCAATCAATTCATTTATTGACGACATCTCATAGCACTATAGGTAATACAAATTCAAAAGGGCACTGAGGGGAACAGAGTCTGCATTAACAACTCCCCGACTACAAATACAATCGACAAAAACAGAGAAACACAAATACAAAACTAAAATGAAATTAAGAACAATCCTAGAATCAAACATTCATTATTGTTTCTTAAGAGCTGTAACACTTAGAGATGGACTGTACAACGTAAGATAGCAATGCATTCCAAATATTAACAACATGGTCAGAAAAAAGTTAACGTCATGAATAAAACAATGGTGTAAATTTTTTCATCTCTTGGCTTGCAAATACACACATCAACTTATAGTTCTCTCATCGTATAATCCCAATAAAGGAAACATCAGATCAGCTTGGTTTGTCTATGTTATGTCTATATTTTCAGCCCCCTGAGGTCCACAAAATTTACCGCAATAAGCAACCTTTGTGAACTGATTCTTAAGAGACAAGACTCTGAGCCAACGAGCCAAAAAATCTCATGAGAGACAAGTTTTAGCATCAGATTCTGTCTGTCTGTAAGAAAAAATCATGTCAACATTTAAAGTTATCTGCAATGATGGTGCAACTCCAATACAATCGCAAAAAACATATCTTGCCTTGTATGAAAACTTGTGAGCTGCATCAGACAATAAGACGTTCGCTGATGAAGAATGCTTCACAGTTGAATCTGCAGTCTGAGCATCACCACATTCTTGCTCCATAATCAGCTTAACATCAACTGAACACAATGAACAAAGAAAGGTAAAGGTACCCATACTCAATAATGAGCATAGGGGCCAGAGCTGATCCCGGGCTCTAGGCAGTCAGCCCGCAGGTGACATAAAGGTAAAAAAAGTAAAGGTCGTCAATTTGTATAGCGTATCCTCATGAACACGCCTCTAATGCGCTTTCGTCACTAACCAGAGCCGCTGGCCGCACAGCCACCGCGTGCAGCCTGCAGACACAGGCTAGCACAGCGGCTGGCTAGGCAGCCCCAGTCAGCTGTACTAAGGTCCCCACCTTCCGTAACCCATATAACCGACCCTGGAGGGATGGCAGTCTGAGTTGGCCTTGTTGGTTGACTGATAGCAGACGCTTTACCCACAAAGTGGTTAAACGGCCATCCATCAGTCTAGCGCAGGACAGGGAAAGTTCGCCAACCAGGACCGACGTTCTAACCACTATGCAACGCCAACAAGTCATAAACCCGGTGGTAGGCTGCCATTACTTTCCACCAGGCCCACGGTTACCTTCCCAGCCAGAGAGTGTCACCACCCTTTGACCGATACCAAATAATACTGCTTGGTGACAAAGGCACATGTGTGTGAACAACTTGCCCAAGGTTGTTACCTGATAGTGCCCCGACTTGGAGTAGATCCTGGGACCTTTCAGTCAACAGTCCAGCCCGTTACCATTACACTATCAAGCCAAACATTATTTACTCAACTATATTCAATCATCATACCAATCACTGAAAGCTGTAACTACTACTAATAATAACTATAATCACAACAACAACTAGAAAGCACTCAAAAAATCAAGCCTCCATTGAGGACTGTGTTGTATTCTTGAAAGTCTACAGAAATTGCAAATCACGTTAACAAATTCCTATACAGTAAAACTTCATTATAACGTACTTCTAGGGACTGGGAAAAAACAGTACGTTATATCTGAGGTACATTGTAAGCAAAAAGAACACAGTTGATACTTTTATTAGCAATCCAAATACATGCACTCCAAATGCACCTATCAAACCTCAGATCAGTCTTCTAGTATACAGTGTACTCTGGGCCTACTATTTTCTTAGGAAATTGTCCAAAGTCATTTGGATAGTGCAGTATTCTGTCAACGTGAGAAAATGCTCTACAGTCAGCAGGCTCATCTGGGCATTCTCGCTGTTGCTGACGCACAGCAGGTAACACAGCAAAGTGTCGAAGGCCTTCATAGCCTGTAGACGACCTGGGAGGTCAAGTGAGGTTGAGTCTCCCTTCTTCTCCTCCTCCTCCTCGTAGCGCTGTCTGGCTTAGCAGGCGCCATGACTGCAGCGATTTTGTCCTTGTCAGTCATTCTGCCTATTTTCCTCTATGGTTCTGAGCGTTGGGCAGTTACTAAGAATGATGTGCGCAAGATCGATGCAATTGATCAGTGGTGTCTGAGAATGCTGCTAGGAATCAATTGGCAACAGCATGTGCGCAGTGACGAAGTCAGAAGGTTAACCAAGCAACCTCATCTCTCAGCCATAGTCCAGTCAAGGCGCCTGTCCTTGTTCGGACACATTGCATGAATGCCTGATGAAACAGATGCAAAGCAGATCTTAACAGCTTCCCCTGCAGGAAAATAAAGGAGACCACTGGGACGTCCTCGTATTACATGGACGAAAACCATTCAGCAGGATCTGAAATCCAGCGACCTCAGTATGGACGACGCAGTTGACTTGGCTCAGAACCGTCCACTCTGGAGATTGATGTCTACGTTCGGCGCTACGCACTCTTAGTGGTGCTTGCCAGAAATGATGATGATGGTGAGTCACGACGTCTACAGTCTGAGTGGGCTGGCTAGGCCTGTGAATCAGATAAGAGGCAGTTCACTGGTCATAAACAGATCAGATTTCACATACACGCCGAAACGCACGTCCATTGGTATCAGATTGCCCTCCTCCACTGTCCCACTCACTCAGTCGCTGCATCGCTGGAATGCCAATGCACTGGAAAACAGGGCGCCTGGGCGTGTGACTCAGTGTCTGTAGTTGTGTTCATGCTCACCGTGACTGACCAGCCAGAACAGCTGAGAGACGCTTTAGGCGCAAACGTACTAATGCGGACAAGCGAGTTTGGGCAGACAAGCTGAAAGCCATGCGTGAATTTTATGAAGCTAAACGTAGCAGTTTCTGGCGCACCACGATCTCGGCAAACAGTGGCATCTCACAGAAGCTGTGGCGTACACTTTGGACAGTTGTACACTCACAGCAGAAGTCACTGGCCGTCAACATCTGCGTTCTGCCACTCAGCGGAAGTTGGGAATTTGCTGCCAGACAGTCTTCGTGACCCAGAACTGAGTCTCAATACTTTCAAACGTCAGCTGAAGACATATATTTTTGCGAAATACTGACGACAAAATGTATTAAGCACATTAGAGATCTTTTTGAGTATGCGCTATATAAATTTACACTTTACTTACTCACTTACTTACCATGCTATGCTAGCTGGGTGGTCCATTCTACAGTACATCCGTTGTATGCAGGGCATTTGCTGACCTGCGGACCATAGATGGCGTCCGTTCGTAATAACAGAGGGTACGTTGTAACCGAGTGTACATTTTAACCGAGTTCATTATAATGTTCAGTTCTACTGGATATGATCCAGATCGAGCAACCTTGGACCCGAATTATCAATTGAATCACTAACAAAATATAGCCACAAAATTCTGGCACCATGCCCCACCTGGAATGCACAAAGAACTAAATGAAAATCACAGGTATACCTACAACTGAAAATCAAGTCTCACTGTCGACCCCAAGTTGTCAACTATCTACTGCAAAACAAGCACGTACTGTTTAATGACTAACAAGAAACAGACCTGGATGCATTTGTCGTCGTTTATTAACAACGTGTTGTATGGCATGCTGCCAGCGAGACATCGATAATGGTGCATTTCCTAACAGTGAAGAACTCACGCCGGCACTGCGCTTGTTACGATGCTGACGTGTGGCCGGTCGTATCTCATTAAACAGGAAACAGCAGCGCTCGATCACTGGGGCACAGACCTCCTTGTATGAACGACTTGAGTCTTGGTGCAACTGTAGCAATAACAATGGGCCAGACCATCAAGTGCTGTCAGCCCGACATTCCGAAAGGCCACCATTCCAAAAGGTGCCACGATGGAAAACAGTGTTAAAATGCGGCTAGAAATAGGGTTAAGGTTAGGATCAATGTTACAGTTAGTTTAGCGTTTAAAAAGTACAATTTTGTCATTGTCTAATACAGGTTTTTGGCAGCCCATCGAAATGGCAGCCCTTCAGAATGGCAGCCCCAAACCCATTAAGTAAGTAATGGTACATATGTAAATAAATCAGCAAGTAAGTAAGCAAGCACGTTGGCTGAATGAACATTACTTAATAACACAAACAAAAAAAGAATGCAAAATGATAAAACTAACTATGAAACTTAAACACAAGAGAGCAGTGACACGATATGAAACATAACCTATATACAGTTGAACAGAATCTGTATCAAAATAAAAGGTTGTTTTTCAACAAATATGTTGTTTTACCGAGCACATTTCGGGCAGTTCGGCCAAATCAGTAACCATTGGGCAAGTACAACAAATGGTGGCAGTGGTTCACGACGTAATCAAAACATTCAAATTTGGTGACGATCGGTTTAGGGGTTTTTGTTTGGCTGAGAGTCAAAGTTTGCCTTTTTCCATAGACTATGAAGGTTGTCCTTAGAACACTCACACTATCGTGTGAGGTGTGATCAACAATAACTGCCATCATACTAGCATAGAAATCTATTAGCCTGTCATCAAAATAATTATTTATTTAAAGCAGTGATAAAACGGCAACTACAGTTTAATTACTTGAATTCATTTGATTGTCAAATAACCACAGTTTAACAGAACATTAAAACTTCTGCTTCACCAAATTTAGTAAATTAACATAAATTCACATATGTGTGTTAATTTTTTTAACGTGCGTTAATTAATTCACACACTAACGGGTTAATTTGACAGCTCTAATCATTGTCAATAAACAAAGCTTGCAGTTAATCAGATACCTTGATCAGAGCGGTTCTTGCCTGATGAACAACCTTACACACTTCAACAAGACATCTCAGTGGGGGCGGCAGTGGTACAGCAGGAGTTGCAGAGGATAACAGACTGATAACAACTGGACTGAGACCATGGTGCTTCAGCAGTACTGCTAACAGTAACCTACCAGCAATCGGTTTTTAATTAATCATACAACACATCAAACAATACAGAATAAATATGATGACGATGAGAATGACGATATCAATAATATTATAGTTGAGGTCAAACCTACCAGTACTCAACTACTAAGATTACCCCTAGTATTGATCTATTGTTGAACAATATTCAACATGATACGACAATCAATAATGTCAAAATAACCTGACAAATATGAATAAAAGATGAAAATATGGATGAGGAAGATATAATTTATTGTCAATGCCTAAGATGTTTGACAACTGGCATGTCATGTTTGCTCCACGACAGAAGCAGTTCTTGCCTTCTGCCTATTATCTTGTTATAACTTAATTAATACTAATACTATTACTATTATTTGATTTCATTTCTTATTCCTGCCTCAAAAGATAAAGATTCCAAGAGCTAGAAACAAATAATTAGAAGTAAACACCAAAAAAATATTATTATCAGTAGCTTAGCATTAGCAGTAACATTGCAACATTTAAAAAAAGTACCTGACAACTTCTTGGACTGGGTGATCGAGCGGAAAGTCAATGGGAGAGAGAAGGTTGTGTGCTGATGAGCATGTATGAATGTAAGCCAGGAACGAACTGACGATGGGGTCAGTGACCCGACACTCCACCAGACCACACAGGAACTGTGACTCCGAGTCCATCACATCGAAGTCTTCTTCTTCATGCTTCACCGGCGCACTAAACTCGGCTTCCGCTACATTCTCTGTCTCACCTTCGGCATCTCCAGTGGGAGTTGTGCCTGCAAGTTGCCATATCTTCAGGTAATCAATCATTCCACTACTGCACATTTATCATGAAACTGTATGCAAAGAGAAAAAAATGCCACATAATACACAAATAAGAAATAAAACTCAACATCAACAAATAAAAAAATAATAACTCAACATCATCAAAAGTTAAAAACAAATAATTACATGTAGATGCAAATACTACAATGGAATATTATTAGCATTAGTAAAGTACAAGAGAACAATCTCGAAAAACAACACTAGACAAAAATGTACAACAAATCAAATAAAAGCTACACAAAAATTAGAAAAACTGCAAAATGGGATGGAAAGTTTCCTTTTACATAAAAGATTGGCTCCATATTTCTACTTAGCTGGTCAATTCTTCTTCCAGAATTACTCTAGGTTAAAAAAAACCAGCAAAAACAATCTTTTGCAGGTTCTCTCTTAGGTAACTGGCATAACCTGGCAATTAAAACAAGTAAGTAAAACTTAAAAAGCATGATTCAACAGCAAGCTGCAATGTGCTGCATTCTTAATGCCAAAACAAGAATGTCTCGTTAGCAGCCATTTAAACTGTTCAAAGTTAATGTCAGCCTGTCAGTGTGAAAAGTTTCGAAAATGAAAACTGGAAACAGCAGCACTTCATGACAATGGCAAACAAATGATTATTCCAAGGGTCAAGGGTTAAGAAAAGTAGGCAGGGAAAAAAGTTGCAACTTTCCACCAGACACTGCAAATTTCCGACAGAATTCCGACAGACAGTTGCAAACTTCCAATGATGAAATTATTGGTACTCAAAATTTCAATTTTGCCCCGAAAGTTTCAGCCAAATTTATTTCGACCCCAAATTTAGCATTTTTTGGCAAAAATTTTTCAACAAAAAAAATTTTCCAACAATTTTCCAACAGCCAAACATTTCAGGCGAGCAACTGTCTCCTGCTTCTATGCCATGATGCCACTGATTCCAGATGTGGGTATCAAAAATTTCAATTCTGCCCTAAATTTTCCCCAAAATGTTTTTCTCCACCCCAAATTCTGCATTTCTGGACGAAAATTTCTGGACAACAAAATTTTCTGACAATGTTTCTGTATTCCACACATCTCTGACCTGGAGTGGTGGCACACGACGTGGGTGTTCGACTTTCGCCCTTTTCCTCTTCATAGGGGTTCTGCGCATGCAGCACTTGAAGGCCACCAGCGAAAAACTCGGAGTGCAACCAGTGTGAGTACTGGCGCTCATCGACGCTGAGGCTGGTGCTGCGCAGCTGGTAATAGGCATGCAGTCCTAGCAGAATGGCCAGCGATCTCTCAGTGTTTATCAGTGGTGATGACAGCAGACACTCGGATGTCAATGGTGAAGCCTTCAGACCACACACAGTAATTATTACAATATTATTTCTATGGGCCACAACCAACCACGCATATGGGTACATTACGCAGCCCTGGTCCTAGCAGTATGGCCAGCAATATCTGGGCGTTTATTAATGGTGACAACAGCAGAGCTGGCTATGCCACACACAGTCGTATCAACTATTAGTTTCAACAAACACTATCACAGCTTGCAGATGCTATTGGGCTGGTCTAACAAATACTGGCATGTTTAACAGTGTAGCCAAAAAAGTGTCCAACGCCCGGCAAACTTTTAATCCACTAAAGATCTCAATTTTCACAGTCTGTGAAACTTGCATCATTAGAACACGACCAAGGCGAGTAAAATGCAGTTTAAGAGCACTTCTCAGTGACTGTCTTATAGCAAGTTCTGAATATCAGCAGGCTCTGTAACCAGAAATGCATACGAATCTAGTCTGCTAATGGAAACAGCCATTTGACCAACTTGGGTTTTATGCCTGCTTAACTGAGTTTAACCCTCTCCAGCTCAGAGTGCCGCAAAGCCTTTGCAAGGAGAACGTACAATGCTAACACAGCAAAGAAAATGCAATAGACTTCAATCTATGCACATATCACCATATTCTTCTTTTTCTAAGTAATACTGTGCCTCAATCGCTAAATTTGAACTGAATACTACTTACAGCAACTAAAAGCAGGCACTATGGTATATAAATGTTAGTTTGTTACCATTTATATCACTGTTCAAATGCTCAAACCTCAGCATAGCGGCCAACAAAAAACTGTTGTAGGCAGGAACACTGCAGATACAGTGATGAAGATGCCGAGCCAATAAACAGAGCCATAACGTTTCCACCTGCACCTATAGATTCACAGTAAACAAACACACTATAAGTGCAAGTGGTGTAGCGTAGAGTAACAATTTTATTCCTTTTGTTCGTAACTTTGATGCTGATTCAAATATGACTGCGGGTCATTTGCAAGAAACCTTGAATAACTACTGTGTGCTTGAGTCAACTCAGCCTCCTACCCTTAGTGGGATGGAAAATGACTAGCATATTGAAGGTAACAGCATTGTGTAAACAATGGGGTAGTTGGTGATATGTCTGCATGCTTGCTGCATAACTAGGTCGACTCAGCCTTCTACCCTATGTGGGATGAAAAAATGAGTACTGGCGGTGGTTACGGCCATTGCTAGGGAAGAAACAGCGAGTTCTGCATAACAGTAGGCCCTGTGGTCAGGACTGCTGGTATAACGACCCAGTCGGTTAAAGGCGCCGGCTGTTAATTAGAGCCGGCCATCCGGTCGACTTGGGTTGTATGCTAACTTAATTGGGATTAACCCTCACAGGCTCAGAGCTCCCTTGCAGTGGACCTAGCTGTCTATGCGAAATCTTCTTCTTCTTTGCTGCATAACAAGATCAACTGTTTGCCAGTAAAAGCACGATTGACTGCATACTGGTAACGCACCTCATCATTAGCTCATGCCATTCAGCCGCCAATTTTGAGACTGCAAAGTGCTTCTAGTTACAAGTCGAACACTACGACAAATACACCTTTGACTCTAACCTTTGAAATCCCATGTACAGCTAAAACTCTAAGGGCAGGTTTCTGGATCTTAACTGGTTGGTCAAGTTAGGGTTAACTGACAGATTTGCATAACTCGCATTTCCCGTTGCACTAACCAATGGTCAAAATAGCCTAAAATTTAACTGGCCAAAACCGGCCAGTTAGCTAACCGTCGATCGTAGTTATCGTATTTAACGCAACTTTTGTACCATTTTGCAAGCAGTTAATTGAAGAATGTGAGACTATAAAATGATTTTACCGTATAGCAATGTCTTCAAAATGCACGAGGAGACGTTTGCTGCTACAAATTTTACTACAAAATCCGTTCAAGAATGGACAAAATGGCCATCCACAATTGCTTGGCTGGCTCGTGGGCTCGCTGACGAGCGCTTGCGCTCATTAATATTCATGACGTCCACTTGCGCTAGGCGGAAGTGAATTTAGTTTAACATTCAGTTAGCTAACGGCCAGTCGAGGTTTTGTTCAGAAACGCGCACAAACTTAACTAGCAAGTTACAATTAACAGATGGTTTACTAACTGATCAGTTAACTAAAAGATCCAGAAATTGGCCCTTAGTAATAAACTTAAGTAATAACAGCTATGTAATAAACTTCCAACAGGTCTGCTTTGAAATAATTTAACTTTATGATACCTGGAGCAATATGAACTGATAATGGCCAACAAAATTAAAAACACTAATATGACAAAAGATGCACTCACGAATACACTCTTCAACTTGCTGCAAGGTGAAGTTTGATCTGAGATGTGAAATGTCAAACACGCAGCCATCAGAAACAACCCAAAAACCACCTTCCCGGTTATGATTGTCGATGTCGGCCTGTCGAATGACTGAAATGTGCCGCTTATCTGTGTCCACCAAAGACGCTGACCAATTCTCAACGTCATTCACTGTTACAATAAACAAAAGACAAAGTTTTGTTAATCTCTATTAACACATCTTGGTTGTAGTACAAAGTCTTGGAAAATAACTAATAAACTACATCAGGTGATAAAATTATAATCCTGATTAACTAAACTATTAACGTCTTGCCAACGGTAATTGTAGCTGTGGTAGTGAAAGCAGTGGTAGTAAAAACGACAAAGTTGATATAAGCCGAAACACGTGGTACAATACAAATATCATATGCATGTATGCAGAAGAGAGTTTATTAGAACAATCGATGCCAGGACAAGTGACAACACTAACTGTGAAGTGACGGAAATGCCAAATCATTCGCATCATCGCGAAGCAAGCCGGGAGCACATCGGTTGAACGCATCAAGAGCATCCAGCAAACTGTGCAGGGTGGGAACAACACTTAACAGTTGCAGCAACTCGGGCGTCTTCTTCTCAATGATGATTAGACATGCGAGCAGCTCCGGCAACAAAACACCTGCAGATGAAATGACAGAAAATGCCTCAGTAGACTGGACATTCGTAAAAAACAAAGTCCAGTAGTTGCTTTAGCAGTTCTTGCATGAGATGGACTCATGGCTAGAAGCGCTTTTTACAATATCAAGAATGGCAGCTGACTGGCATGAGCTAGTGATACCACAGCACACTATGCAGCCATCCATTGCTCATATGATGCATTTAATTTAGTTACCACATTTTACAAACTGAAAGGCTAAACCCAGCTGCAGGCCGAAAGTAACAGGTGGTAAGCAAAACAAGCAAGTAACAAACATAATCACACAAATAGTGGTAACTTGGAACAATCGAGTTCTGTTGCTAAGTTTTGATAAAGATCATCTACACAGAAGATTATTTATATATGGTGTCATTGTGACAATAAAAAACAGACCAAAAAACAGCAAACGACATATAATCATGGTTGCACAGCTGCAAAATACAATTTTTATCTATTCTACCCGTTCTTGTCTAACAGCAAATGCTAAAGTTAAAGGAACATGGCCACGGTCAAACTCACTCGTGCAATTTATGTAGCTCTTAATTAGACACTTCACCTTGCATACATAATATGCTGATTTAAGCTTTATAAATATACTAAATTAATGCCTGATTGTGACGAAAATATGGCTTTATATTACGTTATGCCAAAAAAATCAAGGCACTAGCACAACCAGTGACGTCACCAGTCTAGCACATAAACATCATGAATATTAATGGCCTAGCCAGTGTCGTCATTAGATAAGGCTAGGTCATTAATTATTCATGATGTTGACAGGCCACGATGAGCTAATGACGTCACCGGTTGTGCAGCCTAGCCAAAATGGCATCGCGTTTTTAAAGATCATGTCTGTAAATCGTCGACTTCAAATGTAAGTTTCTCCGTGTTAATAAAACGCTGGGCGCTGACATTACTGTCAAAATTCTGAGAAAATTACGTAATTATAAAAAAATGAATAAAATATATATGTTAATTTGGTGTCCATGGACCTTTAATGCACTGAGCTGTAAAATCCTGAAAACGATGACATGTACAAGTCAAAAATAGTTACACACTTTTAGCTGCTAAAGTCCAAATTTGAAAATCTATTTTTAAAAATTTTGTTCATCAAATTTTGCCAGATTTTCCAAAAATGGTCCAATAGCACCCTGATGGAGGCAGGGCCAAAATCCAATAAACTGCTAAAACACACTGCAAAGTGGAGGCAGAAACCTGTTATTTCAGCAGCAACTATCTTAGACACAGCTTCAAACAGTCGGCAGTTGGATGCAACAAGCCTGGCTGCTTGGTGTAAAATATCCACCGAACTCTGACAGACGACGGAGATGTGGTTACATAGAACAACGCTGCTGAACAGCACCGTGCCTGACGACTGAGCGTCTGAGTGCAATAATGACACAAAAATTACTCAACTGTTAACGACTGAGTTGAATACTCCATTAAAAGTATTATATTACAAATTAAATGTAAATAAAGTATGACATTCTCAATAGCTAGTCTGAAAGAAAGTCTGAAAATTTACAAATTTTTTTTTTAAATTAAAGGGGTTTATAGCTTTTAGTGAAACCCATGTCAGAGCTACAGAACATCACATATCATATCTGAACACAAAGAGTTACCTGCCATCCAATGCAGGTATCGGTAAATGCACTATGCCTTAACCTCAGCCAGGCAGGCCGGTACTCAATTTACCTACTCTGGATGGACAAAAGGCTAGTTAAACTGGTGGATGGTTATACTAGCAAAGTTTCTGCCCTACGAGCGAGTACACTCTGTTAAGCCCAAATTCCATTACGCCAACTTTCACCATAACTTCCCCGCAAGGAAAGTTGTGGACACAAATCATGAAAGTTGCAGACACAAACGGTGACAAATCATAAAACCATGAAGTTTCGGTAAAAGTTGGTGACACAAATCACGAAAGTCGTGGACACAAACCATGTCGAGATGTTTGCGACAAAGTCTGTGACAAGTCTTCGACAAACCCGTTTGTGTCATTCTAATGAAATTTAGTCTGTTGCAATACATGGAGAAAATCAGCAACAAAGTCTGCAGACACAAATCACGAAAGTCCGCGACACAAACCATAAAAGTCAGTGACATGATTTTTGTGTCGTGGACTTTCATGATTTGTGTGTGCAACAAAGTCGCAAAGTCAGTGTAATGGAATTTGGGCTTTACCTTGCAACTCAATCCCCCTCAGGCTGCTCATGAGGGAAGGTGAGAAACAAGATGAAAGCACACGTACCTAAGGCCCAAGGACTCAAACACCATGGTCGGAGTCCACGAACGTACAACATAGAAGGCGCCAGAGACATATGACAGACAAACAGACAAACAAACTTTCCGCACGTTACAAGATGGTTTACTTGTTTGAAACGGTTACATAACCAGAAATAATTAAGCCACTAAAACCCATCACTTTCCGCAGTTAGTATCACAAGAAACATTTGACCTGCATATGAGTCAGCTACAAACCCCTTAAATCGATCACTGGCAACTTGTCGGTGGTGATGAATTGAGACAGAAGGAGTCTCTGGTAACGTAGCAGCACAGTCAGGGTTGTATGCATCACAGCACTACTAGACATCTCAGCATCCATAATGCAGCAGTTATCAGCCTCTGCAGCAGCATCAGCAGCAGCGTCTCCTGGCTTCAGCTTATCCACCGCATCAGTCAGCCGCTGCCTTGCATAGGCTGCAGCATTGCTACAGAGACACAAGTCAACCATCAGAACACAATACTAAAACTGTGACCAATCAAAATTTTTTAATCAATTAATCTGCAAAAATCAACGGATTAATTAACTGAAATCTATCGATTAATTTCGACTAATTTTTGTAGACAATCAAAAAACCGGGAACTACAGTATTCATTGAACTACTGATTGCTGTTACCTTGCAAGCTAAAGCAAAAGTGACGACGACGCAATACACAAACTGTGTACAGTAGTCAAAACTGACAAAGTGCAGATTGTAAAACTAATGCTATACAATTACAAATCTTAATCATATGTCCTATGTGAAATTAGCACCCACCATTACTGTCTACAGTAGCCTACAATCGCCCCACCATGGTCAGCCACCTTGTCGTGGTGGTGGGGCTTTGCACCAATGACCTGATATATTTCTAAAATCTGGAGGGTAGGAGCTAACTAAGAGCTGACCAAACCCGTAAGAGCAGATTTGCTACACGTTACCAGTGCTTTTGTGTTGGTTCGGCTTCACAGCCAACTACGACTTCACAGCCGTCTACGTCTTTATGATCACATTTGACAAAATGTCAGACAAAGATAGGCCTAGACAGACAGGCAGGACAGATATATACACAACGCATAGCCGCTACCTGTAACCTTATGGTTACATTCGGGGATGCACATTGGGCCGAACTGATACGGCCTCAGTGCTAGGCAGGTGTAAGAGCCTGCCCCCGAAGGTAAGGTAAGGTAAGGTAAGCTTACAATCGACTGGAAATATGCAGATGAGTGATGTTTTAGTCCAAAATTTTAATCAAATTCTAATCCATTAACAAAATTTTAATCAACTATTTTTTAACAATTAATCTATTAATTAATCGTTAATTCCTGCAGCCCCAAAAACATATAACACTGTCATCAACACATGTTGACCACTTTCCTTGCACTGTAAATACCTCGACACTGTCCATTCTAACTGCATCACACCTGTATTGGAGTAAATATGGCAAACTAAACAGATTAGCAGTAGCAACAGCTGTAGTAGTAACATAGGGGAAGGAAGATTTAAGGTCTTAAACCCTCCCCCCAACCAAAAATTACACTTGCTTGCTTATGATTCACCAGGAAACAGTGCCCATCAGTGACTTCGTGTCGTACAAAACAATTTCAGCCGTTTAATAATAATAATAATCATAATAATAATAAAGCGGATTTATACACGGCGCCTAAAAGCAGAAGTCACTAGGCGCCGCAGTTTCAATCAGTCAAACAAATGTGTCTTTAGTTGCACTTTGAACTGTTCGTAGTTCTCTATGGCCCGCAGTGCAGCCGGCAAACTGTTCCAGACTCATGGGCCGGCGACGGCGAATGATCTGTCACCGAGCCGTGTCCTTGTCCTCGGTACAGTACAAGTGACAGAGGCGGCTGAATGTAGTCGGCGAGTGTCGTCGCTGACCAAGTTTGTCACTATTACAGTTACTGTTATCATTATAGCAAGTCATACTGTGCCAATCACATTACAACGTTGCAGTAGTCCGCACTGTAATGCAACAATCATTGCTGCCTGTTTCTAGAAGCAACAATAAATTCGAACTGAAAGAGTATTCTCTGACAGTGACAGGAAGATGTCATGATTCACTAACTGTAGTAGCAGCTGCATCAGCTGGGTGAGTGACACAGGTGTGTGGTCATCAGCAGCCACAGAGTGAGCGCGTGAACCACCCGCCGTATATGATTCACAGATCACAGGAGTAGCCGCAGCAGCAGCAGCTTTGTCAACAGCAGCATCCGACTGCAAACACAGCGACTAAAGCAGATGACATATGACTAAATTCATCGGCTGACTTTTGTGTGCATGGTTTAGTTGCCTGAGAAAATTGGCCGATAAAATTGTTGAACCATGACACATGGCCGACAAAATCGTGTGCAACTTCACGTGATATCAGATTCACGAGCACATGGCAGCAAATCTTAAAGTTATTTTTTCTGCACCTAATAAACAAAAGTAAGTATTATAGACTAACAAACAATATAAACAACTGAAATAAATATTAACCTTCCAATGTAACATCACCATGGCAACATAAACAAAATTTGTCGACCAGTATACAAAAAGTTGACGACTTTCTTGATGGGTAATTGGGTATAAAACATGTTCTATCTTTCACGACAATATCATCGGATTTTTGCCTGACACATAGCAGATTTTTGTTGGCCAATTTTATTGGCAGACAAAGTCGGCCGGCCAACTTTGTCTATCACCTGACATCCCCTTAACAAAACTATTCACTAGAAATTAACTTAAATTAGCAATAATGAAAATACGTGTTTATTCATATTGCAGCCAAATGGCTGGATTGAGTACAGAACAATCAAACATCGCAGGCATGGTAAAACATTAATGTCCATTATAACTGACATATTAAAAATACACAAATATGAGATACTATAAAGGCCTACTGAAAATTTTTCATAGGATATGGACTAAAAAAGTTTTAAAATTGCTCTGTATTTGCTTTGTTATTTTCAAAAAGTATCATGTTTCTAAGTTTTGCAGTAATGTCTCGCTTTGGTGGTAACAGACAGTTAAGACAACACGATTTGTTCTGCACGTGTCAAATATAAAACCGCCGAGTAAGTTCCTCACAACGACTTCTGGGTGTGTCGACACCATGAATTGTCGATATAGTTTTATAGTCAAAGTGTGAAAAAATAATGTTCATCGCTTACGTTCGGGAACGGGGTTACTGGCATAGTAATCATGCTTCAAAGTACGAGCCGCATTTTGTGGCTTGAGCCGGCTAGCCAGCCACAAAATTAATAAGCCGAGCCGCAAAAGTTTTAGCAAGCGACTGCCAGATCTAACTGTAAGTCACTTCAAAGATGAGTCAGTCAACCATGCACTCAACAAACAAAAAAATGATTGTGTTCTTTTTCAAACATCCAAGCAATCTGAGCTGGTTAAATTCGTTCTAAATCAGCTCCGAGCGAAATGCTCTGCATTCTAAATCAGATCCAGGTTTCCTCAAAGGCGTCTAAGAAAAATTCAACTTCGTGAAAAGACTTTTTAACAAGCCCCTTCCCACACGTACGAAACCCTGAGTAATACTTCTGTTTTGGATGCCTTGAAAAACACTACAATTTACTGCAGAAATGGAAACAAACGTCTAACGTAAATAAAAAGTTTTTTTTTACAGGTCTCACCTAACGAATCTGTCTAAATCCAGATCGATCCGATTACTGTAAAAAACGTAACCAATACCTGGACGTTGTGTTTGAGCGCTGACTCAACGGCTAGCTTGAGTCCCGCATCATCATCTGTCAAACTGTGCACAAGAAGATTCATCATGAATAAGTGACCACCACTGCCACTGCCTGGAGTTACAGCAGCGGTTGCCAATGACGATGATGAACACGTGTCCCTGTCAGCTGCATCATCTAAACAAACGCAGATAATAGTAACAGTAACAGCTGTATATTGAGGGCAGAGTGTGGCAAAACATCATTATCTACAGTCGTCTATGGCAAAACGTCCTAGATACAAACCAAAAAAGTTCTTTAAAATGTTATTTATTTATATATTTATTTATTTACATAATAAAATATAGCGAACAAATCTGTATGCTGTATATTAACAAACTTTTCAAAAACATTAAAAATGCCAAGGAAAAAGTCCCAAAAAATGCATCACGTAAAAAGTTGTACAAAGTTGTTTTTGATTTTCTTGAAATGTCACATACAACAGACGTTTTGCAACTCTACATGGCACTGCCACTGTGAGAGTTCACCTGAATCATTTGATGAATAAATGTAGCACGAGTGTCAGATGGCTGCTGACCTTTAGACCAAGTCAAATGGACTGGCCTAATTGTCAACTATGGTGTCTATATTTGCCACTGCCACTTATTCAGCCTGAAAGCTGTTACAAGGCTGAGTCAACATGGAGACTGGTTAAAAATCGTTTAATTTCGGTTTTTCTGTGCTTTTTAGTTTTTGAATTAAGAGCCCAGATCAAGAGACGAGATCAATATTGTGGCCTATTTAAGATAGACAGACGTAATTGTAATTTTCAAAGCATTCTTGTAGCTAGATAACATGTAAACAGAAAAAAGCAAAATAATACATTCCTTTCTTCAGTGTAAGCAATATTAATAAACTACTTTATTTGTTAAAATGCAGAAATAAGCCAAAAACATCCTAAAATAAACTATAATGATAATAATATACAGTAAATAATAATGAAACTAAGATCCATAATAGAACTTAACTAGAAATTTGGGGCAAAGCACAACGGGAGTCTGCCCAGCTGCCGAACTTCGAAGTCATCTGAAATCAGGCCAAATTTTGCATGTTTTTGGCCCCTAAAATTTTTTTTGGGGTGGGCCCCCAAAATTTTGGACTGGCAGTATAAAATTGGGCCTAGTGCTGATCATCGTGCAAAATCTCGCGGCCATCAGCACATGCATCTCGGAGATCTCGCACTGAAAGAAACACATCTGCAGTAAAACTCAAGTCCGCTCCGCAAGCTATCGCTTCCGGGCGAACTAATAATACTAGCATAAAAAGCAGTGAGAAGTAAAAACCAAAAAGCTACTTTCTTCAATAAAAATAATAACAACAATACCGGAATTAGCAACAAGAGGGAGCAGTGAAGAAAGAGCATTGATACGTTCGTTAGTGGTTGACAGCAGTATCGGCCAACAGCTCGACAGCAACGACTGCGCCAGACACTGCACGGAGGCCACTACACCAGTGGTACTGGCCAAACTGACTACAAACTGGCGAATACTGGTCACCAGCGCACTGTCAGCTGCTAAGCCAAGTGAATGCAGGTTCTCAGTGTCTGCAGACTGGCACTTCACGACAGTCAACTACAACAAACATCGACATCAATATTCTCTTTTTAGCTGGCAGTTCTCAAGTAACGATCAAGCTATTGGCATGGATGTCATCTGTCCATCTCTCCGTCCATTCGTCTGTCTGTAACAGATGTACCCTGGCTAACGAGTCGATCATAGGGGAAAACTTTTTAAACAATTAATTAGCCATGTGCGTTAGATTTAGGCAGGCAAAATTTCAGCATCTGGTAAAGGAAAACATTTTCAAATTGAGGGTTGAATAGAGGGGGGTAAGAAATTTGATGAAAAACTGGCCATATCTCAGAAATGGTGAAAGATATGGCCAAGGTTACTATTAACCACTAAGAAGAAGTGGCATATGCCCTGTCAGACGAGATGGAAATCATTGATCTTGAATGACCTTGAATACCAGAACGCGATATTGTGGCCGAACGGTGCATGGCAGAGCCTATCACTGACAACCAGTACAATCGGCTATCCTAGTGACAGCTGGGCTTCTTGTAAAAATGTCAGCCCAGTGCCAACATATTACGCGGCCATTCGCCTACAGCACTAAAGCTGCACAACTGACTGTAAACTGAACCTTTGACAGTCTGAGTTATAAACTGCATTGGCACACCAGTAACTTCTGCTATGAAAAATGTTTGAAAACAAGTAAGCAATGTAAAGATTACATTTATATAGGCCCTAGCGAATACTCAAAAAAAAATCTCAAATTCACTTACTACACTTTGGGCCAATTTTAATAGTTTTTCGGTGACTTTTCATTTTCAAGTTTGGAGTCCATACAGGATGAATGTACAGACAAACAGACAGACGAATAGGCAAGATCCACAATAATAAGTAAATAAATAAGTAATTTATATAGTGCGTTAACTGTAACAACCTCAAACATGCTCGATGTGCTGGTAAAATGAGCAGCAAAAATGTTTTAGACCACAATATCCACAACGTTAAAAATAACCTCATAATAACACTAGTATAACTAATAACAACAAATGCCAAAGTAAATTAAAGAAAACTATTAACCTCATTGGCGGTATGAATTTGGACACAGTTTCTGTCTGAAAGCGGTACATATATCTGCCTTGGCGAGTTCACTGCGACATTCGGCTAATGACATTCAAATGTACACTTAAGCGTTCGACTGTATAATCCCACTGGACCAGCACCGGCAGTACAGCCGCGCTGACGGCAGCTGTCAATCGATGTATACAGCTGGATGTGCTGCAACTTGTGATGTTGATAAACTAGCTGAACACAGATGACATCTAGCAGTCGGATGAAAAAAAAGAAGAATTTTGTCAGTTACAACTGACCACTGACTGTGACTAATTGACAGCACAACAGACATGGTCCACTGACGGTTCAGAACATGCACTAATGACTGCACCCCGGCACCTCGCAGCACAGATGGCAGGAAGACTGTTATAGCTGCGCTAAGAGCCTCAGTCGGGGTTACCGTTTTCAGTATATAACAACCGCCCCAAATAACGTTCGGGATTACCGCTGAGGAGGCTGAACAAAAAGTGAAAAGCGTGGAAAAGAGCATAACATTAAATTGTGAGACCTGTAGTCTAAGCAGGCTGAGCACTGCTGAGACGAGGCATTCATTGAACTGTGTGGGTGGCAGCCGGTCGTCCAGACCATGCACGGACTCAAACAGTTCTGCCAACATCAGCTCCAGTTGCTCAAACGTAGCACGACTTACATCCACCATGAACGGAACTCGACTTCCGGTCTCAGTGCCACCCGTCTTACCATCCACCGTCCACATGAAGCTCTGCACACACCAGTTACAACAAACATCTGCTCAAAGCTTCGAAAATTAACAATTCAGCCGTGTAAGTGATCAAAAATGAGTAAATTTTGGACTGCTCAATGACCAGCAGTAACTATTCTGTTCCATGTACAAAAACAAAGTTTGGCAACAGAGCCTTCTCTGCGGTTGGGCCAGTCATATGGAACAGTATTCAGGAAGCAGAAACTGTTAGCTCATTCAAATGCAAACTGAAAACTCGCCTTTTCAATATGTTTTAATGATATTTAATTTTGACACTTGTAATGCACTCCCGATCAGGGCTCGAGTAGGAAGGGCATTATAACTTCTACCTACTACTACTACAAAACAAGTTGGTTTAGGCCACCTAAATACTAACCAGCTAAAGTGTCTACATTCACAATTGCCATGTATTACTATTATTCAGCATACCTCAATCTTACGGTCAACAGACTATGTACGAACCAAACGAATACACAACACTCACTTCAACATGAAATCTGAGTGAACCTGGGTGGATAGTTACATACCGAGTGATTTACCTGCCTGCCCACAGACTACCCATCCAAGTAATAACCATGGAGATAATAACTAAAAGTGATGAAACACTGGCCAGTTTCTGGCACCTGTTTTTGGTACCAGTCGACTGGTATCAGAAACTGGTAAGTGCGTCATACTTTTCTGGTGCCAGATTTTTCGGGTGCCAGAAACCGGCGTTGGATAGAGCATGTTCAATTTCGTGCCAGAAACCTGCTGGAAAGCTGAACTGTGATTGGTCAGTTCGAGCAGACAATAGCACTGCTCATTTGTTTGTAGACAAAAAAAAATAAAGTAGCTTGTTCTTTTAGATTTCTTTAACCTATCATGATAAAACATCTGCTATAACATCATCATCCATCTTTGTTATTCTTCTGTGGGTATCATTTGCTGGCAAAGTGTGTCAGGGTTTCTGGAACCAGACGACTGGCGCCTGTTTACAGCATCAGAAACCGGCGCCGGAAACATGCACCAGAAACCAGCCAATGTGTCATCAACTTTAGACCAACAACTCAACCACCATACCATGTAATTTGTCGCATATGTAATGCAAATGGAAATGAAATAAATTTTAAAGCATGGTACTACAACGCCACTAGGCAATCAGCAAGCCAGCAATCATCCCATGCTCTAGAATAATGGCAAAAATATCTAGATGTCCAGATATATCCCAGAACGTACCTGTGATGGACCACAATGCACGGCAACACGGCAACCACCCGTGACTGTTGGAGAGTTGAGTACCGACGGCCTAGCAACAGCATCTGAAGCCTGGGCGTTGTCTTGATGGTCAGTCCAGGCCCAACTGTACACAGCTCCAGTCTTTGTAACTGCCAGGACATGTGTTGGTCCGACAGACACATCCACAATGCGTTTCCCTTGCAGATATGCATCCTCTCTACCGTGACTCCTGACACACACAACATCAGCAGTAGCAGTAACAGCAGTAGTAAAAGGTAAAGGTAAAGGTTGTCAATTAGTATAGTGCATCGTCGTGTACGACGTACACCTCTAATGCGCTTTTCGTCACTAACCAGAGCCGTCGATCGCACAGCCGCCGCGTGCAGCCTGCAAATACAGGCTGGCGCACTGGCCGGCCAGGCAGCCCAGTCAGCTGTACAAAGGTCCCCAACTTCCGTAACCCATATAATTGGTTACTATGCATTTAACCGACCCCATAGGGATGGCAGGCTGAGTTGGCCTTGTTGGTTGACTGATAGCGGACGCCATAACCACAAAGTGGTCAAGCAGCCATCCATCAGTCTAGCGCAGGATAAGGAAAGTCCGCCGGCCAAGACGGACGTTCTAACCACTATGCTATGCCACCAACTATGTAGTGGTGGTGGAGGTCGTAGTAATAGTAGTAGTAAGAGGTCTTTGCCAGTTTATTCCCAAACTCTGACTGCCCTTCATTGCGATGACCTGATTCTACGCTTGGTGTGCAGATGTGGTGGCATCCAGCCTAACGATGTGACCAAACAGTGTTCGGCGCCTCTTGCTGATGTCGACGGTCTTAACACGGTTTTGCCATTTCACACCCAGAATCTGGCGTTGGCATGACATATGGAAAGATTTTAACATGCGTGTGTCATCTGCCAGTAAGGTCCATGTGTCAGCTCCATACAACAGAATCTGGAGAATGCAGGTTTGATAAGAGTCTTAGCTTGGAGTCCAGACTTAGACTCTTTTGTTGCCAGCAGCACTCCATCGAGTGTATGGTAGATTTCCCATCGACATTATTACTACTACTATTATTATTTACTACTATTATTACTACTTTATTTTGATTTTATTAAAAATGCACACAGCAAATGTACATACTAGTCAGTGAATAAAACAAGTACATGTGACGGTGTAATTAAAGAAATAGACAGAAAGTTAAACAAAATAGCAAAGGGGAGAAACACAATTGGACAAAAAACAAAATCGTGTGCTACATAACACTTACTTACTTAGTTACATACTTATATAACTCAGTTTAAAGTAATACTAGCAAGGTTCCCATCCAATGGAGAGGTCCATGCTGTTACCCAAAAACTCAACCCCCTCTCTCAAACTGCCCGTGAGGGGAAGTGGGAAACAAGGCAAGAGTACACGTACCTAAGGTCCAAGCACTCAAAAGCCAGTCAAGGTCAACGACCGTGCAACACAGAAAGCTGCAGAGGGGTATGACAAACTTTCCACGCATTATAGTAAAATTAATTACCACGTGAAGAGTTGTCCGGTCTTAGTGACTGCAGCAGCAAAGTTGGTGCAGGCAGAGATCTTAACAACATCAGTGTATGAGATACAACGTAGAGGCCACAGTGCCGGGTACTGGTCAAAGTCCACACTGTTACTGGCGGACAATGCACCGTGCTGCAGCAGACGGCACAGGTCATCAGCGGACCAGCTGTACACTTCTCCTGATTCATCACAGCAATACATTAATCAATCAGGGGCTTTCAAAGAGGCCTACGTAATGCAAACTACCGCTAGGTCCACTAGAGAAAGAGAGTTAGTCCAGGAAATAGTCCAAAAATGATTTTGTGAAGAGAAGAGTTTTAAGACGCTGGTAGAAGACGGATAATTGGCAAACGTCACGCCATCTGGCAGGTCGTTCCAGGTCCATGGGCCGACAACGGGGAAAGCCCAGTTGGTTGGCAATGATTGTTATCTTGAGCGGAGGCAATGCCAAACGATTGATGGTATCGGAACTCAATGTCAATGGCAATGTCTACAGTGAATGTATACGACACAGTCTCCTTAAAAAACCTCTAGTGTGCTAGTCATGCTAGTACCGAGAGAGCAAGCATGTCTTCAGCGACTGTCAGTAAATGTTCGCAAGAACACTCCAGATCCCAGGCACACGCTCTACACGATCGATAACATCATGTTAAACTCCCTCCTTTCCCCCCCAAAAATGCAAAACTATAAAACACATGGAAGACACAAATATGATACAATAAATCAATAAAAATTACAGTAAAGTCAGTGCAATAAAAGCAAACGAACATCACAAATAAATTTAACTAATAAAAGTTGTAATTCGATGAATTCACTTACTTACTCACAAACAGTAAACATGACGGACAACCTGAGGAATACAGAAGCAAAACAGCGCAGTCGCCGGAGCCACAGGCAACTTGAACAAAGCGAGCTGAGCCGGGAGATATGAGCAGTGGGGTGGACACCTTGCATGATGACGCTGTGGATGGTGACAGAGACTGAGCAATGCTGCTGCCCCAAACATACAACTGACCCACGGCAGTCAAAGCCGTGGAGTGGCTCGGACCACATGCAATGTCTACCAGGTGCTGGCCCCTTAGACCTGCCACCAGCCGTGCTTCATCACACGAACTGCACGCAGACATTGTAACAGTAATAGTCATAGCCACGAAAATGTTTCTGGCAAGTCCTACAAAAGGGGGCGGGGAAGAAAAGTTTTCTCTAAGCCCCATGACGTTTCGAAGCCCGCTGTCGCTCAAAAATATAAAATACACCAAAACGTGGCATTCTATAAAGCAAAATTCAAAAAATTTTCTCCCCAGTCAGGCCCTGCGAAAATGTTTTCCCCGAACCCTGCTGTGGCTCTGGACGTCCCTAGTTTACGGTGCTGTGATCATAGCAGTGAAATGTCACTGCAAGTGAGAGCAGCAAAAGTGCGCCAGGTGGCCACTGACCTTTGGACCAGGCCAATCAGCTTCAGCCAAAGATCCACTTCAAGTGGCAGCTACATTTCTACACTCATCATTTTATTACTACTCAGCCCGAAAACTAATACTTATTTCAACATCCTACAGAGAGTAAAAAATGGAGTCGACACATCTGGCTGGCTTTGTACTGAGATCGTTTATCTGCCCGCCGACGGTCACACATCCAAGTACTAACCGGGCCCACTGTAGATTAACTTTGTCGATTCAACTCAATGCATTAGTGCTTTCTATATGTTGCCACGCCACCAACCAAGCAGACAGTATCAACTACAAGCAATCAGAAACCTCAAACTGTGACCAGAAAACTGTGCTGCCACCTGGCTAATACAATGGGCATGCCAATTCATTGGGATATGCAACACCAATCCCAAAATCTCAAGCAAAATACCCAAATCCAACTCTAAAACACTGTGCATGGAATATAGATCAGACTGCCACCAAAATCTTAATGGCTTGTTTTTGCGATGCTTTCCATCGATCTGTAAAATGCATTCATAACTTGCTGAGATATATTGCACAGTAGGACTTTGCACCCAATCTCCTCACGCTAAAGAATCCTGGAGCATGATCCAAAATTCACAGAAGACTCGATTGCCACCGAAATCTAACCCTGGGCCATATCACCCCTTCACAAAATTTCTTCAAAAAATCTGTCCATAATTCAATTGAGAAAAACCACCTGACCCTGCCATTCAGTTCAGTCGCAGTAAGACAGTGATGTGTTCTTGAGCTCCGATGGCAAACTGTTCCACACCGATGGACCAGAAGCTGACAAACTTTGTGGACCGAGGCCCACAGTTCTTGTTCTCAGTGTGGCCAAATCATCAGCTTTAGCAAACCGCAGATGCCAAAAGGCTGTGACTGCCATCAATGGAGTGAGCGGTAATGGTTTGGTGGAGGTAAAATCCTATCACAATGTTTCGACATATTTTGCAGACAGGCACAACAACCGCTACAAAAACACAACCACTCAGTAAATCAAATTCTCTGACAAAGAGATATATAAGACAAAAGGATAAAAAAAACAAACCTCAGGTCACCAAGTCCAAGCTGACCACTGTCCCCATCTCCCCATGCAAACACACAACCATCTGATGTCAGAGCTAAGAAGTGACGTGCCTCAGCGTTTGATGCAATCTTAATCACAACATGATTCTCAAGGCCCACAATCTGCTCAGCTAACTGTCAGTACACACACCATAAACATCGTCTCATGGCAGTAAATTATTAATAATTTATCACGCGGCTGACCTTTTAAACAAATTACATATCCTGCCTGTCTGTCTGTCTGTCTCTCCTGTACAAGCTCATAACTCAAAAACAAACAGCAAAAAAGTGTAGAAAGTCCAAAATTAACCACAACTTGCAATGCAAATTCTGACTCTGAATACCACCTTCTCATGAGAAGCAAATTAATTTTAACTGGGGCCAAACGAATGTCTCTGGCAAGCATCTCTTTCTGTCCAATGGCCTTAATGCAACGTATGTTTGTCACAGACAAACCATATCATGACAACATCTGACACAATAAGCAGATTACTTTAGGTAAAGCCACTTTAAAAACCTACACATGAAATGGAAACCAATTTTTATAACACTGCTTAGAGCACAGCAACTATGTTATAAGGCCCCCACATTAAGCCAACATGCAATATTCAGCTTGGGAGACATGGCCTGACCTAAAAAGTTTAATCATATCCATATAAAAACAAGTATGCATCTGAAAGCGAATAGATACTTGTGAGTCGGCACTAAGACTAAGCCAATAGACCAGGCCCGAGATTGTTAGGACAGCGATGGCAGTTTGAGAGCAGACTATCTGCTGAATGTTGGTCAGTTCTTCAAGAGCGCGTTCCACACACGAAGACACCGATCCACAGACAATCACCTTCTTCTCTCCATCATCACACTTCTGACACCAATAGCATTTCTAATTCACTCAACTACTAATTACTGCAGCACACGCAGTACACAAAAGAAAATTATGCAGCTTGCTATGAACAGACCATTTGTTTTTTCCGTGGTTCCAGTTACAAAAAGAATTTGATGAAGAAATATTTTCATAAGGTTGTAACTGAGACAACAGCTGTGCTCCATCAACAGTGAGTGTGACACACAGTTCCAGCCCAAATAATATCAATAACTAGTAAGTGTAAGGAGAACAATGGTGCCAACTATGGTACACAAAAACGAGTCAGCTTACAACCTATCTCATGCTACAAAAAAAATCATGGGTGCCACCTGGTGAGCACAATGGAGTGTCGGCATGTTTTGGCTTAAGATTGGACCTGCAAATCTCCAATTCCCCTAGATGGTTAGATAACCCCATCTAACACAACATGTCACTGGACTCCACGAGTATACCTGCCAATTGTCAGTTGGTCGAATGGTTTAAAGGTCCATGGACACCAAAATTAACGTATATATTTTATCCATTTTCCTAAACGTGCAAAATGTTGTGATAACTTTGACAGTAATATCGACAACCAGTGTTTTGTCAACATGGAGGAATTTACCTTTGAAATCGACGATCTACGAAAATCACGTAAAAAAGCGCCACCATATTGGCATGTAGGCACCCCCAATGATGTCATCACGCTAGCCAATAGACATCATGAATATTAATGACCTAGCCTAGACTGATGTCGTTACTGGCTAGGCCATTAATATTCATGATGTCTCTGAGCTAGGCTCATGACATCACCGGGGAACTGGTAAATTAGAATTTTTCGCCTAACGTAACGTAATGCTCATTTCATTTGAAAATGCACATTAATTTTGAATATTTATGAAGCTCAAATCGACATATCATATATGCGAAGTTAGATGTCTAATTTAAATCTACATGAATTGCACGAGTGAGTTTGACCGTGGCCATGGACCTTTAAGCACGGTGCACAAATGAGACAGATGACAGATATGACAAAACATGCTACCAAAAAGTTGTGTAGGAAAAGGCAAGTTCCAAGTTCCAATGTGGGGCAGGGCAGCCAGTGCCGCCACGTAGTCTTAGGCCACCATGTGGGCCCATCAGCCATCCGTAGAAAGTTCCCAGCAATTATACTTTGTACCGAAAGTCATGGCGGGAATAGCAAAGAGCACAACTACCCCTGCCCACATGACTACTCTCTACACTGTGGGGCTCACTAAAGCATTTCACAGCCCCCACAGAAAATCACCCAGCAAGCGGCCCAATCCATCAGCAGACCAGCCACATGAGCAGTGCAGCCACCCACCCCCGCCATGCTCCCGAGCCAAATGGGGCAAACGAGAGCCATCGCAGAGTTTCCAAGCCAGACAGGAAAACCGTAGTCCCAAACTACAGTGCGTTCGGTATCTACCAGAGTCCCAGTCTGACACATCATCCCTGCAACAGCCTCTCCAATGCTCCACCCAACTCCAAGACATGACAGGAACAGCGAGGCTGATCAGGCGGGCACCAACCAAGCAATGACCTATGGGTGTCTGTTAGATCCTGTTAAGCCCAGCTGCTATATGTCATGGCAGGAATAGCAAAAAGCGCAGCTACTCCCGCTCACATGACTACACTGCCAGGCAGATCACATCACCCTGACCAAGCAAGTACTGTGGGGCTCATCAAAAGATTTACGGTCCCCTCACTTAATCACCTGGCAGGCAACCCAACCTGTTCAGCAGACAAGCCGCATGAGCAGTGCAGCCAAACCACCCCGGCAAATCCTAGAGCCAAACGGGGCAAAGGAGAGCCCATGCAGGATTTCCAAGCCCGACAGGAAAACTGTAGTCCCGATCTGCAGTGCATTCGGTATCTACTGGAAATCCTTATCTGACTCATCATCCTCGCAAAAGTCTCTCCAATGCCCCGCCGAATCCGAGATGTGACAGGGACAGCGAAGCCACACAGTGCACACGACCAGGCCACAGACCAGGTAGGCACTAACCAAGCAATCACCCATGGGTATCTGTAAGATCCCAATGAACCCCATCAAGGCATGATCTCAAATCAGCACCCTTAGCTGGCTGAGAGATCAACCTTCCTTGAACTACAACTGTTCCACAGTATAACCTCAAATCAGCACTTTAAGCTGTCTGAGGGGTCAACCTTCTTATGCTACTTCATAGAAGTAGCTACTGGGCATGGGCGTTGGAAGTGTTTGAAAGTTGGGGGAGCAAGCAGTGGCCGGGGCCATGGCGAGCGCGTGGAGCGCGAGCCTAAACGGAGGTCTAGGAGCGGAGCCCCCAGCGTGGTCCAGGAGCCGAGCCCCTGGTGGGGGGTCAGGGAGGCGAAGCCCCCCTGAAGCTGAAAGCTTTTTGGTTCTTGAACGTCCCACAGAGTGGCAAAACTTATCCCGTTATCAGTTTTTAGCAAAGTGTTCAACAGGGACATGGTACAGGTTTACTCCCAAAATCTTGTGTCTATGGTTCAAATTGGGTGTGCCGTCCGAAAATGAATAGATTTTTATGAAACAAGCAGCTTGATGGCAAGTACAATACAAGTACGATAGATGACATGCCACGGAAGTGCCTTGTGTTGGACTTTTTCGGTGGTATTGGCGTGATTC
>Ga0209367_1000649_pt1 | contig 36970 bp, 22 predicted proteins | sample WorMetLIZISLAND2_FD_187412 | JGI IMG/M metagenome (GOLD analysis project Ga0209367, IMG submission 187412) | Marine gutless worms symbiont microbial communities from Max Planck institute for Marine Microbiology, Germany - Olavius geniculatus... ...
AAAAAAAAAAAAAAAAAGACTGAAGTAACGAAAGCTAAAATAAGAGAGAAAAACTGAAAAGGGTAAGAAATAAAGAATAATAATGAAGACTAAAAATCAGAAAAAAAAACTGAAAAGAGTAACAGTAAACATAAAAACCGTGGTCGGGTCCGAATAGCCAGATGTCTACGGAGGATAGGATTTGAGAAAATAGAAAAGTTTTGAGACTGGAATGAAAGAATGATGATGAAATGAGAACAAAAACAGTGTCAAATATAAAACTGACAAAATTTGAAAAATGACTGAAGTAAAGACAACTAAGATAAGAAAAAACTGAAAAGGTAAAAAATAAAGAATAATAATGAAAACTAAAACTCAGAAAAAACTGGAAAAAAACTGAAAAAAAGTAAACATAAAAACTGTGAGCGGTGTACTGGTGAACACCAAACATTACTAATAAACAAAACAAAAACCAAAAGAAATGTTGCATCAACTTGCCCTGCGAACGTGTGTTCCATATTCCAGTGAGTCGAAAAAATGTGGTCTTTCTCTACATGTTCGCTGTATCCTGCCACTTTGAGCAGCTTCTGTTGGAGCTGTAGAACCTGCCAGAATTCATCAGAACATTAATGAGTTACACCAACATAATAATATAAGTGAAATTCACGAGATAAGATATACTACCTAACAAATTTACATGGTGTTTCCAACATCAAATGTATGATTAATCATCACAATAATGTAAACAAAATTAGTTCTTTCTTTCATGCATACATCATCAAAGAACACTATTCTCTTTATGTTACTGACATAACTGTGACGAAAAATCGCACAGCTGATATTGGAAACACCATAAGACGTCGGACTATTAACACAAAGATGGTGAGAACATGGGAGTTGCTGCCCTTGCATTAGAAGCCAGAGACACTCATCTGTATTTTAATTTACACTCAGTTCTGCATCTGGACGTTTTTTTGTTTTTACTGCACTCAGCAATGCCGGCATGTCCACAACCACCGGTCAGGAGTCTTCAACTTGTCAAAGTCTGACCACTTTCGAAAGAAGAGGAATTAGTGTGCGATATCTGTGTTATTGACCTACCAACAATGTAACAGACATACCGGTACTGCTGTCGGGTGCTGCTTTGCTGGCTAATGCTTTACGGAACCGAAAACCGCACAGGCATGCTTTACATGCTGTCGGCACCTGCAGACACAGAGAAACACACAGTAATCCCACAATGCCAAACCGTACTACACCGCGGTCCATAAAAAATGTGCCACTTTTATTTTTTGAATAGCTTCGCGAAACACCGGTCGATTTTGACAATTTTTGGCAAGCAACATCAGAAAGAAGTTTGACGTAAATGGTAATTGTTTAACCCACCTCACCTTAATTGTCTTTACGCTATTACGTGAAATTTGTAATTTGGCTGTTTACAACAATGAATTCATACTGGGGAGTGCATGTGTCAGCTCAGAAAATTACTGAGACCACCAAATCATTGAAAATCTGTTACATATTTAACACTAATCGTATATATTTCAAAATCATACGTCCGAAGTCGACCGACTGAAACTGTGCACCAACAGTGAGTGAGCCGCCCTGGGTTGCGCGTTACTGAACGTGCTGTTGGGACAGTAGCGTCAACGTCCACCACTTGCGTTCGTGCTGGAGGAGGACATTTTCAGCACATGCAATAAGAAAATGATATAATGTGACATGTAAGACTTTCTGAAAAATAATAACTATGTTACTCATGTTTGTCGCTATGCCATATGTTAATCATTTCTGAGCTGATGCATACGCTACACAGTATGAATTGATTATTGTAAACTGCCGAACTACAATTTCTGAATTTCACACGATAGTGTAGCAACAATATTAAGGTGAGGTGGGCTAACTACAGTCATCTACGTCAACTGTCTTCTTGATGTCGCATGCCAAAATTATTACAACTGGCCAACGTTTCACAGAGCTATTCCAAAAATAAAAGTGGCACGTTGTAGATACCACCTACAAGGAAGCAGTGTATGAATTCGCTGGCGTTCACCGGCGCTAGCGTTCACCGGCGCTAGCGTTTTTCCCCGGAGAGCGTTTTCGCATACATAGGGTCAGTTAGAGTTAAGGTTAGGGATAAGGTCAGTGATTAGGCATTGTGCCAGCGTTCATTTATGAGAAATTGTACGAAATTGTTCGGTAAAGGTCTATTCTAGGTATGCGAAAAAAACTCACCGGGGGAAAAATGCGATTGCGCCGCTTCCAGCCTCTACCTACTCAACTTAAATACACTGTGCAACGTATGAAACTACACACGCACCTGTTTATTGCATGACTTGCATGATTTTGTTATCCGTTTACTAACAACTTTATTAGTTTGTTTACCGTCCATAACTGCGAAGAATATATAACAGATAAAAACAAAAGCTAAGCAAGCTGAAGTAGCAACACCGCGCCATGCGCGACAAGACGACGGTCACATATCGGTGACTGACATCAGTGACATAAACTTCATGGCAGCTAAAACAATTTGCTGGTCGAAATCCGACAGCAAAACGTTACCTTTGATTATTTCATGTAAAAGCGTACTTTTGTACTCAAAAAAGCCAGCAATGCAGCACTCTCACGTACTCTAGTGCCTATCGATGGTTTACCGTAGTTGTGCTGCACTGCGCAGCACTGATGATGCTTGGAGTACGTTAACACAGACGTTTTATTATGCAATTCAGAGACGCGTTTTGCCCTTTTTTCTACGAGATTAGCTCATGGATGAAGAAGATCGAAGGCTACGCAGAACGGGGTCGTCCATAAATGACGCCACGCAATTCAAGGGAAAAAATCTCTTTCATCCTTCGTCACGCTGCTCTGGACCTGCCCAATATGACGTCACAAACTTCTACACCCCCCTTGCAGTCTCTACGTGTAGCCTTCAGATCTATGAGTTCCAAACACGACGCAAATTTTGTGTATGTTTTGACACATTGGGAACATAAGCATATTAAATCAAAGTAATGATCGCTATTGGGGAAATTGTCTAACCAACTTACGTGCAAAATCACGTGAAACGGCCTTGCCGCTGCAGGTGTGACGTGCGTGACGTCACGCATCCTTTAACCCCCCTCCTTCTGCATCAAACATCGTCACAATATCGTGAACCCCCTCCCCCCTCGGCGCGTGACGTTATTTATGGACGACCCCAATGACGCATAACGTGTCAAGCTGCGATAGGCTGCTATAGCTGCGTTATTGATAAACTGGGCGTTCCAGGATGCATCATTCGTGTACTGCGCTAAAACGATTGAGTCTTCGACGTACCAAGCAAAGACAGCACTAAAACTATGTACCCACTATACCATGCAGAAACTTCTATCTTTCTAAATCCCGAAATCAGGCTCAAGTTCCCCCTCCCCCATTTTTTCTTCTTTCCGTTTTCCCACCCGCGATGGGTGGGGAAAACGGGAAGAAGGAAAAATTAGGGGGGATTCCTACTTTTCTTTCCTATCCTTTTTGTTCACTATCTTTTCTTTCCCCTTTCCTCCTTTTTCTTTCCTTTCCTTTGCATTTTCATCCTTTTCTTATTGCCAGCTAGAGGCCCCGCACGTACCTGTGATTTAGCCTTGCTATATAGGAGGTTTATGGGAGCGCTTAGCTTTCCCAGCGCATCCGGGCAGATCCCGGCCGCCAAACGGTTTGCGGTGCATTTTGAGCCAAAAGCAGCACTTCTGATCAATTAGCTGTGAGGGTTGAACTTTTCAGTAGGCTATATAGCTGACCCCCCAGAACATAATTTGACAGTGTGTTAGGGGGTTAAGAAAACAGTTGGGGGTTCAACCCCCACAACCCCCCGGCAATTCAAACACTGCTTCTGATAATAAGCAAAATTTAATCCACCCTATTTTTCACCGGACGCAAGCTGCGCCCATCAGATAGGCTAAAGGTATACGGTAGAAGCTCCCTGCCGACTACTGGTATACTCGAGAAACGCCAATGACGTAATGTTATATCCGCAGGTAATGACAGGTATAAACGTATCATACAGATTTTATTTTGGATTTAAAAGAAAAATAAATTTAGACATCGCCGAGTGACTGTGACCAAGTGCATGGCGGGCTCAGCGGCGTCTCGTGCATTAGAAAGTAAACTGGGCACAAAGTTGCGATTTTTTGACGGACACTGCAAACTTCTGCAACAGAGGAGATTACGAGTGCTTAGAATTTCAATAATTCTGCCCATAAACTCCCAAAATTGGGGGTTTCAAGCTCAGATTTAGCATTTTTGGCCAAAATTTTCCAGATAACAAAATTTTCTGACAATTTTCCGACAGCCGAAAATTTATTGAGTGACGGGGAACAATTACCTCCTCTGTGCCCCCTCTCCCCGGCCACAACACCACTGGGCGATCGAGCTACTGCGTGTGGCCGGTAGCACGGACAGTCGGTCGTCGCACTCGTCGGTCACTCAGTCAATTACAGCGCACCGCTATAGCACAAGCTGACGCACAGCGACTTGCGCTGACGTAGGCTACGTCTCGACTCTGTGTCGCGCGTTGACTGAATCGGCAGTGAACGGTGTTTGACGACGGACCAGCTATCGAACGATCGACTGTCACCAGTCGCCGCAACAGGTGATAACGGACTTTGCTTGTGGCGTTGACTTAGGCTATTGCGCAAAAAAAATTACGTCGGCGCTTCTTATTTGAAATATCCGGACTTAATTGCTGTTCAATCGCTGTGTGATTAATACGTTAACTAGATTTTCGAACGTTGTGGCGACACACACACAGCTCTCAAAACTTAAGTTAGTTGATGACGGATTCAAAATATCGAGAGTCTATGAAAAAAACCTTCTTTTGGTCCACGAGACGTATACAGTGTGAAGCTTTAGCCTACTGCTGTTTCATAAAAACAAACTGTTAATAATCGTGGGTAGCTTTTTATGGGAAACCTGTCATAAAGCTACGAAACGTCACCTGCCATATGGGATCACACAGTGTTACCCATACCAAACACAGTCTGACATCCCAACCATTACGCCACCAATTAAGCACGTGATCCATATCGACTTTGATATGGCTGAAATGGACTTAACCCGTAACCGGTGTGGTTAGTTACGACCGAATTGATTGTATCCTAAATTAATAATTGTAGCTGATATACTCGTTTCTCGTAAGGTCCATCTGTCTGTGTAGTCGGACTAGTGTCTGCTTTACTAAGGGACGTTATGATCCGAAGTTTAGCGTAGGTTCATTTAGTAGACTATTTTTTTCAAATTAAGCTCTTCATTTGTAACAAAAAAGCGGTCAAGATACGGTAGTTATGCGGTTAGCCCCTCCCTCCTATGTAGTGCAAACACGCCATTGCCACCAAAGTTGTCCTTGTCTGTCTGTTTATGAGTCTCTAATAAGAATAGGCTAGCGCTCGCAACAATAGCGCATTTTAGATCTACATGTTGGGCCTATGTATGTGGGCGTTAGTTGCTCACGTAGGTGTATATAAGTGCAGAAGTGGACGTAGGCCTACGTACGTCTAGCGTTTTGAGTCACGATGTACCGACGACCTCGCATTTTCACGCTTCACGGACGAGATAGACGATGCGTGCCGTGGCGCCGTCTTATTGCCGTCCGCATTATATTCGCTTCTGTTGCGGTGTGATAAGCTTAACACTCGCCGCAGTGGTCTTCGTTGGCATTCTCATTGCGCTGACGATACACAATACAACGTAATCGTTTAATCGTCACGCTCGTAGGTTTCATTCTAGCGCGTGCGCTGGCCTACATGATACGCTTGTGACTGATGACGGCGTCATGTCAATGTCGTGTGCGATTTTACTGTGGATTTATTGCAGGTCTTCGATTTGGTATGCAGGACTTGTGCCGTAGGCCCCTATAGGCCTATACCAAGCTCGTCGAGAGCCACAGCGGGGCTCTTCTAGGAAAAAATTTTGAATTTTTTTAAATGGCGCATTTCCGTGTATTCTATATTATTTTGAGCGACGGCGCCCCCCAACGTCGCGGGGCCCGGGGTAACTTACATTCTACCCCACCCTCTCGACGGATCTGCCTATATAAACTTGTTGGTGATTAGTTGTAAATTTTCGATTTAATGTGGATGTATTGTATAATATATATGTTATTTAACGTGTACAATAAATTAACTAGAAATCGAAGCGAATGAAGTTTGGGTGAAATGCCGTATTTATACAGTCTCATATAACGGATTCACGCTCTGCCGCGCCTAACTACCGTGGGTCATAGCGGTCTTCGGATTGATCGATCATGTTCCGTGCTGACGACCAAATCCCGACTCCAGCTGTGCAGTCATAACCACTCGGTCAGAACTTGCCGCAGCCAACATTTCTGCGGACGTAATGTAGGTCCATATAGTGCACGCGATAGCCGTTTACAGGTCGACGAAGTCAACATTATATAAACTTATTAATCTGTATATTGGTTCCAGTGGCGACAAGCAGACACGACGGTACACCGCAGTAAAAAGCAAAAACAGACAGAAGAGAAAAGTGAGGAAAAGTGCACGATGCAGTTTACAACGTCAACCCAGTAAGTCCGTTATAGTTGAATCAGGTGAAAATGACAAATTGACAATTTGTGGATAAACGACTTTCTGGTGACAATTCAACGCACACAGTTCAGTTCAGTTCAGTAGGGTAATTTCGTGTTTGCTAGTTCTAATAGGCCTAGCAGAAAGCTATCACGAACGTGCTGTTATCGCCAAGCTTTACCGAATAGTTCAGTTTTTAGCTGACGACAGAAAGAAGATGATTTCGACAAGCTGTGGATTTTGACGCGGAAAAGCCTGGCGGTCCATGCCGTGTCAGTCGACAGCGCGAGACCCAGAGGTCGCGGCGCGAGCACGACCGTAAGCACGAGCGACCAGACGTTGCCGACACCGGGACGCACATGTCTGTAATACCCCGTTTACACGATCGAGCAAACATCGAGCAGACATCAAACAAACATCGAGCTGGCTCTTCCGGCTAACATACAGCCAGCTTGTCGAGCCAGCTTTGATCGTATAAGGTACAACAGCGCAGTGCAACGAAGGCACTTGCTGACCAATGTACACAGTAATATGCCGATTGCCGCAGTGCGATGATTGCATCTGGAAGTGACGTGTACATTGATGATGATCAGTTAACTTCGTCTGCCTGATTTTTATCAGTCTTCCTTGAATTCAGTGAGTCCTATATAGAAGAGCTGTCGGAGACTTGGGGGTTCGGTCGCTGTAGGTTGTGGGAATGCGATCTAAGGGTCACGTGACGTGAGTGGAGTGACTGGCGCCGGTTGCGACTGCTGGCAGCGACTTAATTGTCACAGCAGCATGACGGCCATCGACGATGGTTCACCACGTCGATTCCGTTTTGGGGCGGAGAGAGGTCATTTTGTGCTGTATATTTTGATGAAAATAGATGCTTGTAAAAGGTCTTAATTCATCTTTCAGTGCGGAATTTATGGCAAGAGCTGACTGGTGATAGAAGATAGCGCGGAAGACGAGGCTTTGTGAGTTCGTGTTGAGACGTATAGTCTTTCCATGCTAATCCGCCTTCTCGGCAGCTGTCCGGTTTTACGCCTGAACGCGAACCGGCGTAAATCTGCGATGCTAGCGTAAATCAATTCGGTGCTGTTGTTGTGCAATTTCCGTTCAGTGGTTTAACTACGAAGCCGGTCCCAGGTGTTGGAAATATCGATGGCCTAAGGCTAAGCACATCTGCAATATTTATTCGTTTTTCCACTGCCGAACGGTGATCCTATAGACTGCTATAGTCAGAGGTGTGGCAATTTGAACAACCCGGCGCCCAATTTTGCTGTGCCGCTTCTCGTAAATAACTGGCTTTGAGTGCAAATCCAAGAACCGTAAAAGAAAGTAGAATTTTGTGTTTGCGGTGAGTTACTTATTTATAAGGACTAGCTGGCGAAGAACTGGGCTAGGTCAGGTTTTGATCGTCTAGCTGCTTCCAGTCAAAGAGGCCGCTACGCAAACTCCCTCCGTATACTGGTATCTTGTCTTCTGCAAAGTGTCATCTAGACACTTCGTCATTATGTCGGCCCTTTAGAGGTTTTCTTCATATTCGCTTTATCTATATTTTGGACAATTTTCTTTTTAATCATTTACCAGTGATAAACCATTTTGTGAATCGATTTTTTTCATAGGCCTATATAGGCCTATGCAGTATGCAATAAAACAACATAGCCGAATGTCTATTAACCGCGTATTGTTCCAAGCATGCGAGAACACTTGAGATTTTACATGTTGACATTTTTCGATGAAGTGCACTTACTTTATTCAGTGATAACAGATTATAGGCCTAGTTATATGTGCGGTAGTTGAAATGTGGCCAATCAGTTAACTGTTTAGAAAATCAGCGTGCATACAACTAATTAATTAGGAGTTTTCTTCGTGAAATCTCGTCTAACATCTTGTATGGTTTAATGACACTTAATCGCCCGACACTTAATCACGCGACATATAATCACCCGACATGTGATCAATTGTACACTATGCCTACGCGTTGTCGTCTGTCTGTCTGTCTTCTTACGTCCATCATCGTCTGACAACAAGTACGGTCAGCTATCCTAGCGACAGCTGGGCTACTCGTAATGTATCTTCGTGCGATCGCTTACCTTTCTTATTCTTGACACTGTACGTTCGTACGCCTAGTGGCGGCATGTTTTTAACGAGTTTCATTTTTGGGCCGACCGTAGTTGTAGCAGGTTTTCATGTGTGTCAAAGGGTCAACTGGTGCGTGGATCTGTGTTTTTTACAGAATTTTATTTGTGTAATATTTGCGATTATATGTCGATGATTAAGTGTCGCGTGATTAAGTGTTCGTACGCCATCTTGTATGCACTACATCATACCATGACCCATCATGGTTGTTGTTCGTGCTGCTGCTGCTAGCATCAACGCAATAGAGCGCAGTGTGCCTGAGCGCGGGACAGGTCGATGACAAGCTGCGATGAATTATTTATTCCAAAGTCTAAGTGCCACGGTCTGCAGATATGCGAACATATACATCTAAATTTAGACTCGAGTTTGCCATAACGCAGACTGATTGCCTGTCTTAAAGTAGGCCTACTTGAAAGTTAGTGAAAGGCTTACAACAGTTACTCGGATCGGAGCGCGTGAATAAATATATCGGTCAGTCTCTTGTACACGTTACGACTGACGTCGCGAACAGGAATGTTTCAGAAATCTAAAACGGAACGGAAACGAAAATGAATCTGGCGACGACGGAAATATCACCGAGTACGTAAGATGTGCGGATAGTTCGTGCGACCGACAGGACGTGGGCCTAATTCTCCGCTCGCTTTGTAGTATATCGTTGTCAGTGCAAAATCGATAAGTGACAGCGGTGCTTTAGCTGCGACGCACACATTCCGACCGCAACGGCTGCCAGCACAATACGGGCACGCACGGCTCTACCGTCCTACGGTGATTGGCCGCAGTCTCAGCAACCCGACGAAATTGCCAGTTATCAGAGATGTGCGGATTCTGGAACTTTGAGTTCGCGTCTGTGACCGCGTCCGCGTCCGCACATCTCTGCCAACTATTGCCTGGTTTAAAATGATATGAATAGTTATGTACACTGTACAGGGTGGTCCATAAAACGTGGCACTTTGCTTTTGCCCATATCTTCGCCAATTATTGACCGATTTTCAAAATTCTGTCACTGGCACACTTTGCAGACAATTTGCAATAATGTTATTATTATATGTCCCACAACATCGCAAATGTGTTTTGTGAAATATGAATGAAGAATAAATATATAACGATAATAACAAACAAGCATATTGGTATATAAACAAAAACACTTTATACCAACATTGCAGTAAGCCTAAATGAACTGTATGATATTAAACTGTGTGAATCTAGCACAGTCTACACTGTGTTTCATAAAAGGGACCCCTTTTTGTTTGTCTCATAATTCACTCAAATGATGATCAATTTACACAAAATTTTTTACCATTTGTAGCAGAAAAAACATTAATTCAGAATATTTAAACCAAATGTGGCAGTTGATTAAATACTCTTTGTTAGACGTGACGTAATTCTGACGTCATAATGAGTACAAGCTTACTTGTTTCAACTAGTGCTGTCAGTTGCTATCCTGCTTCGATGGTGAACTTAATCTGGTTCGCTAATGAAAAATGTTTATCGTGTCAGCTCTGAACAACATGGGGACATGAAATCAAGAGTCTAGCGATCCAAAAATGCAACCATTTTGCAAGCTTGGTGTGCTAGTGCACTGTCTTGCTCGAACATGTGAAGGTCTAGCTATCCCCACAAACACATAAATGCGATTGCTTCGCACGTTTCTGTGGCTGCAACTGTAAAACTTCAAAATTCGTCATCAACGAACCAGATTTTTCACCATCGGAGCAGGGCAGCAACTGACAGCATCAGTTTAGACTAGCAGCCTTTTTCCCGCTACATATTATGACGTCAGCGTTACGTCACGCCTAGCAAAGAATATTTAATGAACTGCCATATTTAGTTTGAATATTTTGAATTAGTGTTTTTTCGGCTACAGCTGATAAAAATTCTGTGTAAATTGATCATTATTTGAGTGAATTATGAAAAAAACAAAAAAGGGGCCCTTTTTATGAAACTCCGTGTAGGGTCAAATGGGTCATTCACCGCAATTGATCTGACGTGTTTTTTTATTTACCTAAATGTTTGATATTTTTATGGTTAGTTTTTTCTGGTATTTATATTTTACAAAATAGTGTAGAGACATATTTACGGTGTGGTGAGATACATAATAATAACATTATTGCAAATTGTCTGCAGAGTGTGCCAGTGAAATTTTTTTTTGAAAGTTAATCACTAATTGTCAAAGATATGGACAAAAGCAAAGTGCCACGTTTTATGCACCGCGGTGTATGTGCGAATGAATAAATATTTGAATGAATATTTATAAGCTTATAGACGTTTGTCTGAATGAGACCGAATAAAGGAACAACCACAGGAGTGACATTCAGCATTCACATTCAGCAATTTGTAACTGAAACCTTTGGTTACTGAGTGGGCCAGAAAAGTGACACTTTTTCAACTACTTCAATACAATGAATAAATGAGTGAACGCATTTATTTGTCAGCAACAAAAGCAATTTCTACATAAAGTGCAAAACGCTAGTATGTAGGTTTATAAGCTTACTTTGTAAACAGCGTTAGTTTTTGGCATTAATTAGGGGCTTCTATTTACAGTTTAAATATGCTCATTTATTTAGAAACTTTTTTTTCTTTTGAAACCCCAGTGTTTCTCTGCACGCAGAGTGTGAATCAAAACAATCTGCGTCGTCAGCTTATCTTCTTCTTCTTCTTTTTTTCCAATAATGCACATATCCTCTTGCGAGTAATGTCGTGCATCATGACAAAATTACAATTTATTCGCATATAAAGAAGTTGTTTACATTAGACGAAGAACGACGTTTTTCGATGACAACGATACGTGAGGAAAGAAAAATTGCACATATAATACCCCGTTTACATGATCGAGCAAACACCGAGCAAACGTCGAGCAAACATCAAGCAGGTCTGATGGAACCCCGCCCCCTGGCTCAAGTGTAGGCCTAGGCTGAGCCCACAGCTGATCACGTGTTATATAGGCCTTCCAATTACAACCCGCCCGCCCTCCTAATTAGCATGCTAATTACCATAGCTCGTCGAGCTAGCTAGATGAATGCTAGCAAACATCGAGCAGACGTCGAGCAATTAGCACGTGTATTTTGAATACATTTGGTCGACGTTTGCTCGATGTTTGGTCGATCGTGTAAACGGGGTATAATGCATCTCACGAGAAAGGAAACTCAAATACCAAAAGATTGTCACTTTTCCGGCCTACCGTGTATACTATATTCGTTTTACATCAGCGTGATAGCCTATAACGCAATGCGTCCACGCCTTTGTTTGCCATGTGGACAGGTAACAAACCAAGTCGTGTGCATGTACTGCATTATGATGTATAGAGTTGACTGCTCGGAAAATGCAGCCAGTCGGTGCTATAGTGTTAGCATATGCACAAGACGAAGCGTGGGCTGTAAGTTCTCTACAGTAGTACAATTACTGACGGCGAAGACATGAAGCTTCAGTCTGTAGATAGTGTTGTCTATGCTGACATTATGGTGCATGTGTGCAGTTGAGGACGCTGCAGTTTTAAGAGAGATTAATATTTTCCAAGGTAGTGTATAGCGACGCATTTGCTAAAGCCGTGATGAAATTCGTCATGAATCTTTCATGCCACATTGCAGTAAAAGTATTTTGATAATCGGTCAATATTTGGCGAAGAGGTGAAAAAAACCATTGGCAATGGGCCAAAACTGGATCTTGAAATTCTTTGAAAAGTTGGTCAGAAACAACAAACAGAACGCCGTAGCAAACGTGCAAGCAAACCAACTAATGCTTCAGAACGATATTAAAAAATCTAAATCTCCACGATGACAATGCTACGATAGTACCTGAGTCTCTGTAACATCGAAGCGAATACATACATAGTTCAACTTAAGTCTCCCAGTTTTACTGTAACTCCACTAAATATTAACTTAATTTTTTTCAAGTTTTTAGTGACACACTTGAAAATAATTTGCAATATAGTGATTTCGATCTTATCGCATTCTAGTTGCTTGGTTGGTGCTTAGCTACACTGCTTTGTAAAATATTGTTAGCGCTTGAACTCAGAATTTCATAGTCATATTATGTTCAGTCTAGCTGAGGTTTCGTGACATCTCAAATGGTCACCGATTTAGGCCTACTGTTAAGTGTGGCAGCAATAGAAGTTCGAAACTCAATCAATATCTGACGAGTTATGAAGTTTGAGCTTAGTTTTTATGGACGTTCTGGTAACTATATTAAAACACGATCTTCAATTGTTTTGAAACGTAACAAAAAAACTAACATTGCATTTAGGCCTACGTAGCCGTTCTTCTCGGTGCGACCCGCCCACAGACAACAGCACTGTGCTGGAGAGTTCGCATCGAATGGACCGTTAATACCCCGTTTACGCGATCAAGCAATTATCAAGCAAACATCGAGCAAATATCGAGCGGTTAGAGCACACGTCGCGCACGTGTATTTTGAATGTATTTGCTGGATGTTTGCTTGATCGTGTAAACGGGGTATAAGTCGTACGTCTGGTGCGGTACTCGTGCTTGTGGCCGTTGTTAGAATGTGCGGCGAATAAGTTACGTGTAGAATAGTGCAGTTGACGTGGTCATTTTCAGCTAAGCCGCGGAGAGCAGCGCGCGGTGACGTGCCGTTGACGTATGACAGCAGTAAGCGCACTGCCGAATACTGAAAATACGTCATACGTCTTGACTAAACCCAACCCACGTCGTAGCAGCAGCTGAAGCAGTAGCAATGTTGCTGACAGCCGCTTTGCCACTGCAAAACGTTATTATGCTTCCTGCCATGTCTTGAAACCGTGGTTGGCGACGGTAATTGACTTGACGGCATAACGCCCTAAGCCGTCTTTAGCATGCGCTAGACGCGTGGTCGGCAGAATGTTATCGGGCAGCGTCGGCAACTGTTAGCTTATCATAGTTTAGCAGTGCCTTTGTTAGACAACGCCATGTACCTTAATATCATCGTTGCTGCTACGTAGCCTATACTGAATATGCCAAACAACTTCACTTACCGACAGACACAAAACTTTTCACTTTATTGCATTCGATATTTGCCAAAGATGTAAAAAAATCTTTTTCCGATGTAAATAGCCTAACGTGAGGTGGCCCAAAAGCTACGCCTTTCAGCTAGATCTCAGAAAATCGTTGACCAAAAATACGTCTCATAGATTTGAGTTTTTTTAAGTAGGTCAAGCACCTGCCGGCGGTGGCATATAACAGCGTTAAAGTCGTTTGCCACGAGATTGATTGGTTCTGCCACTCAACTGCGGGTATAGGTTATGCATGATGCGGTACGGTACGTGTCCCGGTTGGTCTTTGATGCACTGGCAGCGGACGATTTTACACAAAAGTGATTTGTGAGCTGCTGCTGCTGCTGAGCAGCGATATCACTCAGCCGTAGGTCTACTTCATGAAGTTATCATCTTCATCTTTATCTTCCAAATATAGTGCAGTTCCTTTTGGAAATATCGCACTGTTTATAAGCTTATTATGAAGTGTCTAAGGTTAGGCCTGCAAGAGCTTGGAGTCAAAGTCAAGGTAAGAGCGTGGTCAGGCATTTGAGTCAGGGCATCTGCGTCGACGCTTGCTCGTGGATTGGAAGTAGGCCTAGGCTGTACATGTATAGCAGTTGCGTGATAAGTTTTGCACGCGTGGACCGATTTTGATAATGTTTTACGTGTTCATTCCGAGAAAAACTGCGAAAAAGCTTGAACAAAAAACTTCTGCATCGCCTGAAATTTGTTGCCGCGTTAGCTTGCGAAACTTGAATGTTCGATATGCCAGTGGAAAATACTTACACTCCCCGTCAATATCTAAAGTGGCTGCTTGACGTGTAGGCCTACGTGAAGCTGTAGTTTTCTAATGATTGCCAGGAAGTAATGTTTCGACGATGACTTATCGATGAAAGTTGCTGGACGGACGGCTCGTGTTACGTTACGTTACGTGTGCTGCAGACGGACGGACTACATGGCTTCTGTCTTTGTATGGAAGGACCTGACGTAGATTGATGCATTACGTGACTCCGCGGAATATTGAATGAGACTGTCACTTGCCGGTGGCTCTAACTGCAACTGGACAGCCAGTCGTGGTCTTTGCAACGTATTTATAAAACATTGAAATATTGCTTAATAATATGACGTTTATTATCTTGTTTACCAGTCAGTCGTTGTACGACAGCGTGGATTGCTGTTTTTTTTTTAATTTTGTTGAGACTATGCTGACAACTGATACAAGAAACGTGACATCATAGCCACAGCATATGCCTACATGCACTTTTATTTAGCTCGAAGAATCAGTAAAGTTGAAATGCTGATGACGCGATAATTACTATGAATTATACAGTTCTAGTCCACGCCTGACACCGCAATATTAATCGAATAACATAAAAAATAATCAGAGCGATATTTACCTCTGCCAAGGAGGTTATGTTTTTGCCAGACTTTGTTTGTCTGTTTGTCTGTTTGTCTGTCTGTTAGCAAGATAACTCAAAAAGTTATGGACCGATCTTTCTGAAATTTTGAGGGTATGTCGGGAATGGCACAAACTACCAGTGATTCAATTTCGGGGGTGATCCGGAAGAAATCCTGGATTCTGGACTACTTTGAAATTTTCGTTACCATTGCTTTCAATGGGCATAAGGGAAACCGCTGCAAAATCGGAGATGGTGCTGCCACCTAGCGAACAACATTGCCTTGGCGGAGGTGTGCGGGCTCTGACTGCTTTCTAGTTATCGTTGTAATAGATGCCGGTAATGATTATCGTCCGAAATAAGACGCATGATTTGTGACCGGACATTATCTGTTCGTTAATTCGTTCAGTATAAGACGTGGTTCACGTTAACGCGAATTACTGGCTGCGAGCATTTCGTGCTAATATTCACGCGAATATGGCTATAAATTGTTTCCGCGCACGGCCAAGATGAGGACATGCATTATGCATGCTAATTAGCAGCCGAGTGCGGCGTGTGTGACTGATGATCGAAACCGCAAAGTGCACTAGCTCTCGCACTTTTGAATAACTGCAGTATTTTCATACCGCCCTAATGTCAACGAAATAGCCGGAAAGATGCTTATATTTATCACAGTCGCCAGCCGACCGACAGCTAAAATCTGCGTTTAGTGCTGAAAAAATATATGCAGGTTGTCTTGGTCTATATCCAGCCATTTCGATGCAGTTCATTCTTCAACATGTGTGTCGCAGCTCGAAATTGCGAAAAAAATTACTAAAAACCCTTATTTTGGGGGTTCAAGGTCGTTCGTTGTTATCGATGTTGATACGTAGGGAGCCTACCTCTCAAAAAAGCTCGTCACCGGTGCTTGTTATGATAAGCGGCATGTTTGTGCTATCTGCAGCCGTTTTCACGCTAGACGAGCCAAAATAGCGGTGAAATACGAACTCTTATAGGGTATCCCTTTTTAACGCCTTTGTTCAAGGGGAACCCCCTCACACAGAGGCACGAAATTTTGTTGCAGAAAACTAAGAGTTCTTGTGGCAGCCAACAGTAAAGTTTTTGTGATCCTAGCTTACGCCATTTTGATACAGATGCAGAGTATGACCGACACGCGGACGGACGGACGGACGGACAGACGGACGGACAAAACATAATAAATGTTTTGTTGTCGCGCGTAAAAATTAGAAATTCTAAAGCTCGCCGTTATGAAACTAACGAAAATCAACAATAAAACCAACGGAGGGCACTGTTGGTTGCTTGAAAAATGAACTCTGAATGTATCACTTCACCCAGCCGGCTTCCGGTCCCGGGTTCATTATTTTATGGGTCTGGTTACTTAGACACTCCGGTACTGTATGCAGTATGCAACATGTCGTAGCGGCCGTGGTTTTGTCACTGCATTGCAGTTGACATGGCTAATCAATGATTGCGTGAATGAGAAACGAACGTAACGTGCATGTCGAGTAACAATACACGTATGAAACTATCTGCAGGTGCGTGGCGTGATGGCGCCAGCGGAGCGATGACACCATTGATCCGGAGACCTGCGACGTCGTGACTCGTGAAGTTGCGTCGTCGCACGGTAAGGGAGCTACACAAAGCTGGGGAGATGGCGAACCATGAGGAACTGGTGAGCGAGCTGGCCGGAATGGACAAAATGCCGATGTCGGAGCGACTGAAGCTGGCGCGGAAGAGGCGCGCCGCGCAGCTGAAGGAGTACGCGCGCTACGAGAAGCAACTGAGCAAGACGGCGAGTCGACGAACTGCTGGCAAGAAGACGCCAGCAGTTGCTGCAGCTGATTCCGTCGTGAGAACTGGTAGCGTCAACAGCAGCGGAAGAACCACGAGACGTCAACTACACTTCACTGACAGCGTGCTGCTGCTTGACGCCACCGTCAGAAACGACATCAACGAAGGTACCTCTTATCCGATCTGTCACTTGCATCATTAAGTATTGAGTAAATAAGTAAATAAGAAAATACGTTAATAAGTAATCTATGTAACGCGTCGACTGTAACAAAAATTTCGAACGCGCTCGGTGTGCTAGTAAAACAAGTAGTAGGGCCTAGAAATGTTTTAGACGTTATTTAAAAGTAGGTTAAGAGTGTGTTCTGCGTTTAAGAATGTTTGAAAGAGCGTTTCAAGTAGATGGACCAGTATATCCAAAATAAAACAGTGCTATCGTAGGTTGATGTTCTGATTCGTGAAACCTGCAGTTGACCACGATTAGCAGGTCGGAGATGTTTGTGGCTTTCAATGCTGGCGACTGACCGGCAGAGGTCGATCATGTATTCAGGAGCCATGCTGTGTCGACACTTGTACACCTGAACGCACAGCCGGAACCTAATCCGGTCAGCGACATTTAGCCAGTACGAAACATGGCACCAGAAATGGGTCAGTCCTCGATCGTACTTGCACAGCTGCATTGAGAACATGCGTCAAACGCACGCTGTCTGCAGTAAAACGCAGTAAAAAGATCAAAGTAGACTGCGCGACTGTACGTGCAGACGACATTTGCCTGTGACGGGTAAGGTAAAGGACCGGGAAAAGATGTAAGTTGTAATGATGTCCTTGATTCAGTTCAGTCAGTGTTAGATCCAGCACTGGTGACGGCCACCACGAACAGTAGAACAGTTGCATTTCGCAGTTTACGATAACATTCAGCAGACTGCAGTACTGTTGAAATCTGGCTTTCGAGCGTGCTCAATAATAGAAGACACTTCTGAGAACTTCTTGAAGAAGAAGCGCTGCGCAAGTGCGCGTTTTAGTAGCTGCGTGGCATGGTGCCAGTGCGCAGATTTCAATCAACTCAGCTGGTCAGCCTCAAGCCTTGTTAGCGCTCTGATTGATGAAGCAAACCATCCATTTTATGAACCTATAGACACTCGACTAAGCCGTAGGGCAATAAAATAAGTTTGATGTGAGTAATGGCGACTGTGTGCACGGATGCTAGAAGAGCCCAGGTCGGTTGGCTTAATTTAAAGTTTGGCGACGGTTTGTCGTTGTACCGTTGGTAGGGAAAAAGAGATTTGTGGTCCAAACTCGCAGCCAAAACATGCAATTGCAAATCGCAGCCAAACCGTCAGTCTTATGCTGCCATCTGGCGAATACAAACGAGCGATTCCGCTCCTTGCAAAATTAATTTTGGTCTTCGTCATCATCATCATTATTATTACTATTACAGTTATTGATTGTCTTAGCTGATATTGAGATGCACACTCTACTCCACGTTTTTAACGTTTAACTTAGGTGCAGCTTTCGTGCGCCTACTGCAATCAAAGCAATACAATATGTGCCACAGTACAAAATGCTTCGAGCACATGCTTTCTTCTCAGCCGATCCGATCCAAGTTATTCTGTGATGATGTGTGGCGCTTAAGTTCATAACTCACAAATTAGCTACGGTCTTGTAGAACAAAGCCATTGCGTGTTCTCTAATAGTTTATTTTTAATTCTAGCATTTTAAAGTTGAAGATACAGCGTACTTTCATCTGCGTAACTATGATCTATTTTGTGCCGTCGCGTGGGGTCTAAGAGCGCGTCGTTATCTTTAATCATCACCGCAATGTCAGTCACTGCGATGCACGGGCTGCTGAGCTGAGGCAGAAAATGTGACACGCTAATATTCCTGACGTGCGGCTCGTTCTTCTTTCTCTGTCGTCTTCCAGCGTTGCTGACAGCTGACGACAATATGTTCCACCCAACAGCTTCTGACTTCTGTCATTTTTTTCATTGTGTGATTTTTTTCTGTCGTGCGCTGTTTGATGTTATTTTTTACGGTTTTAGGCGGCATCATTGAAGGCATTAGCAGTAATAGATATTGCCATTGTGTGGTCTGTCCGGTCATCATTGTAACAAGCTGCATTTATACTTCCAAAACTAAGACTGACTACTATTGCTTTCGATAGATAAATTAGGTTCGCAAGGTAGATCAGAACACGGGCCTAAGTCTAAGCATAATCTTTATTTTCTTCGCTACTTTGACGCAGTTGTTTAGGGGCAGAAAAAAGCGAACTAGCATTGCGTAGATCTATAATATATTTATAACAATAACTCTTGCTAAAAGGTTTTCTCACAAATATCTTTAGAAATTTTCAAAAGATCTAAACACGTCTGGAGACGAAAACGGGTTGTCAAATACCGCGGAACAAAGGTGCACGTGTCCTTGATGTTTTATTTATATGTACACGAGCTGAAACTGGCGTCCAGTGCAATAATGAATATAAGTAGCCGTCTGTTCAGACCGTGGACCCCCAGTCTGTCTGTCTGTCTGTCTGTACGTATGTCATCGACAATGACCAATGTCGGTGGGTGGGTGGGATTCAGCGGGTTGACTGAAAATGCCGGAAATAAAATTGACGGACATGAAATTGGAGAACAAGATATAATCGTTTGAAAATAGATTACATCACAATGCATTGTGCGTTTTTTATAAACAACGGCAGAACACAAATCACAGCAGCAAGATCGATTGTATAATACTATGAATTATTTATAGTATGTTAAAATGCATTAGGACAACATCAACTTACGATTAGCTGAGCTACATGGGAGCAATGCGAAATCAAAGTCTACTCAATCTAGTCCTATGTATTCAGCCATTTGAAACGCGTCTTGCATTTTCATGTCCGTAAATTTCGTGGTCGTCATTTTCAGCGCCCCCGACTCAGCCATGCAGCCAGCTAGCGGTCAGTTTAGGCTTGACGGCTGATATATTGGCCAGTGGATGACCAGCTGTCCAGCTGCAGCAGCCAGCATTGTCGCTTATACGTAGAAGGCTGTCGACCGACTGACTGCTCAATATGTGTCTGCCCTTGGGCAGCACAATACTCGCCACTCCCGACACCAATCAACCTGCTATTAGTCCACCGTAACCATATATCACGCAGGAAAAAAATGAGAATATCTCACGTCAAATATCGAAATGTAGCGCAGATTCGTTGAATTATATTTCACACGTTTACTACATTTCAGATATACTGCGCTGTTAAAGAATATTTTTCAACGAAATTTGGTAATCCCTTCAGAAATTTATTGGGGGAGATTTATCGTACGAAATTTTATTTAGCCTCGTTCAGATTTGACATTTCTATTGTACGATGTTTAGGGGTTTACTTTTTATTGGACACAGTATATCTCTTTTTGTGTCAACTTTTTGTTAGGCGGAGTCGCTTCCTGCAGCGCCAGTGATTCCGCCTATTGCTATACACATTTCTCTGTAGTGTGATCTGTCTGTCGTCCGTCTGTCTGATAGATTCGTGCCCCCTGCTTAAACCGTTGGACATATATTTAGATGTCATTTGGCAGATACACTGGTAGGGTCATTGTGTTAAGTGAAGGTCCCTGACCCCCCTAAGGGAAGAGTCAAACCCGCATCCAATACATGCCATTGCAAACTGCTGCTGTCATCTGGCGAATAGAAACAAAGAAACGATTTCGCTTCTCATCGAATTATCTCGGTGTTTGTTGTTTATTTGTTTAGTTAAATTATATGCACGTGCAGGCCTGTTAATTTACTTGTATGTTGTATGTGATATGGTTATAAACTTGCGTGTTTGACCTAAAGACGTGGACGCGGTGAATCAAAATAAATCGCGTATAATACAGCGAAAGTGAGGGTCTGTGTGTCGGCTTCCCAAACTTTTAGTCCAGCGGGATGACCTCACCAAAAGGAACGAACGAATAGAGAAAGGAAGCAGCATGCACAGAGTGTACGAGGTTGCTATTGTTGGATGTTTTCAGTGAAGAAGTTGCTAGGCAGCGGCATCAGTGCTGATTCATCCAATGCTGACGGCCTCACAGCCTTACACCAGGTCAGTCAGCTATGTGTGAATGTCGCGTTCTTTGCTTGGACTCAAAGAATTATGCGAAAATTCTTTATTTCGAAATTATTTGATTAATTCGTGTGGTGTAGTTTTATAGTTTATTTCATTTTTCGGTTATTGTTTGCGTATTTCTGTCAGTATTGCATGTGCTGAAATATGCGAGTGCGACACAGTTGCAATAATAATACAACGGCGTGAATATAGGCCCGTTACGACATCAAAATCGTTTTATCTGTCTTTCTATGTATAATAGCGGTCGTCGCTTTGTCTCATGTATGCTTATAATTCATATAAAAAAGCCTCACGAAATGCGGTACGCAGCTTCATCGTAGCACGTGTAATCAATTATGCCATTTTAAGCTTTGATTCAAAAAGTGATCGGTTAAATTCACGAGGGACTTCAAAACGAGTGCCATAACTCGCAAACGAGTGTTTGCGCACGCCTCTTAAAGTCGCCGGCCGGCAATATAATCAGTACTAATTGCTGCGAGCGAAGAGCTTGAAGCAGTCAAAGATCTGAACTTCACAGGTAGGCATAGTGCTCATTAGGCAGATTCGTCTGATTTGCCGTGCAATATACGCTGATTAAACGCCGGGCGTTGCTGTAGACGTGGCCCACGGCACGCTCCGCTTTTTACTGCTTCAGATTTTAGCCGCGCTCTAAACTGGCTTGTGTTAATCTCGTAGTTTACGTTAATACATACTCAAAGTAATAAATTCCATAAATATTTGCTAAAATAGTCTGCGATCTTGTTCTTGCACAACGGCATAGCATGGTGTTTTGACGTCGTCGAGCTTAGTGGCTCGGCGGTTAGGGCGTTGGATACGAGACCGAAAGGTCCACGGTTCAATTCCCGGTCAGTACATTACCAAGTAGCAACTCTGGGCAAATTGTTTACACCCACGTGCCTGTGTAGGTACAAGTGGTCTAGTGGTTAGTGTCGACTTGTAACTTTCAGGTTTCGGCTCGATTTTCACTGCCGGTCATTTGCAAGCAACCTTGAGCAAATTATTACTGTGTGCTCAGGCCAACTCAGCTTCCTACCCTCCGTGGGACGGGAAATGAATAGTAGCTTACGGGCTACGCGGTGAAGGCTTAGTGTGGCTGATTGGAGTGGTGGTATGTCTGCTAGCTGCAAACCACGGATACAATGCGCTTAGGCGTGCAATGGATGGCCGCATAGTGTGCTGCGGTATCATTGGCTCATGCCAATCAGCTGCCACTTCCGTGATTGTCAAAGCGCTTTTGGCTACGAGTGTGTCTCATGTAAGAAGCGTCAAATCAGCAAGTACTGGACTTTACCTTTAGGCCACTTTACCTTTTATCTTTAGGGGGGATGTCTGTCTCCCGATAGTGTGACATGAAAGAGTGGAATTTGCGTGCCGGTAGATCAAGCAGTCGGAAACTGCGGAAGCGATTAGCCTTGACGATTGTAGCGAAGTGCGATTACTTTAAACGCACTTTTAACGTGACGGCACTCCAGTGCAACGATTGGGTCTAATCGTTTCCGAAACTGTCCGATTAAGTGCACAAACTACGTATAACCTATGTTTCTCCTTATGCATCGCTTTGTTAATATTGTCAAATTTCTTTCGAAAACAGTACAATAAGAGCGTGGCTAATATAAAGCAATTTAGGCAAAAATTGTTCGACACAAGATATGTAAATTATGATAAAATGGTAGCTTTTGTCTACCTGAGACACGTATTGCCGGTAGCGGGGGGTTGTGTTCCAAGGGGGTATCGTTCTACTCCGGTGGAAGAGAGGGTTTCGTCCAAGGGGGGAGGGGTTATATCCGGGTACCGTGCCACAGCCTATTACACAGAAAATAACGATAGTTCAATGGTCTGTGTGAGTGATTATTTCTGCTGATGCTGCTGGTCTGGTGACAGTGTTGTATTGATGATCTGGATGATCTGCTGCGGCTGCTGATTGACAACGGCGCCAACGTGAACGCGCGTGATTCGGAGCAGTGGACGCCGCTACACGCCGCCGCCACGTGCGGACACATCAAACTATGCAAATATCTCTGCCAACGGTCTGTCTGTTTCAGACTGTTTGGTAGTCTTTAATTCACCGATAACGATAGCAACACAAAAATACATATAGGCCTATACAGAAACAGTAAGATGTTTTTGGCCAGTTCGTTAAATTTATGTATGCTTTCCCAGATTACGTCATTGTCACTTACTTTGCCGTGCATTTATGCCCGGAGAACCGAAATTGATGCGGTTAGAACGTTTGGTCGTTGCGGATTGTTGTAACCCGGAACATGATTTTTGGAGAGACAATGCGATTTTAATTGAAAACTTTTAGGATTTTAAAGGCTATGAATTTTCAGACGAAAGCGTTTCACCTAACAGTTTTTTTCAGCCAGAATCGCATACTCGATATAAAAATTAGTTGAACAAACTTGTATCAGCGGTGACGATGTAAACAGAACAAGTGGCTTATTCTATTAGAACTAGTTTAGCAATTATTGACGCCGGCTGTTAACGATGCATTTCACTGTTGTCTGTTGTCGTGTATTTTGTGGAAAAATGTGTTCTGTGTTGTTTGCGTGCGCCGGCGTGCAGTGGTGCTGACCTGCTGGCAGTGAACGCCGACGGTAACATGCCGTACGACCTGTGCGAAGACGTCGCCACACTCAAGTTCATTGAGACCGAAATGGCCAGACAAGGTGCGCCTTACTAGTGTTGACAGTCGTGAGTGATACCCCGTTTACACGATCGAGCAAACATCGAGCTAAAGTTAAGCAAATGTATTCAAAATACACGTACTAATTGCTCGACGTCTGCTCGATGTTTGCTAGCATTCATCCAGCTAGCTCGACGAGCTATGGTAATTAGCATGCTAATTAGGAGGGCGAGCGGGTTGTAATTGGAAGGCCTATATAACACGTGATCAGCTGTGGGCTAAGCCTAGGCCTACATTTGAGCCAGGAGTGGGGTTCCATCTTGCTTGGTTTGCTCGATGTTTGCTCGATCATGTAAACGGGGTATAATTCACCCATAATTAATTTAAACGCTGCTCTAATATTGCTCCAGAACCATTTTTGCTGTTTTCGAGTTTTGACTCATATCGCTCTTACATAGCTTTGTAAACTGTTGAAGTTTTATTGCTCTGATCTGTAGTAATTATGATTATAAAGATGACAATGTGTGTAATTTGAATTCTTTCGTCATGCATTCTGGTCTTAAATCATAATTTTGTGTGGTCTGGGCTTACATGTGGCTGACACGAGGTGTGCAGTGTGTGTAGGTCTGCATGTGGTGGTATGTATGCTGCAGGAGTGACGCAACAGCTGATCGACGAGACGCGACTGGCACCGGAAAACACGATGTTATCAGACTTGCAGAACATCGCTAATGTCGGCGGCGACCTACAGAGCCGCGGTCCACATGGCGAAACACCAGTACGTTGCTACTAGCCTATATTATATAGCTTTGTCATAATTAAGGAGACCTTAATTCCAGCTATTCTTTAGTAGTTCCTGGCTTTAGTCATCTAGCTTTTATGTCGAAGTTGTACTATCGTGCTTCTTGCAATAGTAGCGATCACTTTGATATCTCTGCAGTAGGCCTATAATTTAAATGTAAATAACGATAACGGACGCTGTAAAGTGCTTCAGTGCAAGTTTTGCCGTTTTAGTCACATTTTTCGACAATGGGCCGTTTAGAGTCATTTTGAACATCAAAAACCAGATTGCTTGTTTGCTGCCCAACTTAAATAACGCGTATCAATATGGTTTTTTATTGTGCAGTTTTCGTGACATAATCGTGTTTGTAAGCAAACAAAATCACGGAAAAGATTCCCACTAAGCACTTTTTATTACATTTAGTGACGAAGACTTAGTTGAATGTTTTTTTTTGCAAATTTGGTCTCAATAAACCGGAATGTTTGCATCGACTGTCAGAATATTCTTGTATGGCAGCCAGATCGTCTCTGCGGACGAGACAGACGCAGTGGCTATGCGTCTAAGTGACATTGATGTTTGGCTAATTATAACGAAGGTACAGCCGGTCCAGTCGACATAAAATGCACATTAAATTTAGTGTGTGTCGGCGCCGCGACGATGTGCCTGTCTAATGGTAAATAATCGGACTATTGGCATGAAGATGGCGGGTTTTGTTGCCCACTATTTTATCTTGACTACTGCAAGCTACTCACGTCCTATGTGGTTAAATGTCATCCCAATCATTCTGCCGTCGTCAGTGAGAGAAACGCATGGAAGGTATGTTCTAAGCATGCTGTACTACCGCTGCTCGAGTGAGCTACGACAGTTCATGAATAGGTTGTCAGCAGTTTAGCGCGTTGGGGTCGCAATCAACAAATCGTTAGTTACGGACTGAGTCTCTCGATGGTGAAAGCCTGATGTGGCTGACAGAGCGGTGGTATGTCTGATGGCTGCACTAGGCCTACTGCCCCGTTAACATGGCAAATGACTGCTGTGGGGCATAGGCCTAATTTAGGCCTACATCTCATGGCAATCAGTTACTATGTCCGTGAGTGACTGCAAAGCGGTGCTGTGTGTGCACAGCAGCAATAAGTTTGCTCTGACCTGAGATACGGAGTGAACCAATTTTCTCCTCAACTGCAGTGTATCCCTTGCTGTTTGAGTGCAGTGCGCCACCGACATGCCACACCAGTCCCTGATGTCATCTGTCCATCTTTGTGCTGATCGATCTCGAGGACGCTTACCAGCAATCCCTCCTAGCTTCCAGGATGTGTGAACAGAGGCTCCGTGCGCGTACGCCATTGCCAAAATTCTGAAGTTTGCGTTTGCAGACTGTACATAGCAGACGTGTTGAAGTTTCTCTAGTACTGAGGCATTCGCAAAAGAGCGTTTGCATAAGAAGGATTGAAGCATTTGAAATGTGGATTTGGCGTCGCATGTTAAAGATATCTTGGACGGAGGACCAAAAGAACGATGAAGTACTGAAAACAGCTGAAGCAAAAAGGGAACTCATGGACGCACTGAGGAATAGACAGAAGAGGTGGTTGGGACATGTGCTACGTCATGGTTCTTTGGTGAGAACAGTGTTGAAAGGTCGACTGCCAGGGAAGAAGGGAAGAGGGAGGCCAAAAAATGCTACTGAGTTGGCTACTGGAGACAAACGTCGAGGACATGGATTATTCACAACTCAGGGAGCTAGCACACGAGCCGACAAGGTGGAGTCGATGAGAACGCGAACCTACCCTCAAGGGCAGAATACAACAGCAGAGGCGTTCGTACGATGTTCAGTCGAGCTCGTTCTCAACAATCTTCGATAAGCTGTCAGTTCGTAACCTTCAGTCATTTTTCCTGTCTGCTGCTCGGGCCCAGTACGTTTAGTTGGCTTTATTAATTTGATTAATCTGCTGCAATCTTCGTAGAGTAGGCCTACGCGTAGAGCGTGTTGTGCTACAGTTGCACGTGGCGGCATGCAATGGCTACGCGCGAGTGGTGGAGTTTCTAGTCAGTCAGAACGCTGCTGTTGATGCGGTCGACAACGACGATTGGCGACCTCTGCACTGCGCCTCGTGCTGGGCCCAGGTACCTGTCAACTCACGCGTCAATACATTGTCAGCAGTTATACCCAATTCACACCGGCGACGCCGACGCGACTCTTCTGTCGATTTGCGTCGGCGTTGGTAGTGTGAACGCACCCGTCGGCAATTAGTCGTGACCAAGTTTTCAATTCTGACGTCATCTTTGTATACTCTAGCACCACTCGCTGAACAGTTAGAATTCGAAACTGGATCACGACAGCCGACGCAACTCAACTGAACTCAACTGGATAAATCGCGAACTTGTTCAGTTCAGACATTTTTGACCAAAGTTCGTCGGCAGCCGTCGGCAAGTCAGTTCGCACGGCGGTGCAAATTGAGTATAAGGCTCGCGATCAAGAGGTGGTTAGTTCAACTGCTACCTTGTCATTTTTACGCGCGAGAGCTAGCATAGCTATAGCGCGTATTAGCTACGGTAATTCTGTCCGTCCGTCCGTCCGTCTGTCTGTCTGTCTGTCCGTCACGACCCGGTACCGATTAAAGCTCGGGTGAGTTAAAGAGTTCCGGCTTTCACCTGTGATAGCCCAAAGTTTCTAGTATTTCGTGACAAAATTTCATGCCACTGGGTCAAGGGTGTCCTTATGAACGAGGGGGCGGAAGAGGGTCTGAAAAGACGTTATTTTACCGGTTTTGGCTCATCTAGCGTGCAAATGGTTGCAGATAGGCACAGACATGCTGCTTATCATAACAAGCACTGGCAACGCGCTACTAAAGAATGTTAACATCGATGACCTTGTATGACCTTGAACCCCCTAAATAAGGGGGTTTAGTGAATTTTTCGCGATTTCGGGCTGCGACACGCATTTCAAGAGTGAATTGCGCCAAAATGGCTGGAGACAGACCAAAACAACTTGCATGTGAAATTTTCAGCTTTGAATGTAAATTTTAGCAGTCTAATAGGGTGTTTACACGATCCGGCAAACGTTTAGCAAACTTCCAGCAAACGTCCAGCAAACGTCCAGCATTAGCACGTGTATTTTGAATACATTGGCTGGCAGTTTGCTGGACGTTTGCTGGATCGTGTAAACACCCCCATAAGTCCGAACCCTCTGGGTTTAAGGATGGCTGCGCAAGCGGGTATCAAAGAGGGTACTCTTCTAAAAAGTGGTTATACATCCGATGTTGGCTTATCTAGCGTGAAAATAGTTGCAGATGGGCACAGACATGCTGCTCATTACAACAAGCACTGGCGACGAGCTTTTTAGGAATGTCAACATCGATAACCTTGAATGACCTTGAACCCTAAAAATAGGGGTTTTAGTGATTATTTGGCGATTTTTGGCTGCAAAAGAGTGAATTGCGACAAAATGGATGGAGATAGACCAAGATTACCTGCAAGCACGAACTGTTTAATAGGCTCTCGCGCGTCTCATGAGCCTTATCTCAGATTTTTTGTACGTTTACTTAATGACTCTCGGCAAGTCTGGACACGTTTGCATTACGTGCGCATCTTATAAGGGTTAAAGGGTATAGCTTTTTATTGGAACCCATCGCAGAGTACGGAGCGTCATCTGCCATATGGGGTCATGCAGTATTGCCCGCCACCCGACGTAGGTGAACGCGCCACACTTTAACCCCAGCCAAACAGGCTGGTACTCGATTTACCTACACTGGAGGGGTGGAAGGCTGAGTTTACGTTGGTGTTAGTTATATACCTGGATGGTTTACCTGCCCGCCAACAGTCATGCACCCATTCAAGTAACCAGTTGATAGCGACCCGAGCGGGAATTGAACCGTCGACCTCTCCATCGTTAGTCCGACACTGTCACCTTACGCCACTGAGCCACCGGTATGTCAATAATTTATTTTGTCACAGTCCTGTCTTTAGTTTTCCGCGATCCAATGGTTAGCTGCACTGAGGGTAAGCCTCCTCCATTCATCTCTGTTCTCCGGCAGCTATCGTCGCAACGAAGTCGAGTCTTTGTCCAGTGTAATGTCATCTATGGCTAATAGTTATGATTGTTGTTTGTCGCAGTACGTGGTCGTGGAGATACTGCTTGAACACGGCGCCGATATTGAAGCGAAAACTCGTAACGGCGAAACGGCGCTCGGTCAGTAGCTATACTGCTGTCACTGCCGCTGCTTTTTAGTACAGTTCTAATTCCTTATATTTCGAAACAATCTACCTATAGTTCTCGTAACAATCTTATATCAAGGACGTTGTTGTTTATTGCAGCCATCGTCTATAATAGCTGCATTTTACTAATAGCAAGTAGCAATTGAAGTAGATATTGAAACTCAGAATGTTTTTAGCATATTAACCAAATGAAGTAATTTTTAAGGTTATTCTTCAGTTAATAAATGAATCCCAACACATAGAATATTTGTGTGCTGCAACAAAGCAGAATCAAACTACGAAGTTTTGTCATCTCAGTGCCGATATTATAATGCGGCCATCCTCCTGATCTTTGACATTTTAAGCTCAACATTGACACATTGCTTACTTCTGCCCTGGGAAGCGTTCAGACCAATATGTTTTTTTGGTTTTTGGCATCTCATATTTTTCGAGTTTGGCGCCCTTACGGGACAGACGGTCGGACGGACGGACGAGCAAGACACGTAATGCGGCCGCAGAATTATTAAATGTAGGAGACAGCAACGCTCAACTGCCGATCACGCTTATTGATAACGATGCTGCTGCTGCTGGTGGTGGTGTAGACCTGTGCGAGGACGTGGAGATGAAGCAGCGGATACTGGAACTGATGAGTGAGATGAAGACAAAGCGATCCTCTCGACTCAGACTTGAGTCGACGACGTCTTCTCGACGTAACAGCACCGCTAGACGGTACGTAGAAGCCTATACATAGACCCATAGACATCTAGATGCATTAGCTGCAAATACATCTAGATGTCTACGGCCGCTTCATTGCTCAATTAACTTCGCTGCACGCAGTTTCATGGATAAGCCGGTCGTAAAACGTGAACTCGCCGCGATGCCAGTTGCGACCGACCGCTACAAGTTTAGTGGCGTATGCTATGCACCTGCTCCCCCTTTGAAAGTGAAAGACAATTTTAACGAAAAGAAAGAAATTGACTAATCAGTTAGACAGTCGATCAGTCATTCTTTATTCACCCAGCTGTGCGGTGTATCTAACTGTGTGCTCAGGTCAACTCAGCCCCCTACCCTCAGCGAGATGGGTTTTCATTTAAGTACTGTTAAAAGCCAAATAATACGTGTTTCCGATCGCCAATGTGCGTGCATCCTGGCGACTAGCGATTGCAATCCCGGGATCCCGAAGGTTCCACGCCGTCGCCGCCGATGAGCTAGCGGTCCTAGAGGTCTAACGTCAGAATAAAATCAAACAGTGTGTTGTTCTTACACTGCTGCAAGCGTGTCCTCGTCAGTCGTCATCTGTGGTCACAGTCACAGTGCCAACCGCTAATGGTGACTGACAATCATCGAAACAATCATTGAATCATTGAAACAGTATTAATGAGCATGACTAACGAGCATTAGATTGACGCGAACTTTCGAAAATTTTGTATTATTTTTTTATAAATAACAACGGTTTCGCGGAACGTTGAGAATACGTTCGTTAGGCCTACCGTACGACGTAGCCTGCTTTAACATCCGATGAACTGCGGGAAACTAATTTATTATTCGTCAAGTTCGGCAAAATTGGTGGATAAGTTCGCTCACGTGGCAAGTGGGATGTGTGAATGTATTACGGCCCGGGAAAAACATTCTCGCGGAGCCCATGGGGAGAAAATTTTTTTTGAATTTTGCTTTTTAAAACGGCGCACTGATGTACTTTATATTTCTGAGCGACGGCGGGGCCCCCAAACGTCGCGGGCCTGGGGTAACTTACTCCCTAGCACCCCCACCGCTTTCGTCAGGCTTGCCAGTGACAGACGTTTTAGCGGTCTTGATCGCTAAGTCGCCGCTAAGGCTTAGCAGTCCGGACCGCCGCTAACCTAACGGCTTAGCGGTTTAAACCGCTAAGCCAGCTGCTAAGGCTTCAGGCCTTAGCTTAACGGTTCCGGGGACTACTCGTGATGATTGACGTTTTGTGTTTTGCATTGCAGGGGAAGCGCCGTTCAAGTCGCGCTGTACGTGATTATTTTATTCTCAACCTAAAACTCTATTTGAAGTTTTTATCGAATGTATTCATCATCGTCGTTAGACCGGTTTTACTCTAAGATCACTGGTAGTCGTCATGTTGGCCTACATATTTTGTTCATTTGTTTAATTCTTCCGTTATATATGATTATTTTTTTCTCTATGCTTTTTAGCACCTGCTCATTTTTTTTTACTTTCGCTAGGCCTACAGGGCATACGTTTATAACAGCATTCATGTAGTCTAGAATCAATGCAGTATGCTTATTGTCATTGGTAATTTGTTTATTTTTGTTACTGGGTCGTATGCCTACTGAATTTGATATAGGCTTAACATATTCAATCAGTCGATTAGCCTGTGGATTTAAAAAGTTTCAGCTAACGAAATTCTCAAAGATAGGCTACAAAGCAGATACGTTTCTACGTTTCTGTGCAGGAATCTTTTTCTCACCTGTGCCAATTGCAAACGTGAAGTAAAAAACATGGAAAATTCCAGTTAGATTTATATATTATATATATTTATTGCTGTCTAAAAAACACGTTTTAAAACTTTTGTTTAAAAACATTATTAAAAACATGGATAAAAAACTTTAAACTGCTGATGTTTCCAATCGCTACTTTTTCGCCATTATACACACAAAGAATAATTAAATACAGATAAATAAAAACAGAAACCTACCATTTGTAAAGATTGAAGTAAAACCCGGAATGTACTGAATGCACTGTACTGTTTTTTTAGTTTTTTTTATTTGCAAATCAATGTTTTTAACATTACATATATTTAGAGTGACATTTGTTCTCATTTTCATGTCTTAAAATTGTTTTTTTGCTATGAATAAAGATTTACATGTATACGGTGAAGTGAACAGTAGGCTACACAGCAGCAGAATCAGCGCCAGCAGACCTATCTGCAACTGTTTTCATGTTAGAAGAGCCATTATCAGTAAAATAGCTACTTTTTAGAAGGGTACCCCTCTTTAACGCTCGCGTGAGCCGGCCTCCTTGAGCCTAGGGGGTCGACTAAAATCTGCGTTCAATGCTGAAAATTTCGTATGCTGGTTGTCTTGGTCTATCTCCAGCCTTTTTGTTGCAATTCACTTTTGAAATGTGCGCTGCAGCCAAAAATTGCGAAAAATTCGCGAAAACCCTCTTTTTGGGAAGGTTCAAGGTCGTTCAAGGTCATCGGTGTTGATAAAACTAAAAAGCCCATGACCAGTGCTTGTTATGATAAGCAACATGCATGTACTTATCTGCAACCGTTTTCACACTAGAAGAGCCAATAACGTCAAAATAGCGTCTTTTAGAGGGGGACTCCTTTTTGACGCCTTCGTTCGAGGGGAACTTCTCACCGATGGGCACGAAATTTCGTCACGATAAACTAGAGTCTTTGGGCCAGCCCGCAGTGAAGATTTGGTGATCTTAGGTTGCATTGTTTTGATACAGTACAACAGTGTGACGGACAGACAGACGGACAGACAGACGGACAGACAGACGGACGGACAGACGCCCTGGCCATGGCTAAGACGCGCAAAGCATTCAGCTATCGCTCGTATAAAGTAACCTTATGCAGTAATTTCTTAAAATAAAAAAAGTCAAAAATTAATTTTTAAAAAACGTTTAAAAACGTAAAAAAACGTGGCAAGAATAAAAACGTAAAAAACAGTTTACATCTATCAACAAAGGTAAACATACATTTGTCAGTTTTGTCATACCAGACAAAATGACAAAATGTCTGGAAATTGTAGATCACTACAAAAAAATGATTACACCCAAACGTTGTGGAAAATAAAACGGATACCATAGGCCTACAAAAGTTACCAGGGCTGTAGTTGCGTTAGAGCCGGGCCCCCCGTTGTCGCAGGGCATGGGGCCCCCCAAAGGGTTAATTCGGCTCTGACTGAATGTACAGATCAAAAACAGCTGAACGCAATTTGCTTATGAAAAATTTATCATAGGTTTATTTGTAATATTGTACGTTTATGTTTTAACAAGAACAAAAAACACGACATTAAAATGCACAAAAACATTTCAAAAATTAAAAAAAACGTTTTAAAAAATTTTTAAACATTAAAAAGGAAAAACATAAAAACATAAAAACAGGTTTTTAAAAACTTTTATTAAAAAAACAAAAGAAATGTTTGTTACATCTATGATGTAATGCATACAGGTTGTGTGCGCGACGGTCGAGTGTTAACGAGCGTCGGGGTTCCATCTCGGCGAAAGACGCGCGAGACGAAGGTCTGAGACTACGCCAGTCCATCGCCCAGCCTCATGACGACGACGACGACGACGACGACGACGACGATGACGATGACCCTGATGAGGGCCAGGTGTTGAACGCCATCACAGTTGCCGTACCACCAAACATCGTCGTCCAGGTCGACTATTCATCACTAGTCTCCAAACGATTTCGTTTTGTCGAAAAAAAAACTGACGAAATGACGAAAACTGGCGGTCGTGACGAAAATATTTATTTAAAAAAAAATTTGACGAAACTTACTAAATTTTCACGAAAGACAAACGATTTATGGCAACATTTTGAGCAAAGTTTGCACTTTTTGACAAAGGAAAAGACAAGTGGAAGCCAAAAGCCTTGAAACTGTTTTGGCAAGACTTTATAGAATTAGCTAACAACAGTTAAAGTCATGCACTACTGAAAAAGCTTCAGTTTTGGATGGCGAAAAAGTGGCAAAATTCAGGATCTTTGGCAAAGTTTTTGACGAAATTTGCACTTTTTGATGAACGAAAATGCAATTTTTGGTGGCAAAATTTTTTCGAGCCTATTTATCACTCTCCAACCATCACCGTTCACCGTCAGCCGTCTGTCCGTTGCATCCGTCAGCTAGCTTAATTTGTCCGCCGATCATCTAAGTGATTAATGACCAGCCAGTGCCTATAGCATAGTCACGCACCTTTTACTTGACGCAGCCCGCTGCTAACAGTTGCATTGAAAGACCGCGTACGTCGCAAACGTTACTAACCTTAATAGGCCTTCGAACGTAGAGGTCGTTACAGTGAAACATTTGGTTTTTCTAGTCAGTAACGCGCAAACATTAATTAATTATATAATATTTATTTATTTTAAACAGTTGGCGACGAATTATGTTTAACTGTCCATCTTTTAATAACCCATCTTACTACTCCACTACCAGTTCCATCCCTTGCGCTTCAGATTTGGCAGCTTCGTGCTGACATTGCGTGCTGTGTGAATTCACTGCACCCTTTAAGCTACTTGTTCAATATTTATCCTTCCCTGTCTTCCAATAAACAGCATTCTTATAACAGGAAAGATTATTAGAACTACCATTACTGTTAAAATATGCACACTCATAATGGTCACTTCTTACAGCATTTTAAGTTAGGATTGACATTTTGTGTTTCGTGCGTTTCTTATCTGGTTTTTTTTGGTAAAGGTTAAATTGTGTGTGTCATTATGTGTTTATGGGTTTATGTGCGTGGAAAGTGCGTCTCCGAAATGAGCTATATTGTGTCGGGCGGGACGTCAAACGTTAAACGTAGCCTACTCACTCGCTTACTTATTTAATATTTAGGACGCTGAAGAGCAGCCGGAGCCAGTCGACAGCAGCAGCAGCCGGTCGCACGTCAATGGTGACGTCACGATGCCTACGTCATCCGAGCGTCATGAGGCGGGCGGCAGCGGTATAGCGCAGCCGGGGCCGGGAACTCTGCACGAGCTAAAGAAGCGGCGTTCACGCGAGCTGCAGCTGCGATTGTTTGGCGCCCGGGCAAAGCTGAGTGCCGCTAACGGCAGTGACGGAGTCTGTACGTCGACTGAGAACTCCTCCACGGCCGCCGGCAGTAGTTGTCATCCGTCACTGAGCGTCGCTGAAATCTACGGTCAGACGACCAGCTCAACACATCGAAACAACACGCTCGTTCACAACTGCAGCGAACAGTGCTGTCGACTCATGTAGCTCACCGGCGGACGATACGATGCACCGCGACCAGCAGGTCCGTCGAGAGGGGAGAGGCGAGGGGGGTAGGGCGTAGATTATCCCGGGCCACGCTACGTTTGAGGGGCCCCGCCGTCGCTCAAAAATATAAAGTAGACCTACACCAGAGTGCGTTGTTTAAAAAAAAATCGAAAATTTTTTCCTCAAAAGGACCCCGCGAGAATGTTTCCTCGGGCTTCGCTGTGGCTCTCGACGGGCCTGGCGACCAGTGGGACATTTTGGCATGTTCAGGTGGGCCAAAAAAGTAAGCTATTGTACTTTTTCCATATCTTCACTAAATATTGACTAATTTTCACAATTTTTTCATCCGTAGACTCTGGAAGAAATTTGCTACTTAGTGACATGCACACCACACATATTATGTTAATACACTACCTTGTAAAATATAAATATCCAAAAAGGTACAATATCTACATTTGGCAATAAGGTTGAGTGGTAAATTTTTAAAGTATTTAAGTAAAATTATAGCTTATAATAAATGTCAAAAAGGTTTAAGTGTAGCTATGAGGTAAGTTTTCATGTTTCAAAAAACAGTGCACAGCTTGTAGGGCCACGCAATTGAAATACATTGCTCTGTATGCTGATGCAGTTAACTGAGCAAGATTGCAGCCATCAACCAGCATGAATGTACATTAAAAATTACTGCACAGTAAAATTGTCAAAATTATTTCGAAAAATATGTTTAACATATCCACCGATGTTTTTGGCACTTACTATAATTCATATTTTGAAATTAAATATTTTAAAAATTTACCATTAGACCTTCTGTCCATCAGTAGATATTGTATGTTTTTGGATATTTATATTTTACAAGGTATTGTAGAGACACAATAAGTGCGGTGTGCATGCCACTGAGTAGCAAATTTTTTACAGAGTCCACTGGTGGAAAAATTGTGAAAATTGATCAATATTTAGCGAAGATATGGACAAGGTTCAATAGCTTACTTTTTTGGCCCACCCTGTATTCGGCCGTACAGGGGCCCCAGAAGAAGGGGGCCCGCCCCACGTCGGGTAACAGCGCGACATTTTCCGGCCTGGGTGGTTTACGTAGGCCTATAGTCCGTACGTCGTATTGCAAAATCTTGACTTTACGACGTTACTTGCTTATTTCGAAAGCAGAAAATTGATGTCACATCGCATATGTTTACCGAATAAGGCGCCGTCGGGTTTTCATCTTGCCCTGACCACAGCCTATACGTACGGCCTAAACCCTACTTATACAGCAAATGAACTGCTTGGTTCAGTTGATTCGCTATAAACAGGGCTTTAATAGGCGCAGAAAGTCGGCGTTTCACGTTTGCATAATGCGAAGCAAATATTGATAATTATTATAAGCAGAGATTGGCCAGCGACTCTGCTGTTTTTCCACTCCGTTTTAAAGTCTTTTTTGCCATTTTCGGTCATTTTTGCTTTAGTTCCGCAGCCTGTGTTATATCTGTTGTTATCGTCATGGGTGAATAATCTGGGAAAGTTAACGTCGAGAAGTCACAACGAAATTTGTTGATAGAATTTATTTCTGTCTTGAAGTGTGTCTTTGGTTCTTCACACGCGATTACACATGAAGTTGTTGGACCATGCTGCCATTGTGTAAGCTGTTGAGTGGTTGGTGTATTATGTTCGAACATTAAACAAACGAAAATTAGAATATTTATTATCTGTCCCATTGCATGGGACAGATTATAAAATCACTTGCGTCTGTCTGTCATTCTGTCGGTCTGTCAGTCCGGCTGTAAACACTCCCACGGCCGCAATTTTGATTCGATTTTGATGAAATTTTGCACAGTGATTCGGGGCCCGAAAAGTAAGGTTGAGTTTATTTGGGATGAAAATCTGATAACTCCTGCTCTTATTTTACCCCCACTTTTCAGAAATTTGCATTGCGCCTATGGAGAATTCAAAGCTGCATAATTCGGTCCCCGTAAAAGATAATTGCGCGCTGTGTTTACCTACCCCCTATTTTTGAGGTCTGGCAATCTAATGGTGTTATTTAAATTTACCCCTTATCGACCCCTGTAGCCATAGCAACCATTCAAATGTTGCAAAATTTTGCATTACAGCCAATGGAGATTTCAAAGCGGTATAACTAGGTCCCCGTAAAACATAATTGCGCGCTGTTTGCACCTACCCCCTATATTCGGGTCCGGGTTATCTGACGGTGTCATTTAAATTTTTTGCCTGCCGACCCCTGTTGCCATGACAACGAATTTTGGGACAAAATTGACTATAACTTGGCCCCCGTGAAAAATAATTGCGCGCTGTTTTCACCTACACCCCTATTTTTGGGCCCGGGCTATGCAGTGGTGTCATGCAAATTTCTGCCCTAAAGACCCCTGTTGTCCTGGCAACCAACCGTTTTTATTCAAAGACAAAATTGGCTGCAGGCTCACGTGAGCGTCAAACGCTGAAAAGCAGCTGCTAGGCTATATAGCGTGGCAATGGGACAGATACCTCGTTCCACAGAACTCTGACGCTACGGCACTACGGCGCTATACAAAT
>Ga0209367_1000650_pt1 | contig 36932 bp, 19 predicted proteins | sample WorMetLIZISLAND2_FD_187412 | JGI IMG/M metagenome (GOLD analysis project Ga0209367, IMG submission 187412) | Marine gutless worms symbiont microbial communities from Max Planck institute for Marine Microbiology, Germany - Olavius geniculatus... ...
GGGGGGGGGGGCGGCCGCCCCCCGCTCCCTCTTTGAATCCGCCACTGTAGCTTGATACAGTAATCTGAAGTGTAGGCCTACTGGTAAACGTTTTTAAATCGCGGTACCCGGTATGCATTGAAAATCTTTACTCACCATCACTGGTAGCACAATAAAATAATTGAAGAAAAAAATAAAAAATAAACATATACAATAATACGACAAAATCAGTCACATGACCATAGGCAACAGAATTTTAACTTGTGATTTATGTTAGTGGCTGCGACCCCTGTCATGCAGTGTAATAATAATGATGCAATACAATTGTCAACTGAGTTTTAACTTTTAGTTATTTTTCAACGATTAGGCTACACTCAGGCTCAATGTGGGTTTTTGATCACGTGGACCCGGAAATATTCAGCTCAAAGCATGGATGATGGACGTATTATTGGCATTTTCGCCGACCACCGCGCTCGATGCCAATTCAATATCTGTATCCTATTCGCAGCAGACTCGGCTATCAGTAGATCTGAGACCTGTATAAGCATGCACATTGCACAATAATCGCGTATGCTTCTCGGCTGTGATTAATTCTGCTGTGATTAATTCTAAAACACAAGCGGAGTGCGGACTGAGCATGCGCCAACACGTAGCAGCTACTAGAGGCACACGTATAATTGAAATCAGCTCTCAGTAGCAGCGGCCGCCACCGTGACTGAGTCGAAATTATACAGCTAGTGCTGGCGATCAGTCCTGATCACTGCAACGGACACCTGCAGGGTCAAAGTTCACAGACGCGTCTCCTAGCAACGCTAAGAACAACGACTGAAGTCAGCTACACTTGATATCGGATACCGTAAGCATAGGCTATGCAGTGGACCCGCGTATTATACCGGTCATGAAGTGTCGATAATGTCATTAATGCGTATACGACAATCATACTGCTACCTAAGCTTTTGTACTACCGTGTAAGCGAAATTAACCTACGAACCAACTCAGAGTTACGGAGCGTCATCTGCCATATGGGATCACAGTGTTACCTGACGTCCGACGCGGATGTACGCGCCCCGTTTTATCCCAATAGCCAAGACAGGCCGGTACTTGATTTGCCTACCCCGGAGGGACGGAAAGCTAAGTTGACCTTGGTGTTTGTTATATACTGAAATGGTTTACCTGCCCACAGAGAGTCACCCATCCAAGTAGTAACCACTTGATAGCGACCCGACTGGGAGTCGAACCCGCGTCCTCTCGGTCGTAATTAGGCAAAGTCCAACACTTGCTATAGCACTTCTTACAGTAGCCCAAAAGTGCTTTACAATCTCGGAAGTTGCGGCTGATTGGCACGAGCTAATGATACCGCAGCGCAGTATGCGGCCATCCATTGCCCGCCTAAGCGAACAACTGGAGCCGCGGTTTGCAGCTAGCAGACATACCACCGCTCTAATCAGCCACACTAGGCCTTCGCCCCGTAGCCCGTAAGCTACTATTCATTTCCCATCCCACGGAGGGTAGAAGGCTGAGTTGGCCTGAGCCAAGTCCCACATCCTACTGTACCGTTACGCCACAAAGCCACCTAGGAATTATTCATAATCGTAAACAATTATTCACACAGCAGCAAATGAGTTAAACGGGGCAGACCTTGTTCATGATGTCATCATCGAGTTCTGGCTCGGGCTCAGCCCAGTCAATGGCCAGCGTCTGACCCCACAGCTGGACGCCTGTTCCAATGAGACGTCGGCGCGCCATCAGAGCGTCGCGGTGCGTCTCAAACTCGACGAACGCGAAGCCGCGATTGCGCGACTTGTCGCGTACATCCGGGTAGACGATGACGTCACTCACACGTGAAACGCCGTCGAGCAGTCGCTTCATCTCGGCCAGGATCTCGTCGCGCTGACGTTGACGCGGCAGACCGCCGACGAACAGACGGTTGTTGTCGACCGACAGGCAGACGCCTAGCGCCCACCCAGGTCGTATCTCGAACTTGTTAGCCTCACGAACCGCCCGCGCAGCCTCCGCGCGCGTCCCATACGCCACGAAACAGAAGCCGCGATTAGCACCGGCGAACTCCATCATCAACCGCATCTGAAACAGCATTGCACAGACACACACGCTTCAAGCATCCATCACATAGCTCTGTGCAGTTCCAACATTCACAGGCCGCACAGTAGCAGTGTGATTCATACACAGTCCGTATTTTGATAATTTTTCGCATGCGACATCAAGAAAAAACTTGATGCAAATGACTGTAGTTTTGGCCACCTCACTTTAATACTGTCGCTATTCAAAAAATAAAAGTGGCACCTTTTTATGCCCCCCGGTGTATGGGACTACACATGTTCTCTTAATAAGTTATTATCGGGACATAACAGATAAAACTAAAAATATAAATTCGTTGTAAAACGGTGCAATTAATAGATCTGCGAATAAGTCGTGAATATAAAAAAAAATTAACGCCGTTGACACTTAATCGCAGTGATAAAAACTTCAAAGTAGCTTACTTTTCTCTTTTATCATGGATAAACGTAGGCTTAAATATGCCTGAAAAATTTATTGCGTGATTAACAATAACTCACTGGCCAACTGGCAGCTCCTGTTTAATGACATGTGCCTGAGCATCAGAAGCCAACAAGATGGACTTAATTTGAGAATTAGGGTAGATAATATAAACAGAGATTTTGAATTCCTGACTTATCGTTTTAAAATTGATAAAAGTTCATGAACGCAGTTATATTTTCAGAATTTTTTTTACATATTACAAATTCTTAGTACCAATCAGGCATTTCAAGAATCGTAAAAAAATTGTGAACTTAAAGAAAACTAAAATTCGTAAAATTTCATTCTCAATCTACACTGTGTCCGGTAAAAAACGGACCCCCTAGACATCATGCAATAAAAATGTCAAATCTAAACGAATTTGAATAAAGTTTTGTACACTTAATTCCTAATAAATTCCTGAAGCGATTGCCAAATTTTGTTATGACTATGTATGACTATGCACGGAACAAAATCGCAATGGTCAAAATAGTCGCGTGCGAAGTGAAGGCGTAAGTTGCGCTTAACCAATTATACGGATACACTTTCGATTTCAGGTAACACTGCAAAGGGCAGCCTTGCATAGTGCAGGCGACGACATCCACGGCTGAGTTACAAGCTACAATGCCTCGCATGCATCTAATGCACAACCCAGTTCGGTTCAGCGAACAGAGCTTAAGTTATCGTGCGTCCAGCGCTAGACAGTCGGTGATTGGAATGACGAATAATTTCTAAAAACTGAGTAAACGAACAGAACGCAGAATCAACTTCGAACGGAGCAAAACCAATCATTTTGTGTACGCTGAGCACGCAGGTTGACCGCACATTGGGCAATGATAGCTTCGTGTCTCTGGGCTGGATTTCCTAAGTGAATTTACGTATAAGCGTTAGTTTTTTAACGCGCGTTAATTGTTTAAAGGTTTAATTCGACAGCTCAACGGTAGACTAATTTTCGAATGATGCGTAGCACAAGGGACGAGTAGGTTGGCCGTGAAGGGTTGATGGACCCTCGACAGAGCTCCATGACGTCTGACAACGCAATTCGCTCTGATCGCCCATCATCACTCACCGATCAACGATCATTATCACTTGTCTAGTACTATAGCCAGGCCAGGCAAAGATTAACATCTTTCCCATGATAATACGCCGCTGATGCAGATGTCAACGTCGCCCTGTACCGGACCCACCCGGGCGCCAGCACTGACAGGAGCGACCGACCGACGAAGCAACAAACTGTGACAGACATGACAGCTAGCCGGCGAGCATCCGGCGACGCTAGACATCGGACCTCCCGCAGTCAGCAAGACGCGACAGACAGCCGCAGCAACACACGTGCACCGACTGCAAGACGTGTGTGGTCCCAAGCCGACTCGAATCACGTTTATACGAGTTAACTCAACGCCCATGCATGACAGCAGGTCTATGCAGTGAAATCTACCCGGTCATTTATCCAAGATCACACGTGCAGCGCAGTTCACCCAAAGATAACCCCATTACTCAATCAGTCAACCAATCAATACAGCGTTCAAAAGCGGCCTAAAATGCAACTACTAGTCCACTAGAAACCCGCAGTTGAGTCCTAATGCACTGTGCTAACTGCTTAACGCAGTGATTTTCAACCGGGGTTCCGCGAAATCCAAGGGTTCCGCAAGCATCTGCCAAGGGTTCCGCAGCTGATCTGCAGTAAAATGACTTTGCTTGCGAATTCACGCCAGACAATGCCGTAGAAACACTCAGCATCGATTTTTTTTTGTTTGAAATTGCGTTTCTATGCGTTTTTTTGCATAGACTTACTGTGTTAAATCATTTTTGTTATTAGCAAAATTTTCGGCAATTTGCATTTTAGGCCTATATTATAACGTAGGCCCAAGCTTCGTATACACGACATTATTTAACTCCAATTAGGCATCATCGGAACATGGAAATAAAGAAGAAGAAAAGAAAAACGTACTGATAAAGGTTATGGTCAAAAATACGAAATCGTTTGGCCATTTACTTAGTTAATTCAGTTCTTTAAAAACTCAGCTAAGGAAAAGACACGTAAACCTGTCTTTTCCGACAGCGTCCACGTGATAAATTTTCGGGGTTGGTGGCGGGGCTAAGCGGCCGTCGACGACCGCCTCGCCCGTCGTGTTTGGTTAAATACAATAACATACTGTTGCCTGAGTAGGCTAATCAACTGTGTTAATTGCACAACGCAGCGGGATCCGGTGTCGTAGCATTTCGCCTAATCGCTCCCCAGTTGGGTCTACTGCAGAGCCCCAACCGAAATCGAACTAGGGTTAGGGTTAGGGTAAGTATATACGACGCGAAATGAGATCAGGCGAAATGAGACAACACCCGTCGTATACTACATCTACTTATGGTCGGACCCCCAGTTTTATTTTTGGGATAACTTCGGTAATTCAGCACCAATTTTAACAATTCTTTCACTGTTACAAGCAGAAATTTATGCCGCGTAAACGTGAAGTTCTTCCGCCCACCGCACCTTTATTGTGTGACCACATTACCTAGCAAAACAAACACTACTGCTAATATCGGTATTCAAACAGCAATCATCCTTTGTTATTCGGCCCATATCAAACGATTTATTCTAAAAATTATTACTGGTAAACAAAATAAATAAACACAATATGACGTAACAATGACGTCACAAGGCACTACTGCGAATAAGTAAATAAGCTTAACTATTTTATGCTACGAAATTGATATCTTTATGTGTTGCCTGTTCTCCGAGACCACTGTAGCTTTGACAGTGTTTGTTTTGCTAGGTAATGTGTCCTGTACATCAACTACCCAATTAGGTAAGCTATTTCAGATATTAACAATTCGTGCGGAGAAAAAATATTTTCTTAAATTGTGAGTAAATGTTTGGTTGCGCAATTTAAATTTGTTATCTCTAGTTACTGAAGTATTATTGTAATGTAATGTAGGTGCGACTTTTCCATCATAAATGTCATTCACAATTTTAAAAACCTTAATCATGTCCTTATGCAATATTTTGTATTTTAGTGTATGAAAGTTTAAAAAATCAAGAGTTTTTTTTGTATGGTAATTTACGTAAGATAATTACGAGTTTAGTAGCCCTCTTTCGAATTTTTTCTGTCTGTTCTATATCACTTTTTTGTCTTTTTATATGGCGACCAGACAGAATTTTCATATTCAAGATAATAGCAGACTAAGGCTTTGTATAACAAAATAAAAGTATTACAATCCATGTGGATAAAACTACTTTTAAGTAAACTTATCATGCTGCAAGTTTTTTCATTTTTTTCTTGAATGTGAAAGTGACCAAGTCTTAATAGCGCACCCCCCGACCGGGGGGGGGTCAAAAATTGGCTTAAATTGTAGCGTATTAGCCGCAAGAACTTTGAAGCCAGGGGAGTAGCTTCATGAGACTTTGCCAAGTGACGTGCTGCTAGATGGAGGTGATAACGCGACTACGCGAGTGCAACTTTTTGGGGTCACCTCCCCCTTAAAATTTGGGAGGGCAAAAAACGTCCAAAATTTAGTACGTTTTACGACGACTTTTGAGTTTAACCGCAAATATCTCTGGAAGGAATAGAGATATCGACAAACGGTAAAACGCATTATCAAGGATTATTAATTGCACTTTGATTAAAAAATGGTGAACTTTGATCCACTAACACCAGAGATTACGCGGCTAATGTTTACCCATCCTAGGTCGACGGTGCGCGTTTTGCGTATGCTAATGCATTTGATTGCGTGTCACGTGACTTTGCTACCGGGGGGAATTTCACCCCCTTTCCGTTGAATTTCCCCCAATCGGACTTAGGGCGCCGGGCGGACTCGCGTTGGGCTTTGTCCCAAATTTCTAGTTGTTTATGTAGTCAATAAAATAGAAATATAATTTTGCTATTACAGTCAACCACGTCAATCATGCTATGATTTGCAAAAAGCGGTGAGCATTACAAACATGACTCTTTGAAAAATCATATTATTTTGGTCATCTGCCAGGCTGTCAGCTATTTATTGTCCAACCGAAAAGCTGTCGAACTTTGCAGTAACTCAGCAACTTAAACACTTTCCGTTCAATAAGCTTATTAATTTAATGAAGGCCACTGGCAAGCACTGCCCTTCTATCGTTCTCGTAAACACTGCACCCAGTGTGCTAATTGCTAATGACATTATCAACTTATCAAAAACTACCACGTAAACCATTGAGTATCTAATTTTCCGATGCACTGAAAATCCTGGGAGAAGCAATTAAAAAGTGTGAATTGTTGTCTCGACGCAGGCATTTGTATGATGTTTTCGGCGAAATGCAATAACGACGATGCTCAGGCTATACATGTACGTCATCAGCATTTCACAAGGCAGTGTCCATACATTCTTATCACGTCCCTAACTTACAGACAGGAAACTTAGCGATCTCTGTTCCTCTCATGCAATATGCACGCGGCTCGCTGTCGTCCGGCAAGTAGGCCTACGAGCACGCTGTGCATGTTAATTTAACAAAGCCGCTTACATAATTCGGAAAAGTTTCGCAAATTTCAGCCGCACGTACTACATAAAAGTATAATCTAACAAGAAATATTTTAGATTGTGACCAATCTAACGTACTCCTCGCGCGCATCATTTTCTCCTGTAATCTTTTAACTGCTTTTTAGTTTTTCTTTTCGCACCGCAAATAGCGGTGCCGACAGCATCATTTCGCCGACAGCATCAACCGTGCAACTGACGTCATCACGTAACGTGATCCCAAAAGGTCAAACTCGTGACCCCATTATCTTTGAGGCGCCATACCTCCATAACGGTGCTAGATATACGCATGGTCTTGTCCATAGTGACCATGCGTCTATCTAGCACCGTTATGAAGATACAGGTGTATGGCCGTTTGAAGTTCTTCCAGGAAGGCTCTTCCAGAAACAGAGGTCGGTCGTTGGTCGGTCGTCGGTCGGTCGGTCGGTCGGTCCTCAATATTACACTGATTTCATATACTCCTCTTCGCTGCGATAGGAACGTAGCGCGCGAGGAGTAAAAAATAGCACAGCAAATTGCTTTGCAGCAGTAAACTTTTAAGTTGCTTAAATAGCAATATGATTTTACGAAGTGACTCAAAAGTCTATATCCCCACTCATTTCTTTATTTCTTCATTGAGTTTCGTGATATAAAAAAAGCCGTTACCGTGAAAATTGCATCTGCTCGTGCTCGTACTTTACGCGAAATTTTTAATAACAGTGAGATGAGAAAGAAAACTGAGCGTTTATGCGTGACATTAGGCCGCCGTTATGTCATCTTCATGATGAAGTGCATTCATCGTTTGCATCTAACCCAGTGACTTAGACAGACATTTTCACAGCCTTTCCCACGCTGTGTCAGTCTTGCAGTTTTTACGAGTCACTGGTTCTCGCCCACAAGTCACAATCAGTAATGCCTCTCTGTACTTTGTACACTAGAGGACTCTTAATGCACAAGTAATTTGAGCAAAGCTCATGTAACGAGCGACAGCACTGGTGCTGCCATCTGGAGAATTAGTGTACAGCGTTGCAACAAATGCGTTTTGAAGGGCCACCCAAATTTGACATCTCGTACAGTGGATTCCTTGATCGTACGGCGTCGAGATTAAGAATTTTATATAGTCTACCCTTTACCCCTGTCCTTCAATAGACAGCATTCTAAATTTAATGACTGTTTGGAGGATTATGGTGAGCAGCAAGTCTTTAGAAACTATGCTCGTAAACGCTCAGCAGACACCAGAGTTTGACCATTCTCTATCAGAGGCTTGCGCGATGCTCTTGCGATCCCCACGAACGACAGCGTTCCCGTCTCTTTTCACTATTAGGTTAGGACGTTATGCCCACTCCCCACTGTGGTGGGAATGTAGCAGTTCTTTCATGTCACGGCTAAGACCTACTATTTGTTACGACTACGCATGATCCGTTAGCCTAACTGTAAAGCGGTATCTTTCGTCCAACATCTGTCACGCATTCACGTTAATTCCTCATTTCATTATTGCTGTTAGGCATATTCTATTCGTACTAAATATCGTTGCGCAGTAATGGCGTAATAATAATCAGTATTCTATGACGGTTGTCGTTCCTCTTCGTCGAGCCACATTGTCGGCCGAGACCGACACTGTGGACCGTCACGTCGACCGACAGTGTCCTCGACTTGTGTGCCGCCAAGCGGTAATCAATTGTACGGTGCGGCCATCTGGCGAACTACAACGAGTCTGCCTCAGCAATGCAAAACAAGTTTACGCGGGTGCAATGTGGTACAAACAGAGACCGGAAGATACTCGATCTAATAACATAAATACAAATCACTAATACTACGTCGAAGAGACAAAAATATTGTTTTTACCGGGTTCAAATTACCGGAAAGGGATAATCGCCCGCACGGACGTTCGCCCGCACGGACATCCGCCCGCAGGGACAAATGCCCGTATGAACTATGGCCTGCTACGGCCGGCAAAGATGCAACATAGAACAATAGGTCAATAGCCCGTAAGCACACCAACGCGTTGCTTGCGTTCTGTATCGTGAACTTAACTCACTCCTGTTATAGAACATATTAGGCCTATAGGATGTATGTGAAATACGCAAAAGTGCATTAACTTGATAGTTTTTTATAAGCATAATGACGAGGTATGTTCATTGCGTTGTCGTACAGTAATCCTATTTAAAAAGTCAAATTCTAAAGTGGCAACACCGTGCGTAAGCCTAAACTGTGAAATCGGCAGTTTACAGGCGTCTGTCCGACGTGACGCTAATTGACGCTAATATTTGACGCACTCTTCTACGTCCGGCACATCATTCACCATCGAGTTCCGTTCCTCTACAAGTAATTCGTCGCTACTAATAACTGCAGATTTTAAAGCATTGCATTCAAAACTCAGATTAACAAGAAATCTGAGCTAATGCTCATAAGACGCGCGAGAGCCTATAGCAGTTCCTGTTTGCACGTTAATGTCTTGGTCTATGTCCATCCATTTCGTCGCAATTCACTCTTCTGCAGCCGAAAATCGCAAAAAGATCACTAAAAGCCGCTATTTTGGGGATTCAAAGTCATTAACTGTCGTCGATGTTAATACTACTAAAACAGGTCACCACGTGCTTGTTATGATAGTGTATGTGCCTAGCTGCAACCATTTTCACGCTGGACAAGCCAATATTGGAAAATAACCACTTTTTAGGGAGTACACCTATATTTGACACCCGCGCGGCGCGTGCGGAGGCCTCGTTCAACGTAGGGGCCGGGACTTAGACTGCTAAAATCTACATTTAATGCTAAAAATTTCATACGTAGGTTATCTTGGTCTATCTCCAGCCATTTCGGCGCAATTCGCTCCTGAAATGTGTGTTGCAGTCCAAAACCGCGAAACATTCACTAACCCCCCATTTTGGGGGTTCAAGTCATTCAAGGTCATTGATTTTGACACCCCTAAGAAGCCCGCAGCCGGTGCTTGTTATGATAGGCAGCATGTCTGTGCCTATTTGCAACCATTTCTAGGCTGGACAACCCAATAATATAACGTCTTTTAGAGGGGGTGCCTCTGTTTCAACCCCTCGTTCGAGGGGACTCCCTTTACCCAGCGGCATGAAATTTTGTCCCGAAATACTAGAGACTTTAGGCTATCACAGGTGTAAACCAAAAATTTCTATCTCACTTGGTCTTGCATCGGTACCGGGTCTTGATAGACAGACGGACAGACGGACACCAAGACAGAATTACCGTAGCTAATACGCGCTATAGCTAGCTAGCTAGCTCTCGCGCTTAAAACCCAAAGTAATTTCGCAAGAAGCGAAATCGCTTAGCGGTGCTACAATTCATATGATGAATCATAAATCATTTTTGTGCGTGGGAAACAATAATGTTTGGCTATGAAAAATCTCCCCTTTTCTGGGTCCAATTGCCACAATTAACACAATGTGTCATTGTACCTGCCAAGTGACATCTAAGTTTAAGCAAAAGGCACGAATGTGACAAACAGACAGACGACAGACCACGGAGAAATGCAAAATCGCTTGCGCTGAGAAAGCGATAATCGCCTAAAATTATCGAGGGCACGAAGTGCGTCGTTCACAGTGAGAGTTAAAAATCAACAAAGTCGGGTTTCGAGTTGAGTTTCTAGTAACTGAAAGCTCTACTCGAGTCGATGAACGTTTTTGTGATAAAAATGTCATCGGGTGATTTTAAAACTGGGATTGAAGTAAAGAGGCCGGTTTGAGGTGATCGGGTTATAATTTTAACTAACTAACTCAAAAGTCTGTTTGAAACTCTAACTGACAAAGTTTAAAATTCTTCGCAGTACATCATAGGGGCCTACGAACTCGTCTTTACCGAAGTTTACTGTATGGAGAAGTAATTTCATTGTATTATCGTTCCGAGATGAAACCTATAGTACATCAATATATCTAGATATTTGTACGGTACCGTCAGTGGCGTATTTAGGATTTGGCAAAGGGGGGACCATGGCGAGAGCGCGGAGCGCGAGCCTATAACGAGGGTCTGGGGGCGGAGCCCCCAGCGGGGTGCAGGGGCAGAGTCCCTGGTCGGGGGGTCAGGGGGCGAAGCCCCCTAAAGCTGAAACACTTTTTGCTTCTGAATGTTCAATGGAAACCGCAAATTTGCCCATTTTTCTGAAATTTGGAAATGCAAAAGACCATCAAACATTGTTGAATTTTGCAATTCTTGCTGAAAAATGGCAAAAACGCACCTTTTCATATAAAGTCGCTTGTAAAAAAAATTTCATGGTCGGGCCAAAGGGGGGGGGCATCGCACCGTGCCCCCCCTAAATACGCCACTAGGTACCGTCGCTGCTTGCCACGGCGACTGTCGACTGACGGTAGGCCTAATGTAGGCCTACAGCGTTCACTCAACCAGAAACTGCGTCGCATTTGACTGTCAATGAATCTAAATACCTCTGCACAGCCTTGTTCGTGGTCTAGTCTACCCATCATGGCTCAGTCGCATATTTATAAACACATGGACGCCGTGCCTCTACACGTACAACAGGTAGGCTTTGCTTTGCATAATTTTATGTCTATGTCTGTCATTTGTGCTAAATTTTCACATGCATGCAACAAAATACCGACCGTTGCTTTATCAGCGTGAGCGGCCGTGAAGATTGTGAATGGGGCGATGAATGAATTATGTGATGTCCATATTTGGTCCAAAAAGTCACTATTGTTCTTCAGTACGTTGTGATATGCCCATATCTAAGAAACAATGCAAGATACACAAAACGTTAGCAAAAGTCGCATAGCACTGTCAGCGGTGGTAATATGTTTAAATCGAGGCAAAATAGTTGCACGAGTACTGTATTATCCTAGATCGCTAACGGGAAGTTAAGTTAATTTTAAAAGAATTGTGAAAAGACTGCTTACCTTTGTAAACTTTTCTGCGAACACTTGTTAAAGCTACTTCTGCATTTTTTATTATATTTAACATCACCGTCTTAATGAAATTATCGAATATTAGCATCAAAGTGCAGGGTGTTTTTTGCATATCAATAATGATGTATTGCAGATATCGGTTTTACAGTATACTGACTGTCTGGTAAGTTTTGCTATAAAGAAAACGCAGCCCTGAGTGAAGTCACTCACCTCGAAATCCTGGCGTCAAACATGGCAGAGGATATAAGAAGCATCAATGCCACAGCGGACGTTAGGTTGAGCGTTGACGACGACGACTGGTTGGTACTTCAACCGCTCTGGGACGTTGTACTCGCCCACAAAGACTACACCGCGTCGCCACTGTTCCTCGTCTTCGTGGCAAACGGCTTCTTTTTCGTCTGCATGATTCCCTACATCATTCTTGATTTCTACGGACTCGATCACTGGGACTGGGTTAAACGGTATGCATGCTCTAACTTCCGTCGCCTCTGCATGTCTTGCTCCAGCGCCACTGCGACTGCGACAAGTTGACAACAACAAAAAAGCCTAGCTGTCGCTAGGGAAAACGCGCTACAGCATATACAGTTTCTGTTGCAGTACTGACCTTCAAGGTCATCTGAGGTCGATATTTTTTTTATCTCATCTGACAAGGCGTATGCCACTTCTTATTAGTGATTAATAGTAACCTTGGTCCTATCACTCACCGTTTCCGAGATATGGCCAGTTTTCCGTTAAAACGCACATTTTTACTACCCCCTCCATTCAACTCTTTGCACTAGATCGCTGAAGTTTGGCATGCTTAAGTTTAAGACACATGGTTAAAACACATAACTAAGCATTCAAGTAAAAAAATTATTGTTTACGACCTAATGTTTAGCCAAAAAGCCAAAAAACAGTTTAAACGGCAGTTGAAGACATTTTTGTTCGGGCGTTGAGAGCGCGGCGCATTGTGGCTATTGTTAAATTGCGCCTTCTAAATAGTCTTACTTACTTACTTACGTACTTAAAATACATCCGTTACAGACAGACAGACGACGATAAACAGACTACATATCGTGCCATAGACGCTCTACAGCATATCTGTAGCGCGTCAAAAAGTCTGACTTATCCGACTAAATCTTGACCTGGTCGCCGATTTGAACGCAAACCTTGTCTTCGGCTTTTTATTGCTTACAACTTGCGAATACTTTTGCTTTGTCGGAGACAAGTTTCATTTAACGGAATATGGACATGTGCTTGCTTCTAGCAAAATTTCTACACCTTGTTGGCGCAATTGACTAAACGTCGTTCATGTACGCATAGGCCTACGCCGACAGCATTGCTCTGCATTTTGCTTTGTTTTTCGTTGTAGCAGATGTCATTGTTTTTATTGTAACGGATAATGTTGCGGAGTTAAACCAAATTAAGCCATCATTCAGCAACTGTTTGGAGCTGAGTAGCATAATGATATGGCAGTATTGAAAAGAGCACAAAGCGACAAAAGTGGACCGAAATAAAACGAAACAAAATGAAACCAAAGCGCGCGGCTTTTATTTCAGTTTATTTTATTTCACGTTTTGGCTCAGTTCAGATTTGTCGCTTTCCATACGCTCTTATAAGTAAAGCATGATATTTCGCGATATTTCATCTGTTATGTGTCTCACAGGTACAAAATCTACCCTGATACGCGGGTGACCTGGTCGCACGCCTACACGTGTTTCTGTTACACTCTGTGGAATCAATTCCTGATCGTCATGCCTTTCAGCATAGCGCAGTATGTCTGGTTTCCGAACATCGACCTACCGGCGCGTGCCCCTCCACTGTTCGAGTTTCTCTGGCAGCAGTACGCCGCCCTCTGTATATTCGACGCACTCTTCTACTTCTGGCACATCATTCACCATCGAGTTCCGTTCCTCTACAAGTAATTCGTCGCCGCTACCAATAATTGCAATTTGCAAACTTTAAAGCGTTGCATTCATAACTGCAATTAAAAACTGCTCGATTGTAATGATTGCACGACTACGCAGTAAGTCATCAATTCTTGCCCATCTCTTCGCCGAATGTTGACCCATTTTTCTGCTTTTATTGGGACATTCTCTAAAAATGCAATGTGTGTGATCGTAAACGTAGCGTGAGCTGCGTGACATTTATGTTTAGGATGTGTCTACATGTAAAATAGACGCAAATGTTTTTCTAAATATGGCCAAATGTAGGCGGTTAGTTTGAACTATGAACCAGCCGTACAGGGTGCGGCAAAAAAGTAAACCCCCAAAGTTTTTCGCTGTTTTCTCAACAACCGATCGGAATTTTGATTTGATATTATACACATTTATTTACTAAAGCGTTTACATATAACTGCCAAACAAAATTTGATTCTGGTGAAAACGACGAAGTTGTAGATTTTTTAACATGACCGCCTACGGATTTTTGAATGTTCCGGCTAAAAATGCTATTTATTTTTTTGAAAACCGGGTACCACGTTACTGCCGATGACTTAACACTAACGTTTTAATAAACAGTAATTTATTTTGTTTAGAAATTATCATTAAATTATCATTCCTTTAAAGCAATCGCCGGCTGCCCACCGGATTCATCTTCCAGCAGGACGGCGCGTCAGCACACACAGCGCGCAACGCCGCGCATCGCACAGAACTGGCTGGGGGCCAGCTGTCCAGATTTCATCACAAAAGACCAGTGGCCTCCAAATTCGCTGAATATAAACCCAATGGACTATCACGTGTAAGGTGCAATGTTGGAGGCTTACCGCAAGCACAAAACAAAGCCAAAAACTATCGCCGAACTCGAGAAAGCGTTTCAGGTTATCTGGGGCAACCTGCCACAGGGACCGATCGACAAGGCTGTAAAATATTTCTCAAATAAGGGACTGGAGGTTGGTGTTGTAGCTTGGAGCTGGCGGTGGACACTTCAAACATTCACAGTGACAATGGAATTCTGGCATCATTATTTAACTGTGTTGTTTCAATGATGTTATTAAATTGGTGTTGTAGCCGGAACATTTTTGAATGCTGAAAAATTGGTAGGTAGTCATGTTAAAAAGTTTGTAACTTTGTTGTTTTTAAACAGAATCACATTTTACTTGACAGTTAGATGTAGACGGTTTTAGTAAATAAATGTGTAAAATTTCAAATTAAAATTTTAAACGGTCGCTAAGAAAGCAGCGAAAAACTTTAAAAGTCTACTTTTTTTGCCGCACTCTGCATATCTCACGCAGCAGCAGAAGTATTACCGTATTAAGTCTTTAAATATTGCGGGTGATGGCTTTAACCTTTAGAGGTTACGTGACGTCGTAGGTTTCGTGACCAATGCCGTTTACAATTCGTCCATCTGTCTCGTATAATTGCTAATATATTATACATCGAATGGCAAACATTTTCCGCTAAAAGTGTTCTACGTTGGTAAGAAATTGGAGCAGAATAGAGGATTGGTCGTATTAGATTTCGACACTTAACGAACTTACTTTTCAGATTTGGAATTCGGAATGATTACGCAAAGTTTCATTATGATGGATAAAAAACGTCACAATAGGCCTAACCAGACTTTTTAAAAAAAATTCGAATTCACTCCTCGCCCTCAGAGCTGCCGTCTATTAATCCAGCTAGAAGATGGGATAGAAAAGAGGACAGTTAGATCGAGCAATTGAGGGCTCGGACTGCGTGTCTACAAAGTGTTGTTTCATGCACTTTTTGCAGCATTTGTCATGGATAATATGCCTTTTCTGAGCCAAAATTTTAAGCAGAGACCACGTCAGAAAACCCAGAAGTCGTGCTGTTTAGATATGCAAGTGAAGTTCTTGAATAGACTCATGGGTTAAAACGTAACTTAACTTCGTTTTTTGGACGAAGGCAGCAGCGGTTGCCGAAACGTCAACAAAAACAATTATAAAGATTATATTTCGAGGAATTGTTTATAACTGTTTATGTAAGTAAAGTATTTTGTTGTTTCATTTTTTTATTTACTTTATTTTGACTAGTTTTTTATGCTGTGGTGCAGGTATCTACACTCAGTGCATCATCGGTACTCGCGTGTGAACATCTGGGTGGCGCAGTACGACCACCCGTGGGAGATCATCAGCCTCGGCGTACTGGGCACGATATCACCGATGATGCTCGGCGCACATCCTCTGACCAGCTGGGCGTCAATGATGTTGAACGACTGGGTCGGTGCCGACTCCCACGCCGGCTACGACCTACCTGGTCTACCGCATCGCTGGGTGCCGTTCTGGGGTGGTCCTATCAAACACGCCATGCATCACCAGCGCCCGCTGACCAACTTTCAGCCTTACTTCACGTGGTTCGACCGCCTGTTCGGCACCGAGTGTCCGGGCATTCAAGCGGCCGGCTACCGCAGTCCGCAACTGATCGAGTGGGAGAGACGCAACGCGGAGAAACACAGGAAGTCACTGGACTGAATTCTGCAAGCATTAGGCTAATGCTTCTGACGGTTGCCGATATTATACTGTTGACTGTGGTAAGCTCGGTGTTCGCCAGACATTTTGAAGTCTCGAGAATTCTGCAGCACACTGCTAACACTGTCGGCCGGTATGATTACTCGGCAATAGGCTATTGTGTAAATCAAATCCAGTCAGATAGGTTTCAGTCAGACAGAAGTTGTCCATATTAACAAAAATACTCCTAGTAATAAATAATGAACTAAGTCTACCAAAAAATAACACAAAAGACGTGCACTCATATTGATACTAAATTCCGCTGCATGCTGAATGCAGACACAAAATGATTCATGGCATCACTATATTTTTACTTTCATTCAATTTTTATACGTTTTGTTTTTTTGTGTCGGCACTATATGCGAATAAATAAAAAATATACTGTTGTAACATACCAGAATCATTTATTACCTAAGAACAAAGTGAGAAGATGCCAATTTAGTTTTTCGCATCACTATGCATTGGTGCTATGCTATCGTGCTTTCTACCAGATTGTAGTTGCCGCAAATTGTGCTAACATCTAACTAGCGAGTCTCTCATTTAAGTTAACAGGCTTGTAAATTAGTACGCGGCATAACAAAATAAAACATTCTTATTTATTTAACCCTGACTGTATCTGAATAGTGTCAACCAATTTTTTTACTCCTCGCGTGCTACGTTCCTAACGTAGCGAAAAGGAGTATATGAGATATTGACGACCGACCGACCGACGACCGACCAACGACCGACTTCTGTTCTTGGAAGAGCCTTCCTGGAAAAACTTCAAACGGCCATATCTCCATAACGGTGCCAGATAGACGCGTGGTCACAATGGACCACCTATAGGAAGTAGATCACCGCGAGTCGAATGGTCACGTGACCGATGACGTCACGTGACCCAGAAAAGTCAAGGTCGTGACCCCATTAACTTTGAGGCGCCATACTTTAATAACAGTGCCAGAGAGACGAGTAGACAATTTCCAATAACGACCTGGACGCCAGTCATTATTAGTGTAATATTAGACCGGTCTCAAATTGATACCGGGTCTCTAATACAAGTTGAAAGAAACGAAAAAGCACTTAGAAGAATACAGGAGAAAATAATGCGCGCGAGGAGTACATAAGACTGGTCACGATCTAATAACATTTCTTGTAAAAAATTTTGTCGAATATACGCATACATTTCACTTAACGATGACCACATTATACACTGGCTACGTGGTTTATTTACTGATATTATTACTCCGTTTATCGTTATTATGACACTAGCCTAACTGCTCCCACAATGATGACATACTGCTGTTTTTGTCCGCCATACAGGGTGGGGCATAAGAAGGGGAACATTCGTCTTTCGCATAAATATAGCAATCGGGCAATTTTGAAAACGATAGACCAAGCCTCGGTCATCGCAGTAAAAGCTGTCCATGTCGAACACTTGAAGATAATGGCAGAGACACACGTACATATATGTTCTTCTCGCCGGCAAAATGTTACCTCACCGTAGAACAATCATGACAACAGCTCGACCGTTACTTAAAATGTCCTAGCGTAAAGGACTCAGTGGGATAGTGGGACGGAAATGACAGAATGCTGCCGATGACAGTGCACGACCGTATTCGCCTACTGCGCATCGCGAAGGCCTTCACTGTTAGGCCTATTCGTTTTTCTTTGGCAGCGGTCTGTAAGGTGCACTTATCGCAAGAACGAGGCCACTTTGTTTTACGGCTTGCAACTTTAAAAATATTCATCAGACGGGCACCAAATTTGGTACAAATCAACGTCGTTTTATTCTGAACATAATCCGTAAAGTATTTGAATCAATGTTTATCGAACGACAGTAACCATGAAAAACGCTTGCATATTTTCACAAGACGATCATGCTTTCTAACGCGCCGAACTGATTATAGCGTAAAATGTTCATCTTTCTTTTAATTTCTTACGGACTTCTGTAGACCTGCAGAGCACTTTCATGACCCAAGGTGAGTTTTTTCCACAAGTTAGATGTTTTCCGACATTCCGACGCGCGAACGGCTACTGCCTTTTGCACGTTCTGTCACGTCAGTGAAATTAATTTTCTTCATTAGCCGGCACAAGCTTGTCTTGGTCTAATTGTTTTTTGTAAACTTTCTCAACAAACGCTGTGAGCTCCAGTTTTTCTCCTAGCGTAAAAAATTAATCGCGATCGTCTTTATTCATCTTTCTTGTACTGAAAAAAAAACATTTAAAAAGTCAAAGAAGCCACTTTGTTTGTAGGGTAAATTAAAACAAAGTGGGCCTACGGGTTTAATGTTAATGCCAAGAATGAAATAGGATTGATTCTTGCGAAATTTGGTACCGATCTGATCAATACTTCTACAGTTGTAAGCAGTGAAACAAAATGGCCTCGTTTTAAGCCACCCTGAATGACATGCAAGGCTATTTTTTATGCTCATAGTGTTTGACTCCGTAGAGTAAGTTTTTCATTGCATACATAATGTTGTTGTGTGGCACACCGTTCTAATGCGCCGCACTACGAGTTGTGCTCGTCCGTCCGTTCAGAAGGGGCTCCTAACTCCAAAACTAAAGGCTTAAAATCAAAAGACGAAAAATTTTCGTGAACAATTTTTAAAGCAGACGAGACCGGCGAGCCAATTTTAGGTCCAAAAGTTAAAAGGTCAGCCGGACAATAGGTCGGCACTGGGCCGATATACGTTTTCTATTTCTGCAGCCTTTAAGTACATAGGTAAGGTATCTGTTTCCTGATAAAAAATCATTATCAGCAAGCCACGACGATCTGAGTAGGCCTTACACTTGATAAGGGCACACACACACATGTGCGATAAAATAAAATAAAATAAAATAAAAACTACAGAAAAACTGGAGGCGGTCGGTGTCGATTCGATTTACTGTTTATCACAGAGCAGAACGCGGCGCTACAAAATTGTAGTAAAGTTGTATTTTATTGCAACCGTTCACATAGCCTATATTGCAGTAAAGCTGATTTGTTTATTTTGTAGTTTCGTTGACGTGTACGGACCGCTGCGATAAAACGGAATTGCAATACGGAGTGGACAGCGAGCGTCTGTAGTTGTTTTAGCTTGTATCGTTTTATTCCATGTCGCGCGCGTGTGAACGTCCTAATAAATGTGAGTGGATTCAAGGACGACAGCAAGTTGCGCTAGTAGCCAGGAATACGATTGCTCCCTCGATGGCTCTACGAGGAGTCAGCCAATGACATTTTACTTCGGACAAATAATTTTAGTTCAAATTCAATCCAGTTCATGTCTTGCCATTTCAGTTCAAGTTCTATTTTAAGTTCAACTCCAGCCTATAGGGTGATGGATACAATACTGGTCATGCGTATTGCGTATGATTAACATTGTGATGTCGAACTGAATGAAGCTCCTCGTAAAATGCGATACTATTTAGTGCAGTTTAATACAGAAAAATTATATCCATGCAGTCATCTTCTGAGCCTCATTTTTACGCGCGATAGCCGAATGCTTCGCGCTCTTAGCCATCTCTAGGCGTTTGTCCGTCCGTCCGTCTGTCACACTCTGGTACTGTACTAAAACGGTGCAAGTTAAATAGATAAAATTCAAACTTTACCATTACGCAGTCAGCAAAGTTCTTCTGACATTGTGTAATGGTGATGTTTGAATTTTTAAATTGTGATTTGTGCTGTTTTATATCTACAACCACGATGTCACTCTTACACTGTATATAAACTGAACAGTTTTTACATAAATATTTGCAGTTTTATTGCCGCTGGGAGTAATCTGGATTAGTTAATTATAGCAATGTTAGAAAATGTAGAAATGTTTTTTGTTGCTAGATAATAACGATTTTTCGTATACTTAACGTATGATTTTTGCGGGTTGCATATGTGCGCCTTTGAATAATTGCGCACAACTGCGCACAAAATAAACCGATCTTGAAAACACCCCATCTGATGCAAAGATCTTCGATATATCTCTTACGTAAGCCGAGTTCTAACCCATTATGTTCCAAATTTTGTTGCCATGGCAACGAGGGTCGCTCGGAGAAAAAATTCGCGTGGCATCATTCGATGGCCTATCCCCGAAACCCCCACCCTATAGACGCAAAAAGTTTGCAGATATTTCTTACACAGACCGGGTTATAGTGAATTTTGTTCCAAAATTCGTTGCCATGGAAACAGGGGTCGCCAGGAGAGAAATTTAAATGACAACATCAGATAGCCCCGAAAATGTGGGGGTAGACGCAAACAGCGCGCAATTATCTTTTACGGGGACCGAGTTATAGCCAATTTTGTCCAAAAATTCGTTGCCGTGGCAACTAGGCTTGGCAGGGGAAAAATTTAAATGACACCATCGGATAGCGCGGGACCGAAAATAGGGGGTAGGTGCAAACAGCGTGCAATTTTTAAGGGAGCCGAGTTATCGCTCATTGTCCCAAATTTCGTTGCCATGGCAACAAGGGTCGATCACGGGTAAATATAAATGACATTGTTAAATTGGCCGACCCCGAAAACCATACTACAGAACCAAAAATTACGACTTTATCTTATACATATCCGGAGTTATGACAGTTTAAAGCATTGTCTAATTTTCCCCATAGGCGCCATTGTAATTTTTCATATTTTTTTGTGAAAAATAGGTGAAAATGTTGAATTTAAATTTTGTAATTCCCAAAAAACACTTCCTTGCGCAAAACCGCGTCATATGAGCCATCGTGCGTTAAAATCAGTTCAGTCGTTTTTCCTGTAGAGGACGGCAAGAAAAAAGGGAAGGCACAAAAAGTTACGCAGACGTTATATTTCACCTATTTGTGGGAAGCCCCCCGTGAACGGATTTTCACTAAATTTTGCACATCAGGAGATATGCTGGACATAATCATATGTGCAAATTTTAATGTGAAAAAATTAAGGGATTTGGGAAATACGAGGGGTCAAATTTTGGAGTTTTCCATTGAAATGGCCAGTCACCCTTATAACAGTGCTGCGCTACCGCGCAACCTGTGATTTAACTTTGGGCTACTATTTTACTTCAACTTTTAATTAGGTTTAGACAGTCAAATTTTAGTTTTAGTTCAATTCAAGTTCTTGAGTTTTTTTTAGTTCAACTTCAAGTTCAACTGCAGTAAAATTGATAATTTTATTTCAAGTTCGACTTCAAGTTAATGAAAATATCACTGGAGTCAGCAGCAGTGCCCGCAGTGCAGACGCATAAAAGCACTATAACCAAGGTCAGAATTACACGCCATGCAAAGTAAGCATTAGAGAAAATCCTGAATAAAAGACGACAACGACACTTTTACCATGCAGATATGTCGTTCTTAGAAAAAGAGCAATACCATTTGCATACATATTATCCACGGGCAAATAACCTTGGCAAATCGCGTCTAAAGAATACTCAGGAAGCTCTGGGCCCCCAAATATGTTCAAAAACGAAAACAATTTTTGTATAAATAAATTTTAAACACGTTTTGAGGTAAAGTAATCTACTACTCCCTTCTTAGTGCATGAACCGGGTAGTCTACCGCCCTGCCTATTGCCTTGCGTCGATAATGGCTGTAGCTGGCTTTAAAACGTGTTTTTTCACGCTCAAAATGTCCAAAAATCGATGGCGGCTGGGGCTTCGCCCCACACCATACTAAGAGAGCGTTATAACTTTCCCCATGCCCTTTAGCTGGATTCGAAAAAGAGAAAAAAAGGGAAAGGGATAAAGAGGGTAATGGAAAAGGAAAAGGAAAAGAGAGAGGGAAAAGAAGAAAGAGACTGAAAAAGAAAGAAAAGGAGGGAGGGAAAGGAAAGAGAAGAGGGATCGTCCCCTTACTAGGTGGAAAGTAAGTCGGTCAGATGATTGAGGTTAGGTGAGCCCTTCACGGCGTTCGGGACTCCGGGCGACCTTACCTGGCTAAGCTGGTTTGAGGATTTCCTGACATTTAACTGACCTGGTTCCTTTACTGCGCTGCTGCCGTCACTGTGCAAAAATGCATGAAAATGTGCAATTTTAGCGTTAATTAAAAAATTTTTTTTTGCGAGCATAGACGCCAAACCCCCATACTGGGGAGGGGCTATGGGGCCCCTTCCCAGACCCCCCTCGACGCTTCGGCGCTTCGAGCCTCCGCGCCTCGCTCAGGACTTTCGGTCCCTCCATCGTCCCACCCTGACATTTCCCCGGCCCGCAATATTTTAACAGCACGATGCCCCTGCTAAAGTTTGTGGATATTACACCAGGATTTTAAAATTATTTAAAGACGCAACGGCGGTTCGGTTTCTTGCGACACCGTATGGAGTTTACATGTAAGCAACACAGTCATCGTTGTTGCAGGTCGATTGAAACACGAGACTGGACAACGGGACACCGAAATGTTGTATAGAAAACGCAAGATTAACTGACCTTTTCAACTGTATCGTGTTTTTCAACGACGTCGCACTTTAATGTCCAAGCCCTGAATTCCACCGGCACCGTCGTTATTAGTGTCTTAAGATTTACAGAGTCGTCTACCACACGGATAAAATCGATCATAACAGTACACGGCGCTCACTGATACCATTCAGTACTCAACTCGTCACACCGCAATCAAAACTGTTATCGCACTTAGCACTGTCATACGTTTTGAAAAAAAAACTTTTGTTTACAATGTTCTATAAATTAAAATAAAGTTTTGATTAAAAAATTGATCGTTGTTTTAGCATTTGTTTAGTTTCCTCTCCGCGTTTCGTCGCATTACAAAGCGAGTAGATTTGTTCAAGTCTTTTACGTATCAGCCATTTCAAAGTCATTTTGTGCATTCGTTTTTGCGTCTTTGGGCCTATGTTTTTATGCTTTTTGCGTTGTCATATATTGTGTTTACTTTTTATTCTATTTGACATCATATTGTCATTTTGTCAGCAACTCGTATGTGCGTGTGTAAGTGCACGTTCAGTGTTTTAATTGTCGTTTTGTTCGTTAATATTTGTTTTGCATTTGTTTTTTTCGCAAAATATTGTAAAGTTAAACTAAATAAATAAAGATAAACACGAAGAAGTTGACAACATTTGTTTACGTGCGGGTTTGCAAATTTGAAATTTTTTTCAATTTTTAATCGGCGCATATAGCCCTTTAAAAGTTTATTTTACGCCAGAAAACAAGTAAAGCATACAGTTTGCTTTCATTTTAGTTACCCTACACATTTAATAAAGTGCTATTTTCCAGCGATAGATTCTACTCTAACGTAACCGATTTTTTTCGGCATACGGGTAGGTATTAGCAAATATTTAGCCACATGGGTATTTAGATATGCAGCAGAATTAAAATGATCTGAGTTCCATTGTGCGTCTTCTCGCAAATTGGTCAAAATTGTCATTTTTTCTAGTAGCGATTTTTACTACACTGTGCCGGTAAAATACTAATCCCATAAACATTGTGCAACAAAAATGTCAAATCTGAAAAACCTAAATAAAGTTTCGTACACTTAACCACAAATGAATTCCTAAAGCGACTGGTAAATTTCATTACAAAATATCATTTCTTACCAAAGTTATTAGATGTCTAATATCGATAACAAAATATCCCCGGAAAAATAATGTTTTTCATTGAAATTTGGCAGTCGCTTTAGGAATTTATTGAAGATTAAGTGTACTAAATTTTATTTAGATTTGATATTTTTATTGCACTATGTCTAGTTTTTTTACCGGAAAGAGCGTATAGGTATCTTATTTCTGAACATTGTGCATATCTTTGAAGCGGCTGATTGAATGACTATAATGACTAGTTTATATAATGAGTGATCGATCGTTATAATGTATCAAAATATTTTCCTTATAAACGAAAAAATGCATCGTATCATCAAGTCTACTGTTACGGCAGTATACGATCAGCGGGCCAATATAGCAAATTGGCGGGTGCGCAAAATCCCGGAAACTCGTCATAAAACGCCCGTTCTCGATGTAAAAAGATGTTTATGAGCCATAAATGGTGGTCTCTATTGACGTCAACGGGCGTTTACGACTTTCGACTTACGACTCGGCCGAGCTATACTGGTAACAGTCCGATGTGATAGTACACGAACACAATCCCAGATTTGCACGCCATATGCTATACCACTTTCATTATCTTCTGACACACGCAACGGCAGAATACGTCAGCCATATTATAGTATTCAAACAACAATTTTAAAGACAATGTTCTTCTTAAAAAGACTGAAGACGAACTACGTGGAACATTTCTGGACACAAATTTATAAAGATTTAGCGTGTTATTACAAAGTTAGTCGTCTAAAGTATTGGTATCGCCTCCAGAAAAGTTTTCATTCCATGCCGAAGTCAAGGCCAACACCTACAGGGGTTTAAAGTAAGTACATAGTTTTGTACTTGGGACAAAAACCGAAGACATGCATAGCAAGACTAACTACGAAGGCACGATATAAATGAAAATTAACTACAACAGGACAGTTCTCACTGCCATAACTGAAACAAGCTTTGGCATATTGTTCTATGATGTTCTTACACGTGTGCTGTTCTGGGTTGGCGTTTGACCAACCTCCAATAAACTTGCTGTTTGCTGTCTAACACCAACGCCGCTGCTGCCGAATTACAACTTATCACAAACTCAAACTGTCCATCAGTGTTTGCTGAAATGTGCGCAGCTCCATCTATGCCTATTAGACTAGATACAGTCTAGGGTCGCCACCATCGTATAGAGCAGAGCTCTGCTGTCGCCGTCAACGCGCTGTGACGCACGCGCTCGCCGCATCTATTTTACAGTTAGGCCACGACCGCAGGCACTTCCGCGCAGTCAGTGCACGAACACTCGCGTCCATCAGAAGAACCAAGGTCGAACTCGCTCCGATAGGTTTCCTTTAGGCCTAGTTCTATCGGGTATTGCAATGCTGTTAGCATGAAGGTCATTAAGGCTGGAGTCGTGGTTTTGTTCTGACTGAGTTTCTTCGTGATGGGATTCGTCCTAACGATGATTTTCACGTCAGTCGATCGATCGCCCGATTACATACCGTGTCGTCTGACGTCATATTATTGACATGCCACTGACGTGTGCGTGCGGTTAAAGGTCGGCGTCTTCACTTCTTCCACGGACGGCACATCTCGGCGTAGGCTACATGTTACGACGAGCTCTGCACTTGTTGACCGTGAGTACGAGCTTATAGAACTAGTATACACTGCGAAATAAAACTAGTACATGTTAACTTATTTTAATGTTACTTGTCTGAAACGAATCATATTTTTTCGTGTTGCTGATTTCAAGTATAGGTAGGCTTAATGCATGTTTAACTTTTAGTCTTTTTAGAATTAGGCCTAATCATAATTCGGAATTCCCAGCAAAAAATTCGTCACACCGGAAAATAATTCCGACATGCAGCAGCACTGGTTAGGGTTAAAATTAGGGAAAGGGTTAGGGCTAGGGTTAGAGTTAGAGTTAGGGTTACATTATGAGAATATGGAGGTTGGAAGAATTTTCCAGGTGCGACAAATTTTCCACGACACCGGTACTGTTTCCGATAATCCCATTGCTCGTTAATGACGCCATTAATTTAAAATCATAATTAATTAATTTATCACAAAGTCAGTAAAATTGTAAAACGGAAATAATTTTGTCCACGTGAGGTTTGCTGTCACCAAGCTTACGTTTGAGTATTGTAGGGACTCGTTAAGGTATATGAGACAACTGAAACAAACAAATAAAATCAACAACTTTGTCATGGTATAGTCTTCCACATTACTAACTGTTTTGAATATTGGTATTGGGCGTTTTAACTGATTTTAATTTAACCTCGCCACAAAATATTAGTTGTTTACAGCAAGATTATTACACGTGTTAATATTTTAACAGATATAAACATATCGATCTTTGACAGTTTTTTTCCACATATCGTCGTTGCTTGCAGTGCAATAGTTAATGAGATGGAGCTGGACTTTTCGCCGGAAAACGTCAGCAGCAGTTCTCTACTGCACATCGGTCCCACAGTGACGGTGCCGTACATTAGCGTCATCAGCCTGGCGTCAGTGGTAGGCACGCTCGGCAATCTTCTTGTCATTGGCTCACTTAGCAGCTCCGTTCGCTGTCGCAACCCACGAACGGTCGGCAAGATATTCATCGTCAACCTCGCTTGCTCCGATCTCATCGTCACTTCAGTCATCAATCCTGTGGCCGTATCAGGTACGACACGACATTGCTGACAAACACAAAGCTTACATAAATGAATAATTTATGCTAATTGGAGAAAATTAATTTGCGAGATAACTTAAACTTTTTCAGGGGCGGCGCCAGGTTTTCAGAGCTAAGAGGTCCAGGTCAAGTGGTTGTCGATTTGCCGCCGCCAGCCCTCACCCCGCCCCCTTCACCCATCCAAGAAAGCTCGGATTTGCGACAATCTCATGGGTCGTTCTGTTGGAGGCTGGAGGTCCGGACTCCTGGACCCTCCGCCCGCCGCTGCCCCTGAACATTTTTACAGACAGTGACCGTAACTATCGCTTTATATACACATGGCGCTAGCTGACTGCGTTACATACACTTTTTAGTAAATTTTAAAGCTTTTTTCATCTGCAACAACATAAGTTAACACTCTTAACCCATTCGTGTAACAGCTTTTCAGGTAACCTAACTTATGTGACCACGGTACCTCAACGTCACACCAGACAGACGGACGGACTGACGGACAACACACGACTGCATTACCCGCACCATTGTTATTTCATGGCGAAGGTAAAAACCACGCGACCTTTCAACAGCACAACACACTGTAAACATCGGTAATCAAATTGGGAACTAAGGCGCGAGCCAAAAACTACGTTTATGAAGCCAACGTAGAATGTAGTATAATGGAAATATAGTATTCCCGAACGCCGTCCAGTTAATCAATAGATGTCGCTGCTTTAGTGACCTTAGGCTAAATGACTCTTAAAGGTCATTTCGGCTGACGAAAACCTTTTATGGCCGTTAACTTCGGCTTGACACATGTTTGTTCGTTTTTTCTCCATGCACTTTTCATACATCGATTTCTTCGGTCCTACAATTTTAGTTCTAGCATTTTCATTCGAATCACATTTTTGCATTAGGGATTTTGCATAATATCTATAATTGTCTTGATCTCCGATGCTCAAGAACGGATATTAATGGCAAGAACGACAGCCAGTTGTCAAAGTGTACCGGTAATGGGATTATTCGTGGGACAGAAGAGAAACTCGTTGAACTCTAGGGAGTAAGCATTCCCTCGTCTGAGAGGAAATAAAATCGCGATTGAGGTGAACGACTTTGTGCGTGACTTCGGTCTGAATGCCATGCTCTGCTGCTTTAATCCCATACATGCAGATTCGCAGCAGTCTTCAGCGACACAGTCCGATTTTGCGGTTTTACCTTTGCGATGGCCTACGTTAGGAATTCTGTATGGTCTTCACGTGACCCCTTAGTTATAATTTTCCGCAAGTTTGGGAATTGGGAACTCAGACCTAAACTGCTTATTCACTGTGGACTTTATCTGTCGTAAAAAACGTATCCATAGCGTGGGCCTCGTAAGCCACGTGAATGTTTTAAGGAGAGTTGTAAGTCGTTGAAAAATTATCCGGACGAAAAGCGTCTTTGTACATAAGTTATTTTTATTGAACGCTGCTAAAAGCAGCTTAACGGCGAAAGCAGCACATCTAACCTTAGTCCCTTATCGCCACGAAACATTAGTAGATGGAAAAATAAGCAATGGACACCGAGGGAAGGAGAACAATTTACACGTACTTCATTTACGCCAAAAACAGGGTGTGATAATCCTCGGCGAAATGTCTGCGCGTGGAAACTAATGTACTTAGGTGCTATTTATATACGCTTCCGTGGTCTGCTGATGAGAGAAGTGTCATACTATTATACATTGTGCTTTGATGCATAATGGTTCTCTACATTAGTTCTTAATACCTTATCACTCCAGTGCACTAAGAAATATCTCGCGACGTAGATGGTAATCAGTATGACTTGTTAGTCTTTTAAAAGATTGGTCCATTTTGCAACATTTGACATCTTCTCGTGTATAGTTCAATTATTAGTTGTTTTTATTATGAACAATATGAATAAAAGCTTATTTTATTTCAGACATCTACTGTTTTATCTAACGCGGTGCATACGAGTAGCAATTGCGGAAACAAACAGTGCCAGAGTGTCAACAGCTTTTTATACGTTGCCTTGCATCGACTGAAAACCTTCAACAAAGTTTATGAAACTGCGTGTGTAAACAAGAAGTAAGAGATCTAGTAATTAAAGTATCATGTAGCTTACAGTCAAAGGCGTGTTACATTATGTGCTGGTGCGGCAGGTGCGATCGTTGGTCCGGAGTTGTTTCACGGAGGTCGTCAATGGATGTGCACGGTCTGCGCCAGTCTGTGCGTCACTAGCTGTGTCGTTTCTCTCCTCAGCATCGGCTGTATTAGCGTCAATCGCTACGTCTACATCTGCCATCACGACGCGTACCGTCGCATCTTTTCCCGCTACACGTACGTCGCTATCGTCGTGGCGACCTGGGTGATAGGCGTGGCGATCGACGTGCCGTGCCACGCTGGCTGGTCCGTGCACACGTTCGATCACAAGACGCAGAAGTGTCTATGGGACCGCACACGGTCCCATCAGTACACCGTCTTCTTCGTCACAGTCGGCATGCTGCTGCCGCTGACGATCATAGTTCTTTGCTACTGGCGTATTTTTGTGCACATCCGCGAAGCTAAGCTGCGGATTCTGCAGGCCCGCAGAGGAGGGAACGCCGGCACGGGAGCATGGAACACCCAGGCGGCCATCGTAAAGACAATTCGACAGATTAAAGTAATTGTCTTGATCTTCCTTGCATTCTGCATATGCTGGGCGCCGTATGCGATAGTACTGTTGTCTGACGAGCGGGATGAATTTCCTCTCTCAGTTCATCTGTACGCATCAATGATTGCGCACCTGCACGCCAGCGTCAACTTCTTCATCTACGGCCTCACCAACAAAGGTCTTCGCGCCGGTTACCGCGATTTCGTGGTGCGACGTGTCTTCGGCCTGTGCTGCGTTGCGATGGCTGTCGACAGAGCGGCCTACTCGACGGAACAGTCCATCTTCACGCGCAGCTACGCGAGTGGTCGTTCATTCGACGCTGTGAGAACGTCCAGGCCAAACAGGAAGACGACCGCCAAGAACCAGCAGTCGATCGCAATGAACGACTTAGCGAATGAATCAATGCCCGGTGAGCATATTGAAGGAGGCACAACGAACCACGAAGACATAGACATTGTTTGCGCTGCTACTGACAATGTTCAGCAGCGTCAGTTGTACTCTGTAAGCGACACCGGTGAAATCGTTGCTCATGTAAAAACCCCTTAACGCACACACGTGACCGCATCGCAGCAGGTAAATAATTGGTAACTTAGCATCGACAGGAGTCAGAAGGAGCAACAGTAAACAAATAAAATACAATGGTCAAACTCATTTGCAATACAAATTTCGCACCTGGATGGAACAAGATATGACTCTAGGTAACATTGTGTTATAACTTACAGACGTAGCAGTATGTATTTATTATTCTCTTGACAGAGTTACGAAGCAGAATGTGATAAAAACGAGATGGGCGTCCGCCGTAAATAATACAGGTAAAGTTTCAACTTTCCATCCGTCGCGAGCTTTATCCAACCGATCCGTCGCCGACATCTTTAACGTTATTAGGGCCTATTATTGGGCGGAATTGCTGCCACTGCAAGCTATTCCGACTATTGCTAGACATTTCTCAGTAGCGTGGTTCGTCTGCCAGTCGGTCGCAATCGTACACCTGCACCTTGCTTAAACCGTTCGATAGATTTAGCAGGTACAACAAAGCACCGCACCGGACCGCACCGGATTCAAACACATATTTTTTCCGGTGCGGTCCGGTGCGGTGTTTCGTCGGACCGGGATTTGGCTTTCATGTGGCAAGTAGTACACATGTGGGGTCTAATGATGCAATATGTCAGTTGGGATTTCTGACCCCCAGGAGTAGGAGAGATCTGGGAGTTTAAACCCCAACCCAAACATGCAATTGCTTATTTATTTTAAAAAATTTAAAATTACCTACTGCTGGTGTTGCAATTCGCATTATTCTCAGTTTAGAGGCGGTATCGAGCAGCGATTCCGCCTATTATCAAATTACCTTTCTTACTTGTTAATGTTATCGTTATCGTTATTATTAGACGTACGTTGTTGCTGTGCTACGACAGATACCAGTGACCTACTTTACGCATGTATATATAGCCTAATGTCTGCTGTTTAATGTTGTTACTGCATGCACTTGACACTGACACTGAATTAAATGTAAATATGATTAGCCCTATGAATTGATAAACAAGCGTGCTACGGTAGTCGTTTGTCTCAGTGTTGTAAAATAACTGAAATACAGCTCATCAAAACGGTTTTTAAAACACCACAAAATATTTATATAAATCTGATAACGAATTGCACCGCGCGTATCTGCTATGGCTAGATCTATACTGATTACATAGCCTGAAAGTAACCACACTTGTTCACTCCCGCTAATTGTAGTACACTCAGTAACCTTACACTGGATCCTGATTTCTGAAATAATTTTGACGTATACTTAATATCAATGCTGAATATAATTTATGAATTCTGAAGTATTAAAAGACTACAGCTAGTTTTGCAATTTCGCATTATTCTTTGTTTAGTTTACCAGCAGCATCACTCGCGAAGAAACGTGTGCCACTATTTTTCTGATGCAAAATTACTTCGGCCTATACTTACATGTATAATTGCAACACTTTCTGACATTTGCAATTAATCAGTCAGTCAATCAGTGGCATTTATTTTAGGCAACTAAAGAGGCCCATATGACAGATAGTAGGATAGAAACAAAACAGAGCATGAAAGTATAAATGTAACAAGAAATTTGAGCTAATGTTCACGAGACGCGCAAAAGCCTATAGCAGTTCCTGTTCGCAAACAGTCCGTCTATCTCCAGCCGTTTCGTCGCGACTTTCACGGGGGTACCGCTCTTTGATGCCCTCGTGCACAGGTTTCCTTAAACCTAGAAAATCGAAACTTGGACCGTCGAAATCTACGTTCAATGCTGAAAATTTCAAACACAGCTTGTCCCTGTCTATCGCAATTGGTTTCAGCGCAATTCGCTTTTGAAATATGTCCCGCAGCCCGAAATCGCCAAAAAATCCATAAAACCTCTATTTCAGCGTTCAAGGTCATTCAAGGTCATTGAATTTAGTAGTAATCAAGAGCCAGTGTACGACTTCCTATTAGTGATTAATAGTAACCTAGACCCTATCTCGCACCGTTACTGAGATACAACGACTTATTGGCCAAAAATCGCAAATTTTGGTTACCCCCTCTCATTTAGCGCCCTCGTTCGAAGTGACTGCCTTCGAATTTATGAAAAAGCTTTACGGATCCTGAAACTAGAGTCTTCCAGGCAACCGATGGTGAAGATTTGGTGATCCCAGCTTGCACCATTTTTGACTGATCCACCCGTGTGACAAACAGACGGACGGAGGGACAGACAAAATTGCGATGGCTAAGACGCGCTGAAAACAGTAGCTGCTTTCGCGAGTAAAAACGTAGACAACCTAGCGAAAACTATACTATTGTTGCACATATACAGCGAGAAAAACCCGACAAACCATTGAGCACCACTGTACAGAAAGATGCAGTTGCGTAACAATATGGTGACGATGTAGTGTTTTCTATATCCAAGAAAACATATTCATGCATTTGTTGTAACATAACTACAAGTCTGTAAACGGCGTTCGATCAGAGTACTGGTATCACAAAGCTAAGGCGCGTAGATAAATACAATGATTTAAACAGCAGAATCTTGACTACAGTCGCTGAAAGGTATTTATTATTTATTGTTAAGCTTATATTTTCGTATATTTTCTGTACATGAGAATGATGTTTTAATCTTTGTCACTTATCAAACTAATAAATATTATTCAGCAGCACATTGACACTCAGTCAGTGTGATGCGGGCAATATCACCTTTTGTAATTTTTGCTGTTTTCGAAGTGCAAGTCCTTAAATGTTGCCGTTAACAAGTGTATAAACTAATGTTTTGTACATTTATACTTATAATATTAAGGGCGTTTTAAAAATGCGTTAACGCGTTAATTAACGCATCATTATATTGCTACAGATATAGATAGACTACATAGAGAGGGTAATTGCAGACTACCGACGAACTCGTGGCTGTGTCGCTGGACCGTGAGAGTAATGATAAAAGGGCAATAAAACAATTTAATTGCTTAAATATTACTCGGTCGTCAAATAACCACAGTTTTATAAAATATTGAAACTTCTGCTTCACAGAATGTAGTGAATTTACGTATGTGCGTTAATATTTTTAACGCATGTTATTTTTAACGCCCGTTAATTCGTTAACGCGTCAACGCGTTAATTCGCCAGCTCTAGTTATCATTATTATTCATACTACTGTAATATTAAATATCTTAATATATATTATGTTACCTTTAACCCCAATGGCTCGTGTTAACAATGAACTTAGAAGCCCTAGAATCACTTCGAATTTTTCTCGCTAATGTGCACTGTGTCCGAGCTCATCCCAATTGGAAAGTTTGGGGCGTTTTAAAAGTAGACGCAAACTGTGCGCATACCCACTCAAGTAGCTTACTAATGCGCGCGGTGCTATACCGTTAAGCTAAACTATCGTTTTCACTTCGCCTGCTATTTTTTTTCTTTCGTAGCCTATTTGCAAAAAAGCACCAAAACGATTTTTGTGCTTTTTTGGCAGAAAAAAAACATTATGCAATTTCGAAGTCTCTGAAATGATTTAATAAAATTTTTACAATTTTTAGACCTTGTTTACTAAATGCGTTGTGTACATAATTTTATACGAAATTTTGTTCATTGCAGTACAAATTACTACAACTTGCTAGCAAACTGAGTGCGTTTAATTTCTAGCCAGTGCCGCAAAAGTTGTAAAGGCATAACGACGTCACAAGTGAAAAAGACAGATTTAAACTATTTTTATAACGTACATATCACAATACCGGTACTAATAATCAATTATTCAATCATTTGCTCAATAAACACAGCAGCCAATAAAAATTTGCAGTAAAAAAATTTGCACTAGCAAGACGTTTAGATTTGTCGTCAAACACTTAATACAGTCTAACTAAAACTAACAAGAAAACAATACATAGGCACATTAGATTTACCGTTTAAAAAGAACGCCTGAGAAATTTAGTAAAATCGACAGTTTGACTTAAACGCTTAAAACTGAGGTAAAATCTACATAGGGTAGAATTAGTAAAACATTTTCAGTGCTTTAGCGAAGCTGCGTGATGATAACCAAATTGCGGTGCGGAAGCAGACTCAAGATATGGTGTTATTTCTGACCTTTTAATCGCAGTTTGCGTATCACAGACTCACAACGCGTGGGCAGCCTGAAAGAAACACTTCACACCGAACGAATGTGACCAATGCGGAATTTATCCACGTTTCAGTACGAAAATTGTAGAGACACAATCTATTAGTCGAAAGTTTGCTGATTTGTTTAACCATTGCATGCAGACTCGCGTGACAGTAACACAAACTGGCCGACGGACGGACATATTTTGACAGGTTATTATTGTTAATGTCAGAGTAGGGAATCGCTGGAAGACAGGTCGCAAATGAGATGAGGTAACGCCCTCTTGCCTTAAGACTTGACTAGACTAGAGTAGGTGCAACCGTCCAGTAGCGTTTCTACCAGCGCACAGACCTGCCTGCGTACAGGGAGACTGCGCCGCAAGGCGACTACATGATGCAGCATTCGCCTTTAGTCCGCAGTCACTCTCGGCGGGCACTTGCACGGCTCGGACGTCCAGCCAGCACAGATGACATCACACAAGTCATGATGTCACGGTGACGTCGACGGTCGTACGGGTGCCCGCCGGGAGGCTGACGACGCTGCAGGTGTCTCTACTGCGACGACGACGACGCTCGTTGCGCGACATTTACTGCACCGAATTCTTCATTTACTAACAACAGGTATGAGGTTGTCGAAGTTCTTGTCACTATCATCGCACATTCTCATTGAGTTCATTATAGTTTAAGCCGTTAAGCCTACATTAGATTATTTAAATGTAAACTAAATTTTCTAAAGTATAAAATGCAATTATTTTTTACCAAAGGTGAATTACGATAGTTTACTTACTAGAATTTCGCCAATCTATCACTTTTTGTTAGAAATTCTGTTCAATAACATAACTTCGTTCTGTGTAGTCGCACAGGTTAGCGATTTCTTTTTTTGTTCCGGGCTGCTCGCCGTGCTTGACTTTTTGTCATAAACCAATAATGCACAAACTTTTTCGCCAGGGGGTTAAATTTCCGACCGAATAGTGCGTTGTAGGCCGCGAGTTAGATTGCAACACGGCTCAGTAAAAAAGAACAACAACAGTTAAGTTATTGAAACAATATGGTGTAAGTTTACGTTCATTTTTTGACTAACTTATAGCTTTAGCTTTTATTGAGAAGAGTAAGCCTAAATGATGTCAACAACTTTGTCAATATTAGAATGGAGTTTTGTAGTCGCCAGCCTCAAAATCGAACAGATTTCCATCGATCAAGTCTGATCTCAGCTGATTTTTGTTCGTGTTCACTGTTCAGTACAGAAAAAAACGTTTACAAAAATAAGTGCTGCCAAATTAGAACAACAAATTGCAGGTTATAAGAATTTGTCAGTACGTATTTTCTTGACCTTTCTTATCCTTGATACTTTCGCACATAATGGTAGCATTTTCAAGTTTTCAGGAAGGGGGCGCAATGCCTTGTCTCGCGCTGGTCGTACTTTGCTTTGTGCATCCCTCCCATAAACAGAAAACCGCTCATCCCAGCGCCTAAGATTCGACGATTATCTCGCGGACATTATTGTACGCTATAGAAACTTATTTATTTACTTACTTACTTACCGTTACCGTTTACATACGCTTTGATCGTACTAACTACCTAGGAGGCCGTTTTGATTCATATATCTAAGCTCGAAAGTAGCTCTCTAGCCGCTGTTATAGCCATAAACACCACAGCATCTGTAAAAAGCCACCTACAGTTACTGCAACTAATTGGCGCAGCAAATGCATTGCAATAATTGCTACATTATGCGGCAACTAGAACCCCGCGGTGTCTATGAAACCTTTTCCCACTGGTCAATGTTGCCTCGGTTACATAGATGTGGCAGCGATTTATGCGATCTCTGTAGTCTACTATTTCAAAAGCAGTACACAGTGTTGTGACCATTAGTTAAAGTTACTAGCAACTAACTACTATTAACGCCAGTAATCCAGCTAAATCTAATATCAGAGACAAAACTGAATGCACTTCAAAAAGTTAGGCCCCACACAACTCGCCACATTTGCCCACAATTCGGACCCGATTAGACCAATTTATTAAATAGCGTCATTACTGGTGACTTTGGTTAGCGTTTCATAACGACCGCCAGCAAAGCACATTTTGCTATCAATTGAAGTTACTGAAAAATACATTGTGTTGCATAGCACAAATTTATGCATATTTGCAACTTTAATTAAAATTCCAATATTTGAAAATAATACAGCAACTATAAACTATGCATAGCATTGAACAGAGTATAAAATCAACTGAGTGTTCGTGCGTTCGTGCGTCCAACTATTGATAGCGACCCTATGCACTGAGAGTTGAACCCAGACATAGCCGCTTGATCTTACGTCCGACGCCAAACACTTTAACGCCACCAAGTCACCTTGGAAAAATGTGGAAAAATGGAAAAATTATGCAGTATTCTAGAATTATAGTAATTCGTTAGTTTCTCTAAGTTGACTATTCGTTTGTTTGTAAGATAAATTGCCAAACAATTGCAAAAAATCCGCATACAGTTCTGAGATACGTAAATTACAATCGACTGTTAGCACTATGCTTATGCTAATATGAGCATGATGCGGATGCCATGCTCTATACCAGGACAGACGAACAAACAACAGCGATCATAATGGTCGTACTAAATGTCGGGCAATTTTCTTTCACGTTATCTGTGCCATCTTTGTGTATAAAGAAAAATGTGTGATTGTTTGCAGGAAATGGAGTTGATGTTGTCGCAAAACGGCAGCAGCAATTCGCTGTTGTACAGCACACCTCGTCTGACGGTGCCGTACATTAGCGTCATCAGCCTGGCGTCGGTGGTAGGCACGCTCGGAAATCTTCTTGTCATTGGCTCTCTTGGTGGCTCCGTTCGCTGTCGCAACCCAAGAACAGTCGGCAAGATATTCATCGTCAACCTCGCTTGCTCAGATCTGATCGTCACTTCAGTCATCAATCCGATGGCTATAGCAGGTGAGATCAAAGGCGGCACTGCCTTGAATGCTGGTCATTGCTGTACATTACTGTGTGTTTATATAGTGTTAATAAAAGTACGTCTATTCTCGGCACAAACATGCATGCTACGACAATAAAAATGAGCAGCGTAACTGGCAGCATTAGGACTTTATTAGTGATCGTCCACAGGACCACAGTTGCGGATCGTAAGAGCCGGTGACGCTGGGTGACTGGGGTCCGACGAAACACAGCACCGGACCTCACCGGACGTCCGGTGTAGTCCGGTGCGGCTAACCATAACTCTAACCCTAACCCTAAACCTAACCCTAACCCTAATCGTCCGGTGCGGACCGATGCAGTCCGGTGCGGTGTTTCGTCGGACCGAGT
>Ga0209367_1000651_pt1 | contig 36901 bp, 20 predicted proteins | sample WorMetLIZISLAND2_FD_187412 | JGI IMG/M metagenome (GOLD analysis project Ga0209367, IMG submission 187412) | Marine gutless worms symbiont microbial communities from Max Planck institute for Marine Microbiology, Germany - Olavius geniculatus... ...
CTTTTAAACTATTCAGTTCTTTTTAGTTTATGTGCTAGATTAAACTGACAGTGTGTTTGTCAGTTTTTGAGTGCAAATTTTTCATTGTATTGTATTGTATTGTATTGTATTGTATTACTATAGGGTATTATACCGGTAGACTGGTATCATGATTTCTGTGTTCTAAGTTAACAACACAAACTACTAACCACAGCAACCCTTGCATGAGACATGATTGGCTAATGCTGAGTAGTCAGTAAATGCAGAACAACAAACAAAATATGGAATTTACACAAATTAAGAAACAAATGACCACCACACCCACAAGACCACGCCCACCTGGTTTAGGGATGGGCCGAGCAGACACTTCTTTCAGATACCAAACCGGTAGTGATGATTTCAATTTCAATACGATATCGATACGATATTTTGAAAATATCGCGATATCGATATCGTTATCAATATTTGTAAAATAATAAGTATGTAAATCTTATGCAAGCACAAAAACAAGACGTGAATGTTCAGCAAGGCAGTTTGCTTTACGTAGACACTAAAGTGTGTCAGTGAACTTAAAAATTAACTATAGACTGTCGCAAGTGTCGTTAAATTACGACACTGTAGTTAGTTTGCTTCGGTTAGTTTGTCGTTTTTCCCCGTTTGTTTTCGTTATTTTGGTAATGCAGTAATAAAAATATAAACTTCTGGCGAAAAATATCGCGATGTGTCGAAAATATGGTAATATATAAAAAATATCGCGATATATCGAAAAATTCTATATTTTTTGACCATACGATACGATACGGTATATCGATATCGAAAACGATATATCGATATTTTCGATATATCGAATCATCACTACAAACCGGCCAACGCTCGCTGTATCGTATCGCTATTGCGATATTTGATAAATATTGTATCAATATCGTATCAAAATTAAAATCATGATATCGATAATGAATAATGATAAGCGACATCAGGGCTTACTGCAGCGTAAGAAAGTAGCCTGCGTCCAATATGACTTGTTTTTTCACTGCGGCCGTTTTTGATTGAGAACGAACGATGAATGACTTTTGCGAAGTCGATAATTAGATGCGTAAACATGGCGACGCATGTAATATCGTTTATTGTTGACTGCTAATGCGTTTATCTGCTAGTGAAGGAAGGTGTACTTTGCGGAATGCGGAATTTTTGGAAGGTGTATTTTGCGGAATTTTTGTTGCGGAACGTTCCGCATATTACACCTTAGGGTTTTTCCGCATTCCGCAAAATTAAAATAAAGTCAAATCATCAACTTAGCGTATAGGTTTACGCTCACATTTAAGTCTTGAATCGACTCAGTAATCACATATCGACGTAGGTCTATTTAACCTAACTCTTGAAACGCCTCGAAGTCCGTTAATTCACGAGCAGAAGCTGGCACATCGCACAAGAATGCGACGTCAACTGAAGTATAGGCACAATTTACAAACGATTCCTGACGCAGCGCAACGACAAAAAGGTTGCCGCCGCGGCGAGGGATGAGTCGTTGGATTAGGTAATGCACAAAGACTGAGTCGCTATCACGTGGTGGCAGCATGTATGGCCGTCGGTGACAAAGAGCAACAGCAGAAGCGGACACTCAACCTGACACAGCTGAGGCGCAACGTCAGGAAGCGTCCTAATAAGACGTCGGGGAGAAAACGTTCGCGGCTGCAGGATGTGGACGTTGTTGCTGCTGGAGACGCCGACGAAGCCACAGCCTCCGCTGTACGTGCAGCTCTCCGACCCATGTTGCCATGAGTCTACCAGCCAGGAATCTGCAGCTGCCGCACCCACCTCGCCAGCTACTCAGCTGAAGCTATTAGGAGTTAACTTTCTATACTTCATAAGAAATACTTTCATTATAAGAACATTATTGCTAAAACGGCTGTCTAAAAAACATAGTTAGCGAAGGCCTAATACTAAATCAATGTAACGTACGCCTACCAAAACAATGTACAAATTAGCTTACTATCTTAAGCCAGTGGCCACAAACTATGACAAAATAACAACAACAGCGCCATTTTCCGCAAATTTTCATTCCGCAAAATGCACCTTCCGAAAATTCGCATTCCGCAAAGTAGACCTTCCCGCTAGTGAACGTGTTTCTGTATCTGTTAACGGACTTCGAGGCGTTTCAAGAGTTAGGTTAAATAGGCCTACGTCGATATGTGATTACTGAGTCGATTCAAGACTTAAATGTGAGCGTAAACCTATATGCTAAGTTGATGATTTGACTTCATTTTAATTTTGCGGAATGCGATTTATTACCGATCTGCATGTGTGTACTATGTTTTGATAGCTGTGAATCGAGGCTGTTCGATGACATGAAATTCGGACAAGTATTCGTCGTGGAGGAAATGGGGAAGTCATCTTAAACTGGCAGCTTAGAGTGAGGCTTGAGATACTGATGTGCGTACAGATGTGGTTTGAAGGGAGATAACCTCTCTGTTGTCATGCCTAGGGATCTGCATCGGTTGGCTGCTCCTGCAGTCTTCTGCGACAACGTCAGGCGTTCAGTTCGGCGTTTTTCGCCTCGTAGAAATGTTGCTCGACAGCAGGACAGATTGCGGGATGACCGTCATGGTAGTAGTAATTATCGTGACCGTGAATCTGAATACGATGACTACGCCGCTGAAATAGCAAGCTATAATCGCCTGCGAAGTCGTGATAGAAATGTGGCAAATAGTTATGCTAGTGTTTCAAGACATGCAAATGAATCTTTGTCATATTACGATAATTCTGCCAATCTTATGCCAGCGCAGATTGATGCTCGCTATTTTACTTCACGTTTCCGTGCAGATGATTATCTTCATGTTGATGTGCCAGCGCACCATCGTACTTCACATATTTCTGATAACTATGATCGACCTAGCATTAGTCGCTTGGATCGTGATGACAGTCAACAGAAGCGGCATAAGAGAAAGAGGAAACACCATCACTGTCACTCTCAAAACAAAACAGAGAAGCACAGTGCAAATAGCTCGAGCAGTCATCCTCCCAGAGACACAGTTGCAGCATTGAAAGCATTAGCCGATTATGGTGACACCAATTATGACATGCCTTCTGCGAGTCCCGAACATCACTACGTTAGTCCTAGAAAGTTCGAGCGGAGATTATCTCATAAAAGACGAGGTTCTGCAGCTCGTGATAGTGTTGGCAGTGCAGTTATTGCTAAAACAGTGAAACCAGGTCTTAAAGTTACAGTGAATGCTGAGTGCACGAGAGATGATTTATCATTGGGTGAATGTACTGACGATGAAGATGAGGTAACTGTTGGTATACACATCACGCAAAAGTCAGCATGGAGTGACCACCAAAAGTCACCCTCAGGTGATTACCAAAAGTCACCATCAAGTGGACAAAAAAGTGACCACAAAAAATCACCACCGAGTGACCATAGCTTGTCCCATGTTGAGCAGTCTGAATATTGTGGCAAGTCATCAACAGATACATCTGTTTGTTTATCTTCTGCAGTTTTGTCGAGCTCTAAAAAGCATCAGACTGGTGGCGTTTCTTATGTGTCTGAAGACTCTTCTATACAGTCTTGTGATATAAGCAACAACAGTCGTTTATCAAATGCAACATCCTCATCAGAGAGTAAGATAGCTAAAGAACAGTTGCCAATAAAACATGATAAAGATAGTTCAAATCACAGCAAAGGCCAGTCCGTAGATTACTTGAAACATTCTCCAGTAAGCAAAGAGAATTCAGTAGTTGATGATGACAGTAAAACAGTGCCAGACAAAAAACACAGCACAGAGGAAACAGATAAACCATCTGAATCGACACAGAACTCTACGAAGAAATCTGCTACTGGAGATAATAAGGAACAGGCTGAGGATGATTCATGTTTGCCAAGGTTTGTCATGTAACTTTTTAGTGGAGTGATATATGAGCGTATCTTTAATGTTCAATTACTAATGTGGGTGTTAATTTGCATTTTATATTTCACATTCTACTATGTGAATTGAAAATTTTAATATTTACACCAATTTATTATGTATAAGTATAACGATGCATATGCTTAAATTCTTCTGATGTTGTATGCATGTATGCAGTGTTGGATTATTGGATTATGGTTTCAGGATGTTTTTTTTCTGCTTTAAGATATGTTGTTGGAATGACCGATGTTTATTGAATAATTTTGGTCTGTCTGTTGTTCAGAGTAAAGCGATTGTGCGAAGATGGAATTCGGAACTCCAGTCAGTCACGTCAAGGTGAAGTAGAAGACTTGCAGAAACCACCCGTTCGTTCTAGTCGATCGCGGTCACAGGATCGTGTCTCCATTCGTTCCAACAGGTCACGGTCACGCGATCACCGGCATTCCCGCACCCACTTACGTTCCGCTGCTGTCAGATCGTCTGTCGCTGCTACTCTGATAGGAACAAGTCGATATGCAGCTGGCTTGGCCGCACAGCTAAGTCAGAGACGCAAACAGCTCGAAGCTCGTGCCAAAGACAAGTTAAAAACGGAACAAGAAAATGCTGTGAGATCCCCAGCAATTAACAGTGACAGCTTGAAGTTAGCAAAACATTCAGACTCACCGAGAGTGAGAGACAGAAATAAAGGAAAGGTTGTTATCGAGATACATGATGATGATGAACAAGATGTAGTTAAGGGTGAAAAGGAGGCCAGCGTTGACTTGGCTAATGATGTACATCAAGTATTGGTTAAAACCGGTGATACATCAGTGAAAGATGATGCTGATGTAAGTACAGCTGATGGGACTCCGGTCAGTTCAACTGATGGTAGTAGTACCAGTAGTACCAGTACTACACAGAGTGATTACTGCAAGTCTGATACTGGAAAAACAGCGGACATTACACAACCTAGTACCAGTACAGACAGCACTGCTGCTAAGTCAGTATCTGCTACAGTGAGTCTGATCAATCTTCCAATGCCACCAGTAGAGTCAGAAAGTGACAGTGAAGCGGAAGCGACACCCGTGTCTACTGAAGAACTGTAAGTATCAATGTTTTGATGAATTAATTCCATATTTTGTTGTTCATTTCATGTATGTGGCACAGTTAGTACTGTTTCTGAGATAGTCATTAATGACATTTTTACACGCGAAAGCAGCTACTGCTTTCAGCGCGTCTTAGCTATCGCATTTCTGTCCATCTGTCCGTCACACGGGTGGATCAGTCAGAAACGGTGCAAGCTAGGATCACCAAATCTTCACCGTCGGCTGCCTGGAAGACTCTAGTTTCAGGAACCGTAAAGCTTTTTCATAAATTGGATGGGGGTCACCCCGAACGAGGGCGCTAAATGAGAGGGGATGGGCAAAATTTGCGATTTTTGGCCATAACTTGCTGTATCTCAGTAACGGTGCGAGATAATGACTAGGTTACTATTAATCACTAATAGGAAATCGTATACTGGCTCTCGATTGGCGCCGAATTCAATGACCTTGGATGACCTTGAACGCCAAAATAGCGGGTTTTATGGATTTTTTTGGTGATTTTGGGCTGCGACACAAGTCTATATCATTCACAAGGTGGCGCCATGGAACTGGCGTTAGTGGCGTGGCATAGTTGGTAACGCGTTTCGGCTGCAACGAAGTTACTCTATGCCGGGCCCGGTTAGTACTGCGATGGGTGACTACTGAACCGGAACTGCTGTAGGCTTTCGCGCGTCTCGTGAGCATTAGCTCAAATTTCTTGTTATTTGTTTCTGCTACACATCGTCTCTTGGATGGCTATTGGAAATATTTATAAGTTAAGCAAGTTTTTACTTTTTAGGCATTATACATTAGTTTAGCATCTTTAAGTGGTTTTTTTATTCCAGAAGTTACACTTTTGTGTGATTGGGATTTTGTTGAGCCATTGTACATCAGCAGGTCTTCTCTGTATGTCTGCTTAGTCAGAAAACTTTGTTTCGTGCATTTAGCTAGACCGCTTTTATGTAACTTTTTCTGATGTCTCCACTTGTCGCATTTGTATTCCCTGACATTGTTTGATTCTGTGAAAGTACAGTGTTACATTTATTATTTGCCGGTGTTGTCGCAGCTCATCTCATAAGGAATCGCCGGTTCCGAAGCGAGGGATTCGAGACTTGCCAATGCCACCGATGCCGTCTTCTGTGGCAGAGTCTTCAGGCGTTGGTTTCCCAGAAGATTCTGATGACGTTGCATCTCCGTCGGATGACTCGGATTCTTCTGTGAATTTTGATCGCTTTCATGAGGCGTGGGAGCGTCAGAAAAAATTGTAAGTTTTATATGTTTAAAAAAATTTTTTTATTCTCATTGGTGTAGCTCGCCACAGCCACATAGGTACTATCTAGAGCCTTGCACGGGCCGAAAAACTTACATGCCATTTTGCCACCAGAGATGATTATGATAACGTATCCAGGGTTTCTAGAGGTCAGGGAAAACTGGAAATTGTCAGGGAATTTGTGTTGTCAGGGAAATGTTGTGGAAAAATATTATTTGAAAAGTTAAGGAAAATTATCTTGATCATGCAGACTGCGGATAACTGTGATTTTTTGCATCTCCAAGTATTACAAGAAATTTGAGCTAATGCTCACGTGATGCGCAAAAGCCTATAGCAGTTCCGTTTCAGTAGTTTAGCTGAAAATTTGGGTGTTCACGCCAAGTTAATATACAAATACCAAATTCTCTATCTTATATATCTTATACATTAGATCATTATCTTTAAGTGGTGCCATCTTGTGAATGATATAGACTTGTGTCGCAGCCCGAAATCGCCAAAAAAATCCATAAAACCCCCTATTTTGGTGTTCAAGGTCATTGAATTTGGCGCCAATCGAGAGCCAGTGTACGACTTCCTATTAGTGATTAATAGTAACCTAGGCCCTATCTCGCACCGTTACTGAGATACAGCGACTTGTTGGCCAAAAATCCCAAATTTTGCCCACCCCCCTCTCATTTAGTGCTCTCATTTAGGGTGACCCCCTTCGAATTTATGGAAAAGCTTTACGATTCCTGAAACTAAGAGTCTTCCAGGCAGCCGACGGTGGAGATTTGGTGATTATATTTTGCTCCATTTTTGACTGATCCACCCTTCTGACAGATAGAATTGCGATGGCTAAGACATGCTGAAAGCAGTAGCTGCTTCACGCGTAAAAAACAGGCAAATTTGCAGCTTTCATTGAACGTCTAAAAGCTAAACGTGTGACCCCCCGACCAGAGCCACTGTTGTTTGCATATTGCTCTGTTAATACCATTTCATTACTTAATACCATTTATGACATTTGTGCAATACGGTTATTGTTTCGATAATGTCAGGGAACCATATGTATTTTTCCCCATTTGAAATTAGGACGTTAACTACATTTGTATGGTAGTGTTGATGGCTTGTCTATTGTTTTCATACATGGAAATTTTGTGTAAATTGTTCTAGATCGGCCACTAATACAGAAGAGAAGCAACCTACCACTGCCGTTAATGAATCTACAGGAAAATCATATCTAAAAGGAGATGCAAGGCTGAAGAGAAGGTTGTTTGAGATTTACTTTCATTACATCTGTGTCTGATCTAGAACTAATGGAACTCTGTTGTACATTTATGTTACGTCTTTCCTCATTCCTCGTCATGTGTGCTCTCATAACTGCAGCTTGTTTTTTCATTCCATTAATTTGTATAATACTTTTCAGTAATCATCATAACTCTCGGTCTTCAGGCAGCATCCGTAAGACTTTCTGATTTGTCTCTAGTACTTGGGCTTGATTATATTACATGGTTCTAGAAATAATGTTTGTTATTTGGACTACATTAAACATGCTGCTGCTGCTGCTGATGATGATGATAATGATAATGGTGATGCTTGTGCTGGAGTGAGTATTGTCTGAATAAACTAATGTACAGAAATGGTATAACAGGTATGATGTGAAACTGATTGACTTGATTCCATCCATTTGAATGTTGTTTGTTCGGCAGGAATCAGTTGCAGCAAAAGAAGATGCACGAGGAGGCCGACTGTGACTGGGGAGAGAGGTGTGTCGATGTGTTTGAAAAGATCTGTCAGATTGGTGAGGGAACATACGGCCAGGTGTTCAAAGCACGGGACAAGGACACAGGTAATATATAAACTGTTTTACTGGGCTGTATTTTTTTTGGTTGTTTAATGATTGTAAAGATAGGTTTTTGTTTGTACAGTAATTGTGGGACTGTTAATTTTGATCATTTTTTTTAAACAGCTGCATTGTTTAATGTATTCAGCATCTGTGCTCTAATTACTTTGTTATAGCTATTCATTGATGATGAACGTAATTTTCTTTGTGTGAGTTCTGATTTCAGCATACAAAGATCTCACTCTGATGTATGTGACTGAACTTTTTCTCGATCCTTAAAACAAAACAATTTACATTGTGTCTGAAGAACAGAGTTTGTATTTTTCCATGTCACTGTGTTTGACTGTATTTTTACGCGCGAAAGCACCTACTGCTTTCAGCGCATCTTAGCCATCGCAATTCTGTCTGACTATGTGTCTGTTCATCTGTTCATCACACGTGTGAATCAGTCACAAATGGTGCAAGCTAGAATCATCAAATCTTTATCGTTGGCTGCCTGGAAGACTCTAGTTTCAGTTTATGGTTTATGTTTATGGTGAAAACCCTGAATCTCTATCACACCTGGGCTTGGATTGGTACCAGGTCGTGACGGACGGACGGATGGACAGAATTACCATAGCTTATACGCGCTATAGCTATGCTAACTCTCGAGCGTAAGTGAAATGACACGACCGCACCGTGCCCACTTACAGCAGATGTTTAAAATGTCATTGTTTCGGTTCTGGTGTCTGCAGGAAATGTTGTTGCTTTGAAGAAAGTCCGGCTGGAAAATGAGATGGAAGGGTTTCCAATCACTGCAGTTCGTGAGATCAAGATTCTCCGCCAGCTGAATCATGCAAACATTGTCAGACTCATCGAGATTGTCACTGATAAGCGAGATGCACTCGACTTCAAGAAAGATAAAGGTATCACATGTTGGTGATTTGTCATTTGTACGTGGCATGTATTTTTTGCAGAACTGAATTCGGTTGTGTCATCATATCATATAGAATTTTTAGTGCTCCCTTCACACTGTTGGCCATGAGTGCATTGCAGTGTCAAAAGAAGATGAAATAGTCATAACAGCTCACAATCAGTGTAACGAGCTTTAGAGAATAAATCTGCTTTTATTTGTCATTTGAAGGCTGCCTGAGATGACGTTTCAAGTTAAGGTCTGACAGCAACTAAAGGCACAAGAGTTTTTTGTTCTTGAGCAAGTGACAAGTCAGTGACTGAGTAGGGTTGTGTGGCCTACTGAAGTTTAATTGGCTGTTTATCAGTAGGTATTCACTGGTCAGCATTTTCAAACCTTCATTCAGTAGACTATTTTTTATTATCTGTGAGCTGTTATCAGGTCTACATACACAACTCTGTCATCAGTTGCTGGTTAGGCATGTGCAGTTTTCAAAATATGACCTCGGTTCGGTTTTCGGTTTGGTTTTGAAATAAACACGGTTTTCGGTTCGGTTTTGTAAACTGTGGTTTTTGGTTCAGTTTTTACCATCTGATGTTCAGTGCGTAGCATGCTGTAGTACTTTATTATTATTGTCGTCCGTGGTAGCCATGCGTATAACGTCGGAAGTTATGCAGACCACTTCATTTGCTGACTGCTGTAATGGTCCAACTAATCGTCGGTCAAAGTGTTTGAATCTATGCCTAGAAAAAGCTGCTTTGACCTACACGAAAAGTGTAAAACCATCTTAACAACCATCGGTTTGCTTTTTACAAGTTGAACCGCAGAAACCAATTTTTCAGTTTTTAAAATTTAACACCAATTTGCTTTGGTTTGGTTTTAAAAAAACGAAATTTTCAATGGGTTCCGCACACCCCTATTGCTCGTATTTGGTACAATCATGTTGTTCACTGTAGGATCTTTCTACCTGGTGTTTGAGTACATGGATCATGATCTGATGGGTCTGCTGGAGTGTGGTCTGGTCACGCTGGGACCATCTCATATATGCTCTCTGATGCGCCAGCTGATGGAAGCGCTTAGCTTCTGTCATGAGAATAACTTTCTGCACCGCGACATCAAGTGCTCCAACATACTTGTCAACAACCGGTTCGTTTTCAGCTGCTGCCGATCTTGCATCATATTCCAGTTACTGATATGTAAATTGTTTTTCAAGCAGCTTCTGTGTAAAACAAACAGTGCGGTTTTTTGGTATGTCATCAACTTTTCTTACGGTTTGGGTTATTGTCTGTGATACTGGCATCTTTTTCTGTTTTTACGCGCAACAGCAGCTACTGCTGTAGCGCGTCTTAGCCATCGCAGTTCTGTCTTTCCGTCCGTCCATCACACGAGTGGATCAGTAAAAAACGGTGCAAGCTAGGATCACCAAATCTTCACCGTCGGCTGCCTGAAAAACTCTAGTTTCAGGATCCGTAAAGCTTTACCATTGATTCGAAAGGGATCACCCTGAGCGAGGGCGCTAAATGACAGAGGGGTGGGGAAAATTTGTGATTTCCAGTCGATACGGCTTTAGCAGAGGAAAACAGGTCTCGCCCTGTGGCGAGTACAAGTAAATCACTATAGATAATTAGCCGCCGGTCGTCTGGCGCCCTCTGGTGACTGTAAAAGAAACATCGTTGCTAGGATGGGTGAACTTAACATTTAGTTTTGCTGGGTTTTTAAACATGCACCGCTGTTGCACGTTCCCCTTTGCGTTAGCTGGGCTTTTCTTGTTAGTTAATATTTTTGATCATTTCTGATAAATAGAGCACCATCCTTAACACTTAGAACTTAACAACATAGAAACTCTCCTAAATAGCATAAGAAAAAAGCGAAAATGTGTCTTAAGATGTGTTTTGAAATACAGAAACCGGGTGCTGGAGTTGAACTATATTGCAGTCTGCTGTTCGTCTACATAAATGTGCTGCTGATGGGCATCAGTTCCAGTTGTTTAATGTCTGCTCAACGTGTTAAACAGAAACGTCTGATGATGTGACATGCATGTCAAGAACGTGGCTGTTTGTCAATTGCTGTGTGTAGCGGAGAACTGAAACTAGCTGATCTCGGTCTCGCACGGTTGTACCAGTCGGATGACAAGGAACGGCCATACACCAACAAGGTGATAACGTTGTGGTACCGACCACCAGAGCTGCTGCTGGGTGAAGAGAGATACGGACCAGCCATCGATGTCTGGAGTTGTGGGTATGTTTCGCTTATTGTTTCAAACAAATAAGACAAATTAATTCTGTTTTGTAGATTAGCGGTTGTTATACGTAGTGCTCATTTTTGAGATGTGTTGTTTTCATGTACATTAGTCAGTATTCTCTTCTCCTTTATGTCAAGAGTTTTCTGTATAACTAGTTTTTGTTTCTGTCGTCTTGAGCAGTTATAGTAGCTGGCGGTGAACCTTTGCATCTAGGTTTTATATAGTTTATACATTAGTTGTTGGCATGCTTTGCAACTGTTGCTTGTTTAAATTTGTCTTAATATTTCGTCAAGTTGCGTACCGTGTGGTGATCAGAAATGCTGAGTTTATAGTGCATGAGTTGTCCTATAATAAATTAAGGATTTTTTGCGAATGAATAAACAACTTTAGGTGAGACAGTCATTCTTTTTTCTGCTTCCAACCCCCTCCACCTAAAGTTGATTTTTCTTTATGTACCATTATATCACTATACGTACTTACTTCATGTTGGGTATAGTACGTAATGTATATTGTAAAATCTGTTGGAATTCTGCTGCTGTTGAAACACTAAAACTTACTTACCTAAGTTGTCTACAAGACCTGCAGAGACTGTTGTTTGTGGACTGCAGATGTATTCTGGCGGAGCTCTTTGTACGTCGGCCGATCTTCCAAGCTCCCAATGAAGCTGCTCTGCTCGACGCCATCAGTCGTATCTGTGGCACGCCGAGTCCATCGGTGTGGCCGGATGTGATCAATCTGCCGCTTTGGTCAGCCTACAAGCCTCGCAAACAGTACACACGTCAGCTGCGAGAAGAGTTTGCAGTGTATGTGCTGCTTACTGTTCACTTCTGCCCAGTGCTTCTAGTACTTTTGTTGCATATAACTAGCCGTTTACTTGATTGTAGGACTTCTGCCTAAATGCTTACTACTACTTACAAAGTGTCTTATTTTGTTCATTACTGATATTTATAATCTTTCAGCAGGTTTGCAGTATGACAAATTTCAAAAAATGTATTTAACCTAACCCCCACAGTTTGTGTAACTGCACTACCTTGGGAAGTTTTGATCATTGCTTTTAGTTGTATGCAGTGCTATATTCATTTAAAAACGTTTTTAATATCTTTGTAAACTTTTTCACCTTTCACAAGTTTTAAAAATTTTTAATATGATAGCAGATGATAGATCAATGTAAGTATTTCACTGTAGCCGAGGCAGTAGCAGTGTTGGCTTGAGAGGTTTCATTCATTTTCCTTGAACTAATGGTCACCCAATTGAATGCCACTTTTAACATTTGCTGTAACCGTGTTCTGTGTTATTTCACTTGTTTGCTTGTTGGGATCTACAGTTGTGATTTTCATACTTAATTTAGCACTGATCATGACTCGAGTTATAAACAAGTTTTTCTAACATACCACAGAAGTTATAATGAACATACACACACAAATAGTGTGAATAACACAGTACACTGCAGTGCTAATATAGTCACATAGAAAATGTTCATTATTATCTGATGCTCATGTCTTGTGTTAAATACAGACTGCCAGCTTTGGCATTGGACTTACTGGACAGGATGCTAGAACTTGATCCAGCAAAACGTATCAGTGCCAAAGCCGCTTTGGACTGTCCGTGGCTACGGAATGCAAGTCCCAGTTCCACTCTCTTCTCACAGGAGTGAGTCTTGCAGCTTTCTCCATCATTGTTAGATTTACTGCTGTTTCTCATCGCGGATGGTGGAGATGGGATTGTGTGTTGTACGTATTGTACTGCATCTAATAGTGGCCAACTGTCTGGTATAATATGCCAATACAGTAAAGGTTAAAGGTGTCTGGCTGTTTATGGGAATCCATTTCAGTGCTGTGCCATACTGGAGTCGGGATCAGACTGTGTTACTTGCCACCCAGCACACTTGAACCTTACTGATACAGGTGAATGAGTTCCACCTTAATCTCGGCCCAGCAGGCTGGTACTTAAGTTATAGATACCTAGGAGGGTGGAAGGCTTAGTTGACCTGATTGTTGGTTATATACTGAGATGGTTTACGTATTCATAGATAGTAGTAGTGACGACTTGATAGTGATTCGACTAGGAGTCAATTTTATATCCGCGGCCTTTTGATCATAAACTTGATGCCAACAAAGCCATTTCACCTAACAATGTGTGTGTGTGGCTTGTTCTGACTGAAAACAGTCCATTTTCTGTGCAGTTAAAAGGTAAAAAGGTAAAGATCGTCAATTTATATAGCGCATTGTTGTGAACACGCCTCTAATGCGCTTTCGTCACTGACTAGAGCCGCCGCCCGCCTGCTGCCCAGCCACTGTGCAGACACAGGCCAGCGCAGCTGCCAGGCCAGGCAGTCCCAGTCAGTTGTATTAAAGTCCCCACCTTCCGTAAGCCATATAAATGGGTTACTACTCATTTAACCGACCCGGTGGGATGGCAGACTGACTTGGCCTTGTTGGTTGACTGATAGCGGACGCTTTACCCACAAAGTGGTCAAACAGCCATCCACCAGTCTAGCGCAGGATAGGGAAAGTTTGCCAGCCAGGACCGACGTTCTAACCACCATGCTATGCCACCAGTTGTATGTAATGTGTATGTGTAGGTTACCGAAGGACCAGGACTGTCACGAGCTGTGGAGTCGAATGATGAAGAAAGCTTTGCGAGAGCGAGTGACCCGTCCATTGGACGACCACAACTCAACCATCGCCACCACAGACACACAGACACGCAACTCTTCCTCTGCACTCTATGCTATGACTACATCAGCTGAGACTGCCTCGGCCGCTAGTCATAACAGTTCATCGGTTTACTCCAAGAACTCACTACCACCAGGCATAGCTGCAGCTTTGTCGGACTTAAATCTGCCGTTGCCTGGGGGTTTAGTTGGCCAGCGCCGGCCTGCTTGGACTAGCTCACAGCATGTTCATCTTGCTGCCGGTGGCTATGATAAGTCATCGGTGCATGGGTCATTGTCGTCATCGTCGTCGTTACACGTCGCTGACAGTAGCTATTTGACACGTCGTCTGCAGCCAACTGCTGGGTCGAGACAGTTTGACTTGAGGCACCACCACCAGGTTCCCACCACCAGTGCATCACACGTTCATGCACCCAATCACTGATATCAGCTGCCGTTTTGTTAATGTAATGTCGAATTGTGATAACTAATGATGCCAGCTTGGATTTGATTGAATGTGAGTTCTGACCACAGCGTATTTGGGCAGTAGCAAATACTGCTGTTTTGTTTTCAGCAGTAGATTTTTCATTGCTGTTTGTGTTACTGTTTTGACCTGTACTGTGTTGGGCGGGATATTAAACCCTTTTCACTCACTCATTTTTTACATGCCATTTTTCTGCATTGCATGGGTTAGGCTAGGTTTGAAATAGATCTGTGTAGATTGTTGGTTGGACTAGATTTTGCCAGATTTGTTGCACATGCTTGCTACTAAGCCGGCAGCATTGTGTAGTAAATATGTAGGACTGCATGTCCGCAAGGAGCCTCTTGTCTTATGGGCTGCGGTGTGGTGTAACTGTTCTCCTTCTGTATCTATAGACTTACGTGTTGCACATAAGTCTATAATCATTTCAGTTACTTTGTACGTTATATTAATTTTTTACCTGATAATTTATTGCTACACAGTGGTATCATCTACACTGTGAGGCATAAAAAACACACCAAAGTTTTTTTTACCATAGCTTGAATAAGGGTTATCCACATTTTAACAATTTTTGGTACACATATTTATGAGACAGTTTCCCACCTCACCCAACATCTGCTTCTGCACTACCTGGTAAAAACAAAACATAACAAAATATGCATTAAAATCAACAAAAAACTATAAAATTTCATCTTTCCGGATAGGTGGCTACCAACAGCCAGTTAATTACAAGGTTTGACTGTTGTGCAGCAGCACGTCTATTAAATACATCCAACATTCAGGTATGTTGATGAATTCAAAAAGCGACCGGTGAAGTCTGGATTGGTCTGGAGCAGTATGTTTTCAACGCTGCTATCAATGAATGGAGAAAGTCTACAGAATCCACAATGAATCTCGATCACCACGGATCTTAGCGCTTTTTTCTTGGGCCATTTATCAGAATTCGTTCTTAACATCTGAACTTATCTTTGTGAAACTGGCAGACCCAAAGACGCACGTTTTTTATATCGGATAGTGGTGATGGATAGGGCCCAGTTTTCCATGGGCCGCGGAATTTTGAGCCGAGCCACGGAATTTGCCCTTTTTTGCGGAATTTTCATAGAATTTCGCAAAATTTGAGAAATGAACAGCGTTTGGTACAATCATTGGCTTGATGACATAAATATTACTAATTATGAACTAATTATATGACAGAAAAAAAATCAAACTGAATTGCGTGAAATGGTGTGTCCTAGTAATTGCTATTGCAATATATCGCAATACAGCACAATTAACACAGTGCTAATTGACAGATTGCATTTTTAAAAGAAAAAAACAATTGGTATTTTTCCTGCATGTTGTTAGCATAATTCAGCATAACGCCAGCCTTCCGATAACTGAAGTTTCTGAACAGGATAGAGCTGTGTTTACTCACAAACAGAAGCCGTGGTATGCCGCGGAATTTGGACGATTTTGCTGCGGTGAGCCGTAGAATTTTGCAAACTGGCCCGCGGAATTTGGCGAAATTTTCCGCGGAAAACTGGGCCCTGGTGATGGATGACTTAGTGGGTGGCTGTAAGTTGCCAAATTTTTGTGCATTGGTGTGTTTGAGATATGACACATTTCGGACACAAAGTTGCTGTTGCCAGTCACTGTTGTGAGTTGCAGTGACTCGCCGTCAGCACTTGTTGACTGTCATTTTTATTGTATGCACAGCTTGTACTTAGATGCTTCGCATACTTCACTGCTGCTGAATACGACAAACGTTTTTGTTTTTGTCTCGTATGATGTGATATTGGGTGCTACTGGAGTAACATGCACTGTTAAACCCGGGGAGTTTCTGCTGACGATGTTTGACAGCAGTGAAATTACCGTTAATTGACTGCATAGCTACATGTACATTGAAGACGTTCAAATTTGTGTGAAAGCTTCATTCGTTCAGTTAGTAGTAAATGCCTGCTATATACGGATGTTTTCGGCAGCTAATTGCGTTAGTCTGGCCAACATTTCCATGATGTGCAAATAAGTACAGTTTTGCATTTAAGATCAAATCACAAAAAATGTCAATTTCATACTGAAACTGAATAGTGTAGTGCATATTGTTGAGATGGACACTCGTGTCTGTGTGTTCGTACTTTGTAGTGTTTCTTTTTGTTATGAAGTTAAACGATTGATTCAGTGCACTGCAGTGTAATGTCTGTCGTGTAATATATTGCATGTGCAATATGTCTTTTCTTTGCGTGCATTTTCTTCTTAGCACAACTGCAGCAGATATTCTTATAATTAGCTAAGTAAGTTGAATAAGCTGTAATTAAGTTAATAATTAATCCACTATTCATTTAGTCAATTTTCTTAAAAAGCTATTTTCCACCTGTGCCATGTATAGTGAAATGTACCGGTAATGCAACTTGATAGTTCTTCATGACCGTAACTGACAACAGCTGATGAACTCGTGAAGACTGCAGCAGAATAAAGTAGATTAAAAAACGATATAGGCCTAGGTGTGTAATATATATCACTGTCACTTCTGAAAAAAGTCGGCTAAAGTGGTTGTACGCGAAATAACAAGATACAGCAGATTTTGATTGACATGGAAGATAGATTGTGGTTGTCGAACTTGTCATACAAAATTGAACATGCAGCATTTTAAGTTTATATATAACCAAGGCCTTAGACAGTATGCTGATACCAGAAAAAAACTGTCTAAGGCTAAAAATTACAGGTCTTGTACTGGTTCAAAGTCCTTGGATCATGCAAGATCACTTGCTTTTATGTTGCTTGCTTTTCAAGTTTCAGCGTCGCGCACTACTCAAAACTTAACTGGCTGAATCGTGAGGCGATCGATGGTTTCAATAACTGAATTTGCTGGACAAGATAGTAGAGCTCAGTTTGCTCGCAAACGGAAGGCCGCGGTGAGCTGCGAAATTTTTCAGAATTTTACACAGAAAACCGTAATTATTATTTCGTCAAGTACAGTATCTGTAGAGTAGTACAGATTGACAGTGGAAGCCTGTTAATTCGCCTTTAGTACAACCAGGTATGGCTGGTGTTAATAAACGATGCAAGCTAGTGACTGAAGCTGACGCTACGGTGTCGTTGCAGCGTATCCGTTGCGTGCTAATCCAGTTGCCGTAATTCATTTATTGCGTGCTTCTCACTGTCGCATCCGCCGGATGAAATTTAAACTTAGCTCAGTAATGCAGTTGTAATAGACGCTCGGGTAACACACATGTTATTAACGTCAGCCAAGACTGCTGTGCAGACCGCTTCGTATTGGTACTAGATATAATTACATTTTCTCAGTTTTTTCCTTACGGTTGCTTGTCTTGTCTTTTGTTAAGATGCATGCGTGCTGACAACTGCGCGACGTATAATTATTGTGATCTGTCGCCGACTATCCATGTAGGCCTACAGTGTATAGACCTGCAAGTCAAATTTAAGCCGAAGCAAGTGAATGAAACACAACAAGGACTCTGAATAAACACAAACTGTGTGGTTTGTGTGATTCCTCAGATCCGTACAAGTGCAACGCAGTTACAAACTGTGCCTACGTTATAACCTTTAACCAGTGATGGTCTCCACGCAGTTGAGTCACATAGGCTAATGTTCTGGCTTTGAAGCACCGGCGACCGACATAGAGTACGGCTCGGTTTAGAATTGACTGCAGACGGCTGGAACATCTACAAACACAACGTTGCAGTAGTGCAGTCAGCTATGTATCAGACTTGTGACGACGAGAGTGTTCGAGGATGTGCACTGGCAGAGATTGTTTAATTGTTATGCTGCCGTCCTAATTGGCCACATTACGTGTCTTGCCCGTCCGGTCGTCCGTCCGTCTGTCAGTTTGTCCAGTATGGGCAACTATCTGAAACGAGAAGCCCAGTTGTCGCTAAGGAGGGCCGACCGTTTCGGAGATACGGCGACTAATAGGTAAAATCTTGCATTGAAAATTGCTGCCAAACCGCTGCGCATGGAAACATGGTTACTATTGGCAGCCTATAGGAACTAGTCATTGCTTTGTCCAACGGCACCATCGCCGACCCCCTACGACTTACCGTTCAGCCACAATACCGCAAGACTGGTATAGCAAAAAGCGTAATATGAGCCTTCAAGGTCATCCAAGGTCAATGATTTTCAGTTCATCTGAAAGGGCTTATGTAACTCAATGACAACTTTGGCCCTATCGTGAGATAAGGCCGTATCGCCGTATCGTGAGATACGACGTACCGTTTAGCCACAATAGCCACAATACTGATCTTTAAAGTTATCCAAGATCGATGATTTTTATTTCATCTGAAAGGGCGTATGCGACTTACGATTACTAGCAATCTTGGCCGTATCTTTCACCATTTATGAGATATAGCCAGTTTTCCCTTGAAAAACTCACATTATTACCCCTTTTTATTCAACCCCAAATTTGATAATGTCCTCCTTGCATTGCATTTCCCAAATTTTGCACGCAAAGAGCATCGACGCAGGGCTAATTAGTCCGCCCGAAAACGATAGTTTTCGGAAGGACTTCTGTTTTGCTGTGGTTTTTTCTTTTTTTCTCTCGCCGCGTAATCTCCGAGCTCCGTCGGCCGATCGGCGCGAAAAGTAGGCCTATGCCTACAAACAACAAGCATATTTCATGGAAGATGCGCTCGCGTCGTCTTCGTGGATAGTGTTAACGGGCCCTAAGTTGGCAGCAACGAACATTAAGTTGAGTTTCATCCAGAGACTGCAGTCAGTGACGATCAGCGACAGAAGGTCCGGCCAACTTTTGTGACTATGCAATTCGTTCTAGAGCTGTGCACAACTGCAAGCCACAAAAGCTGATGGATCTTTGCCTTAGCAGTCAACAAGATGGCGCCAATCTACGCGCTCCATTTACGATACATGACAGCAGATTTTTTTCGTACTCTCGTATTCTTTCTAAATGTAAAACAATATTGTCTCGTAAATCACAGATAATTATTAAAAATAGTTTCCCCTCCGCCAGCGCATTAAAATTCAAGTTCACAACACTAACTCACAGCATTCTCAACTTTTCTCAGTTTGTGTACCTCCGCCGTCTTCTTCGTGGTCGCCACATTTCTGGACGTTTTTCTACGCTCTTCCAACACCAATCTGCTGTCAGTTCCTCGCGGGTGCGTTCAGTCTTTGCCTCCCGTAATTTCAGCGTTGCTGCCAGTCATTTTGAAACTTATACCCCGTTTAAACGATTCATGAAGCACACATAAAGCTCTCATTAAACAGGCCTAGCCGAACCAAACATGAAACAAACTTAGAGCACACGTCGTGCACGTCTATTTTGCTTCATGTATGCTTTCTCGTGTAAACGGGGTAATACTGTTTTCTAGCATTCACGCGTGTTTATCACACATTTTTCGTGATGCCATGGTCTTCTCAAAACCTACTGTATTGTCGAGCAGAGTCAGCAGATCTTTAGCTGCAGGGTCCAGTGGCCTGTCACACAAGTGCCTTACATAATCTGGCCACTGGCCGACACTGCACAGTGCACTGCATACCTTAATGAATTTTATTTATTTACTCACTTACTTCCTTATTTAATTACTTACTAATGAGTCTGTTTTTTTCGATGATGTAGCTCATGACATTGTAGGCTATGCAGTGCAGTCACAGTAGGCGTCCTTGGCGGTCGTGTTAAAAACCAATATTTGCTGCTGCAGTAATCACTATGCCTATAGATCAACCGCCGTAGATGTACTCCTACGCGTGAGTCGAGTTTCTAATAAATAGACACACAGACAAACAGGAGGAGATGGTTCAGTCGTGAGTTTTTTTTGTCATTTGTCATCGAATATTATTGACATTCTTAAACTCTTTACACACAATCAGCTTCGTTTGGAAAAGAGCTAATTACGGAAACGCCGCCTATTTCTAAAATTAAATAATGAGTTTAAAATTTCAATGACGTTCGATACCAATTTTTTAAAATGTGGAATGTAGAAGGCCATTGTATATGTGCAGGCCTAAAAATGAAAGACAGAGCAGTTTCAGTATGCGTTATTTGCAACTCAGTACTATGTAGCTCCACACTAACTTTTTGATCCGCTGGACGACACAAATCAAAAACAACCTACAGCAGAAAAACAACATGCAGCTTTTCTTTCATGAACGATTGGCCAGGTAATCAATTCTATCACGAACTGTGTGTAATTACGTTCCTAACAAACGCAAATCCTTCCTGTCGCTGACCCGAAACGAAATCAAAATTTATCGCTTGACGGCTAGACGTATTTAGCGTTCTCCATTAGCGAGCGCAGAGTCAGTCAGTCAGCCTGCACGTTGTACGATTGAAGTAACTCGGCGTTGCAGTTTATTGGAATCGAGTCGAAACATCAATCTTGCCGTTTCAAAGAGTTCTTGTCTACTACTTGAGAAGTCTGACGCTGGCTGGTGCTGGTTTGTACACTGAATCTCACCTGCTCCATCAATGAGCAAGGTGTTAGTAGCGGCAGCTATAGTAGACAAGTTGCTGATGCTGCTTGCCTGCCTACCTGCCTTCAGCATCTGATGTCACACGATAGCTACAAACAGTTTCTCTTTGTCTTCTGTGGATTGATAACCGCATTTAGACTTGTTAGATGAGATCAAAGGTCTGTCTATTCTGCTGCTGATTTCGCTCCAAGGGATCTCGTGATCTTATTCAACGAACTGGTGAACTGATGACTTTACATCGTCACCATTTCGGCGAATACAAGAAAGTACATTGTAGAATTACGTGTTTAAGCAACGTAGGTCTAAACATTAAAGCCGCTTGACAGAACGTCAGTACTCAGTGGTCGCGGTCTGTCTAAGAAGCGATATATACGGCAAAAAAGCAAAATCTACAGTAGTAAATAACGAAAATCATGCCGCGTTAAAGACGATCGTTTTAGACACCAACTTAGCTCCGCTGTTGTGTTAGCGCTTCACATCAAATCTGCATTGAACCATAGAGTTTGCTCTCCATCATTAAATTACCAAAAACCTGTTTACTGCATTATCATTAATTAAATAAAAAACAAGCAGATTACTCAACTGATGTTGCCGGCTGCAGGGTCGCAATATCAACATGACGACCATCATTCTCTCGCTTCACACCGCGTCGTCTGGTGAAAGCAAGCTGCAGAGTGCAGACCATATCCTCGCAGTGTTCATTCCTGTAACGCTGTGAACGAAAATTACAGCCAGTGCGATGATGCCACAAATTCAAAAGCAAACAGTCAGAAAAGTTTGCTAAAAGAAATCGAAGGGCAGAAAATCACTTCGGCCTATTCTCACTCAGAATATAAAAGTTCAGCATATTTCTAGTAGCAAGTAGCAATAATTTTGGCGAAAGTGGTCTAGTATCGCGTTTAACAAGAGTATCCTGGTTGATTTGCTTTAAATGCAGAATAACCGTTAAACCACATTCAGCTAGCAGTACGAGTAGCACTGGTACTATTTCACTACTTTTGGCTGCTGTCGTGCATCCTAAAGCAAACGACGGTGTAGTCTGTGGCATCTGAGCGCGGTTTAAGTACGATACCGCACTGTCTGGAGTGGTATAAGTTCGTACTGCGTATTCGCTTATCCACTCCAGCAGTGCGGTACCTAGTACTGAAAATCCAGCTGCAACGCTGTGTGTCTTCGAGTACGCAAAACGGTTCGTCTCAGTTCTTCGACACACCCAATCCGCGACCTGCACAGCAATAACGCGTAGTCCTGGCAGACAGATCGAGCAGAATCACACACACGCTCACACACACACGCAGCTTTCTCCGAATATCTGCTGCTGTTGATCATTTTCTCGACGACGACGACAACTGGAGCGATTGGTCTCAGCGACAAATCGTACAGTCACGTCGTCGCGACGACGTCGTCACTGTAGCAGTCACCCGACCAGCCATGCAGCCAGCAAGCATTCTGTGCTGCTTTTCTTCCACGCTACCGCACTTGCGGCGCCGATATGACAACTGACTGCGGTCGTCGCTAATGACGTCCCTGTTGCTTGCAAGCCCGCTTCTGTCTCGCGATCAATGTAATAAAATTATAATTATACACAAAGTTTAATTAGAATTTTCATTCTGCCCTCGAAATTTGTCATGAATGGCATTAGTGTTAGGCCACTGTTGTTTCTAATCACAGCAATTTGCTAGTTAACAATGTGCATTGTATGTTTTTTTTCTATTTTTGTGCTACTGGTTTTGCCACTATTTTTGTGGCGAATAATAAGTTTTATAACATGTCTTTTGTTACAGTTTATATATTTTTCAGCTGATGATATACTTTTTGCATTTGACGAACAAAATAAGTACCATGGCGTTTGACTTTCGTGCACAACGTACAAGGTAGGCTAATGTTTTTCTTCCATAATCTTTCCTACACTTTCCTACGTTTTCCGGCGATAAAATGCAACTGACTAACAGTGATGATAGACCCCACACTTACGAAAGTTTGAACTGTTTTATTTTGGCTTTATGCTTATCAATGTTTTTCAAGTTTTTCTTTCGTTAGTCTTGTGTCAGAGTAAACTACTAAAAGTCTAAAACAAGTCTTTTACGTTAAGCAACATACACAGCATAACGCACAAAAATAGCGATAAAGCCAAAATATCATCGATATCTCATGACTACCTTGTCATCGGTGACGTTGTCTCGGTGCATTCGTTGATGATGACGTCGAAAATGCTACTGCTGCTGCTGCTGCTGATGATGATGATGATAATGATGCTGGCGATCATGTTGTCGCTAATGCATGGCGTCATCGAGCAGCTGCAGCAGATGACCGGATACCGTGTATCATTAGTGCGCCAGCAGCAGCAGCAGTCAGACTGGGCGAGCCAACGAGTGAGCGACGTTAGACGTTCTGTCCGCCTGCCTGCTTGCATCACGTACTAGTTTGCTAGCGAGCCACTGTCGTCGCCGCTACCGCCGCATTTCTTGCGCGATTTCAATTTTCTCGCCGGTCGCCATGGCAACAACAGGTGCGCCCGGGCGCGCGGCTGAGTGCGACCTGCGGCGAGCAGAGCGCAGCACAGCAGAGCGACGGCTAGCCGCTCGCAGCCTGCGGCATCTCGTATAGACTCGCAGCCGTTGTTGTCATCATCGCCTCTGTTACCTTCTTCACACGCACACGTGAAAATCAATGCTCTCACTTTGACTCAGCCACTTGCCATGCTGACCAGTTGGATTCGCTTCCGCATTTTTTTATTCGATTAAATATTATAACCTTCGGGTGTAGGCCTTTATTTTGATTCAGTTTAATTGCTGATGTTTGGTAATCACTGCAATTAACTTATTTTTATGATATTAATGTTTTACGTGCAACTTGATTTTAATCTAACAGGTATTTTAATTAATTAATCAATCAATCAACGCAGCTGATGACGCGCTGTGTCAGCCTGTATGTCAATTAAGAATCGGAAGCGTTCAAAATCAGATACATGATTAGTGTCTTTAGGTTCGTTTCATAAGTTGCTAAAAACGCTCAAGCTTAAACTTACAATAAAGTTTTAAAATTTTCACTTATAACTTAATATTAAAATTGAGTTAAAATTAATTGTGATTGTAAAATAACGATGACAAAATGACAAAATAAAAACGTAATGTGCATGTTTCGACATAGTCTTCGTGCATGCCAAGACGAACCATGTCATACGTATTGAAATGAATAATAAATTATAGTATTACCGTGTGACTATACTTGACTTACCTAAACAGTAGGCCTAGTTAACTCACGTCCCCTAGAACATAAGTCACAGATTATATCTTTCTATCCAGCTCTGTCTTGTCCTCCATTTTCCTCTAGCTGTAGTTGACAAAATGTGCTCAGATATCAATTTTTTAAATCTCTATTTTCAGAAATTGTTTGGTTTTTCGGTTTCTCTGTGGGTTTATATCGACGTTGTGTTTATTTGATTTTCGGCAATAGATGTCTTTTAAATTTTTCCCGCACAGCACCGCGAGTATACGCACTGTGCGATTGTCGACGGCACAAGGTGCGATGTACTAGCCTAATGTCGTCGTCGTTGTCGAGATCGTGTGCTTGGCAAAATGTCACTGCGCTCAGATAAGTAGCCGCAAGCAGCGGCTTATTGCGGCGGTAATAGCGCTAAGTCAGTTAGGGCGCTCGCACATAAACCAACTAAAACATATTTACTGTCAAACAGCTTGTTTGTTGTCGCAGTACATGCAAACCACGGCTATAAAATGCCACTTTGTGCAAGTTCGTAGCGCTGCGTTTTGTTCCGTTATAAATTAGGAGTCAACGGCGACTGCATCCGGTTGTTTTAGTTCGTTGTATTATATCTTACTCTTCATGTGTGTGCGCCCTTAGCGACGTGCGGCATTTTGACGTCTCCTCTATACTTTGGTGTGATGTGGCTACAAGACCAGCTAAGAATATCACCGTCAACAGATGCGCTACAAGTTCGTTGATGATGCTAGCAATCAGCTTCATAGCACAGAGAAACTGGGATCGGAAATATTTAGCTGATCCAAACTGCGTCAAAGCAGAAATGCGTTGATGCGTCAATGTTTCTTGTTTTCTGCAGTAAACTCATTTAACCCCACCAAAAATGGGCAGGAGGAAGGCCCAAGCAATCAAACGCCGCGGTCGGGGTCTGCGACCGTGCAACACAGAAGGCACCAAAAAGGTAGGCCTATGACAGACAGACAGACAAACAAACAAACAAACTTTCGCGCATTATAAAAAAGATATTGCATATTAACAAGAAGCCCAGCTGTCGCTAAAATAACATACCGTACTCGTTGCCAGTGATCTTAAAAGTCATCCAAGGTCGATGATTTCCATTTAATCAGAAAAAAACGTATACCACTTTCTATTAGTTATTAGTAGTAACCTTGGCCTATTTCTTACCGTTTCCGAGATATGGCGACTTATAGCTTGAAACTTTCCATTGAAAATTGCTGCCAAACCGCTGCAGATAAAGACATTTACTATTGACAGGCTATAGATGTCGCCAGCGCCCTATCCGATGCTACCATCGCCGAGCCCCTACGACTTACCGTTTAGCCACAATACATCTGTTATAGACAAACAGACAGACGGACGGACGACGATAACAATGCCAATAGCTCGACCGTTACTTAAGTACGGTCGGCTAAAAATTGGTACTAGTACAGTACTAAAGTTCGTTGTTGATGCAAGCAAGCAGCTCCAGTACACGGAAGAAAGGTCGGTGTCCCAGCGACGTTGTCGTGTAAAAATACTTCACTGTAAGCTGGCACATTTCGCCTTCGAATCTCGCCGCTCGCTTACACGTCCGTTAGCCACTCAGCAGTAACTAACACAGCTGCACACAACATGTCAAACACACTATTTTTATAAAGTCAAAATTACGTTAAAATGACTTGAAAATAGGTATGGATGACGGTAAACGTCAACGTCGCACGATTAACACTCTGTACTGCCCGCCGCATGTGACGAGATCCCTTTCTGTCATCGCTCCCAGCTGAGATTCAACAGATCGCTATATTTGCGGCTTTCAACAGCATTTTAAAAGACTTTATTCAATGTAATGTATGTACATTAAAATTTGTATTTTAGACTGTATTTTAAAATGTATGTTAAATTTTTGTATAATACTTAGGCATAGTTTTTAGTGATAAGAGCTCTGTAAAAAGCTTTATGCAAAACTTTATTGTGACTGACTATAATTTTAAGCACGAACGTTCACAGTTTGTTAAAAACGCGAACAATTGCAGCCTTGTTCCGCCAGCTATCAGCGTTGCACTATTATTCGTTTTGTTCTGGCAGCATAAAAATGAAACTTTAATTTTTTAGTTACAAACGTCTTTTGGTCACCGACGTGACTGTTTTGTACAGTAGCTGTCAAACACGATTTATTCCCGGTTCCAACTTCCAAATATACCGAACTCTACGCAACACACGTTTTCTTGCCAATATAGCCATTGAGACAGCAGATTCTTGAAAGTGCCTTAAAATTGGCTTATGATGTTATTATAGACACTGGCAGACACCTCTCCGCTATTGCAGAGACAACAACCTCCATCTTCCGGCGCATTTCCGTCGCAATAATTATAGTCTGGTAATGCCGTCCCCTTGCGGCCAAAGTAACGTAAAATTGTACAATTAATAACCCTTGATATTTAGTGAGACTTAATCAGGAACTGCAGTACCTAAAATAAGTTATTTGGCGCGCGAATCTAATCAGCAATAATTCTACATTCGTAAGAAAATGATTGAAGACGATTTAATGAGCGTCGGCCTCGTTAATATTTAAAGCGACGACTCGGCGAGTCAAATAGGTCAACTATACATGGCTGTATGATAATATACCAAGTCAATCCGTTGCAGTTTATACTGTGTCCAGGAAATAACACCCCCTAAAGTTTTAAACATGTCACGATTACTTCGAATAGGACTAGGCCTACTTTGTTACTGCCAGTAGAGACCGATGCGCATTGTTTTTTAGCCGATCGTACTTAAGTGACGGTCGAGCTTATGGCATGGTTGTCGTCTGTCTGTGCGCGGTCCGTCCGTGTTTTGTAACAGATGTATTGTGGCTAAACATTAGGTCGTACGGAAAAAAATTACACGAATAATTAGCCACGTGTTTTAAACTTAGTCGTGCAAAATTTCAACCATTTAGTGCTAAGGAAACATTTTCAAGTCCGGAGTTAAAAAGAAGGGTGTATGTCTAACGACAGCTGGGCTTTTTGTTAATTATCGTATGCGTCTTTAACAGCAATTTGCAGTGTCCAATGTTTGTATACAATTTTATGACAATTGACTTATTTTTTTACTAAAATTACAAATTTGAAAGAAATCGTCGAAAACTGCCATTTCCAACATTGCAAACGCAGGCTTATTTGGACTTCGAGTGTTGGAAAATAAATTATCATTCAACGAAAAATTGTCACTGTTGCCAATCTACAGTTTTCATAAAAATTTAACGTGCACTACTGAAAATCGTCGACAAGCTTTGAAAAGTACTATGACCATACATGGGAAAAGCGAAGTCTCGAAGTCGGAGCTCCCCACTGATATCCATGACGAAGAATAACGTCTGTTAGTCTAAGTACTTAAAAAGCTAAGCATTTACTGCATTTTGCCATTAAACGGTTTTCTGGACGAATTATTTAAAATTCCAGCGTAAATAGTAATTACTGACTGACAAGTGCTATTGTCAAATCGATCACTGGCCAAAGCACAACCAATGGTAGGCCTATTATAGTGGTCATAATAATATACTCGTGGTTCTGCCTCTGCTGAAAATAGCTTCGTTTTGATTTATTTGCCATGCCGACATGCATCAAGTCACGTGTACGATGCAGTCGACGTCATCAACCTGCAATGTTGACGTCATCGTTTGCGTCATGATACGGCGTCGGCGTCATGCACTAGATGCTGGTGGCTAGTTACTATCTCGTTAGTTGTATTGTTTATTTTCGGCACAAGAAAGTCACCGTGGGGCGGCGTAGGCTACAGTCAGCTCTACGTAGCTTACGTGCATGGCACTTCTAATTACAACAATAATTATTTTAGGCCTAATACACGTCTATACAAAAACAGCATCCAAGGGTGAATGTCGTTCTTGTCCAGCTCGTAGTTTACAGACGTAAGCAAATAAAATGTTTTTTAGAAACGCAAAAAGCCGTCAAAAATTTGGAAAAGACAACTTCTTCAGAATTAATAAATCATCCGACATAGGAAGATCTTTGGAAAATTTTATTAAACAGTTTCGAAAATGTGGCCAGTAAATTAAAATAACTTCATTCTTGTTCGTATCATTGTTGTTCATAAGGTTTAATTATATTTAACATCAGTAATTTTTAGCATCAGTAATTTTGATCAATATGACAGCAATGTCAGTGATCAGAAATTTCAGAGCCCAAACTCCATTGTTTTGATTTGTGGTGCACTTGATGCCAACAATTCGCATACAACAACAGTACGACATCGTGACATGTCGTTGGCCTCTGATTTTCAATGCTGACTTGTTGAACAATTTGTTGTGGAATTGCAGCGGAGTTTCCATTCGCTGCAAATATGTTCTGCAGTTTGTGGTACAGCATGCTGTGCGACAAATTGAAGCAAGTGGAGTTGGAACCTTAGCGTAACCTGTCACGAAGCAAGCAAAAATCAACCGCTGTCATTCGTGTGCCAGTGAAACAAAAAAAAATATGACCACTTAGTACGGTGCACTTGGGTGCAGGCTGTCAGTAATACGTACAACGTTCACCCGATGGAAGTGTGCACGGATATTTAAAGTGACTGACTAACTGTCAGATCGCCTGCACGAGCAATCGAAGCGTCACTGTGAGGTGCGGACGGACGGTAGACCACCGAACGTTGCTTTGCTCCAAGGTAACAATGATCAACAAGCAGTGCCGACTTGGCAGCTTGCCTCGCCAGCAATCATGCATCGATCTCTAACGTAGCCGCCGCCGAGGCGCAGCGCTCTTAATGATCAATATATTCACTGACATGTTCAGCCAACTGTGGCCTCCTATCATTGTGCTGGTTTACCTTTACAGTTTTGTTGCGAGTCGAGTTTACGTCTTTAAGCTAAATATTTGTCATTTGCGTCGAGTGGTGTCGAAGCCGATATGAAACATTGGCAGACTGTGGACTGACTGCAGGAAAAAGACTTTTCGCGTCTTGAGACTGCAGCAGCATCAGCAGCTGCAGTCGACTGAGTCATGACAAAACTGTACGCAAACCTACAGCATCATCAACATCATCATCAAGTGACGTTCAAGTCAGTCGATCAACGACGAGCGTTGAAGGCTGAGTCGATGTCGTCACTGAGTGATGTCAGCGACGACCTTCCGCCGCCCAACGATAACGTCATCAGTGACGTCATACCGCGCCCAACGATGACGTCGACACTCGACTCATCTCTCGCGTTTACGGCGTCGGTCGCAAACCGACGACGATCGCGCTTTCATTCCGACCTCCGCGCAAACAGCGACCAGCTCACAAACTGCCGAAACTCGTCGCCAAGACAACGACGAAGACGCCAAACGGCGCCGCGCGTCGCCCTGGTAACGTGACGTCACCGGACACGGCGTCGTACGACTGCCATAGTGACGACAGCCATGCGGCTTCTGGTCACGTGCCATCCGGTCGACAGACCAGCGGGCTGGTGGCGTCCAAGAGCATGCATTCGCTGTCTAGAACGAGTCAGCAGCATCAGCCGGAAGTGAGTGGACGTGCGCTGCTACGGGCTGCAGCGTCTGACGGAACTGGTGTCAATACGATAACGACGTTGTCCGAATGTCAGCGGACGTCATCAGCCAAAACCAAAGAACGGCGAACTTCTGCTACAAAAGAACTTTTGTCCGCTAACTGGAAACCACCAAACCGCTGCAACGACGGCGTCGACGGCACTCGAGCCGACTCAGTAATAAACTAAATATGTCGGCTCAGAGCCGACATATTTTGCGGCCGTCCGATTAGAGTTTACTGTAGCCTTATTTTCTTTGATCTTTTCAGATGAAAATTGGCACACCGGTTACTTCTGCCATAGGAAACTTTCGCCCCAATTTTGATTTTTCTACACTTTTAGTTTTTGATTGAAAAGCCCGCTACGACACGGACGAACGGACCGACAGGCAGACGGACGGACGCGCATAAGCCGTAACGATTTTAGGACGGCCGCATAATAAACATGGCTACTATTCTTTTACCTCGAAATAAGATGCCAACATTAGAGACTTTTGTGGATGCGCTCTTATTTTATTTGATGCTATGTAACAGGCCTGTCTGTACTGTTCGTGTCCAAAATAACTCGAAAACTGTGAATGGATTTATATGACAATTTTGGGATGGCAGTTGAAAAATCACTCTAAATATGTTTTCGTACAGTATAAAATAACATTACTGCAAAATCGTTTGCGCAATTACTTTTTTTACTCGAAATTCACTTATTACAAAGCCAGCAGTCATCTTTAGTGGACAAATAGGCCTATAACGTCACGTTCGTCTGCGCTAGCTGCTAACGTAGATTGTTGTCTGACGAAAATTGTAGCAGCTAGCAGTGTTTCGCAAATAAAATCTCGTAGCCGCTACGTTGCCGGACGCGCCTCTGATCGCTTGGGGCGACTGAAAACGCGAGACCTGACATCGCGAGACTGGACAACGTGGCTTCAGATAGCAAGGGTGGACACCCCTGTTTAACCTGGTACCGCGAATTAAGCAGAGAATGCCGCATATTGTAGATAGCTATCAGGCGATTTTTAGAACAATTTCAAAGACAAATCCGACACAGTTTTATTCGTCCGAGATGTGAACAGATCGAAAGCGAAGAACGGAGTGCGTCAATCACAGTTGTCAGAAAACGCTGTAGCTTAACAGTGACGTCAAAAGGCGTGGACTTGTTGGAGCCTACTTTGCCCAGTTCCTGGCAAGTTCCTGGCTACGGGCCGTAGCCCCCAAAAATGTAAACACATTCTTAGGCTCCCCCTCCAGGCCAATACGAGACTAAGAGGAATCCTTTCAAGGAACGGCGACGATACCGATCGCGACTCGAGCCTACTATTACTTAATATTCAACTTCTTCCCCAGGCTAACACCCAGGAACTAAGTTTAGCTGTGATCTTCACCTTAGCAAAGCTCAGACAGCTAGGGAAAGTCCAATGTTGATATTTTTTTATAAGTAGCTGACGTCCCAACAGCCAGGACGCCTCGCTGTACCAAACATTCAGCACCAAACGATCTTTGAGAATACTCTTCCTACAATACCAACAACCGATTAGCTATTCAAATAGCTATTAGCTATTCGTTAAATTAACTTCCCTTCACATATCAATAATTGGTGGCTGATACTCACCTCAATCATTTTCGTGTATTCAAAATTTCAGCCAAAGGATCTGCAAAGCGTTGTAAGTCTGGCCGGCAATCTAAACTTGGTGCATTATGAACCTACATGTATCTGAGTATTTATTGGAGGTTGTAGGTTGTAGTGCGTTAATTAATATTATAGTTTTGTATCGTTGTCTTTCATGACCTGTTACATGGCGTACAGCGTTTTCGTTTTACAATACGATACGCTAAATGTCTTGACTGCATTTCCATGACGAGTGTGTGTATATGTCTAGTATTCAATATTATGTTTGCTGCGTGCAGTGTCCGGTGCCTCAGTTGACGGTGACCGCAGCCCCTACTGCTGCTCCTGCCGATGCTGATAGTAATGACGTGAACAGGTATCTCGTCGTCCACGCATCTCGACAACACGAAGCATCAACTCATTCTGACCTATCATCACGCCGCTTGTCGACCCCCGCTGTGTCACCTCTAGCATCAGGTGCTCGTCTGTCACCCAGCGTCCGGCGGGAGTCACTAGGCGCCGACCTGCCGTCCAAACCACGACTTGACTCTCTGTTCAACACGCACGGTAACCAGATAAGTCAACCATCTCGCTATATGACTATCCACTCAAGTAAACTTAGCCTTCTACCTCCGCGGGGTAGGAGGTAGGCGAGTCGCTGTTTAACACGCACGGCGACCTGGCCAAGTTCAGACAACTTCTGCGCGAATCGACCGACGAGACTGCGACGGAACAACGAGTTAACTACTGCTGCGAGGTGACGACGGCGCGCATTGAAGCGTGGCTGAGGGCAGTGTGCTCCGCAAGGCTCGTCGTGGGTGGTCTGAGCTGCTGTTGCTGACGATGATGATGATGACGACGATGTGACGTCACAACGCATTGAAGCGTGGCTGAAGGCAGTTCGCTCCGCAAGACTCAGTGGCGGTGGTCTGTGTCGACAAACGGCTGATAAATCTCTCGAATCTGAACAGGCGATAACGAAGTTAAAACACGACGACGCCACACCATCTGAATCTGATGACGTCAAACACTGATAGATAAAAGAATTCGTTTGCGTATGTCAGAGTTGTAATAAACGTCTAATGAATAATAAATATAAATAAATATAAATAAATAAATAATAAATGTTTAGAAAAAGTAAAGTGTAATTACTAATAATACCGTAACAGATTTTGTATTCACATTTACTTACTTGTGTGTGAGGACAAAATTTGTTCAATAGCTGAAAAATGTTACAGATATAGCCAGTCACGTTCTATTCAATGTTTAAAAATACCTTGCAAACGTTTTCTCTTAAATAATTGTTTTTTTGACCGAGCTTTTCTTAAATTTTTACCCATAACGTTTGTTACATCATTCTGTATGACGTATACTGTCAGTTAATAGGACAGGACGGTTATACAATAATTGGACACAAAAAATTTGCTAGCTTCGTATTTCAAGCTGCATTATTACTTTTAACTCTGATGGTTTCGAACTTCAGATGTTATGTTTCCGACAAAATTCAGAACGTGATATTTTATGTCACGGGTTTTATGCTTTATCATAAAATCTAATAACTATTATTGATACATTTTTGGGACTGCTAAACGAAATCGATTTAGCTTTTCGGAATTTGTTCGTTGCTGTTTTTTTGTTTCAAAAAGTTAAATTACTAAGAACACACAGTTGAATAAAAAAATAATTTACATGTAAAATTTTAAATTTTCGTTATTTACTTCACCAAATAAAAACGCGACGAGAATATTTTTTTTTAATTTTTGTCAGATTAATCGCCACGTTTTGTGTGAAATGCTGACATGTAGAAATTGTAGCTTATACTAAGAGATCACCAAAACAGTTATTAGATGATTTTGCTGGTAAAACTAAAATGAAACCAAAAATGCTGAATTACTGCAGCTCGTTTTATTTTTACGCGAAACAGCAGCTACTGCTGTAGCGCGTCTTAGCCATCGCAATTCTGTCTGTTTCTCCGTCACACAGGTGGATCAGTCAAAAACGATGCAAGCTAGGATCAAATCTTTACCTTTGGCTGCCTGGAAGATCTAGTTTCAGGATCTGTAAAGCTTTTTCATATATTCGAAAAAGGTCACCCCGAGCGAGGGCGTTAAATGAGAGGGGGTGAAAAAAAATTTGCTATTTTAAGCCAATACGGCTGAGTGAGACCGGTCGTGCCGTCTGGCGTTCTGTGGCGAGTGTAAAAGAAACATCTTTGCTAGGATGGGTGAGCTTAGATTTTGTTCGCACCCGGCTTTCAAACATGCACCGTTGTTGCGCGTTCCCCTTTGCGTTAGCTGGGCTTTTTTTGTTTTAACTATTTACTAAGTGACGCCAACCATAACAAACCGACAACTTTTGATATTATTCAGCAGCAATATTAATTACTAATAATTATTTAAGTAAACACCGGTTATTGCTGACAACAGCTTTTTTCATGCTCCTATTTACAACATTAATAACAATAAAAGTAGCCTAGTACTGGCCAAAAAGACTACGAAACGTTTTATAATAAATTATAATACTTTTAGCAGAAACACGTATAAGCCAAAGAAGCATACACATTACACATTATGTTTAGAAAAAAAACCTTTCTTTTTCCTTGTGTATCAAAAATCGACTAATTTAGCAATAATAACATAAAGCAGTTTAGAGAATACTGCAAATTACTCGGATTTATTTTGTCTATTGATTTCTGCGGTGAAATATATTAAACAAACATTTGCTTTATACTATCAAGTTCTCTCTCAAAACACACGCTTTTCAGTTGTAAATCATACTGACTCGACAACCCTTTTAAAGATATCCTCACTACACGCTGTATGTTGTTGCACGACAACTAGAAACATGCTTTGTCTAAACTCCAATAAACAAAGCATTTTACATCGATAAGATCAGTATTCCGTCTGCTCAGACCGTGGCATAAATTTGTGATTTACACTAGTTTATTTTCTTCGAAGCTGTGCATGGAAACAGAATAAAACCTATAGGTTCTTTTTGGACACTACTTATCAAACGTTAGCTGACAAAAATGTAGCCTATGAGCCTACGTTTTAAAGTAACCTAACTTACCTAAGGACGTTGCATAAATACAAAACGTCGAAAAAGAAATGCAACGTATCGCATGCATGGAAGAACGCAAGAGTCAAGTGACCGTTACAACGTATACAGAGTGGCTTAATAAAAAGTAAGCTTCCACGTTTATGTCAAAACTGCATCAGATATGTCCTGTTTTCAAAATTCTTTTACATACGTACTTCGCGGTAAATTTTCAATTAAAGATCTCTTCACATCCCTAAGGCGAGCGCCCTAGTTACACCATGATAAAAAATAGTCAGCATTGCATTAAAATGAGCGAGTTACAAGGTAATTTTCTTTATTTTATACATTTTTCACGCTGCGTTTGTTTTACACGTTTATTGCCGATCTGAGCACTGGGCAGCGAAAAACGTTGATAGAAATCGGTTAATATTTGACAAAGTTACGAGTGTACGAAAGTCAGAAGCTTACTTTTTACGAACCACTCAAGTAGCCTATACATCTAACAAAACGGCAGCAGCTGACACAGCGCCGGGCCGGACGCCGCCGTCTAACAGCGTCTGATGTCAAGGTCAAACGAGGTGCTCGGGAAGACTTGAAGGTCAAGGAACGCACAGCGCGGCCGCGCGTCAATCGTCAGTAGGTCGAAGCCGACACAGGACGTCATCAGTTCGCAGGCTGCCATGCAGTACAACGGGTGAACCGCGCTGTTGCCGAGGTACTGCGTCGGGATGACGACACTCTTCGTGAAACCAGCGGACACACCAGACAGCGGCACGAAACACGGTGGACCTGCGCAACAACCACAGTCAGCAGCATCTTTACAACTAGCGGTTATATAACAAATTAAATACGGCATTATATATAAACGCTGTCTGTCTGCGCTCTCGCCGCAAAAAAACAACATTGCTAAAGGTGTAAAATTCGTAATTGCATAAATTTTTCATAGCAGAAACAATTATTTCCAGCAGAAACACAAACTGCATTCACTTTTTTCAGACGCTTTTGTCTCATTATTGTTTTATGAATCATAGACGCGTATCCGAGTGCAATTCATTTCTCCGATCCACGGCAGTTACTATTCGCAGCCTGTAGGAACTTACCAACGCCCTATCCAGCGTATGTACAGTTTAGTTAGGCTCCGAGTTAGTTAGTTGGTTCGCAAATTTGAAGGCGTCTATTGAAAATTACAAACATTGCAGCTATTGCCCAAACAGAGTCTGCTAGTGACACGGACTATTGGATAATAGCTAAAAGTGTGCTAGAATAAGGGTCTCCTTGGTTAGTAAAGGCCGCGAGTGACAGTGATGGGTCACGAATGGACGCCGGTAGACAGTTCCAGTTTAGCCAAAGTAGGCTACGTACGTTACTGACCACAGACAGACAAGCGGAGACACAAGCGCGACCGTTAGTGCCGTACGGTGGACTACAAACCACTGCATGCACTGACCGTGTTGACAGACTCTGGTGTAGTGTACGCTGATATAGTCGTTACGTAGTCTGAAGCCGGTGATGAAGCATGTCGCTGGTAGTTGCATCTGAGCGGCGACGCAGACGAAGTCCGACGAGTCGAGACAGGCTTGACGACACTCGTCGGCGTGGTAGCCATCACCTACCTTGCGCAGTGTCTCTGCACTCAGCGACACCGTGTGTGACAGGTGCACGAACGACCGGCACATCTCGCCACCACCGATACTCCGTCGCATATCTGCGCATAGGTAACTATGTAAGCAAGTGTAGCGATAAGCGTCGCGATCAAAGGAAACAGTCACATTACTGCGCCTCAGTCTCAATCGAATACGTCTTTAGTAGCATTAAGTTCCGCTGCGGAATGCATCTTCATTTGACAGGAAATGGATTTTCTCTCGAACACCATTTTCTTCTTTCTTCTTTTCTTTTTCTTCCAATTCGTTCATTCTTGAGTGCGTACAAATTCCTCGCACTGCTTTACAAAATAGCGTGCGTTTGTGAGAACAAAATGCGTTTAATCTATTTTTGGCAATACGAGTTTTTGAAACGACTTAACCTCAATTAACAGCGACGTTTGAGTCTAACGTCAGCAGCATCGCAAATGTGTTATCTTTTCTACAATTTGTCTGTCTTCCAAGATCAGTTTGTTACGTTCCATCTGTCTCTGTTCGGGCTTCTGCCTGAAGTAAACAACTAGTAAGCTGATTATTTGATTAATCGACTGATAAACTAATTACCGTACTATTGTACTAGTATAGACCATATTGCAATGGGTCATAGTCCAATATTCGAACGTCGCTGCTTCACAGTCCTTCTCCGCAGCTTTCTGCAAAACCAAAAACCGAATTTAGCCAACAATATATTAGATTATTGTCAGACTGACCACTGACTGTAGCCTGGTCGGCATCAGGTAGCATGTAGTCGTTGCTGTGGGTGGTCATCTTGTTGTGAGGTTTGCGATGACCACCCGCACTGAGCTGGACTGGCAGCGGCAGTCGAGTGTTGAGCGCAGGCGTCAGCAGCGTTGACAGACAGTAGCAGACGATCAGGAGCACGCAATGTATCACTGACAACGCCATCGTCGACAGTCACTAGCATACGCACACGCATACTCGACATCAGCCAATAGCCCACAGTAAACACAATAGAAATAAGTCGATCAATGGCTAACAAAGAGAAAAAAGACAAGCACACGTATAGGCAGGGTAGGGTTGGATGTAAAATAGGTACTCTGCCTACCAACATTTTTGTATATGCTGACGATATCGTGTTACTGTGCCCGTCTTGGTATGCTATGAAAGTACTTTTATCTGTGTTAGAGAAGCATTGTG
>Ga0209367_1000652_pt1 | contig 36896 bp, 16 predicted proteins | sample WorMetLIZISLAND2_FD_187412 | JGI IMG/M metagenome (GOLD analysis project Ga0209367, IMG submission 187412) | Marine gutless worms symbiont microbial communities from Max Planck institute for Marine Microbiology, Germany - Olavius geniculatus... ...
CTGGTCAGGTGGTCAGGGGGGGGGCAAAGCCCCCTGAAGTTAAAACACTTTTTGCTTTTGAACGTTCGATGGAAGCCGCAAATTCGCCCATTTTTCTGAAATTTGGAAACGCAGAAAGTCACAGATATCTGCGTTGCTTTAGCAAAAAAAAATAAAGTTTAGCAAGCTGCAAAACGTCGTCACGGATTAATGTGAATTATTAAAAAAGCAACAAACTTCACAATAGGCACAGTAGGCTTACAGTACAATAATAAATGGGCCGCGTCAAAGTCAAACCCGGTCTGCCGTCGTCAGAATGCTTGATGCGTTGATCGTCGCCGATGTCGTCGCTCGCAAGCGGTGCGATTTTTCGCACTTTGTAAATTGTACGCTGTTTATACGACGTAGATTACCATTTAGTATTTTAAGGTGACTATAAAGTGAGCTATGCATTATATGTTACTACGCAAGGTGATTTTCATAGATGCTAAAAAATTATGACCATTGTTTAATTTGCGTGTAAGCAATCTGTTAACTGTGGGCAATTACGAAAGCACACTCAACTAGGGGCAAGATCTAAGTGACATCTCAGAGGTGTCACTCTTGCCCACAGGGTGAACTGACCATTGCAGTGACTGCTACTTTTGCTCGACTTTAACCCACTAAACAGTATTAATGCGTTGTTTTGCTATGCTTTATATGCTGATTTGACTTTTTAGTTACTGTGTTTTATGTTTCATCTCAGGCTAAATAGCCGAAACTGCATGGAACTTTATATTTGCGTAACCTTATTAATAATATATGTAAAAAACTTATCAGTTTACAACTTACAGTTTAAAGCCTTCTTTATTTGATGTTATTCACAAAAGGCATAAAAGGGGTAAATTTTAAACATTTTAATCGAAAACATATAAGGAATGTGTTCGGCGTCAGGACGCTTCGTTTGAGCCATTAGCGGCGTCGGTCGGTCCAACGGGTTGGTCTGTAGCCGTGCGCAAGGAAAAAAATAGACGCCTAACGGCGAATTTCGCGCATGCGCAGCCACGCCCCCTTTGAACCGATTGTAACCAAATTTTGCACATGGGGTTGGGTGGGCGATGTGATCACTGATGCCAAGTTTCGTGGAAATCGGTTAAGGGGTTTTGGAGGTACAGGACCCCCAACGCCATTTCCTATACTTAACGTTCATCGCCCTTACAACATCGCCCTTACCGTGCTGCACTGTGATTGTCCGCACTGTTACCTGAGTTCAAAGACAAGATGGAACGGCAGGGAGGTGCTGACATCATCCGGCTGGTCGGCACTCATCAGTCGATATCTTTGCACGCCGAACTTTGCGGCGTCCTGGTCCACGGCACTCGGAAGACTGAACGAGCTCCCCGGTAGCACGGACTCACTGACATTCAGAGTGACGCCGTGTGCTGACCACTGCTCACTGAACTGTGGCCAGTGGTCGTTCACATCAAGTATCTCGACCACTGTCTTCACCACGTCAAAGAACTTACCTGCAATGTTTGAAACATTTTGAAACATTGATTATTTAAATCGTCGTCGGCATCATCATCCCCCGTCGTACTAGGCCGCGTTACGAATCTTGTCAGTCCGTCCGTCGATCTGTCCGTCCCGTGCGTGCTTTTAACTGAAAAATAACAAAAAAATTGAGCTAATGTTCACGAGACGGGCGAAAGCCTATACCAGTTTCTTTTCGCAAACTGTCAGTCTATCTCCAGCCATTTCGTCGCAGTACATTCTTGGAGTGTGCGCTGCAGCCGAAAATCGCAAAAAAATCAATAAAAACCCCTTATTTTGAAAGTTCAAGGTCTATCAAGGTCATCGATGTTGACACTACTGAAAAGCTCGTCACTAGTGCTTGTTGTGATAGGCAGCATGCCCATGCCTATCTGCAACCGTTTTCACAAAAGACTGTCCAACAACGGTCAAATAACGACGTTTACGGGGGTACCGCTCTTTGATGCCCCGTGACCCTCCCCCTTTCCACGACGCCAGTGCTAGGTCGCTATACGGACCTGGTCGGACAAGGACGCCGAGCTGGACGGCACATATTGGTCTGTCAGCACACAGCTCATCGCGGTCAATGCGGACGGCAGTCCTGACGATGCCCGTGACGTCGTCGATGTCAAACAGTCCAACGCTGACGTCTGACTCGACGAGTTTCTGCGTCACCAGACTGTACCGCAACATCACCAGCTGCCGGGCGTCGTAGCGCCGCGCCAACATGGCGTCCGTCGGCACGCTCCCGATCAGCGTCCCCACCGGAAGCTCCTCCACGATGTACATCAGGATCGGGTCACGTGGACCGGAAACGTTCGATGACGTCATAGTCCCTTCGCTCGCTGCCGTCGACATTAGCATGAGAGCTGCCGTCGCCGCTGCTACGGTTACTTTTTGTAGCGCCATTTCGATCTGGTCGATGTAGGTCTACCTATACCGATATGGTTTGTTCGGCCGGTCTTCAGTTTCAATCCATTTCCGGCGAAAGTGCGGACAGGCGAATCGATAAGGCAAACCGACAATCAGAGACTACTTTGCGAGATAAGAAAAGCGTCTTCTCTGCCCTGCACCCGGACAAACGCCAATAACAATATGGCTTTGTCGCGGCGACTGATCTCTCGTGATGCTCCTGTCGCCGACGCCATCCCATTTAAGTGACGATTGCGATGACTTAAATTACGGTGGGACCGACTGGTAGTTCACGTACGCGTGGCGTAGAAAAGAACGAATAGGTTCGTACCTAGAATGTCGGCGACAACATGGCGTAGTGTCGGGTTAGTTACAATGCTAATTGAACATCTGCCTGTCCAGTGTCTCCCAACACAAGATTGTTGCGTACTTCTTTTACCCAAATGTAGCAGAACGACAAGAACAGCAAATAGATCATGCAACAAACGCAAGTGACACCAAAGGCAGAGCAAGAAACCCAGTTGTCGCTAGGATAGCCGACCGTACTGGTTGTCAGTGACCTTTAAGGTCATCCAAGATCGATGATATTCGTTTCATCTAAAAGGGCGTATGCTACTTTCTATTAGTGATTAATAGTAGCCCAAACCCCATCTTGCACCGTTTAGCCACATCTGCGCCTACTGACCTGCAAGGTCGATAATTTTAATGTCATCTAAAAGCCAATATGCGACTTCCTATTAGTGATAAATAGTATTGAGGTTATATATCCCCCTACGATTTAAAGCTTAGCCACAATACATCCGTTACAGACAGACGGACAGACAACTCGTACCAATAGCTCGACCGTTACTTAAAATGCAAGCGACGGAACAGACAAAACGCAAGAATAGAAGCAGTGCCTATTCTTGCGTTGCGTACGTCACACGCGTTGGGTGTAATTAACCATAACTCCCATCAAGTTAAGAGATCAAAGGAAACTACCAAGGTGTGCCGGTGTCGTACCGCCTTAGGGCATCATCGCAGTAGGCATACGACATCCGCTGTCGCGTCTCGTGCGCTGTAACAAGACAGTGCTGAGCCGTGCGGTTGACACCCGATACTTGGCGTCATTTCACTTTGCACGCTTCACTTGTCCACTCGGCGTCCGCATAGTGCTAGCTAGCCACGCGATGCATACGAACCCTACGACCTCTCGCTGACATTTTGGTAAAAGTGCGCAAAGTACCGTTTCGTTCTATTCAGGCCTATTCATTCATTCATTTGACAAAGTAGCTAAGCTGCACAGTCAGTTACTAGGCCTACAGAAGATACAATCAAATAATAATAATGATGGCTGCTGTTGTGGTCGATGACTTGCTGAATTCTGGTGCACTGATAAATTTAGGCTAGACTAAAACCCGTAAAAATAAAACCTACCAGCACCCTTAATAATGTTTTTGGATATATAGCCAAAAATAAATACCACCAACATCTATCAGTGATGGGTGGTCAATTAATTAACTGGCTAATTATTACTAAGATAATTCATGCAGCTACAAGCCTAATATTTCTAATTTTTATAATTCCACGTTTATCAGCAAAAGCTAACTATAATTCTAATTACAGCAAGCTAATTTCAACTGATTTTCTGACAAGTGACCCGTATAAATTGCAAAATTTCAATCATGCTTCACAGCTTCAGTCATGAAGTAGGCTACCGAGTCACCCAACTGCACAGTGAATGTTCGAAGTGTCCAGCGCTATCTCCAACACAAACCTTCAGTCGCTTTGAGAAATTTTTAACAGTTTTGTCGATCGGTTCTTGTGGCAGGTTGAGTTCGGCGATTGTTTTTGGCTTTGTTTTAAGCATGCGGTAAAAAAGGATAATTTAGTGATAATTTATAAACAATAAACTATATAAAAAGTACTGTGTATCAAAACGTCACTGTGGCGTTATCGGTTGTAGGTAACCTGGTAACCGGTTTTTGAAAATTAAATAGTATTTTCAGCTTCAACATTTTTAATGCTGAAAAATCTGTAAGCGGCCATGTTAAAAGTCTAGGCCTATAACTTCGTCGTTTTTTCAAAGGAATCACATTTTACTGTGCACTTAAATGTAGATTAATTCAGGTAATAAATAAGTAAAATTTCAAATTAAAATTCCAAACGGTTGCCGAGAAAACAGCGAAAAACTTTAGGGGACTACTTTTCTGCTGCACCCTGTAGACTAGCAGACAATAGGCTATTGGCTCGCGACGCATCAGCTAAGCGTCTACCTTATAATTGCTCGCTGTGGATGCGACCCATGGTGAGTAACGTACGGCGTCCAGAGGTTGGCATCTTCAGATAGATATATCTCAGCAACCGAGCATCGGATCAACTTCGGGTTTGGTTCTAGTTAAGGGGAAATCGGGGTAGGCGGATCCAATGGTCACGTGAAGTTGTGAACGATGACGTCACGTGACCCTAAAAAATCAAGGTCGTGACTGAAGAGTGACATAAGGATGAGGACGGCGGTATAGTGGGGACAGTAACGGCGGTACTCACGTGGGGATAGGAATAAAATTTGAGGTATACCCGTGTTAATGGGGACAACTACAACTTTCGTCTGTAGTAGTTGCTCTAAAAATACATATGGGAATAATACATTTCACTAAATACTACCCTAATGGTACATCGCATGGCATGCTTCGAAATGTGGATAATTTGTGTTTATGTAGGCTACACCGATAGCGTGAGATGTTGTAAAATGTTATTAATTTGCAGTACATTAGTAACCAAGAGCAGTAAAATGTGCCGACTGTTGGTGGCATTTATTTTCATCAACATAACGATGGGATGGGGTGGGGACGGGAACAATTTCATGGGGATGGGGATGTTACTTCATCCTCATGTTACTCTTTAGTCGCGACCAAAATATTTTTGAGACTTTGTATCTCCATAACCATGCAAGATAAGCGCGTGGTCATCGTTGACAACCAACAGCGAACCAAGTGCCCAACTCGCCGACAACAGTTGTCCGTCTTACTTCGCGTCGTCCACGGTCTGGCCAGTTCACACATCATCTGAGAAGACTGCCACTAGCACGTCTGGCCCCGCATCGTCACCGTTTGTTCCATCCATCATTCGCCCCAACCAAGTGCCCTAGCTTTTAAACAAGCGTTTTCAACTTTGCGCTAGCCGCCGCCAGCCACCACGCATCAGGAGTATTACTTCTGAACTGCTGGTTCTGGCAAAATCAAATGAGAACTTACTGTAATCTAGGATAGTATACTGTGCAGTGTGCACATCAGTAACTTGTAAAGGGAAAAGTTTCGTAAGTTGACTGCAGTGCATTAATTTGACTGAGTTCTGAAGTTTGACCGATTTTTTATACATTTTTTTTATTTATTTGTGAAACTGTGTTTTTAAACTTTCTATATGACTTACACTGTACTATACGGCACTTGTTGGTGTGAGAGATCAGCTTGCAGTAGACCTATTACACAGAATATATGTAGGCCTATATTTACCCAAAGGTATAACACCAGTCGGGTAACCCATCACTTGTGCCACGGTAGTCTGATTCTGACTCCATTGTGTCAGACACTGTGACGTCTGATTCTAATTAACTAGAAGAGGGGAAATTAGCGCTAATACTAAGTGCAACATTTTGCATATCGCCAATTCTAATTAATTACTCTGAAATTTCTACAACCCACTGTCATCAAAATTGGTCACGTCATGGAGAATATAAACAATGCCGCTGCACTATACACATGCACATTTTGTGGTAAGCGGGATATTCTCACATCACACATCTACAATCTCAGGCAAACATCAACAATCGACGATACGAAAATAACGGAAACAGCAATCAAGTAAACTGTTGTGAACATAACTGACGTATAGTCAAATACCAACCAACAAAACACAGTGCCGGATTACGCAATAGGCGTACCCAAAATCCCACAGGGTCAAGGCGCCCACTAGAAGCCCAAAGGGTTAACTTAAGATGCTCATATATGTATTAAAATACCTATTTCTTGATGCCACTCGAATCACTTGTCAATGTCTGCCTATCAGTGCATGTTGCGGGAATGTGGTCATAATACATACGAGACTAATACAGACTGCACTACTTCAAAAGCTATTACGGAATAGATAACAAAAGCCTACATTCTTCACGCTTTGGAGCCGAGCATCATCCGAATAAATTTTGGGTGGAATGTGAATGCAGTATGCAATATCTGCCATAACTCTGAAATGGGGCAACATACAGTGTAGACTGACTACAGTCGTATGCAAGTTACCATTTGATGGCAAAAATGAAGACCTTAAATGACCTCCAAGCGAGATTCATCCGTCTCACCGTGCACATATACAAGACCTTGGCAATACATCAATGCCTCGCAAGTGTAGAGCAAATAAATCACAGTGCGACCGGTTTCAGTAGTGTACAAGATCCAGTAATTACTGCAGCATCGTACAGTTTCCTTGGCTTTTTTGTTCTATCAGTGCTTCTTAGAAACTATTCATGCCAAAAAAACTCCCCATAAATGGGGCCCCACAGCCTTGCATTTAGGAGACCCCAGACTTTAATCCGGCTCTGACAGTAACAAAAGTAAACAGACGCAAGAAAATTGACGCAACTGCAACATTGGCAAACCGTGAACAGCACTAAGAAAAACAGTAACACACTGACTACGAGATTGCATTAGTGTCAGACGAAAGTCAGTCACTCTCAGTATTCTGTAAATTTGGCAGTCTTTAACAACGTCAAATAGAAATGCATCCATAAAGAAAAAGTATGTGAAAATAAATCATATATGCCAAAGGTGGTGACTGTAATAAGCCACAGTACAAGCAGTGGAGCACTACGATGAAGCAGTAACAACAGTAATAATTAAATACTTTCAATTTTTCTTTAACAATCCACTTTTCCCAAGTTACTCTAGGTTATACTTGGTCCACTACATAGTTATACAGGAAAATGCCTTTCCAGTCACCCAAACAACAGAATATCAATACAATTAAAGGGATAAATAATAACAGCAATAATATCAGCCAGTGCAGAAATAGTTTCCAAAGTGCATAATTTATGAGCGACTACGTGGTGCTACATACACATCCATATACACAAAGTACTCGGAAATCGATGCAATAATTGCAAGCACAAAAAGTCTGTGGCCAGCAAAGTTGTTTAATCACAGCACTAAGTTCCAGCCTAGGTGGACATGTTAAACTAAGCTAAGCAGTTTGAGCCCAGACGCAAAAACGAGTTGATCCGATAATAACCACATACTGTAAAACAATCACATGCATGCGGGGGTAAACGTAAACATGGCGAACGTGAGAAATCCATCAATGACACTGTAATATTTTCTACAAAGCGGTCATCAGAAAGTTTAGCAGTTTCATATTTTTCTATCAAGTATAGACCAATTTTCAAAATCCTTTCAACAGTACATGCACACTCAGCAATAAATGTAGAATATCACACAGCAACTACTAAAGATCCAATGCATCGCTACACTACCTTGTAAATTTTAGTATTCACAGCTAGCAATATCTCACTTAGCACATTCCCAATATTGTTCCTAATATCCTACGTTTACATTTTAGTATACAGAAAACTGAGAGTGCTATACGCAATTTCACAAGGTAGTGTAGCAACACGTCTGAGGCTTGGTTGGATGTTTAGTAATCACTGTGTAGCAAATCTATTGCTCATTGTGTCAATAAAAGAATTCTGAATATCAGACAACAGTGCATCAAGTGGCCTAGATAAATTAACTGAACAATTCTCTGCAACAAAAAGATGATAATTTCTCAAATTCCTGCACTTAGCTGGGTCACGAATAAAAAGTGGTATATGCATGTATTACACAGATCAAGCAGTTAAACAGTTCTGAAAACGATTAGCCATTGATCACTGCTGCACGATCACATCAGTGAAGGGCTGTTAAGTTGAACACATGAACATAATGGCTCAAAATTAACCATCCTTCACTGCAATAAATAAGGTAAATGACGCATGAAAAACTGTTCGTTTGTTAGATACGTAAATCATGCATTTTCCACTTTTTATGCGCTAACAATGCATAGCAAACTATATGTCAGAACGGGGAAATAAATTTACTCCAGTTTCTTTACGTCCGTTCACCTTACAACCTAACTGGACAAAAACGGCCAGACATAAAATAATCTGATATGTGTGACACACAGACTGATGCAAATTTATCGTAGCTGAGTGACGATAAATGGCCACGGTAAACGCAGTACTACAGTACAACGCATCTTGTTGTCTGTATAAGTTATGGACGTAACGTGTAATGAGCTTCTATGGCTATGTGCACTGAGAGATACAGGAACTGACTTGGATAACGTGTAAACAAAGTCTATTATGTAGTACCTACTAAGGTGTGTCTTGACGTCATTTCTCAATGAGCGAGAGTTCCAGAATCCTCTGCAGCTCCTCCTCTTCCTCCTTCTGCCGTCGCTCTGTCTCCTGCTGTTCCTGCTCTGACAGCTGCAGCGCCATCCGATAACTTTCATCCTCCTCTTCGTTATCATCATCCACCACGAATGCATTATCTGCCGGATGACTCGGTGTATCAAGACCCATGCTATCAGCAAGCACCTGCTGCAGTAGACGCTCGTCCTCGGACTGCAATGCACTTAGATCATCATCACGACGCTTCGACTTGTTGAGTGCTTCCCACAGAGTGACCTGGTCGTCTTCGCTGCCACCTTCCAGCAGACTCTGCTGAATCGCAAACTGCAGCAGCTCGTCATCTTCGTCCCGCAGTCGGTTGTGCTGCAAGTCGCCGATGACGCTGTACGTCGTCGGAGCGTCAAAGACCGACTCATCCACAGCACACATGCAGCTATCACCCTCACGAATGCACGTTACGCCGGTGTTTGCACAGTCCATCGCAAATATGTTCCCGAAGGTTATCTTTGCATTCAGCGCATGGAACAGTGGTATTTCAATCTTGACAGGAAAGCCAGATGGCAGCTGAAGTGTGATGAAATCCTTCAGCTTGCGAAAGTGCGCGTTGGACTCTGCCATTAAGTCGATGATTGGCAAAATCTGCTCCGGGAGTGAAAGCGGAAAAGCCTCGGAGAGACTGATCTGGGCTTTGAAGCGCTGGGTCTTGGTTGACTGCTCAATCGGTCGGCCTATATCTCTTCCACCAAGATCTGCATCAGCATTGAAGTAATCCTCCATGGTAATGTGACACGGATTTCTGAAAGTTGCAGACAGTTCTCCGTTAGAAGCTGCACCGATAAGAGCATCCTGTTCCTCTTCTGCCAAGTTAAGGAATGACTCAAGCGGAGATCGGGTCGACTTTTTGGACCGCTTCTTGTCCTGTTCTGTCAGATGTTCACTGCGGGTTTTAGTCACCAGCTGGACGTTGGAAGCACTGAACACTCGGCACTCGTAACCATTCACCACTTCCGACTTGTCACTGCGCCAGCCCCAGAACCCACTCTTGCTTCTCTCAAACGTTATCTTCTCCGTGTCAATGTACGTCGTCACTATGGGCGACGTAAGCCGGGCAGCCACCGCATCCTCTGACGGGAGGGAAAACGAAACGTCGGCATTGACCGTCGGTACCGTAATCGTCTCACTGAAGATCTGGTGGTTGTCGTGATCCACTTCCATGAAGACTGCTTCGTTCGCTTCCCCCTTGAACACGTAGCTTCTGTTACCTCGACGCCATCGCATGTTGTCAAATCCGAGAAGTGTCGTATCAATGCGGACTTTCGATCCACTCTTCCAAACCTTGTACGTGTCACTGGGACACATGCGGGCAACAAGAGGCACCCAGCTGGTGAATTCCCACCTCATCTCGACATAAAAATCCGGTGACTCAGTAAGTCGCTGGAGCAGCTTAGGTACGCTTGCAGATCGTTGGGTGAACTGCTGTCGGTCTCTGTGCTGGAGGCAAACCTGCACAATCTCTGGGTCACCAGTGGCTACAGCCTCCTGCAGCACTGTCCAGTTCTGACTATTCTCAACGGTAGCGATAGCGCCATGGCGGAGCAGCGCACGCACACACTCAAGATGACCCAGAGTAACGGCAAGATGCAGTGGCGTTCTGCCTCGTGGGTCAACGACTTCAACCTCGGCAGAATTCTCCGACAAAAACTGATTCAGTTCCTCGACGGCACTCCTCCAGACAAGGCAGTGAACTGGGTACTTGTCAGCCATTTCTTACTCACAGAGCAAAGATCAATCAACGCTGATGACTAGTTCAAAAGAACACTGGTCCTCGAACAGCAGTTTGTCTACAAGTACAACGAAAAACATCACAATTATATTATAACATGTCACACATCAAACAATTTTCCACTGTCATCAATGATACTGTCATCTTTGTAGCAATCATCATCATAATCTTGTAGCCAAATACGCTGCAATTTGCTCTCTGCTGGTATTACTGCTTGTCATGTCCAGGTATCTGGGAATAACATCATTATTCATTAGACGTCATTTTCCCACAGAACCAGACTAGGTTGTCCTATATAGCCTCCTCCTGCCTATCTGTAACCGTTTTCATGGTAGACTGGCCAACAACAGTCAAATAATGACTTTTAGGGGGTACCGCTCTTTGACGCCCTCGTGCGCAAATTTCCTTGAAGGTCGAAACCTGGACCGTTGAAATCTACATTCAATGCTGAAAATTTCATACGCAACTTGTCTTGGTCTATCTGTAGTGAACTTGGTGCAATTCGCTCTTGAAATGTGTCTTGCAGCTAAAAAATTGCCAATAAAATCCATAAAACCCCTATTTTAATGTACAAGGTCATCCAAGGTCATTGCTCTTGGTGGCAATTGAAAGCCCATGTACAACTTCCTATTAACGATTAATAGTAACCTAGGCCCTATGTCACATCGTTTCTAAGATACAGCAATTTATTGGCCAAAAATCACAAATTTTCCCTACCCCCTCTCATTTAGTGCCCTTGCTCAAAGTGACTCCTTTCGAATTTATGGTAAAGCTTTACGGATCCTGAAACTAGAGTCTTCCAGGCAGCCAACAGTGAAGATTATGTGATCCTAGCTTGCACCGTTTTTGACTGATTCACCCATGTGACAGATAGACGGACGGACGAACTGAATGCGATGGCTAAGATGCACTATAGCAGTTGCTGCTTTTGCACGTAAAAATTGCAAAAAACCCACTAAAACCTCCTATTTTGGGAGTTCAAGGTCATTCGAGGTCATCGATGCTGACACCATTAAAAGCTCGCCAATAGTGCTTGTTATGATAAGCAGTATGTCTGTGTCTATCTGCAATTGTTTTCATGCTAAACAAGGCAATAGCTGCAAAATAGCCACTTCTTAGTGGGGTAGCCATCTTTGACTCCTGCTTGTGCAGGCCTTCTTAAACCTAAGGGGGTCACGAGTTGGACTGTTGAAATCTGTGCCAGATGATGAAAATTTCATATGCAGATTGTCTTGGTCTATCTCTAGCCATTTCGGTGCATTTCACTCTTAAAATGTGTGTCGTAGGCCAAGATCGCAAAAAATTCACCAAAACCCCCTCATTTTGAAGTTCAAGGTCATGCAAGGTCATCAATGTTGATAAATCTAAAAAGCGCATCTGCAGTGCTTGTTATGATATGCAGCATGTCTGTACCTATCTGCAACCGTTTTCAGACTAGGTGAGCCAATAGCGGCAAAATAACGTCTTTTTAAAGGAGGTACCCCTCTTTCATGCCCTCGTTCGAAAGGAACCCCCTCAGCCCTCACTCAAAAACATAAAAATTTGTCAAAAAAACTAGAGTCCTTGGGGCAGCCCACAGTAAAGATTTTGTGATCCTAGCTTGCACCGTTTTGATACAGATCAAGAGTGTGACAAACGGATGGACAGACAAAAAGAGACAGACACCTTGACGATGGCTAAGACACGCGAAGCATTACATGTTGTCGCACGTAAAAATGGAGGAACAAATAATCCGTGAGCGAAGTGAGCAGAAAAATTTTTTGGAACTGTTGCGTGCAGTCTGCATACAACAGTTCACATTTTTTCTGCGTCTTTGTTAACTTTTGCACTTTGGTACTTCTACATTCCCTCACTTCCCCTAAACATATGAACCATGCATCTAGTATGTCAGATAAACAAAAAAAGCCTAGCTAATGCAAAGGGGAATGCGTGACAGCAATGCATGTGTGAAGGCCCGGTGCGAACAAAATCTAAGCTCACAACGATGTTTCATTTAGACTTGAGGGCGGACGATGCTTAGCGCCATATCCAGTGCACGAAATTCAGTATTGCGTGCCACGTCCAATGCACGAATTCCAATATTGGCTGAAAATTGCTAATTTTTCCTACCCCCTCTCATTTAGTGCCCTCAATTGGGGTGACCCCTTTCGAATTCTTTACTGATCCTGAAACTAGTCTTCCAGGCAGCCTACGGTGAAGATTTGGTGATCCTAGCTTGCACCATTTTTGACTGATCCACCCATGTGATGGACGGACAGACAGAATTGCTAACACGTGCTACAGCAGTACCTGCTGTCGCACATAAAAAATCTGATGTGTAATAATGAAAGTTCAATACTGCATACACTACACACAAGCAACCAGCTGCTGTTATTTAGTGCAAGGCCCAACCTACACAAAATTTTATACTTATGGAGTCTCTAAAAATGAGTCTCTAAAGCTAAGGCTCTTATGCACAAATCTACTTTGTTTCTACAAATGTACGAACAGAGAATTTCTGCAACGACTCTACGACCAGAAGTTCTATGCTAAAAAAGTCTTAGCATACTGCAACTAGCTATTTCATTTTTACATATTTACCATCTGGCATGATAATTTACTTTTTATGCATCAAGCAGAATCTGAACGATCCACCACTGGCATAAAAACATGTAAACGTTTACTGAGTTTCACTGCTAAGCACAAAGTACCGGTACACAGATAGTGAGAAAAGACCACAGTTGCAAACGGATTATGGTAACAAACAAACCAGTGTGTTGTAATCACAGGTGACTAGTACATCAGTGTGGACAACTAAGCTATTAACTAAGTTATCAGAAACAATAACAGCAACGACAGGAATATGCAAACAGTTTCAGTCACATATGCTCTTTGAAACATGTGGATGTACTTCCGACAACCAAATGTGCATTTTTGCTATTTTTATTACAGTGAACAGTTCTATGTGAACCGTTCTCAAAGAATGCCAGTTGATGTATCAGAACAACAATCATACCGCAATTAGCAAATCGAACAGACTTGACAGAATAAAACACAAAAACAAGTTACAATGTAATCTGTTATGAAATTTTAAAATCAAGCAGTAGAACAGCAAATCGGAGATCACATATAAATACGGTCATTACAGTCACTGCTTCAGCATAACACAGTCAATTCTGAACATAAAACCACACAGTTCAGCAATTCAGCTGAGAAGTGAAACATCACCGACGAACTAACACAAAGGTCGAACAATATAAACAGCGCAACAGAAGTCAGTGAAGCAACTCAGGGAAAGCATGCGTTCATGAAAGCAGCGGACTGCCATCCATCACTCACAACGGCTGACTGCACACAGAGCTGTGTAATTAGTGTTTGATCTAGTGTTTGATCTGAAAGCCTCGGAACTCAGTCTTGTCAATCTTGTGCTCGTTGCGGAACTCGCACTTCGCAATGACACTGTGAGGGCTGCCTTTGTTCGTCAACCACTGCTTCCTATATATGACAACACCATAAACGCTGTTACAGTTTAGGCTTTTGTAGCTTTGCAGTGGCCACACCCACCATTTGGATTTTGAAATACACTCCTTCCCGACATCTGCAAGTGTGCTTCAATATGTCATTCTCATTGCCAAGTCAAAGCTGTTTCTATTACCTAACTTTTATGTCATCTCAGTGCCTAATGCCCATCCCAGTCCACCCTCTGTTAACGGTGTGCATTCTAAATTCACTTACTTGACTTCCTTACAATTTACTTACTTATGCCGACTGAGACATCATACCATCTGGACTTACAGCCCAACAGCCAGGCCAATCAAATAAAAAGTCACAAGTAAATTTGTGTTAATAACTAGGGCCCACAGTTTTCTGCGGTAAATTTTGCCAAGTTCCATGGGCCAGTTCGCAGAATTCCGCGGCTTACCTCGGCCTTCCGTTTGTGCATAAACTAAGCCTTATCCTGTTTTAACATCTTCAGTTTTTGGATGCTGGCATGGTGCTCAGTTATGCTAGCGACATACAAAGGAAATTATCGATCTTTTTTCTTTTCAAAAGTTGTCAATTAGTCGCATTGTGTTAATTTACGATTGTGCCATATACGATGGTAATTAGTAAGGATGCAGTTTTAGGGAGTTCAGTTTGATTTTTCTCCGTGATATAGTTAGTTTAAAGCCGACGATGATATAAATCATTGGTCATTTCTTAACTTCTGTAAAATTCCGCAAAATTCCATGGCAATATCAAAATTCAGTGGAAAAGGGCAAATTCCGCAGCTCGGCTCGAAATTCTGTGGCCTGCGGAAAACCGTGCGCCCTATTAATAACTGTAAACACCAGTAATCATAATAATCTAGCTTACAGAACATCAACAGCTCAGAAAGACTTGAGATAAGTCAGTAAAACTGGCAGCATTGTCCAACATGCCACACACTACCAGTACTTAGTTTAGTTTCCTGGCTCATGGACATTGGACATATCACAATGCAATCACAGTGATTTTGAAACAATGCTGCATAGCTACTTTTTCCACCAATTTTGACGGTAAATCTCTCTTGCACAGATGATCAATTGACGTGTTTCAGGCTTTTTATAACTGTCATATATTATTTCAATAAATATTGCCAGTACAGCCATGCAAAACTTGAGCTGTACTTAGTATAAAACCTTACAGCAGTTACAGATTGCACTTCGGTACTAGGAAATTGTGCTGTCTGATGAGCTTCCTGTCCCTGAATCAAATGCATAAAAATACCAAGTACAAATCATCGTATATAAAAATATCAAATTCAACCCAAATACTCAAACTGTGGTGTCAAAATATATAACTGAAATGAGATACTTTCCCACAAATTAGCACAGTTTATAACCTTACACATACACAGACTTACATCTCAGATACTTTGTCCTCAGGACCTTGCATAGTTCCAACCACGCTGCCATCCACACTGTTCATCACATATCCAACCAGATTCAGCTTGTCTGCCTCCTTCTTTGTGTACTACAACAGCATACAGTCCACTTGGCAGTAATCATCATTTGCACCAGGTACTAACAGTGCTGCCAATACAATTCTATGCCTTCAGTGTAGGACTGGTGGTTAGATGACAAAGAAGAAAAAAGCCTGGCAATTACACCACTCCAACATTCTATAGTTTCACGGACATTAAGATCACCCAAGCAAACCTAACAAGTAATTTGAGAAAAGCTCATGAGATGCACGACAGCCTTAGCAGTTCCTATTCGCAGGTTGTCTTGATCTATCTCTATCCATTTTGATGCAATTCACTCTTTGAATCTACGCCGCAACCACAATTTGCAAAAAAGCAGCATGTCTCTGCCTATCTGCAACCGTTTTCATGCTACACGAGCCAATAGAGGTAAAAAACCACTTTTAGAGGGGTAACCGTCTTTGATGCCTGCCTACACCGGCCTCCTTGAACCTAAGAGGTCGGGACTTGAAGTGCTGAAATCTATGTTTAATGCTGAAAATTTCCTATGCTGGTTGTCTCAGTCTATCTGTTGCAATGTGCGCTGCAGCCAAAACTTGCGAAAAAATTCACCAAAACCCCCTTTTAGGAGTTCAAGGTCATTCAAGGTCATCGATGTTGACAAATCTAAAAAGTCCATCACCAGTGCTTGTTATGATATGCAGCAAGTCTGTACCTATCTGCAACCGTTTTCACACTATAAGAGCCAATAGCAGCAAAATAATGTCTTTTTAATTGGGGTATCCCTCTTTGACGCCCTTGTTCGAGAGGAACCCCCTCACCCAAAAGCATGAAATTTTGTCACTAAAAACTAGAGTCCTTGGGGCAGCGAACAGTGAAGATTTCGTGATCATAGCTTGAACCATTTTGATACAGATCACGAGTGTGACAGACGGACGGACAGACTCCTAGACAATGGCTAAGACACGCGAAGCATTCTGCTGTTGCACGTAAAAATGACCACTGAAATAGTGCAAACAAACAAATCTTGTTCATGCAAATTCTATTAACAGCATTAGCAATGATTATCTTATATTAATAACAAATTCATGCAGTAAAACAAGTTAAAATGTAAGAGAAACATGCTATACAACAGTAACATATGCACAAAATCTATTTAGTATGTAAAACTATAAAACTCTTAAAGTTACACGAAAAATGTAGTTAGACAACTTAAATGTGAGTATATATTATAGGTGAAAAGTTTAAATAGATGTTAATACTTCACAGGAATAGGATGCATTGCACTGCGCAGTTAGAGCAAAAAATTCTGAACAAAAAACTATTTATCACATCATGAATAAGAGCAAAACTGCAAACTATGTCATATAACAGAAACATCAACAAACTTTGGTTAGGAACAACTTATTAACTTGGGTATAAATATACATAATGCACCGTAAACCACAAAATGTCAAGCATAGATGCCAAAATTGAACTGCTAAGTTCATAATATTGATTATTTAATACTACAGACTATAGATGTGCCTACAAATTATATATCATGTATACCCATTTATTCATTTATTCAAACAATTATTTTATGCAAATATGCTTAGATAACTGATGAAATGTATGTCACACAAAGTTCAACATGCACCAGAAGTAGTGGCAAAATGTTTATTATGTAAGTGTAGTACGTAACAAAATGCTATTCTAGATGTTCAATGAATTTGTGGTGATGTGCTATAACCCACTACACATAATTGCATGCTAACATTTTACTCAGTAACTATTCTGCGTAGCGTAACAAAAAATGAACAACGTGTTAACTTGATTCAAATGAAAGTTGCATATTTTTTATTGCATAATGTGTCTAATAAGCACTAACCTTCCTGAAGAACACTCCTACAAAAATACACTAATACATTAGGATATTACAATACTGACAAAAGTCACAAAACATAACAATAAGCAATATACTGAAATAATGCTGATTTAACATCACTCATCACTCCATATTACTACTGTACTTTACTTTGCTATCAATTAGATTGCCTTCATCTCTACCTTCTTGCTATATGCTTAGCTTTAAAGCACAACAGCAAGTGTGTTGCATTGTACACTCTGTTGTTTCACTCATAGACATAACATTCTAATCTGTTATCAGTTTTGTTAAGTATGAAAACAGCATTTGCACTTTCCAGAATAATAAAATTCTTGACATTCATCTGAATCTTTGCAGCAGTTGATGCTGATATTATCCACGTCACACATACTGGTACTAATAGTATAAGAACAAGCTATAAGTCTAATAACAACACTAGAAAAATATGTTGACCCAGTGCAGCCATCTGCCCATTCCTGCTCCAGGGAATATGTACACTAATTTTGGTTATCCAATGCTGTTTTGTTTTCAAGTTAGGCACCTTTATGTGACAGACAGACATACGGACAAGACAGATGAGCAAGACCCATAATGCTGCCTACTAGGATGGCTGCGTAATAATGCAATGCAACGTGCCACTAAGCTGCACCATCTAAACTGATATCTCCCTAACTTATGGCCAATTCCTATCTTCCTGACAGCTGGTAATTCCCAGATATTTACAAGTTTTCAGAAAAATGGTCACGCTGAAGTAACCCTTAACAGCTCAGTTCAATGGTTACACGCAGCTGATAGTCACAGCTTTCCAGTTCCAGCAGACACGAAATAGGTCAAAATACGAATCGTTCAATACACACCACAAACACACAGCAACATATTTAGTATACAGTGACATGACTATCATAAGAAATGTTAAAATCCATATATGCATGTTCCACACAATTATTACAACTTCATTGTAAAAAAGTAAAAATAGACATACTTTCACCAATAACTGTGCAAGACAGATAAAAAAGATTATACCAAATACTAATACACACAAAATAGCAGCAATGAGAAACAAAAAAGTCCACAGGTCACATGTACAATACAAAACAGCACAATGTGTGACAACTAGGCCTACTTCTAATTCTTACAAAGTGTGTGTATAAGTAATACACCGATACTGCTCAATACCACACCAAACCATGTCAAACCCCTCCAAAAATATCCCCACAATTCGTTCAGAATAAGTAATTAAGTGAACAAAAATTGACTAAAACAAAAACATAACCTTCTTTGTTGCTTTGCTTCAGCGGAACTAATGGCTTAATAATGAATTAATAATGGTGACATAGCGAACGATGTTTACGATGTTGTACATAGTGGTGCTGTAGGTTTATTTAACGCATCTACAGACACCATATTTCGGAAAAAGTCCCATTTTGTCAATTGTCATTTGTCCATATCTTTGCTAAATGTCGATCAATTTGCCAAATTCTTTCACTGGTGCATGGATAATTTGCAATAAAAATGTCACTACCGGTAAATATTTTACCACACCTTAATAACCTAAACATCAACATTTCATTACCAGTACATGACACTAAAGGCAGTGACATATTATGCTTATAACAATTCAGCTTCTGCAATGTTTGTGGCAAGAACACAATGCACACATATTTGAGATATACGGGCATCTCAGCACTGTTAATTGTACTGTGGCAATATAGGTGATGTGATGTGTATTATGCTAGTAAGCAACAAGGAAACTGGGATGCCAATAAGGGAACGCCGGGATATTCACCAGTTCAAAGAAGCACTAGTCTAAACAAGGATTCGGGTTAACGATAGAATCAGTAGTAGGGTTAAAACGCATCTTTAGCTTTGGTGGACCTTGGCTATGGCACAGACAGGACTACCACCCCTTCAGACCAGTCACTGCCACTAAGACTGAAGACAAGCCACACTAGTCTACAAACAGTCATCAAAAGTCACGTAACAAGACCAAATGTCTTGCAGTTTATTCCCAAATCATTCCTCTTCTATTACAAAACGCCCAAAGTTTAAAAGTCTTCCAGTCATTTTGGCAGTAACATTTTCATTAAGGACACTGGCTTTATGCATAAGAAAACTTTCTTATAATAATAGCTTCGACCTATTACTGCGTTCTAAGTTGTCCAGTTGCCCATTTTATTGTTTAGGGATGCTGGTTATAACTTATATGCAAATATGCGATCACATATTTTTCCACATATAATGGCATTTTCAAAATCGCATATGCGAAAATTATGCCGCATATCCAAAAATTTGCATACATTCGCACACATGCCACATATTTCCGCATATGTGATCGCATTTTCTCAGCATTTTTTCTTGTCCAACGGTGTTTTAAGACCGTTACATATTTCTGGTAGCAAACGATTACCGGTATTTACAATCAGACGTTGAATAAATTAAGTCGAAAATGCCAAAACTAAGCAGAATAGGCCTATTGATGATCATGATTATGATTCTCCATCACTCGAATTTTTCCACATATATGTGGCCTATGCAGCAGATATGCACCGCATATTTCACCAAACTCCGCATATTTTCCTGCATATTTTGCCTCAAAAAGTTTCGCACATTTTAAGAAAATTCTCCGCTATAAACCAGCATCCCTAACTGTCACTCATGTCATAGGACTGGGGCAAGATAAGGGACATGGCCTCTCTGCAGTAGACGGAATCGGTCGATCTAGTGATCTACGAAAAAACGATCATGGTTTTGTTCGACTTAAACACAGATTTCAGAAGATGGCTTTGCTTAAAACAACACGAATGCATTTGAGATATGAGCAATTTTCTACAATGTCTACACTGTTTCGAACATGGCAGGTCAACCTACACTACCGTTATTGGTTAGCACGTTGCTATTGCGGCGACAAATGTCGCCGCGGGTATAATACACTAATACAGCGGTAAATGTCGTTATCCAAACTGCACACTTTTACCGCGGCAAATATCGCGTGCTAACTATTACATTCAGTGACAGATCTAAGCTTCAGCAGATGCTCTTTTCGTCGATCCTGCAGTTATTTGTCGCACTTCGTATCAAGCCAATAAACATGGCGCCATCCGTCGACGTCGACATCTTCAGCCTACGACAACTTTGCTTTCACCCGCAGCAGATTACTATGTCAGCTAGCCCACGGCAGCTATACAGTATTCTTGTCTCATTCGTTCCCTGTTGCTGCTCCCATTGTTTGGAACAAACTTTCTGCGAGCACTACACAGCTGCTAGTAGCCTACTTAAGCACTTTTCAACCTAGACTTAAAACAATGGTTCATCTCAGCCTACCGCACGTATGACGTCAGGTTGGCCGTCACTCGTCAGGGCTAACTCAGCGTTTCTAATTCACAGTTAGTTAATGGACGCATATTTCGAGAAATTGCATTTTTAAAATTTTCAGAATTTAACTAGAAATTTGGGGCAAAGCCCAACGTGAGTCCGCCCGGCGCCCTAAGTCTGATTGGGGGAAATTAGCGTCACATGGCCCGAACTCAAATGCATTGGCATACACCGAACGCGCATTGTCGACTTAGGGTAGGTCAACATTAGCGCTTATAACTTTGTTCGTGGTGGACAGAATTTCACAAAAAAATTTTTCTTCAACGCCGAAAGGATCGTTCTCGTCAACGCCGTTTAAATTTTGTCGATATCTTCATACGTTCCAGAGATATTTGCGCTCAAACTTGAAAGTTGTCGTAAATCGCACAGATTCTTGAACGTTTCTTGCCCTCCCAAATTTTAAGGGGGCGGTTCCCCCAAAAGTTGTACTTGCGTTAACACCCCAACCTAGAGTCACGTCAAGTGCCAAAGTTTCGTCGGGCTACACCCCCTAACTCCGAAGTTATAAGCGCTAATTTATTACATTTTAAGCCAATTTTTGACCCCCCTTTAAAAAAAGTTGTAAGGGGGGCCACTGTCCCCGGTGGGGGTGCGCTAGTAAGACTTGGTCATTCTCTAGCGCGTGTAAAAATTTGGGGGCGCAGCACCTTCTAAGGGCCGAAATATGGTCTTCCGAAATATGCGCTTTCGGTAGGTACCATTAAGAATCTAAATCTCCAAGGTTACTGGACCAAACTTCACCGGACTTGTTTCTCCTAACACAGGAGGAATCGTGGTAGATGGAATAAAAATCAGATTTTGAATATCTTCATCCGTTTCGAAGATATTCGCCGCCGAACTTCGAAGTCGTCCGAAATTGGGCCAAATTTTGCATCTTTTTGGCCCCTGAAATTTTTTTGGGGTGCGCCCCCAAAATTTTGGACCGGCACCATAAAATAGTGCCTATTACTGACCATCGTGCAAAATTTCACGCCAGTCGGCCCACGCATCTCGGAGATCTCGTGCGGGAAAATAAATAAATAAAACATCTGGGCTAAAACTTGAGTTCGCTCCGCAAGCTATCGCTTCCGGGCGGACTAAAAAAGGTTAGTGCTAGCATGAGATCGGTGATCTTGCCGTAAGCACCAGCAGGATTGCTAGGATGAGATCGCTGCAGATTGGGTCCCGTGATTGGTCAGCTTGGCTATTCTGCCAGTGGATGACACTCCCTCTGTACGATCTCATGCTAGGCGAGAGTTCTCAAATGACATTGGCGATCTCATTGTAGAAATTATTCTACAATTTGAAACTGCAGATCTTGTTCTATAAAATAATGCTCATGCTTGGACGATACCGTCATGGAATTTCAGAAGCTTTCTAGAACATTAATCACTGTGTAATATCTCGTGCTAGCTTTACTTTAGTTTAAGCCTAAAAGAAATGTCGCTGAATTCTTACAATAACAACAAGATAAATGTAATTAGATAAATTGTGATCTACTGCTAGTAATTTTCTGCTCTCTAGTGTGAGATCGCCGATCTGCCACTAGCAATGACCTTTAAAAATCGGCAATTTTTACATATTTTATAACAGTCCAGATGGTTTTCGGAATAGGCCTAACTAAATAGGGATGTTGGTTTATAGTGGAGAATTTTCTTAAAATATGAGAAACTTTTTGAGGCAAAATATGCAGGAAAATATGCGGAATTTGGCGAAATATGCGGCGCATATATGGCGGCATATTTTTCTGCATATTTCCGGCATATGCAAATTTCAGTGATGGAGAATCATAATCATGATCATTAATAGGCCGTTTCTGCACAGATTTGACATTTTCAATTTCAATTTCTTCAATGTCTAACTGCAAATACCGGTAGTCATTTGCCACCAAAATATTTAGCGGTCTTAAAACGTTAGACAAGGAAAATGCTAAAAATGCAATCGCATATGCTGAAATATGTGGAGAAAACGGATATCGCCCGACGCTGCCAGGCCGATGAGATCCTGCCACCGTCACTGTTAGATGCTGGTCAGATGTCAGTGCAGCCACTGATACTTCATCGGAAGTCGACGGCCTGGTGAGACTAAAATGTATGAGAAAGTTAATTAAATACCTAATAAAGCCATAATAAATAAATTTAAGTTGTGCAGTAAGATTTTAGGCCCATGCTGTAAGTTCACGAGCAGGCCATTATGGGCCAATTCTGCTACTGCAGCTGAGAGTAAAGTGAAAAATTTTTAACCTCTCAGTATTTTGAAAATATATGAATAAAAATTGTGGTGCTTAATCATCTTTTTCATTTCATCTTTTATAAAGAAAGAACGTCGTCCTGCACAATAATCAGTCATGGTAGATCACCTCACTCTCCATCTGCGCACATTTCATTTCAGCACCCAGCGCTGCCAACGATTCTTTCAACTCAGTTCGGCGAACTGACGACAGTAATTTTCGTCGCCATCTCTCAGTTCGCCGAACTGACCGTAGCACTGAGCCTAACTAAATTATGAGTAAACCGTGGAAAAACATAAGACAACTTATAGATAAGTTGTTTACCACCGCATTAGTGTATTTTGCCGTATAGTGCGGCGACATTTGTCGCCGCAATAGATTTAGCCTATTGGTTAACCTGCTATTAATTGTTATAACAAACTTCAAATCATGCCTTGGACTGTTCCAAATACTTGATAATCTGCAGATATAAGCCTTTTCACAGAAGCCATAACATATTACGCTAAGTTTCTACTTCAAAACCGGTTTATTGTCAACATTTACAACAAAATACCATAGATACAATACATAGATAAGGAATCCAATCACCATAAACCCGTGAACAAGCAAATAAAATTTTCGGATATAGGCTTGCTCAGATATAATTTTTTGCAAAATGAATAAACCGTTTTATAATGGTTTAAATTTGGTTCAAAAAGCAGAAAACTGCATCATTTCCTTAACGGAATTATAGGAGCGAGTGTACAGGGCACGCGTGTTTTGGTTATGATGGTTAGCCTGCCAGACGGGCCTTTGAGGCTTTGATGTGGTTACGGAGTTTCTTACACCGTAAAAATCCTACCGGTAAAATTGAAATCCGGACTCAGAAACAGACTGGCAGAAAAAGAGACAAACCCCGTATTGCTGCAGCGGCCGGCAAAATTCCATGCACAAACAATCAAGCGTAAAAAGTGTTGCTGTTCTGCCGACCGTTTGAAAACCAGGGTATTGAAAAAACGGGAAAAACCGATAAACTGGGATGATGATTTGTAGTTGTCGAAAAATATACCGATACCTACCTAAAATACAGACATTGACCCAGCTCTAAACTGGGCAGGTGAGCAAATATCAATCACAGGCATAGTAGGCGTGGTTTGCGTGCAGGTAAACAGTTGTGTAGTTGCCCGTATGTTACGAGTTACGGCTTTATATATGAAACTTTGAAGTGTTTTAAAGTGCAGTACAGGTTGTTTTTTGATCTGAAAAATGTAAAAGTAGTGTGTGCTGTTGTCGTAGTTTTTCCCTGTTGTTTTTTTATGGAATGTGCTTGGCTGCTAAGTGTAAACATGGAGTGAAGATCGACGATGCAGTCTGCAGACTGCGGGATGTGACATTCGCCTACAACGGCTGGCTGTAGTGTTCATGTTTATGACGGCACCTTACGATAGGATGAGTTTTAACGTGCGCTCAGGGGCATCCGTACAGGCCCTGTGTCTTGGCTGAGTGAACTCGGCTGAGACACTGACGTAGAACTTAAGTTTGTGTTAAATTTCCACTAGGGCTTGTGCAGGTGCGCAGAGATAATAACATGTCCGCTTGTTTATTGGTATTTTGGTTGCATTTCAACAAAGATTACAATGTTTTGTGCAGAGTCTTATGTCAGTTAAAGGCATTGATGTTATCAAGGACTTTGTGTTCGAGGACAAGGCCATGGACATGGGACCCGAGGACAAGGACTTGACGCCGAGGACAAGATTGATTACTTGAGTCCAGGTTTAAAGCCAAGGTAAAAAAAACTCAAGGTCAAAACCAGTTACATCTAAAAGGCCTTACCACAGCAACACACTACCGTCAAATGGGGGTGACTTTAGTAAGATTTTGCACATTCTGAACGTCATTAGTAGCATCATACTACTGGAATAGTCCAACAATGCAAAAAATATCAGATAAACAAAAAACTGACATCTTGTGACCCTTGCAGCTCCAGACTCAGTAAGTTTAATTTTTGTGACAAACTTTCCATTATCTTGTTACTATGGTAATTCTGTCCATCTGTCACGACCCGGTAGCATTTCAAAACCAGTAGAGATAGGAAATTCGGGTTTTCATTATGTGATAGCTTAGTGTCTTCAGTATTTTGTGACAAAACTTCATGCCACTGGGTGGAAGGGGTCCCCATGAATGAGGGGGCAAAATAGGGGCACCTCTCCTAAGAAGACGTTATTCTACCGCTATTGCTTGTCTAGCGTGAAAATGGTTGCAGATAGGCACAGACATGTTGCTTATCATAACAAGCACTGGCAACGAGCTTCTTAGAAGTGTCAACATCGATGACCTTGAATGACCTTGAACTCTCAAAATAGGGGGGTTTTTAGTGAATTTTTCGCGATTTTTTTGCTGCGACACACATTTCAAGAGTGAATTGCGGTGAAATGGCAGGAGATAGATCAAGACGATCTGCCTATGAAATTTTCAGCATTGAATGTAGATTTTAGCAGTCCAAGTTTGGACCCTCTAGATTCAAAGAGGCTTGCACACGTGGATGTCAAAAAGGGGTACCTTTCTAAAAATTGTTTATTTATCCGCTGTTGTCTTGTCTAGCGTGAAAATGGTTGCAGATAGGCACAGACATGTTGCTTATCATAACAAGCACTGGCGACAAGCTTCTTAGAAGTGTCAACGTCGATGAGAGCCACGGAAGTCGTACACATCACTGGTTTAAGGCATGCCTGTTTTTGGTCACTTGGATGAATTGGGTTGTATGCTAGCAAGTGCTTTACCAATTTTGGTGAAAGGGAGTCGTGATTTACTTCTGTGAGGAGCCACAGAGATCTTTCTTTTCATTTGTACCAGTTCTGTACCTAAGGCACATTTTGCACTTTTATTTCTACAAGAATCTCACTTCTGTGACTCGCTATTTGTCCTGAAAAGTGTTATTTGATGCTGGAATTTTCTAGTTTAACTGGCCTAGTTTCTGGCTGGTGGCGTGGCATAGTTGGTAACGCGTTTCGTCTGAAACGAAGTTACTCTATGCCGGGCCCGGTTAGTACTGCGATGGGTGACTGCCTGTGGGCAGATAAACCATCTCGGTGCGAAGCCTGCCAGATAGGTCGACTCAGCCTTCTATCCTCCGTGGGATGGTAAAATGAGTAGTAACTCATTTACATGGGTTGCGGAAGGTGGGGACCTTGGTACAGCTGACTGGGGTTGCCTAGCTGGCCGCTGCGCCAGCCTGTGTCTGCAGGCTGCACATGGTGGCCGTGCGGTAGGTGGCTCTGGTTAGTGACGAAAGCGCATTAGAGGCGTGTAGGCGACGATGCGCTATACAAATTGACGACCTTTACCTTTACCTTTACTTTGCATGATGCAGTGGCACAAAATCTTGCTCATGATTCCTATGAAAAGCTCGAGTACTGAAATGTGACATGCAAATTCTACACTAGAATCTACAAGAATCTCATGGGCAAAGTGCAAAACGTGGCTCTGGGCATTTTGTTCAGAAGTTGGCACTACAGCTGCCTTTACATCGGGTGCAGTGGTTAAGATGACAAGAGCAATTGGGTAATCGCAGGTCAGAGCAGTCAACATTGATATGGGGCGTCTTCATTGTTTGGGTTCGCTTCAGATTCAGTGAGTTTCTCACTGACATTGTGTGCTTTATAAATTAAATTTACTTACTTAAAAATAGATCTTGTTATTCAAGGCTGTGACCATCTGACAACTGTCACTTGAAGTAACCAAATTTTGTTTTGGATTGATTACTCCCATCTTCGGTCAGGAAGGCTTTCAGCAACATTTACTGACTGTCTGCAGTAAGAGTTTGCTACTGACTAAATGCTGTCACCACATCTGCTAGCTACCACAAAGTAGCTCTATAACCATTGCCCTGCTTTCCTATTCTCACCTGCTTAGATTAGCGTGGTCCCTACTGTCCAGGAGTTTTCCAACTTGTTGAAGTTTAACCATATGCCAAAGAAGAAGTACTTTAGCTTAATTGATTTGACTTTCAGCAGTTCAGAGTTTGACAAAGGTGATAAACTCGCACGACAAATACCTTGGTCTGTGTGCAAATCTTGTTTGTGTCTTATACATGGTGAACTCAAAAAATTGTTTGGTTTTTGGAAGTGAGTTGCTGAAACATTTGCCTCTTGACCAATGGGAGTCCAGTGTCAAGGAGACATTCCGTGTTGTTTTTTCTTTTTCCCATTCAGTATATGCATTGGACGTGTTATTCTGTGCATGCAGTGGTGGCATTGTGGAGGTGATACTGCGATAGTAACAGATAGCAGTAGCTACGTATTAATGCTACTACCAATACCACTAACAGTTATTCCTACTGAAAAAAATTGCTGTACTTCAGTTCTTCAGCAGAACTGAGTCTCTGTAGTCAAAATGAGCTAATTGGGTGACTGGATGAACAGTTTTCATCCAGTGACAAGCTAATAGCTTAGAATGAGCTGTCGCTGACAACAATAGAAATGAATGTATGAATAAATAAACAAGATTGCAGGTTATAGATAGGCCTATAAAACATATACGATGGTTGACGAGGTAAGCATTAAACTAACTCCAATGTTTTCCAATGACAATTAATTAGACCTGTCAGACACTGAGGGCTGATTAGTCGTTGCGGTGAGACAAGGCAAACCAAGAAATAAAAAAATACAACACAAAATTCGCATTTTATTTCGCACTTTACACTTCAACAGATTTCGTGCTTTCGTATTTCACAGTTAGCACTTCAGCTGCAAGCATCATGATAGAACTACCATAGATTAGAAGCTAAAGTTGAAAGTTTTGCATCTGGGTAATGGTGTGTATGAGAGTGATGCTCAGCTCATATGACTGTCTCTCTGGGATAAGTTTAGAATTGTGTAAAGGAAATAAAAATGCATGTTGCTGGATATATTTTTGGTTTACAAAATTGATGTTATTAAAATGAGGCTTTGTATAATTGCTTCTATAGCCCCTACTGTTATTCGAGTGATGTCACAGTTGGTGGGGATGCATGATTAGCCTCGTCTTCCATGGATTTCCACTGATTATGAACAATGTCAATTGGCGTCCCTACTGGGACGTCAAGAAATGTCTTGGTGAATGTGTTCACTTTCAGCAGACATGCTGTGTCAACGTCCAGTACACGGGTTTGGGTGTCTGCTTGCCTAAGAACTAAGGATTAAGGAAGCGGAGATCAGCGCCACTTTGTGGATCTTAATGGCTTTGGAGAACTTTACGTTTTCACGTTTTATCTTCGTTATGAGTATAACGCTAGCAGCTAAGATGCAGAGTTTGCCAGTCTTGTACCGATTTTGCGTCAGGAAGTTATCTACTTGTCCATTATCAACCGTGAATGATTGCGCTAGGCCAGCCTGGCGTGCCACGTCTAAGTGCATCACCTTGCTGATATATTTTTTTATGAATCTACAGTATGTAAAGTGGTCGTTGGCAAGTTTGTGGGCACCGCCTTGCCCTAAATGTGGGGAGGCCCGAGGAGGCTTTTCTCCAGCTTGCTGGGGGGGAGGGGGTTATAGGACTGCGTGCTTGCTACTGCTGCAACTGCCGGCGGCGTAAACTCTATTAGAGGTGGGCGATTTAATGCGACTACGTCAGTCATTTCCTGGCGACACGGTTGGGCGACGGCGCGAAAAAAGAGCTGTTCCAGTGCTCCAGCAATTATTGAAAAGTCACTTTTTGGGGATCCAGCCTAGCTTGGAGTAACTCAAGAAAACGGTTGGATAAACCAAAAATTTAGAGTACGCCAGCAGGGGCTTCTATCCCTATACCTGTTGGGCACAGCTTGCGTTCAGTGAAAGAGTAGGTTGAGGGTGAAGTTTTGTTAAGAGTGTGTGCAAAATGGCTATTACCAGAAGCGTAGCTTTTTTCTCAAAATGCACTGTCTGGACCCACTGCGGGAGCTTACAACGCTCCCAAAGACCCAGCTCCCTGGCTGAACTAAGCGTATGGGGCCCCTGGGTAGGGTAGGGAGAGTTTGATTTTGATTCTGAATTTGGGGGAGAGATTGAAAGCTTCTGTACGCCAACAGTAGATTTTGTTGATTTATACGATTTACATTTCTGTTAGCCCATGGCATGTTTTAATTATCGCCAAACATTTGTTTGAAATTGTTTCTGTTGCATCTTGAGACAGAAATGAACTTGTTAGGTTTCAGACGCTAAAGGTCAGAGGTCAACATCCTGCTGGATGCGTATAACATGGAAGAGAAACCTTTTTACTCATGGTAGAGTTTAATGTAATCTGTTAAAACTGGCATTTGATTGATTTGCATGAATTCGTTACTGCGCTGATTAACACCAGCTGAATGGCCCAGCTCTAGCTGACATTGACACTAGCTGATCGTTTCGTTTGGCCAGACGCGGTATCTGGTTACCGTTAGACGACGGATTGAGGAAGGAAGGGAGGGGCAGTGAGCTGCGGGTTGCTGCTGCTGCTGCTGCTTCTACCAGGCTGCTGCTAGTGATAAGAGATGCCTCTAGAGACTAGAGCGAAGACTAGCATTGGCCCATAGTTTCCCGCCCTCCGCTGAGTTTGCTGGCTGTTTACTAGCATGTTTAGCATTGAATTGCTGCTCTACCAGACCCACAGACCAGAGCTTAGTGCCTAAAGTCTGCGGGCGTTGGCCTACTGACTGGAACTAATGATTATAATTTGGTATGCATCTGTGGCGTGTTAACGGTAAATATTGCAATAAGAGAGTGTGTATGTGTTTCATATGTTGTTTCATATGTCTGGTCTGCATCCATTAGCCAGCTGGTGTGTATATAAAGACAGTAATCTAAAGCGTTTATATATTATGGCTGTGTATGTGTATTTACCGGTGGTCGCACGGTGGGTGGCCGACATTGATAGCTTTGGTCGTGATGTAGCTTGAACACATGTTTGCTGCTTTCACTGGTCGTGACGTGAACTAACTATTATATTTAGTAGCATGGGCAGCCCTAGTCTCAGGCGAGCCTGATGCCCATCTTCTGGGACGCCGCGTTATGCACTGCATGTCGTCCGTCTGTCCTGCGCCTGCCTTTAATTCGACTAGGTCATAAGGGTTGTCTTTGTCACGGTTAAATGATTCTGTACAATATTCGTTTATTACAGCACTGTCATAACGCAAAACATACAAAAAATTATATTACACGTTGAAAATGGATAAAATGTTAGACCAGTTTTTGGTCAAAGGTCAGGTTCAGGACGTTAGCACAAGCCTTTAGAATACACAGCATTACATTACATCTGTTACATCACTTTTAACTTTTTGACATAATCTGAAAACATTTTTTTCCATCGATCATATGACGCGTGACTGTTTAGACCATCTGTGTTTTTGTCTTAGCATTTTATTTTTTTGGTTTTTATTTCTTAGTCTTCGCATGTGTTTTTATCGTGTTGTAACGTGTTCTTGAAGTGCAGTTTGCAATTACACTACATAAATCAGTTCGTGATGATGATGATGATGGTTGATGTACTGGTAGCTTATGGGCGGCTACAAGAACTGTAGATTTAGTTAGTGTATTAATCTGGGCACGTTATTCTGCATGTTTCAGTACAGTAGACTGTCAGACAAATTCGTGCAAGGTTCATTGCTCTCTGCAGCCTGCAGCAGTGGAAGGCTTTGAAATTACAAAGACAGTTGCATTCTTGTAGTTTGTTGATGTCTGACATTGTTATACTGCCTTTTCTGTTGAAAACTCGGTGCATCACGAGCAAACATGTGGAGGACAAGTAAAATAATTAAACTGCAGTAAAACAGTTTCAGACGGTCGCCGTTGCCTGAACGTTTACCTGACAATGAGTTCATCGCAGAGCAGAACATGGGACTAAAAACTTACAGAGAACTTTTTGTTGCAGGGCTTCACAATTGCGGTGCAACTGTAATGCTACAAAATATGTATTTTTGTTGTTTGATTGTAAGAAAGACTTGCTGTATGTGCAGGCAGTAGTTGTCACGGTCATCACAGGCTCGAGTAGCATTTGCTGTTGAGCGCTGGATTCATCGTATTTCTAGCAATCTGAGCAATTCTTGTGGATTTCGATGTGATGTTTTCAAAGAAGAAGAACAAGCCATTGATATCGGTGCCGTCCAACTTCGAGCACCGGGTACACACTGGGTATGACCCAGTGCGAGGTGCGTTCGTGGGTCTGCCGGCGCAGTGGGCCAGCGTCGTGGAACCAACACAGTCCAGTCGACCCAGACCAATCGTCGACCCGTCTTTTACCACCCCTCTCAAGGTAAGAACTTCGGCCGGTTGAACGACAGTCAGAAAGAGTAGCATTAGTATTGCTAGTGAGAAGGCGTGAGTGCATGACTATCTTTGCGGTAGTCTGCTAGTCGTTAATAAGACCCAGTCCCGTACTCTTGTCATGCAATTTAGGGCACAGTGGCGGCACATGGTCCTTTGAGTTAGGATCCCCATTGTCAAGCTGCGCTTAGTAATTTAAATACTGGTACGACAGAGTGTTGCTGTCATGACACTGTATTGTCTACCAGTCACACTGGGTGGTCTGGTTATAATTGCTGCAGCACGTCAGTGCCAGACTGTGCAGAGTCAACGGTAGGGGATATTTCTCTGCATCATAGTACTTTTGCTTGATGAATGGACTAGCGCCAGATAGCTTGCCTTGTTGCGTCCAATGACCTTGTGCTGCTGGTTGTGGGTGCTAACGTATTAGTGGAATGTTTTTGGTGGCATTTTTACTGCCTCTAGTAGTCTCCAGTCTCTTAACAAGCGCAGGCGGCGCTTTTTCTAAAGGTTTATACAGAGGTGCAGAAATGGTTTTCATTTCATTTCTGTCGCTCTCTGTACACGCAGCATAAAATTTGGAAGCCTTAGCTTGAACATGTTTCATGTATATTATTCCTGTCATGCCAATTTACCCTCGTCTTCACTTTTTGGGCCGACCGCTAAGCTGTAAGATTAAAGGTCGGCCCTTTGTCGTGGTTGACATCTGTCTGTCCGTCTGTCGTCCGTCACGAACTGCTAAACGGTGCAAGATAGGGCCTAGGTTGCTATTGATCACCAATAGGAAGTGGCATACGCCCTTTCAGATGAAATGAAAATCATTGACCTTGGATGACTTTCAAGCTCAGTGACATCCAGTACGGTCTGCTATTTTAGCGACAGCTGGGCTTCTTGTTTCTTCTGCTACGGCTGTCACATGCACATGAGAAGTCTTGAGAGTTGTCGCCTATACCACTGATAATGGCTGTATTGGCGTAGATGATGGTTTTTGTGCATTATATACTGTAATGTGACAGAAATCATTGGACATAATGCAGTTGCCTTTTGATCAGGACGTTGTTTGGCCACACGTAAATGAGTTTACATACTTACATTGTGTGGGGCTCACAGACAGCTGGGATTAAGGCTATGGGTAGCTTGTGGAAAGCATTTGTCTGGCAGCGGCGGGTCAGTTGTCATTGCATTTACCACGCAGATACAGTAGGTTTAGTGAGAATGAATAGTTTTTCGGATTTGTGTCTGTTTACACTTTGAAATGCTTTGAAAATGCGCTGCTGATTTGCAAGTCTGGCCTGCAGTGAAAAATCAGTGAATTGCATTTACATGTGTTTGCTGTGTACACCTCAAAAGAGGCAGGACTGTTTTGTTATTGGCTGGTTTGTTCTCTGTACCTTCTGTATGTCTCCTCACGACAGTGATTCTGTAACGTGGGCCGTGCCAGTATGTTTGCGTCCCAGTGCAGTAGCCTGTTGGTCAGTGGCGTTCGGTTGGTTTTTTCTCAATATTCTGTTGGAAACTGAATGCAGGACGGACCATCAGGGCCACAGACTCGAAAGATTTAACTGACAGAAGAAGGTCAAATAGGAAATGTTATTTTTGTGGTCCCATAATTATTGGCGTTGCATTTTGTGCCTGTTTGCGGTCGCTTAGCTTGCGTTGTTTTCAACTACAATTTTGTGACATTCTGGGACTGAAAAATCGCCTTTGGCAGCAGGCTAAAGAGAAACTTGATATACCAGTAATTTAGACTCTGAATCACATGAACTGCGCCATAGGCGTAGCCACAAATTGGAGCTGAGGGCGGTTCATACAAAGCTAAAGCCCGAAAGGTGGAGCATCAAGGTCGAAAGCTGAGAGCAGGGGCCGAGTATTTGGAAAGGAGGCACCAGGTAGAGGGTCCGGGGGAGCGCTGAAAGCTCTCTTCCAGCGGGGTCCGGTCCGGGGCTGAGCCCCCACAAACAGATTTTGGGCATGAAAGGACTCGGAAAATACACGCAACGGCTATGAATTTTGTTAGTTTTACTGAAATTGGGGAGGGGGGGGGTGGCTCGAGTCGCTCCACTGTCCCTCCCCTGGATACGCTGCTGAACTCTTCCACTCCTCGGTTGGCTGAACAATCTTCTTTTTTTACTTGTACCTTGTAACATTTGCTCCAGGGTTCGTGTGGTTTTGAAACTGTTGCATGATGCGTTGTGCAGACAGTCGTGAGAGGCAGTACGTGGTCGTCGTCTCCGCCATCGTCGCCGCCCTACAATACCAGTCCAACCCACCCGGCAGCTCCCATGTCCGTATCCGTCGCCCAGTCCAACCGTCTACAGCAGCCACGGGGCCCGGATGACTACAGTCCACGCTACATCGGCGCGCCTTCCCCTTCCTCGCCGCCGTGCCGTGCCGGTCACCAGCAGTCTGCCTACACCCACGACCGACCGTCCTCTCAGCAGCAGTACCGCGGCCCGCCGTCGGACGTGGTCGACCGGCGCGATTACCGCGACCTGGCTGAGTATGGACGCAACGGCTACCCTGCGCCACGCGGCAACGGATCACTGCCTCGTGACATGTCCTCGTCAGGGATGATATCGGCGTATCCGCCGCCGCCTGGAGGCAATCGACCGGCGTCCGCATTACCCGCGGACCTGCTTCACCATCGTGATCCCTACACGACGTCTTCGTCTTCAATGCGGGGAGGACCCGCTGCCGTGGCTGTAAGAAATAGCGCTTTCTAACGATAACGATAATATTTTGGCAGTGAATCTGTGTTTTACTTTTATCATTTTAGGTGATGTAAAAAATTTTTTAAAATTTATAATAACAGGTGTTGGGCCGACGTATAGCAGCCGTCACTGAAGATACCAGGAAAACATATTACCTGTTTCAGCGGCTGTCAGTGGCTCTAGAACGGGGAAATGCACTTTCCACCAGTGGCGTAGACAAGGGGGCCAGGTACCCCAATTCTCCAGACAAAACATAAGCATACATTTAAACTGCACGAAATTGACAATTTGGTCAATTTATTTTCGGGAAAGTAATTAAAATTGTTGCCACCAGATCTCATCTTTTAAAGCTAAAATGCACTAAATTTGATTTCGGCTGTGATTCTGTCTTAGACCCCGCTGGGGGAGCTCACAACGCTTTCCCAGACCCCTAGCTGGCTTTTAGGTGGTAATTAAAATTTCTGGCTACGCCACTGCTTTCCACCGCCCTGTAAACGTCGAGTTTTCAGCTTCCGCTTACGTATCCGCTCCGTGTTTCTGCCTACTGCATGCCTTTGGGCAACAGAACTGCACCCGAATCGAAGGTCGTGTTTCTTTTTCAGCGTTTACAAACGTTTTAAAAATAGTTTTGTACTCACACTTAGTCGGTCACAGTATAATTTCTCCACCGCTTCCTACATCAGTCCTAGATAGCTTGCATTGCTTGCCAAAAAGTGTAGGCCTAACCAGTAGCTGTATGCTGTATAAAATATAAATTCTATTTTGCATGTGACCAAAGCTGCAGCAGCAGGCGCAGTACAGCAACGGATCGTTCAACGGACCTGCAGTAATGATGGAGTCACCTCCACGGCCTGGAATGAATCGTTCTCAGAGTGACATTGATGATAGGGAGCGACTGCACCAGCAGACTGTGTCCGCCAACCAGCAGTATGATCGGGTCTGTCAGTCAGTCTTTGTCATGCTTGCATGTCTTCTCTGTATATATTTAGCTGTGGTAACAGTAAAGATAACATGAAAGCCCAAATAACGCAAAGGGGAACTCTCGACAGCGGTGCATGATGGTCAAGGTCACGAGTGCTTTAGATCAGCTATTTGAGTGAGTTTTGTACCTGCAGTGGGAGGCATTTACATTGACGCTTGGCCGTCAAGATTTCATCCAGCATTTTTTTATATGTTTTCTCTGTTTGTCGGCTACTTTTTTTGCTTTCACTTGGCTCCTATCTTAGCATGTTTACATACCAGCCAGTCCATTTGCCATACAGTGTATAATGTGCCTCTTGCCTCAGCTGTTCGCCTGTCAAACAGCAGCTTATGATTTATCTGTACTAACAGAAGTTTGTCTGTACTCTGTAGACGTAATGGGCGCCTCGCCGGGGGGGGGGCTGAAGGTGATTGACTGACGTTTTACTGTTAAACCAATTCCCTGAAGTACTCCATGCCATGCCAGTCAGCTGTTGCAGTATTGATACTACCACTTGACGCTGCTACTGGATAGTAGTATTGTTACTGGTGATAGCCAATACACTAACCCTTTGAAGTGTGGTTGAAAAGTGTATACCAGTACTGTAGTAGCCCTTCATGATGGTAACCCATCGCAGAGCTACAGAGTGTCACCTCACCCGCTGTATGAAATCACACAATGTTATCTGCCAGTCACCACCTGACTCGAATTCCAACATAGCCCCAGCCAGGCAAGGACAGGTAGTCGATCTGCCTACCCTGGAGGGATAGAAGGCTGAATTGCCCTGACCTGGTTTTAGTTGTGGTTTTCATTTTACAGCAACAGCATTTCTTCATCGTTTAAGCTACACACTGTGTAATTTCTATGAACATTTGTGCTGTCTGTGCCATATGCTCTTTTGTAAAACTCTTCTTCTGTGGGTGGCGCCTTACGTTTAGTATGGGAAGGAAAGGACCCTAGCTGCTCTACAGTTTTTCATAAAATTTTCCAGATATTCCATAAGTGTTACGCAGTTAGCCTTCTCCTGGTGTGTACATTTTTCATGACTTTTTGCTTTTTCATAAGTTTTTTTACCGTTTTTTTGTAAATTGCGTTTTTAAAAGATTTTTGCTCGTCTCATTTTTTCTAAGTACTTTGAAAGTTTAACTTACGAGCTTTTGTAGATAAGGCCTTATCTCTCTTTTCAATGAGCAGGCCAGTGTTAAGGCATCTGTGCAATGCGTCAGTCGCTGTATTGCAGTATGTTGGCCTGCTTCTGTCTAGTGAGGGTTAAATGTGGTTGTAACTATCAGTTGTGCAAGAGCTGATTTCATTACCAGACCTGCTTAACTATTTAGAATGCATAAAATACAGCAAGACGTCATCATTATGAGGCTGCACATAAGTAAGTAATTATCGCTATTCGCTAACCGAACTTTGATCAGGACTTGTTATTATTAGTGTGCCAGTAGGCAAAAATGTGCAATAACATAAACCACTACCTTTCACTCAAAAAGTCTCAAATATGGAAAAACTTTATCACCTTGTGTTAAGTGCTAGGACATTTGTAGTGGAACAGTGGCTTAAAACAGTTAATGCAGGCTTACTGCTTTGCCATATGATTAACTCTCAGATGCTAAAAGCTTTTCAATTTTTGCAGTACCACTGCAGCAGTAGCAGTAAAAATTTCTTTGTTGCTATTAATGCTGTGTGGGATTTGGTTTTGTGTTGAAGCTTTCTATGCCCAGAAATTGCCTATAAGTAAGTACATTTATATATTGTCTAGGTCCAGTGGCAGATTCAAGGGGGGTGGCCCCCCTATTGACTGGATGCATCTTAAAACAATGAAAATTTTGCACCAAAATGCATGACTTTTGTATAAAATTTTCAAAAAAAATTTTTGAGGAGGGGGCACAGCCCCCTTCTCAGACTGCAGCCCCACCCTTCTGTCCCCCCTTATTCCAAAATTCTGGATTCCCCACTGTCTAGGTCCACCGAATTTGAGGCAGGAATAATATTACAGTAATGTAATATTGCATTATGT